>ERZ827498.316-NODE-316-length-67505-cov-5.597465_pt1 | contig 67505 bp, 60 predicted proteins | sample MGYA00519865_ERZ827498 | MGnify/ENA primary metagenome ERZ827498 (study PRJEB31778, sample SAMEA3449328) | human gut metagenome | biome: human gut; feature: human-associated habitat; material: faeces | place: United Kingdom | collected 2010/2012 ...
CTGACGAAAAATTTGACGACGCATCTGTCGCACAATCTTTGTGCGGTGTTGCCTTGACAAAAGCAATTGCCACGTGCTATAATGCCTTTATCAGGAGGAATGTGTTATGAGAGAAATCTACCCGTCCCATTATGCGGCGTTTCACTGCATTGCCGGAGCCTGTCCGGACAGCTGCTGCAAGGAATGGGAAATCGTTGTGGACACGGCATCTGCGGAGAGATACCGTTCTGTTTCCGGCACGCTGGGAGAACGGCTGCGGCAGGCAATGATTACCGATGCAGACGGCGACATCGTTTTTCAGGAACACAACAGTCGCTGTCCTTTTTGGAATGCACAGCAGCTTTGCGATATTCATGGGGAATTGGGAGAAGATGCCCTGTGCGAAACTTGCCGGCTGTTCCCCCGCATCACGCAGGACTACGGGGATTTTATCGAGTTTGACATCTCCCCCGCCTGTCCGGAAGCGGCAAGGCTGCTGTTTTCGATGACACCGAAGCAGTGGCAGCTGACAGAACGCAGTTCTCCGGCAACGACAGAGGAACCGCCGGAATATGCAGCGGCGAACATGCGGCGGTTACAAGAACAACGACAAGCATTATTTTTTCGGTTACAGGACGATTCTGCTTCTGCCTGTGCACAGCTGTCCGCCTGTCTGACACTTGCGGAACAATGGGCAGGTGTTTCGCAGGAACCGGCGGCTGTTCCCTGCATGGAAGAAGCTGTTCTGTCCTTTTTGCGATCCTGTGAAGTGCTGACTTCAGACTGGAAGCAGATGCTGGAACAGGCTGTAAATGCACCGGAACCGGAAAATCTTTTGGCATACACGTCTGCACTGGATCAAGAGATCAGACTGTTTACAATGGATATGCTGTACCGGTATTATCTCCGTGCGGCATATGCCGAAACTCCAGAAGCAGAAATTTTGCCAGTGCAAATGGCGGCGTTTGCTGTGTGCGTGGTGCTCTTATACAGCAGACGGCTGGGATTTCATACCGCAGAACAGCGGCTGCGAATCTGGCAGCTTTTCGTTAAGGAAATCGAATATGACGGGGACAATCTGGAAGAACTGGAATGGCAGCTGGAAACCAACGCTGCTTTTTCTCCGGCGGCGTTCCGTGCATATTTTGCTTCGCTGGGAGGTGTCCAATGATCTCTCTGTTTTCCCACGCCATTTCTGCACTGCTGTCGAAGCTGTTTGACAAATGGACAAACAAATATATCGACAGAGAAAACGAAGAAAATTCTTATCGGAAATGCGTGAGAGTTTCTAAAGCTTTCAGTATTGCCGGAGGCATCTGGTTTATCTGTTTTGCGGCGTTTGGCGTTCTCAGCATTGTTATCTGGGCTGACGGCATGACGGATTGGGATTCTTTCGCTTGCGGTGTCCTGTTTCTGCTCAGCAGCCTTTCGGGTATTTTCTGCATGCTGTTCAGACGTAATTACCGCATCTTTTACACAGATACATTTGTGGAAAAGCACAGTACTTTCGGGAAAAAGCAGGTCTACCGCTGGGCAGAACTGATTTCGGTTCAACAAAAAGGTGCTGTCTACACATTGACTTTTCCCAGCGGAAAACTCCGCATCGTTTCCGGCAAAGAGTATGTTGGCAGTGATAAGCTTGTCGATTTTTTGGAAAAAGAAATATTTTTTGAAAAAAGGCTTGACAAGTCTTTCGTTCTATGATATAATAAGAAACTGTGGCGGCTATGCCGCAAAAAATCAGAGATTCACAGGACTACTGTCGGCACAATGGCCGATGGGCTGCTGTTGATACAAACAACAGATACAGGAGGTGAAACCCCATGAGAGAAGGCATTCATCCGAATTTTGAAAAGACCACCATCACCTGCCACTGCGGCAACGTAATGGAAACCATGTCCACCAAGAAGGACATCAAGGTCGAAATCTGCTCGAAGTGCCACCCGTTCTTCACCGGCAAGCAGAAGCTGGTTGACACAGGCGGACGCGTAGATCGTTTCAAGAAGCGTTTCAATCTGGACTAATTCAGATTACATTTTTCGAACACGACAATGGAAAAGGGACGGTATTTTGTTTACCGTCCTTTTTTGTCTACGTGGAGGTAGATACAAGAATGGAATATCGTACCATTGCCGCACCGGTATCGGCTTCGTTTGTGGAGAAAAAATCGGAATTTATTGCCCAGCTTTTTCCGGTACGCACGCAGGAAGATGCTGTGGAAGCCATTGAAAATGTCCGCAAACAGCACCGCAGAGCGAGGCACAATGTCTACGCTTATCTGCTGCGGGAAGGTAACGCTTCCCGCTATTCTGACGACGGCGAACCGCAGGGCACTGCCGGCATGCCGATTCTGGACGTGCTGCAAAAAAACGGACTGACGGATATTTGCTGTGTGGTCACCCGATATTTCGGCGGCGTGCTGCTGGGAGCGAACGGGTTGGTGCGGGCATACTCTCACAGCACTGCCCTCGCCATTGAAAATGCACAGGTCAAAGTCATGCTCCCCTGCTATCCGGTTTCCATTCAGACGGACTATGCCCTGTACGGGAAAATCGCGTACCACCTGCCGCAGGAAGATATTCTCCAGCTGGACACGATCTTTGAAGATCAGGTAGAGCTGAAACTGCTGGTGCGGGATTCCCTGTGGGAACCCCTGAAAAAGGAACTGATCGAACTGACCAGCGGACAGGTGGAGATCGTTTCCGGTGGGCTGCAATACGCAGACTTTTCCAAGGCGAAAAAATAATTTTCGAAAAAAGAGGAGTTTTGCAATTTCCTGCGTATATATAAAGGTAGCATTGAGGCGGCACGGCACTGACTTGTCTGTTTCGCCTGGAATAACCCCTGCCCTTTTCGGAGGTGATGTGCCATGACCATTCGTGAACAACTGGAACAACAGGAACTGGAATACCTTTCACCGGACGCATGCCCGAACATCGGACACGCCCGCCGGCTTCGTCCGGAACCGCCCTGTCCCTATCGGACGGAGTTCCAACGGGACCGCGACCGTATCCTGCACTGTAACTCGTTCCGGCGGCTCAAGCGGAAAACACAGGTTTTCCTTTCCCCTGCCGGAGATCACTACCGCACTCGTCTTACCCATACGCTGGAAGTCGCACAAGTTGCCCGTACCATTTCCCGTGCTCTGCGGCTCAACGAGGATTTGACCGAAGCCATTGCACTGGGACACGATCTGGGACATTCGCCTTTCGGGCACAGCGGAGAATCTATTCTCAACAGCATCTGCCCCCATGGGTACCGACACTATGAGCAGAGCCTTCGTGTAGTAGACCTGATCGAGAAGCACGGGCAGGGACTGAATCTGACGGCAGAAGTCCGCAACGGCATTCTCTGCCATACCAATCGGGTGGCAGATACCAAAGAGGGCAACGTTGTCCGTGTGGCAGACCGCATTGCCTACATGAACCACGACATTGAGGACGCGATTCGTGCCGGCATTCTGCAAAAAGAAGAACTTCCCAAAGATGTATTGGAAGTATTGGGTGACACCAAGACCAAACGCATCACCTGTCTGGTGGGAGCCGTGGTAGAACACGGTTCGGAAACCATTGGCATGGCTCCGGAAATTCAGGCAATGCACGACAAGCTGCATGCATTCCTGTTTGAACGGGTATACTATAATCCCATCGCCAAGCAGGAGGAAAACAAGGCAAAGCTGCTGCTGGAAACGCTGTATACCTACTTTATTTCCCACGCTTCCCTGATGCCGCCGGAATATCTGGCAATTGCAGAAAAGGAAGATGTGCACCGTGCGGTATGCGACTATATTTCCGGCATGAGCGATGGCTATGCCGTGGATCTGTATCAGGAATTATTCATTCCGAAAAGTTGGAAATCATGATCTTGTTCCAAAAAGGCGGTGACAAACAATGACATACAGCAATGACTTTTTGGAACAGATTCGGGCAGCATGCCCCATGGAAACGATTGCCGGCAACTACGTCAATCTGATCCGGCGGGGCAGACACTATGTTTGCAACTGTCCGTTTCACTCTGAAAAATCACCGTCCTGTACCATTTTTCCGGAAACCCAGAGCTTTTACTGCTTCGGCTGCGGGGCTGGCGGCGATGTCATTACGTGGGTTCGCCGCATGGACAATCTGGAATTTACCGATGCAGTCAAGCAGCTGGCGGAACGATGCGGTCTGCAAGTGCCTACTGATCGGGAGGCAGACCGCCGTGCGTATCTCCGCACCCGCGTGTTCGCAGTCAATCGGGAAACTGCAAATTTCTATTTCCGGAATCTCATTTCCGGCAGCGACAAACGCGGGCTGCAATATTTCATTTCCCGCCAGCTGAAACCGGAAACGATAAAAAAATACGGACTAGGCTACGCTTCAGACAGCTGGAATGCCCTGACCGACTACCTGCTGCAAAAGGGGTTCACGGAGGAAGAACTGCTTCTGGCAAATGTGGCACACCGTTCTAACAAAGGAAATCTGTATGATGCCTTTCGCGGACGTGTGATGTTCCCCATTGTGGATACGCGGGGAGCTGTGATCGGCTTCGGCGGCAGAGTGCTGGACGACAGCCAGCCAAAGTATCTGAACACGGCAAAAACACCGGTGTTCGACAAGGGCAGCAATCTGTTCTCCCTCAATTTCGCCAAGGACAGTTCTTCCACGATCATGATTCTGGCGGAAGGATATATGGACGTGATCGCGATCAACCAAGCCGGCTTTTCCAATGTGGTGGCGACGCTGGGAACGGCGATCACGCCGGAACACGCCCGAAAGCTCTCCAGATTTGCCAAGGAAGTGGTCATCGCCTACGACAGCGACGGTCCCGGACAGCAGGCAACCCAGAAGGCGATTAACCGGCTCAGTGAGGTGGGAATTGCCACCCGCATTCTCCACATGACCGGTGCAAAAGATCCGGACGAATACATCAAAAAATACGGCTCAGAGCGTTTCCGGCTGCTGCTGGAAAACGCTGGTGATGCCATTAACTTCCGGCTGGACCGGTGCAAAGAGGGATTAGACCCCGACACGGAAGCCGGAAAAGTACAGCTTCTGAAACGGGTGGTATCTGTACTGGCAGAAATTCAGAACCCGCTGGAACGGGAGGTATACCTCTCCCGCACGGCGAATAAGTGGGAGATCTCCGCAGAAGTTCTGCATCAGCAGGTGGAACGCACCATACGCAGCAAAAAGAAGTTGGCTTCTACGCAGGCGTGGAAAGATATTATTGAACACACCGTCCGACCGGAACCGCAGCAGCCGCAGTCTGCAATTCCGCTGCGGGAGTACAAGGCGGAGGAACGCATTCTCTGCTACGTGCTGAACCGACCGGACGAGTCGGCATGGGTCATAGAACAGATCCAGCCGGACGCGTTCCCTACACCGCTGTACCGGCAGGTGCTTGAGGCATTTGCTGACAGCGTAAAGCGGCAAACCGGCTTTTCCCTTTCAGCAATGGGCGATGTGCTCTCCGACAGTGAAATGGGAAAGCTCAGCGGCATTTCTGCCCGCAATCAGGAGATCCCTGTAACAGCAGAAGAAGTCAAGGACTGCATTCGTACTCTGAAAAACGATATGCCGTCTGCAATCGAAACTGATGAAGACTTATTAAAACTGATTCAGAAAAAGCAGCACCCTGACGGGTAAACAGGAGGAACAATACTATGGAACAGAAAAAAATGACTATTGATGCACTGATGGAACAGGGCAAAGCAACCGGAAAACTGACCACCAAGGAAATCACCGATGTATTGGACGAACTGGACTTCGACACCGATCAGCTCGCCTCCATTATCAGCAGCTGTGAACAGCTGAATATTGAGATTGTAGACGACTCTGTTGCTGATGACGTGTTGAACGACAATGACCTCAACATGTCTGATGATCTGGAAATGACCCTTTCTACAGAGGGCATCGCCATTGACGACCCTGTTAAAATTTATCTGAAAGAAATCGGCCGTGTGCCGCTGCTCTCTCCGGACGAAGAAACCGAGTTGGCAAAGCGTATGGCAGAGGGCGACAGCTATGCGAAAAAGCGGCTGTCCGAAGCAAACCTGCGTCTGGTTGTCAGCATCGCCAAGAAGTACGTGGGCAGAGGTATGCAGTTTCTGGATCTGATTCAGGAGGGCAATCTGGGTCTGCTGAAGGCGGTAGAAAAGTTCGACTACACCAAGGGCTTCAAGTTCTCCACCTATGCGACATGGTGGATCCGGCAGGCGATCACCCGTGCCATTGCCGATCAGGCAAGAACCATTCGTATTCCGGTACACATGGTGGAAACTATTACCAAGGTCAAAAAGGTTTCCAGCCAGTTGCTGCACGAAACCGGTCACGATCCGTCTGCGGAAGAAATCGCAGACAAGCTGGAAATGCCGGCAGAACGTGTACGGGAGATCATGCGAATTGCACAGGATCCGGTTTCTCTGGAAACCCCGATCGGTGAGGAAGAAGACAGCCATCTGGGCGACTTTATTCCGGACGACGACGCTCCTGCTCCGGCAGATGCCGCTTCTCTGATGTTGCTGAAAGAGCAGCTGAATGAAGTGCTCTCCACGCTGACAGACCGTGAGGCGAAAGTTCTGCGGCTGCGTTTCGGTCTGGAGGACGGTCGTTCCCGCACACTGGAAGAAGTGGGCAAGGAATTCGATGTCACCCGCGAGCGTATTCGCCAGATCGAAGCAAAGGCTCTGCGGAAACTGCGTCACCCCAGCCGCAGCAAGAAGGTCAAGGATTTCTTGGATTAAAGGAAACACTGCATAAAGCCTGCCTGACGGCTTTGCACGTAATCTGCTCGACGTACTTTCTCTGGAACGGCGTTGTCTTAGGATTTTTTCAAGGAGGATGCATATGGAAAATACATTTTGTATTTTGGGGAAAGAACTCACTTTTTCTGATGAAAAAGTGAATTATGTCAAACTCAAACGGGAATACGACCGGAAAATTTCAGGAGCCAGAGAGATGCTGCAGGAGAAGCTTCCGGAAGCCACAGAGGGCGATATAGGGGCACTGATCGGCAACGCGTTGATAACCACCTACAAAAGCAACAAGGCTGATGGTACGCTGGGCAAGCTGAAAGAATACGGTGCTATTTTCAACGAAGTGAAAAATGAAATACTGGACTACGGCTTGTTCAAGCACTTCATCGACATCAGAAACAGCTACATTGCGGAATACATGCAGGTCATCACCAACGAAGGGGAAAACATTCTCCACGAGCTTCAGGAACAGGGTGTAGATACGGAAAATTACAGCATCGAAGCAATGCTGAACAAGACTTTCGCCACCAGCAATGTGGCAAAATATCTGAATGGTGCCGCGAAGAAAATTTCGGAATCGAAAGCCACTTTTTTCAGCGTGCACGATGCCGTTCTGCCATTCGTTCAGGGCATGGAACAATGTGCCATGCAGGAAGAACATGATCTGGTACACACCGAAGCAGACAAGGCTTTGTATGACAGTCTGATCAGACCGCTGAACAAGTGCTTCTTTACATACGCATACAGTACCATGTTCAGTTCTCTCATCAAACTGGACGAGGACGGCAAGCCCAAGAGCATATCCGCTTTTTCTGATGCAGCAACAAAAATCTCCAACAGAGTCTTTTCCAATGCCAATGTACAGCGTGCTCTGAAAAAGGGTGTGGGAGAAGATGTATTCCATATGTTCTCTCAAAAAATGGAGCTGTTTCAGGAGGCTGGCCTGTGCACATATGAGCCGATTCCGGCAGAAGATACAAAAAAGGCAATGAAACTGTACACCGAAGCCAGTGCCGAGGACTGCGAACCGGATACGCGAATGGAAAACCTGACAGAAGCACTGGCTCTGGATCCCTATCCGAGCGACTTTTACACAGCGATTCTGGACTTTTTCAGCGATGAAAACGGCGAACTGCAAAAGCTTGCCAAAATCATGGATATTGATGTGACATCTCATATTGAAAGTATCCTGATGAAAATTTACAAGGACGGCGATATCGGGACACTAGAATCCACACTGGAACTGAAAGAGCAGATTTTCGCAAAGGAAAAAAGCTTCCACTACAGCGATTCCAAAGCCGCCAAAAGCATTCTCTTTCGGCAGCATTTTCTCGAACTGGGGCGGATCGCCGACGAAATGTCCCTCGAGGAAATCACAGAAAACTGGAAGTCCATCCAAAACGGAAACAACACGTTTGCAACCGGAGAGCAAAGCGATGTTGACGATGAAAACTGCATCTTGATTTTGAGAAGAAGATTCCTCAGACTGCATGTGGCAGAATATCACGACGTTATCCGGAACCTGCACTTAAAGGACGATGCCACCGACGGTGACAAAAACTATGCTTTCTATGAAGAAGGCGAAGATTACATCGACTTTGAGGAAGAATGCAAAAAGATCAACGGCGGCAAGCTGGAACGGGATGCGGACTTCACCGTTCAGAACTATGCAGAGGACAAGCTGGCATCCGGCGAAGTAATCCTCGGCTATTTCCATTACGCCAGAGTTTTGGACATCGTCGGCGACGGCAAAACGCTGTTCATCACCAACAAAAGAATCTACACCACAAAAGAAAAGTTCACCGAGTTCAACGCCATTTCCCAATGCGAGCCGGTGAAGAAACTGATGCTCACCTATATCGTCTTTCACAAAACTGACGGCACAGTCATTCAGCTTCCGGTCAGCAAGGAATTGATGATTCCGGCAGCGGACATGATCAACCGCCTGATTGCTGCGTTAAAGGGCACGGAATATGTTGCGGACTCAGTTACTGTAAGCAATTCCCAGAATATCGAAGCCGCAAAAACGATGATCTTCGACACTGCAAACTCTATGAAAAAGGGACTGGGAGCATTGTTCGGAAAGAAGCCTAAAAAGTAAGATCACACTTGTCTGTACATGTACGACAATTACAAAAACTGCTCTTATCACAATCATTCTGTGATAAGAGCAGTTTTTCTGTTTTTTTGAGCTCTGGTTTTCCCTGTCATGATAGAATGCAGTGTTTCCCAAGAAAAACAGGCTGCACCTCCGTTTCCGGAAATGCAGCCTGTTTTGCAAAGGGTATATGAATAACTTGGAATTGTCAGAATAATAAGGAAGCACTGCATAAAACTTGTGCGTAAGATGCGCAGTCAGATTTTTCGGTAGATTGTACAAAAATTCCGCAGGCAGACTGTATGCAGTATTTCCATAACATCAATTCAGATTGGTGTAGCCCATGAGGTACTGGTCTACTTCCTTGGCAGCTTCTCTGCCCTCACGAATTGCCCAGACTACCAGCGACTGTCCGCGGTGCATATCGCCTGCGGTGAACACCTTTTCCACGCTGGTGCTGTAGTGACCGATCTTGGTGGAAACATTGGTTCGCGGTGTGGTTTCCACGCCGAATGCATCTGTCACATATGCTTGTGCCCCCAGAAATCCTGCGGCGATCAGCACCAGATCTGCGTCCAGAATCTGTTCGCTGCCCTCGATTTCTTCCATTCGCATTCTGCCGGTCTTGGGATCGTGTACAGATTGCAGCTTAATGGTTTCCACTGCACGAACGTGATTCTTGTCGTCCTTGATGAACCGCTTTACCGTTGTCTGGTAGATTCGCGGATCGTGACCAAATACGGCAATGGCTTCTTCCTGACCGTAGTCTGTCTTGCAGACACGGGGCCACTCCGGCCACGGATTGCTTTCGGCACGGGTGTCCGGCAGCTTCGGCATCATTTCCAGCTGTACCACAGACTTGCAGCCGTGGCGAATGGCAGTACCGACGCAGTCATTACCCGTGTCGCCGCCGCCGATGACGATGACATTCTTATACTTGGCACTGATATAGTAACCGTCAGACAGGTTGGAGTTGATCAGGCTCTTTGTGGTGGCTTTCAGGAAATCCACCGCATAGTAAATGCCGTCTGCGTCCCGACCGTCTGCGTTGATGTTTCTCGGATTCGAAGAACCACACGCCAGAATGACTGCATCATACTCTTTCAGCAGCTGCTCCGCAGAAATGTCCTTGCCCACATCTACGCTGGTACGGAACTCTACGCCCTCTTCCTGCATCATGTCCACACGCCGCTGTACTACAGTTTTTTCCAGCTTCATGTTCGGGATTCCGTACATCAGCAGACCGCCTACACGGTCTTCCCGTTCGAATACTGTCACATGATGTCCACGCTTGTTCAGCTGCAATGCTGCCGCCAGACCGGACGGACCGGAACCGACCACTGCCACACGCTTGCCGGTGCGGACTTTCGGCGGATTTGCCTTGATGTGTCCGCTGGCAAATGCCTTTTCGATAATGGCGTATTCGTTTTCCTTGACGGTGACCGGATCGCCGTTCAGACCGCAGGTACATGCCTTTTCACACAGTGCCGGACAAACACGGGAGGTGAATTCCGGAAAACAGTTGGTCAGCAGCAGCCGGTCCGCAGCTTCTTCCCAGAAGCCGTTGTAGACCATGTCGTTCCACTCCGGACAAAGGTTATTCAGCGGGCAGCCGGAAACCATGCCAAAGATCGGCTTGCCTGCCTGACAGAACGGGACACCGCAGTCCATACAGCGGGCACCCTGTTTCCGGCGTTCTTCGTCGGAAAGCGGGGTATGAAATTCCCGATAGGTCTTAATTCGTTCCAGCGGTTCCTGTCCAGCATTTTCGACTCTCTCATATTCGAGAAATCCAGTTGATTTTCCCATGATAGCTCCTCCTGTTAATTTCTCGTGTTGGCATAAAATGCCTCGATCTGTGCTTCTTCACGGCTCATGCCTTCTGCCTCAAATTCTGCAATGCTGTCCAACATCTTTGCATAATCATGGGGTACGATCTTCTTGAAGTGCGGCAGGTAGGTGTCGAAATTCTTCAGAATCTTCTTGCCCAGCTTGGAATCAGTCCATGCCACGTGTTCTTCGATCAGACCTTTCAGCTGTGCCACATCTTCCGGCTTGGTAACTGCACCAAAGCCTACCAGCGACTTGTTCAGCTTGGTGTACAAGTCATTTTCCCGATCCAGTACATAGGCAATACCGCCGCTCATACCTGCGGCAAAGTTCTTGCCCACTTCGCCCAGAATGACTGCACAGCCGCCGGTCATGTACTCACAGCCGTGTTCGCCGACACCTTCTACTACGACAGAAGCACCGGAGTTGCGGACGCAGAAACGTTCGCCTGCCACGCCGTTGATGAATGCCTTACCGCTGGTCGCACCGAACAGTGCCACGTTGCCGATGATGATGTTTTCGTCTTCCTTGAACTTGGAACCCTTGGGCGGGAACACTGCCAGCTTACCGCCGGACAAGCCCTTGCCGAAATAGTCGTTGCTGTCCCCTTCCAGAGCCAGTGTCAGACCCTTCGGAATGAACGCACCGAAGCTCTGTCCGCCGGCACCGGCACAATGTACCACAAAGGTGTCGTCTTCCAGTGTATTATAATATTTCCGTGTGATCTCTGCCCCGAACAGCGTGCCCAGTGCACGGTTCAGGTTGCTGACATTGATACGGATCTCTTTCTTCTGCTTCTTTGCCAGTGCTTCTTTCATTTCCGGAATAATCACGGTTTCATCGATGGTCTTATCCAGCTTGAAATCGAAAACGTCTTCCGGCACGAAGTGCATCTTGACATCACTTTCTTCCTTGGCATAGGGATTGGTGAGGATATTAGACATATCGATCTTGCTCTCGTGCGTGCCTGCCGGATACTGCTTCTGTACCAGCAGATCAGAACGTCCCACCAGTTCATCTACGGTGTGGATTCCCAGCTTTGCCATGTATTCCCGCATTTCCTGTGCCATAAACCGCATAAAGTTGATGACATATTCCGGCTTGCCGCGGAAACGCTTCCGCAGTTCCGGATTCTGTGTGGCAACGCCTACCGGACAGGTATCCAGATTGCAGACACGCATCATCACGCAGCCCATTGTTACCAGCGGAGCCGTTGCGAAGCCATATTCTTCTGCACCCAGCATTGCGGCAATGACCACGTCACGTCCGCTCATCATTTTTCCGTCTGCCTCAATGACAACCTTGGAACGCAGATTGTTCTGGATCAGCGTCTGGTGTGTTTCTGCCAGACCCAGTTCCCACGGCAGACCAGCATTGTGAATGGAGCTGCCCGGAGCCGCACCGGTACCGCCGTCATAACCGGAAATCAGGATGACTCCTGCACCAGCCTTGGCAACGCCGGCTGCAATGGTGCCGACACCGGCTTCGGAAACCAGCTTCACGGAGATACGAGCCTTTTTGTTGGCATTTTTCAGGTCGTAGATCAGCTGTGCCAGATCTTCGATAGAGTAAATATCGTGGTGCGGCGGCGGTGAGATCAGAGCCACACCCGGTGTGGAATGTCTGGTCTTGGCGATCCATGGGTACACTTTCTTTGCCGGCAGATGTCCGCCCTCACCAGGCTTTGCACCCTGTGCCATTTTGATCTGGATCTCCTTGGCGGAGGTCAGATACTTCGAGGTAACGCCGAAACGTCCGGAAGCCACCTGCTTGATTGCCGAGCACTTATCGACAGCACTGCCTGCGGTGACAATACGTTCCAGATCTTCGCCGCCCTCACCGCTGTTGGACTTGCCGCCGATACGGTTCATGGCAATTGCCATGCACTCGTGGGCTTCCTGCGAAATGGAACCGTAAGACATCGCACCCGTCTTAAAGCGACGCATAATGGATTCTACGCTTTCCACTTCCTCCATAGGAATGCCGCCGTCCTCTGCGAACTTGAAGTCCAGCGTGCTGCGGAGCGTAATGTGCCGGTCCTCGGCATTGACACAGGCGGTATACTGCTTGAACAGATTGTAATCGTCCCGCCATGTTGCCTGCTGGAGCAAGTGAATGGTTTCCGGATTGTACAGGTGTTCTTCCTGATTGCTCCGTTCCTTGTGCCAGCCCACGCTGCGAAGTCCCTCGTCCATGCCCAGATCGTTGGGGTCAAAGGCACTCTCGTGCATGGTCATGCTGCGTTTTGCAATATCGTCCAGATCGATACCGCCCACGCGGCTGACCGTATCCGGAAAATACTCGTTCATAACGCTCTCGCTGATGCCCAGTGCCTCGAAAATTTTGGAGCCCTGATAGGACTGAATGGTGGAGATACCCATTTTCGAAGCGATCTTGACGATACCGGAAACCAGTGCGTCAATATATGCCTTGCTTGCCTGCGAATAGTCCTTATCCACCAGACCGCGGTTGATCATGTCATACAGGGAATCCAATGCCAGATACGGATTGACTGCACTTGCACCGAAGCCCAGCAGGGTTGCGAAATGATGTACTTCACAAGGCTCTGCAGTTTCGATGATCAGAGAAATTGCAGTATTCTTTCTGGTACGTACCAGATAGGTTTCCAGTGCAGCCACTGCCAGCAGCGACGGGATCGCCAAGTGGTCGTGATCGACACCACGATCGGTCAGAATCAGAATCGTTGCACCCTTGGCGTGTGCTTCCTCTGCCTGCTGATACAGGTTTTCAATGGCATCATGGAGAGAAACGTCCTTGGTATACAGCATGGAAATGTCTGCGGTTTTCAGTCCGTCAATGTCCATGCCGCGGATCTTCATCATATCCAGATTGGTGAGAATCGGGTTGTTGACTTTCAGTACACGGCAGTTCCGTTCGTCTTCTTCCAGAATGTTGCCGGATACGCCCAGATAAACGGTGGTATCGGTGATGACAGATTCCCGAATGGAGTCGATCGGCGGGTTGGTGACCTGTGCGAACATCTGCTTGAAGTAATCAAACAACGGCGGATTCTTCTTGGACATTGCAGGAATCGGGGTATCTGCACCCATTGCCGAAGTCGGTTCTCCGCCGTTCAGTGCCATAGGCACCATAACATGATACAGGGACTCATAAGTATAGCCGAATGCACGTTGTAACCGGAGCAGTTCCTTTCCGCCATGACGGAACGGACGCTTGTTGGGAACTTTCAGTTCGCTCAGGCTGAACAGGTTGTGATCCAGCCATTCGCCGTAAGGCTGACGCTTTGCATAGAAATTCTTAATGGTTTCGTCGTCGATCAGCTTGCCTTTGACGGTATCCACCAGCAACATCTTTCCTGGGTGCAGTCTTTCTTTCTTGACGATCTTTTCTGCCGGAATATCGTCCAGTGCACCGACCTCCGAGGACAAGATCAGACATCCGTCATCGGTCACATAATAACGGGACGGACGCAGACCGTTTCTGTCCAGTACTGCACCCATGACGTCGCCGTCGGAGAAAATGATCGAAGCCGGACCGTCCCACGGTTCCATCATGGTTGCGTAGTACTGATAGAACGCACGCTTTTCACGGCTCATGGTGGGGATATGCTGCCACGGTTCCGGAATGGTCATCATCACTGCCAGCGGCAGATCCATGCCGGACATGGTCATGAATTCCAAGGTATTGTCCAGACGGGCAGAGTCGGAACCCCGAACGTCCAGCATCGGGAAAATATCCTTCATGCGGTCGTCCAGTGCCTTGCAGTGGAGAATATTTTCACGGCTCAGCATCTTATCCACGTTACCGGTAATGGTGTTGATCTCACCGTTGTGCACCATCATGCGGTTCGGGTGTGAACGCTGCCAGCTGGGGTTGGTGTTGGTGCTGAAACGGGAGTGTACGATACCGATCGCCGAATGATAATCCGGACTATTCAGGTCGTGGTAGAACAGACGCAGCTGCTTGACCAAAAACATACCTTTATATACAATGGTACGGCTGGAGCAGGATACCACATAGGTTTCGCTGTCCCGCTTTTCGAATACCATGCGGGCGATGTACAGCTTCCGGTCGAATTCCAGACCCTTTTCACAGTCGTCCGGCTTCTTGATGAACGCCTGCATGATGTGCGGCATGCTGTCCAGAGCCTTGGTGCCCAGAACGTCCGGATCTACCGGTACTTCACGCCAGCCCAGAAATTCCAGATGTTCCTCTTTCAGCACTTCCTCAAAAGTCTGCATTGCCTTTTCGTATTTTTCCTTGGTCTGCGGGAAGAAGAACATGGCGATACCATATTCCCGTTTGCCGCCGATCTGGATTCCAGCTTCTTTTGCCACTTTCGAAAAATAAGTGTGAGAGATCTGCAGCAGAATGCCTACGCCGTCACCCGTCTTGCCCTCGGCGTCTTTACCGGCTCTGTGCTCCAGTGTTTCTACAATTCGGAGTGCACTGTCCACCACTTTCCGGTCCGATGTGCCGTCCATGTTGACAACCGCACCGATACCGCAGTTCTCGTGTTCAAAACGAGGGTCATACAAGCCGTTCTTTGCAAACGGCTCTTGGTTTCTGTAGTTATCCATAGTCACTTCTCCTTTGCAAGATGTGCAAAATAACAAAAAAACGCCTTATGAAAAGAAACGTCCTGTTTCTTTCCATAAAGCGTCATTGCTTTCTTTCATTTTGCGATCCTCTGATCGCTTTTGCTAATATTTATTATAGACCATTCCGCCGTCTTTGTCAATAGGTTTTTTTCGATTTTTCCGAAAAAAGCAAGAAGAACGCCGATTTTTTTCTTTTATAAAAAAGAAAATGCCGCAGATTTTTTCAGAAATTTCACTGCACTTGATTTTTGAAAGTTCCGTTTCCTTTTGCTGTGAGAAGAAAAGTGCAAGTCAGCCGGAAACAGCTGTTCCCTTGTCGAAAACAGCCTTGCAAGCAAAAAGCAAAGCCGCAAAGACAACTGCAATTGTCCCTGCGGCATCACTCCGAACTATAACAGCCTCTCCCACTTGAGAGCCGTTCTCTGTTCTCCATTCCCTCTTATAGAAACACTGCATAAATCCCGCCTGACGGCTTTGCACGCCATCTGTTTGCAAGCTTTGTGCAGTGTTTCCCTTATTTTCGAGAAAGCATACCTCATATTCGTTTCTCCAGCCTGTTGTATCATTAATCACACCTATATTTTATCACATATTTGGAAAAAATCAATTAGAGATGATGCTATTTTCTAAGAAATTGTGCTATTATTCTTTTCACAGGAGAATGATTTCTTATAGAGATGTTCTGCAAATCCCTGATTTTACAATTTCCATGTAGAATTTTCACAAATCACATGGTAACATAAAGATATATCCAAGAGAACACAGAACAGGAGAACTTTTATGGAGTACTGGATTATTCAAATCAAACCTTTCTCACCGAAGAAGCGAAACGAAAACATTGTTCTGAATTTTCAGAAGGACTGTATCCGGAACAACCTTTTCGGCATGGGGTGGAATATCGATGATAACGCCTATCCCGCCGGTGAACCCATGCCCGACTACGAAGAATATCAGCAGAAATGGCTGGAGACCGGCTCTGGTAACGTTTCCAAAACAGCATATCACGCCTATCAGAACATTCAGGCAGGAGATCTTGTGCTTTTCCGAGATCGAAACGCCAAATATTATATTGCAAAAGTGAAAACAACCGCACAGTGGCTGACCGAAAATACTGTTGATTTTGAAACATACCATAACGCCAAAGAAGCGGAAATGCCGTCTAATCCGTTGTCATGGGCATGCCGTGTGGAAAAGTGGTACCCGATTTCAGATGTGCCGTCGGCAGTAGTCGGGCGGTTTTCCCAGCGGCGGCAGCAGACCATCAGACGAATCGCGGACACGGACTTGCAAAAACTGGCGGACATCTTGTACAGTGTTGCGACACAGACGACATACGAAAAGATTCCGATTCACGCCGAGAATTTCTGCAAGGCTATGAATCCCGATGAACTGGAAGACCTTACAGCCATGTGGATTCTCGATAAGAACAACGAAAACTCGAACTTCTGCCTGCTCCCCTCCAGCTGCAAACGAAACACGCCGAAGTATGAATTCGAGCTGCTGGGCATGGAAAAGGAAAGCGGGAAAATCAGAAGAATCACCTGTCAGGTCAAGAATCAGGAAGAAATCCACGCTGACGATTACCGTTCCGATACGGATACCTACTGGAAAATCTATCTTTTTTCCGGCATTGCAGTTACTGATTCGGGCAAGAACAGCCCGCATATCCATGTTATCACAAAAGAGGACCTCTATCGGTTTCTCCTTGACAACCCGAATCAAAACCCGATCGTCAACGCCTATCGGGAAAAGCTGCAAAAGTGGTATACATTTTCCTAGTCTAACGGCTTTATACGGTGCTGCCATCAAAAAATCCCAGCCGCATTTTATTTGCGACTGGGATTTTTGGTTTTTAAGAGCCTGTACAAAACAGATTTTTATGCGGCACAGCCTTCCAGCATGTCGAGGTCGTCCTCATCATCTTCCATGGCAATTCTGTGTGCCTCGATCTCGCTTCCGTATTCTTCGATGCCGTCCGGACTTGCGTGGTTCAGTTCGAAGTATTCTTCGTCGTCATCATCTTCTTGTGTATGCATTGTGGAGTGAACGATTTCTTTCTGCTCAATGCAGTTTCCGATCTCAAAATCCAGTATGTTGTGATACAGATCGGAAAAATCGTCTTTGTACAAATCCGGATCATCATCAAAAGCCTGCAATGTGGATTCCTTTATATATGGATCCAGAAAGCCCACCTGATACGCTTTGTTTTTCAGTGTATACGTCGAGAACGGAGCATCTTTCAGTTCCGGAACCGACTCTACAAAGGGCAGGAAGCTTTCAGTGATCTTGTCCAGAATCTTGCTGCTGAAGAACGCCAGACCAGAAACATAAATATAACTCATATCTACGGCACTGACCTTGTCAATGTAATCGGCAAGTTCTACGTTGCAGCATTCCAGATAATCGAGAAACTTATAGTACTCCCAGTAAAAGTAAATTCTTTCGTTCTGGTCAATTTTGTCCTCTTGGATTCTGCTGCGAAGCGTGCTGTAGAAGATCTGATCGAACTGCTGGCTGATGTACTGCGAAACCGGCTTATCGTCTACCTGTTTCCGTTCATTCATCAGCTTTTTGGTGGTATCCAGAGCCAAGAAGTCACTCAACAGAATGGTTTTTCCTGTCGTATCTTCATTCAAAACAAAATTGATGTAATTGGTGATCTGCTTGTTCACTCTGCTTCCGAATGTCAGCTTTCTGCGAATGAACCATACCGCAACAGGAAGCACGCAGAACAACAACATCAAAAAAACGCTGGTGTCTGCAAACCAACCTACAACAAGGGACATGTAAAACATGTACGCATAACCAAGTACCACGATCTTAATAATTTTCTTCGCAAGTGCACCTGCCTTTTTGGCAATGGCCTTTCCGCCGAAAATCAAAACCAGAGCGATAATGATACCAATGATAATAAACGGCATCGATCATTCCCCCTTACGCACTCAGACCCAGCTGCGTGCATGCTTCTTCTTCTCTTTCTGCCGCAGTTTCTGTAATATCCACCATTTTGCCGTCTGCCAGCTTGAGTGCCTGCTCTCTGATGTCTGCCGGTATCTCATCTTCTGACACAAACGTCTGCTTTATCACGGTGTTTTTCAAAAACGTACCGTCATCTTGTCGGGTATAGTTATAGGACAACTGTTGATACTCGTTTCCTACCTTCTTCAAAAATGTCTGTACACCAGAAACGATTACATGGAATGTAGCTTCTACGTATTTAATAGCAGTATCCAGCCACTTTGCCAGAAGCGAGAAGAATTTGCCGATAATCATTGCAAACTTACGGATTCCGTCTTTTACACGTCTGAAAAAATCCGCAGCAAGCGTCGCAAATTTTTTCAGTTGCTGACCAATCCACGAGATTCCCTTATCGATTTTTTCTCCCAGTTTACTAAAAAAGCCCATAGCTTACTCCTCCTGTGCCGTGATCTGCGGTGTTTCCACATCTAGTTCTACGACTTCGGTCTTGATCTTTTCCAGTTGTTCCCGCGTTTCCGCATCTTCTGTAAATTCGCTGAACTTCACCTCGCGGTGCAGTGGATACAGCTGAAAATTCTTTTCCGTCTTGAATTGATCCTTGAAGTAGAGTGCAGCATCTACGTTGACAACAAATGTTTCCTTGTCTTTGTCTTCCTCACACTTTGTCGCCGTAAATTTGCACTTGCCGCCCACGTAGATCAAGCCCTCTTTTCTGGCATGACGAATGATCTGTTCGTCCATGTCTTTCCCTGTCTGTTCCAGAAACTCATTCCACATCATTGGTTTTTTCGGTTCAGTTTTCGTTGCAGTTGTTGCACCTGCTTCTTCGCTTGCCTTGCTGATCTCCTCATCGATCATATTCGCAAGCCGCCCAAAAAATCCAGCCATTTTCTTCACCTCACTGATAGTTGCTCAAAAGTTGTGCTTCGATGTCTTCTGTCAGTTCCAGAGAATCGCTGTCTTCCATTTCGATTCTGTCATAGATCTCGTCCGGAATTTCACTGGCAGGAATTTCTCTGGAAACCTCTGTCACCTGCCATCTGTCACCGACCTTGGAATAGTTCTTGGAAATCTCCTTCCCGATATTCTTCCGCACGTCAGAAAGAAATGTTTTGCAGCCGATCAGTACACCCTTGACCACCCGCTGTGCGACCTCACCGATCTTGGACAGCCATTTGATGATACTGTCGTAAAATGCGTCCAACAGTGTCAGAACCACACAGGCTCCGACTGCAGCAAGTACTGAAAACAATATCATTTTAGTTCACCTCCTGAAATTCTTTTGATTTATTTACAATATCTTTCGGTACTTCCGATTCCGGAACTATCTCGGATTTTGTAATCTTAACATCTCTGGGGCTTCCGCTTTTGTTTGCCTTTTTGCTCTTGACGATCTCCGCAACGGCATCTTCAAAGTCCGCCTGCTTCACAAACGATTCCTGATTCTTCGCCGCTTTCAGGGCAGCTTTCAGCACCGCGTTGGAAATATCGCTGCCGCTTACGCCGTCATACTTTTCGGCAATCTCGGAAATACGAAGGTCTGTCGGCATTTCCTGCGGAATGTACAGCCGCCACAGCTTTTCCCGCAAAGACTTGTCCGGCAGATCAAACCGGATATGGTACTGGATCCGCCGCATAAATGCGGGATCGTAGTTGCTGATAAAGTTGGTGGCAAATATCACCATGCCCTCATAGTCATTCAGCAGTGTCAGCAGCACCGAACGGGTCTGGTTCACGCTGACATCTGTGGAACTGGACATATTGGTCACACGCTTGCTCAGCAGTGCATCTGCTTCGTCAAAGAAAATGATGATGTCTTTTTCTGAGGCAGTGTGGAAAAGATTTGTCAGGTTCTTGCTGGTTTCGCCCACATACTTGGATTCAATATCCGCATAATTGACGCAGATCATTTCCTTGTGCAGAGCGTTGGCAATTGCATGGGCAGCCATGGTCTTTCCGGTTCCCGGCTCTCCGTAAAGGTTGATGAACAGGCTTTTCCGCTGTTTCATCACGGATTGCAGGTTCCAGTCCACAAATACCTTGTTCCAGTATTCTTTCGCTTTGATGACCGTCTGCAATTCGTCCAAGTTGCTCTCCGACAAGATCAGATCCGAAAGCCGGTACTTGGGCTTGGAAACCATGAAGCTTATGGACTGCTTCTCCGGCTGCGGCGGCTGCGGTTTCGGTTTCGGCTTGGTTACGGGTGGACTGCTTTTGGTTGGCACTAATGGCATCAGAATAACTCCCTTTCTCAAAATGGATTGATTATCTAGGAAAACGCTGAATAAAGCCCGCCTGACGGCTTTGTACGCAATCTGCTTGCAGATTTTCCGTCATATTGCCCAGAAATCCCTTGCCATACGGCAGTATGCCTGCGGAATTTCTATGCAATCTGCCGAAAAATCTGACTACGCATCTTACGCACAAGCTTTATTCAGTGTTTCCCTAGGGCAGCACTGCATAAAGCCTGTGCTGCCTTAAAATCTGTTGGGATCCTGTCCGTTTTCTATACTGCCTGACAATTGGATTTTTTGCCACAAAACATGCATATTCTTATTATATACCATATTTTTTCTTATGTCAAGTTGTTTTTCAGCTTTTACACTGTTTACAATCCAAAAATGCCTGTATACTCTTAATATAAGGAGGTGCAGCAGTATGATTCTCGACTACCAACAAATCGGTAAAAATCTTGCAAGACGACGAAAAGAGCTGCGGTTAAAGCAATATGAAGTTTGCGAACGTGCCAAAATCAATGACAAATACCTTTCCTGCATTGAAACCGCACGTTCCATTCCCAGCTTGGAGGTCTTTTTGAAATTATGTACCGCCTTGGAAACCACACCGGATCACATTCTTCTCGGTACTGTCCGTCAAACAGATTATTCGAAAGATGATGCGATCCTGCTGGAAAAATTTCAAAATCTTTCTCCCGACAACAAACGTCTTTGCCTTGCATTCATGGACCTGCTCTCTGATCGCTTTCAGGAGCATTAGGGAGATACCAAACGGACTTGATTCAGCGTTCCCCTTCCGTCCATGCTTTTATTATACACTGGAAGCCAGACAGACGCTTGTCCGTTCAAAAACAGTTTACAGGTACTCGCCAAAAAAATCCGCTGCGAAATGATCCCGCAGCGGATTTTTTCGTTTTTTCCTTTGTATTTATGCCAAATTTCCCATTTTTTCTTGCAAAAGTGCAGGAAACTATGGTATAATAATTATATCAACGGACAGCTAACGCTGTTAGACAGGAGCATGACTATGAGTATACACAAACGCATTCCGGCTCTGCTGCTGGGTGTGATCCTGCTGTTTGCAGGAATCCCCGCAGGCAGAATTTCTGCACAGGCAGCAGACACAACGCAACAGCTAAACAACATCGTTCTGTTTGCCCAGTTTCCAGATGCCGACACAGACAACTTTATGGCAGACAAGACGGACACGGCGATCGCCATTTGCAACGACACCAGCACACCGCGTTCTCTCACCAGCTATATCGACGCCATTTCCTATGGCAAGCTGCACGTGAACTCTTATTTCCCGCAGCTTTCCGACGGCGTGATCCAGCCCTACGTTCTCCAGAATTCCAAAGCGGAATACACCAACTATGAACAGTACGCCATTGAAATGGTGCAGAATATCCGGATTCCTGACAGCATACCGCTGGACGGCAATCAGGACGGCATGACAGACAACATCACACTGGTGATCGACGGACGGGCAGAGTCTATGGGTGACCCGCTTTGGGCAAAAGCTTTCCAGGTGGGCGGACTGTATCTTGGAGATACCCCTGTAGGCAGCATCAACCTGATGAGCAGCTACACACTGCTCAGTTCCACTATTTTCAGCGGCGTGGGAACACTCTGCCATGAGTTCCTGCACAGTATCGGTTATCCCGACCTCTACCGCAAAGACAGTTCTTCCGGCAACCCTGTGGGACAGTGGGATCTTATGGCAACCAACTCCATCTTTCTGCAATACCCTCTCGCCTATCAGCGTTACGCGGTTTCCGGCTGGCTGGACGCGAAAACTATTACCACTGCCGGCACCTACACATTACAGCCGGCATCTTCCAGCACAGGCGATCGGCTCTATCTGCTGAAAACGCCGTTTTCAGACACGGAATTTTTTGCGGTGGAATACCGTATTCCCGGAAAGCAGTACTCCGAAGAACTGGACTGCAAGATCTACGGCGAGGGCATGGTAGTCTATCGTGTCAACACTGCCGTACAGGGCAACTATCGAAGTGATACTGACGGCATCTACGTATTCCGACCCGATGAAACCACGCTGAATGCCGGCGGCGGTGACCTGACACGTTCCTGCTACGGCGGCAAAAACGCACCGGATTCGATTGGTTCCACAGATCTTGAAAGCACCTTTGCAGACGGTGCCCTGGTCTATTCCGATGGCACCAACAGTGGCATCGCTCTCCATGATATTCAGCTGAACGGTGACGGCACATTAAGCTTTTCCGCCGACTTTGCCGATGTATCCGACCGGTTGTTGTGGCAGAACGTGGACAGCGTGAACTTTCCCGCAGACCAGACCGGCTACGACATGGTGACCGGCGATGACGGCAAGCTATATCTGCTGTCCGCCAACACCGACGGTGCCACACTGTACTGTGTGGAAAACGACACCTTACAGCCAGTCAGCACTGTGCTTTCCGGTACTATGTACAACCCGAAGCTGGCATTCTCCAACGGTACGCCCTACCTGCTCTGGCAGGACAGCCAGTATTTCTTGCACCTGAACCGCTGGAACAGCACCTCCGGTGTATGGCAAGATTGCTACACCGGCACAGAACTGGCTCAATATGCCGACATTGCCGCAGACAACAGCGGCGTGTACGTGACCTACACCACCGGCTCGTTCCCCTATGTTCTTCACGCATTCCGGTTTGACAATGCCGCCGGCACCGTTTCCCTGCTGGGAGATGTCATTGCTGACAACGCCTGCAACATGGAGATCGCCGCTGCAAACGGCAGCATTGGCATCGGCTACCGCGACCTGAACGACAACAATGTACCAAAGCTTGCCGTCTGGGACGGAACAGCATGGAATACCACAACGCTTTCTGAACAGGACTGCGGCACGATTTCAGTTCTGGCAGACGGAAACAGCATCTGGGTCGTTCCCTCCGGCGGCAAGACAGACGTTTTCCGCTGGGAATCCGGCACGGTTACAAATATTCCCCTGCCGGAAGCTGTCCAAGGACGGGCATTCCAGATGACACCGGCAGTGGCACAGGGGAACTTCTATATGACGGTAAACGCCCAGAATCCGGAAGAATTTGTCCTTTACGGATTAAACAAAGGCGGCACATGGTCACTGACCGGCAACCCCATTGCACAGAGCATGGTAAATCAGCCGGTACTGGCAGCACAGAAGCAGGCTCTCTACTGCCTTTACGCCACCTCTGACTTGCAGATGCAGCTGAAAAAGCTGACACTGGAAACGGAAACGCCGGCAGTTACCGGCGATGTCAACGGGGACGGTACAGCAAATCTGGCAGATGCAGTGCTGCTGCAAAAATACCTGCTGGGAGAAACTGCCCTGACAGCAGCACAGGCAAAGGCAGCTGATTTGCAGGCAGACGACAGCATCAACGGTTTCGATCTGGCTGTTCTGCGACAGCTTCTGACAAAGGCGGCATAACATGGATCTGAAACTTCTGCTGCAATATCCGAAGGCAGTACAAGTACTTCTGGCAGCACTGCAAAAAAGCCCTGCTTCTCTGCCGAAACTAGAAAAACTGCTGCCGCCGGAAATCCCTGCTGCGGCACTGCTCTCCGCCATGGAACAGGCAGGGTTTCTCACCAAAACCGGCAGCCGGTATGTTTTGCAGCAGGAAGCACTGGAGCAGATGCAGCAGTTTTTGCAGCTATACGCTGCTGTGCAGAACCAACAGGCAGAACAGGACTTCACTCATTTTCTCGCCGCCCAACGGGAGGCAGAAACACAGCATGCAATGCTTGTCACAGAACTCGCCTTTTTTGAAAGCGTGGTTTCTGGAAACAGCGACACCGTACATCTGCTGTACACACCCCTTGGCGGAAAAGGCTACGGCGAGCTGAGCCGTGACCCGCTGCGAAATCTGAAGTATCATCTGGTCATCACCATTTCCATGCTGACACGCTACTGCATTCAGGGCGGCATGCCGCAGGAAGAAGCATTCAATCTCAGCGACCTGTACATTCAGCGAACGGACACTGCCGTCAGTGAAGCACAGATCCATGTGCTTCACTATCAGGCAATACAAGATTTCACCGGCAAAATGCGGCGGCTGCAAGACAATACCCGCTATTCGCCGCTGGTGCTGAAAGCTATGGACTACATCAGCATTCACCTGCACAGCCGTATCTTTTTACAGGACGTTGCCGATGCTGCCGCAGTGAGTGCACCGCACTTATCCCGTCTGTTTCAGGCCGAAGTACACCTTAGCATCAGCGAATACATTGCCATTAAAAAAGTAGAAGCTGCCAAGAACCTGCTCCAGTACACCGAGCACACCGCCGCCTCGATCAGCAGCCTGCTCAGTTTCAGCTCTCAAAGCTATTTCATCAAGGTATTCCAAAAATACGTGGGCATGACCCCGAAAGAGTACCGGAAGCAGTTCCGTGACAGCACTCATTTTTGATAAGGCAACAGCATAAAACAACAGCCCCGCACTTCTCCGGAAAGAGAAATGCGGGGCTGTTTGCTTGGAATCAGCAGTTCAGAGAAGCCGAAACTGCGGGTTTGGAAATCCGCGTGGAACAGGTGCGGATTTCCTGTAAAAAGAAATGGAGATGAATAATGAAGCTTACTTAGTTGGCTTTGGCTGTGCTCTGATAGGTCACCCATTCATAGCTTGCAGTCAGAGGTGTCTTGCCATCGAAAGGCTTCAGCCAGTCGTTGACACCAATTCCGGGCCATACGTTCATCATGATCTTGCCGGCAGTGGACGGGATATTGCTGGTGGCTGTGTAGACCGCCTTGCCGTCCACATACCATGTAATGTAATCCTTCTGCCAGTCGAATCCATAAGTGTGATATCCCTCTGATGCATCAAAGCCCAGATCGTACATGTACTCATGATTGCCGACACCATTGGTGTAATAGTTGAGCTGTACCTTGGTGGTATCCTTACCCAGAACCTCTACATCGATCTCGTCCCACGGGTTATTCTCCGAGGGGCCGGTATAGGTAAAGAACGAGGAAACCACGCCATCATTTTTGATTGCCTTCATGGAAGTTTCGTAATAACCATAGTGATAGTGCTCCAGAGAACGGTACTCTGCACCGGTATAGTTATACTGACCGGAACTATCCTTGTCAATGGTCAGATTCAACACGCCGTTGTCGAAAGAAGTATTGTTCTTTGTCCAGCCGCAGTCAAAGGGATTGCCGTTTGTCCAGCCGTCCGAAGCTTCAAACAGACTGGTAGCACCCTTACGGAAATCTGCCAGTACTTCCGCATCGGCACTGGGTTCATTGCCCTTGGTGTCGTCCTTGTCGTCTTTCTGCACCAGCTTTTGCCGCAGCACTGCCAGATCGAAGCCGTTTACCGTATTGTTTGCCTGTACATCTGCCGCCTTTGCCTGTGTTTCTGTGAGAGAAACTTCTCCCAGCAGATACTTTTGCAGCAGTACAACATCCGCAGTGTTGACTGTCTGATCCTGATTTACATCGCCGGAAATGATGTCATCATGTTCCGGTGTTCTTGCGGTGCTGTTCATCGCCAGCAGGCAGGTCAGCGGAGAGTTCCAGTAGATCGTGATCTCATTGGTGGAATAGCTTTCCCAATGGTCTACGTAGCACTTTGCCGACGGAGAATTTGCACAGTATGCCTTTGCAGCACTGTCCTCCAGACCGGAATTGACACCGCCGACCAGCATACCTTTCATTGCCTGATTCTTGGCCATAGACGGTCTGTGGTGCGGGTGTTCCGGTGAAACCGTGCCATAGCCAGTCACGAAGCACTCTCCCATTGCGTTATTGCCCAGCAGATAGTGGAGATTGCTGCGGGAAGTGTCCAGATAGGTGCTGTCCTCAGTCATCTGGTATGCCAGATTCAGGATCATGCCGGAAGTGGCAACGCCCATATTGCTGCCCCAGTTATATTTGGAAACCGACACCCCATAAGGGTTGCTCTGGGAAAGACCTTTCATTTTGTCGGCTTCTTTCAGAATGGAAGTCTTTGCACGGGTGTAGAGGTCAGAGTTCGTATCCACACCGTCCATAGTGAGAATGGCAATATTACCATAGTCTCCCACTTCCATCCAGTCCATGCCATTCTGCACACGCATGCTTTCCAACGCAGTACGATATGTGTCCTCACCGGTAGCACGCCACATCTGTGCCGCTGCCCAGTAGCGTTCGTCAATATCGGAAGTGTCGCCATAATCGCCAGTCGTAATGTCAGACGGATTAGAGAAGATAAAGTTAGGATTTTTTTGCAGGAATGCCCACGCGTTCTTTGCAGCATTCAGACACTTTTCCGCAAAGTCCTTGTCGACCTTCTGGTAGTATTCATATGCCATTGCCATCGATGCACAGAAATCGGCAGTCGCTGTGGTGGAAACCGGCGTTACGATCAGTTCGTCCGTTTCCGTTTCCGGCATCACATAACCGGGGAAATTCTCGCAGCTGACCTTGTGGTGCACACCGCCGGTCTGGCTGTCCTGCATTTTCAGCATCCATTCCAGTTCATAGCGTACCTCGTCCAGCACGTCCGGAACACCGTTGCCGCTTTCCGGAATGCCAATGCTGTCGCTGAACGACTCCGGATTGGCATCATAGGCAATCAGCAAGTCTGCCACAGACTTTGCACCGGGAACAACATATCTGCCGTAGTCGCCGGCATCATGCCAGCCGCCGCTGACATCGATTTTTTCGTTGGTGTGATAAAGTGTTGCCAGCGTGTTATGGCAAGCCACATGCCCGAATGTGCTGTCCTTCACCTCCGTGCCGCACCGCTGGAGGTACAGCATTTTCACGCTGTCGTCCAGCAGACTGTCGTAAACGTTATTACCAATGGTGAACGAATACGACTGATCCAGACCGCCGCAGGTGATATAGTATGTACCAGCTTCTGTTACGGCGGAGAAATCTCCCGTCCAGTTGTTTTCATCGGCGGAAGAATAAAACGTCGGAGCCGACAGTTCCCCGGTATAGACCACCTGTCCGCTGTCTGCGTTGACGACGGAAAAACTGGTTTCACTGGTCACGTCGCGGAACACAGCTGTCTTGGTTTCGTCCGGCTGATAACCTACCTGATCGGTCATGATCGACGGAGCATAAGGCAGAACAGAAGTATAATCCACCTTGGAATCATCTACCAGTTCTACCTTTACATTGTCCAGATAAATAGTATGTGCCGGCAGATCTTCCTCGTTTTCCAGTCCGCAGTTGAACACCAGCTTGGACATGACATCTGAATCCTGCTTCATGGTGAATTCATAATCCACGGTCTGCGGTTCTGCGGTCAGATCAAGTCCTTTCCAGGTGTACGCCTGATAGGTGCCGCCATTCTGCTGGATCATGGCTTCCACATAACGGTCTGTGGTGGAAGAGATCTCATAGCTAACACGGTACACCCCGTTTTTGTACAAGGGGATAATATCATAGCTGCACTGTACAGAATAGTTCAGCTTTCCCACAGAATCGATTTGCAGGGCAAGCTTACCGTTTTCCGTAGTCAGGGACGCCTTTCCGCCGCTTGCCTGATAGGTGTCCCAGCCGCTGGTGCCGCTGTCAAATGTGGAGTTGCTGACCAGATTTTTCACTTCCGCAGAAGCCGGCATCGCTGCCAGACTACCCATGCTCAACACTGCCGCACAGAGCACAGCCAGGCATCGCCGAAGTCCTTTGATTCGCATCATACTCATTTCCTCTCTTTCTGAAAACAGCATGCCGCTGTTTCTGTGTAATTTGTCTGCACAGAATGTATGAAAAACAATATCACATCTTCTGTGCAAACGGCTTTATGCGAACAATTCATTATCTTTAGTATACCACACCTTTCACAAGGATAATACTATTTTTCATGACAAAAGTAGTAATTTCATGATATGTTATCAAAAAAGACCTGACGAGAAAATTTCCCGTCAGGTCTAGTGTTTTCCTAAGGCAATACCGCACAAAGATTGTACGACAAATGCGTGCGGGAAGATACGAAACAGGCTCTGAAGGGAAATTTGCAAGCAGATGGCGTGCAAAGTCGCCAGACGCTCTTTGTGCGGTATTGCCCTAACTCCACGTGTTCCTATGCCTTTTCATATAATGCCAGCATTTGATGCAGTTCTTCCTGCATTTCGTCCACCAGACTCTGCGGCGACAGTACCTTTACCCATGCCCCCTGCGACAGCAGGTACATGATAATGCCGCGTCCGTGGTTGACTTCCGCTTCGATGATGCTGGTTCTGCCGTTTTGCTCCACTACCTTTGCTGTGGGCAGTCTGTCCAGAATTGCCTGTACCAACAGACCGGAAAAGGCAAACCGGATTCGCTCCGTCTTCCCGGGGAACAAAAACTGGTTCTTCTCCCGCAGGTCGCCTTCGTCAAAGTCGTACTTCCGTTCCAGCGTAAAGTGTTCCTGATGCTCTGTCATCGACACAATGCGGTCTGCCCGAAAGAACTTCGGCAGATACTGGTCGTCGTCAAATGCATACGCGATCAGGTAAAAATAATACTCACTGAACATCAGCGAAACCGGTTTAATTTTCCGCTTGACGGCTTCCCGATTCATTTTGTAGTAAGTAATGGTGATCGGTCGCTTTTCATCAATGACCTGTATCAGTTTCCACAGCGTATCGATCAGCGAATTGCAGTCCGTCTTGACTTCGTGATAATGGTAAATTTCCTTGCGTACCAGCTTGTCAAATTTTTCCCGATCCTGTGTTGTGGTAAACCGTTTCAGCTTGGAAATCAGCCGCAGCACGTCTTCCTTGGGCAGACAACGGCTGCCCAGCATTACCTTTACCAATGCAAATAATTCCTTATTTTTGAGGAACTCCTCACAGTTCAGGTGATACGCTTTATCTTTATAGGAATACACCAGTTCCGCCTGCTGCATCAGGTCGCGGTGTTCCGCCAGAAATTCCTGTATTTTTCCAATGTCCCGTCCAATGCTCTTGGTAGACACGCCGTATTCCGCTGCCACTGCTTTTACAGAGATGGTTTCTCCCCGCAATACCCGAAAGAAAAGTTCCAGCATACGGCTGTTTTTTTCAGTTTCCATGATGATGCCTCCTTTTCTTTCATTATAGCACAGCAGCGGGACAGCGGTCTGTCTGTTCAAAAAGAATTCAGAACGTATTTACACAAAAATGAGATGCACGTTTTTGTGGCAAAATTTTATGCCGGCGGTATTGTCTTAAAAATCACTTCGCCTGCACCATTTCGATTGCCTTTTTCAGCTGCGGGTCTTTTTCCGAATTCGGATCGCTGTAGTCCACTGCATCTTCTCCGGCTTCCACGATCTCGTCCGGCTTGATGCCTACCTTGTGATAACACTCACCCTTAGTGGTCTGATAAGTTGCCACCGTCAGTGTCAGTGCTCCGCCGGAAGGCATGGACTGTGTCACCTGCATGATGCCCTTCCCGAATGTCTGCATTCCCACAACGGAAGCCTTTCCGAAATCCCGCAGCGAAGCGGTGAACAGTTCTGCTGCACTGGCAGTGTTGCCGTTGACGATCACCGTCATGGGCAAGCTGCACTCTGTGGCATCTGATTCCACCAGCGTTTTGGTCGTGCCGTCCCGATAGGTGGCAATGGCGATCTCGCCCTCCGGCAGCAGCGGATCCAGAATCTTCTCCAGAGCCGACACCAGTCCGCCGCCGTCGTCCCGCAGGTCGAATATCAACGCCTTTGCCCCGTCCTGTACCAGCCGGTCGTAGATCGCCTGAAACTGTTCCGGCGTGTTGCCCTTAAAGGAACTGATCCGGATATAGCCGATCTGTCCGTCCAGCATCTGTCCCTCGGCAGTCGTCACTTCGATGTTCTGCCGTTCCACGTCCAGTTCCAGTGTGTCACTGTTCCGCTGAATCGTCAGCTGCACCGTGGTACCTGCTTCGCCTCGAATTTTAGACAGTGCTCCGGCGTAGCCCAGTTCTGCCAGATCTTCGCCCTCTACCTTGGTGAGAATATCGCCCTGCTGCATACCGGCTTTTTCTGCCGGAGAATCTGCATTGACTTCCTCCACCTGCAAATAGCCCTCGTCTGTTTGTGTCACCGTTACGCCGATTCCCACGGTCTGACCAGCTTCTTCTGTCTGATAAGCCTGATATTCCTCACTGGTCATGTACTGGGAATAAGGATCGTCCAGACCGGCAACATAGCCTTTCATAGCCCCCTGCATAACGGCTTCGTCGTCCACGTCGGTATAATAGTTCTGCTTTACAGTTGCGGCAAGCTGCCGGAGTTCCCTGTACTCCGTGTTGCCGGCGTAGTTCCGATAAATGCCCAGTCCTGTTCCTACGGCAAGCACACCGCAAAGACAGAACAGCAGGATCAGTGTCGATTTCCGCACCGGCACTGTTTTTTCCTTTGGCATATCCTCCTGCATTGCATCTGATTGTTTTCGCATATAACTTACAATCCTTTCTTCCAAAAAAGGCAGAGGACTGCAAACGCATACCCCTGCCTTTTTCATTTTCTCAAAAATGCATTCTGATTACAGATACTTCATCGGGTCCACCTTGGTGCCGTTGACACGCACTTCAAAGTGCAGGTGGAAACCAGTGGAAAAGCCTGTGCTTCCCACATAGCCGATGGTCTGTCCGGCACTGACGGTCTGTCCGGCAGAAACAGCCACCGATGCCATATGTCCGTACAACGTAGAATATGTACCGTCATGCTGGATAATGACATAGTTGCCGTAGCCGCCGCCGCAGCCGCAGCTGCCGCTTTTCGGATAGTTGTGGGAGCAGCCGGTTACAACACGAACGACCGTGCCGCCCTTTGCTGCAACGATCGCTGCACCGGCATTGCCGCCGGCAATATCAATTGCACCGTGTGTGGTACCCCAGCGGTTGCCGAAGGTACTGGAAATGGTATAGAATCCCGGGCAGGGCCATGTGAAGCCGCCGCCGGACGGTGCAACACTGCCGCTGTCGTCGCTGGAAGAATCCGAACTGCTGCTGGAAGAACTGTTCGAACTGCTGGAGCTGCTGGAATTGTCCTTCTGACTGTTCGAAGAAGATGTATTGTCATTTTTCGAAGAAGAGCTGCTGCCGGAGGACTGATTCTTCTTGGCTTCCTCCTGCTGCTGTTGCTTCTGGGCTTCCAGCTTCTTCTTGGCTTCTTCTGCCGCAGCTGCTTCTTCCCGCTTCTTCTTTTCAGCTTCCGCAGCCGCTGCAATTGCCGCCTTGATCTGGTCTTCTTCTGCGTCCAGAGCCTTGTTGTTTTCTTCCAGTGTTGCCACATCGCCGTTCAGCTGCTCTTTCTGCCGCTGCATCTGCTCCTTGGCTTCATCGGTTTCAGAATAGGTCTGCTGGAGATCCTCGATTGCCGCCTTGAATTCTTCCTTCTTGGCCTGCTGGTCTTCCTGCTGGCTTTCCAGATCGGACTTTTCTGTTTCCAGTTCCGCCTTCTTTGCGTTGCAGGTTTCCAGCTTGTCCTTCAGGTCGTTGACCAGCTGGTTGTCATGATTTGCCACACGGGACATCAGTTCATACTTGGAAAGCAGGTCGTAGAAGTCAGTCGCACCTACCAGAGCCGAAGCCAGACTGTCGTTGCCCTGTACGTACATGGCACGAAGCCGCATCTTGAACTCGTCCAGTCCAATGGCAATATCGGCTTCCATGACCTTGATGTCATCTTCTGCCTGTGAAATTGCCTGTGTGGTTTCGTCGATAGACTGAGCAATGCGATCCAGTTCCTGTGAAACGATGTCCAGATTGCTCTGCTGCAGGGTGATCTTTTCCTGCAAAGTCTTCTGGTACGCTTCCTTTTCTTCCAGATCAGACTGCAAAGAATCCAGTTCTTTCTGCTTCTCTGCGATCTTCTTTTCGTTGCTCTTGCGTTCTTCCTGTAATTCTGCCAGCGTCTTTGCCGATACCGGAATATCCCTGATCGGTGTCCAGTTTGCTGCCATGCCGCCTGTCAGAATGGTCATGCAAAGCAACGCACTGGTAAAACGCAGACTCAGATGTTTCTTCTTACTCATAGAAAATAGCCTCCTAAGATGTGCATCGGCATTGTTTTAAACATTCAGGTGCTTCCGCATAGAGATCATACTGCCGAACGCTCCGAACAGCGTACCGGACAGCAGATATGCCAGAGCCACCTTCCATGCCAGTGCACGGAACGGAATGATGCTGCCCATGCCGATCACAGACAGGAATTCCACCTGTCCGGTCAGCAGGCCGACCAGCGAATCATAGCCGAACCAAGTGACAGCCAGTGCAACGCCACCAGCAAGCAAGCCGGTGATCATACCCTCCACAAAAAACGGGATACGGATAAAAGAGTTGGTTGCACCAACGTATTTCATGATCTGAATTTCTTCCCGCCGTGCGAAAACGCTCGCCTTTGTGGCATTGGAAACGATCACAACGGAAATGACGACCAATGCTGCAATGATCACACCGAATACAACAGTCACGATCTTCCGTACCTCGGTCAGAACGTTGACAAAGTCCATAGGAGCACGGATCGAATCAATGTGATCCAGTCCCTCTACCTGTGTAATCGTTGCAGAAATCTGTGAAATATCTTCAACACGGATCCGATAGCTGTCGATCAGCGGGTTGTCGTCCCCCAGTGAATCGAACAGCACTTCATAATCCGACATGCTGTTTTTCAGATCTTCAAACGCCTGCTCCTTGGAGTAAAAAGAAATCTCCGAAATGTTTGGAATCTGTGCCAATTCCGATTGAAAATCTGCAAGTTCCTGATCTGAAGTACCCTCGTCCATATAGATAATGACTTCATTTTTATCTTCTACGCCGCCGATCATAGAGGTCAGGTTCATATAAAACAACACCGACATACCCACCAGCAGCAGTGAAACCAACAGCACACAGAATGAAGCGAATGCCATCATCCGGTTTTTCCAGATGTTTTCCACACCCTGTCCAATCAGGTACTTGAAACCACTAGCTTTCATGGATCAGATTCCCTCCAATCACTTCGTCAAAGACGATCTGTCCCTGATCGATATTGATGATCCGTCCGCCGAACTGCCGCACCAGACTGTGTTCATGGGTTACCATCAGAATGGTAGTCCCGATGTCATTGATGCCCTGCAGCAGTTCTACGATCTCATAAGAAAGTTCCGGATCGATGTTTCCCGTCGGCTCGTCCGCAATAATCAGCTGCGGGTCGTTGACCAATGCACGGGCAATTGCCACACGCTGCTTTTCACCGCCGGACAGCTCGTCCGGATAGGCATATGTCTTGTCCTGCAAACCTACCAGACCGATTACATACGGCACACGCTTCCGGATATATTTCGTCGGTGCATCGATTACCCGCAGCACGAATGCCACGTTTTCATACACTGTCATAGACGGAATCAGCCGGAAGTCCTGAAAGACAAATCCAATGGTACGCCGCAGGGCAGGAATCCGCCGCCGCCGGAGTTTGTTCAGGTTATAGCCGTTGACACTGATCGAACCGCTGGTCGGGTTGATCTCTTTTAAGATCAGTTTGATCATGGTGCTTTTTCCGGCACCGGACGCACCAACTACAAAGGCAAAGTCTCCGTCATTGATTTTCAAGTTGACATTGTGCAGTGCATCTACGCCGCTGGAGTATGTCACAGACACGTTCTTCAGTTCAACCATAGTTCACACACATCCTTTCTCTGGGCACTTCCGGCATACCGCCGGAAATACCGTTTCAGTTGATCGCAGACATCCACTTTTCCGGACAGCACACACAAGTTTCCTGCGTTGCTGCCCTTACCAATAAAATTGCACAAAGAGCCGCCGATGCAAAACGCCACACGCTGCACCGGCGGCTTTTATGCCGGAGCGATGCTTCACGCCCTCACCCCGTCCTTATTCATCAGAACTTCGCCGGATTCGCAGAGAGGTACTTCTTGACCATCAATGCGATCTTGAAGATAATGGCATGGTCGAATTCCCGCAGGTCCAGACCAGTCAGCTTCTTGATCTTTTCCAGACGGTACACCAGTGTGTTCCGGTGTACAAACAGCTTTCTGGAAGTTTCAGAAACATTCAGGTTGTTCTCGAAGAACTTCTGAATGGTAAACAGCGTTTCATGATCCAGAGATTCAATGCTGCCCCGCTTGAATACCTCGTGAAGGAACGTTTCACACAGCGTGGTCGGCAGGTGATAGATCAGGCGGGCAATGCCCAGATTCTCATAGCTGACAATCGCCTTGTCGGTATCGAATACCTTGCCGACTTCCAGAGCCATCTGTGCTTCCTTGAACGAACGGGACAGTTCCTTGACACCGGTCACAATGGTACCGATACCCACGTTCACGCGGGTGTAGAACTCGCTGCTCAAAGTATCTGCAATGGAACGGGCAAGCTTTTCCAGATCCTTGGTGTCCACAGCACCCTTGATCTCCTTGACCAGAACAATATCCGATTCGGAAATGGTAAAGACAAAGTCTTTATTCTTATCCGGAAACAGATTCTGAATGACATCGTATGCAGAAACGTCATTTGCCGATACAATGCGTACCAGCAGCACTACGCGGCTGACTTCCGAGTTGAAGTGCAGTTCACGTGCCTTAATGACGATGTCCCCCGGCAGTACGTTGTCCAGTACTACATTCTTGATGAAGTTGTTGCGATCGTACTTTTCATCGTAGTACTGCTTGATATTGAACAGGGAAATTGCCAGAATATTGGCATACTTCGCAGCAGTGTCGTCCATGCCCTCTACAAAGACCGCATACTCCGGCTTTGCACGGGAACCAAACGGCTTATAGGTATAACCGTCGCGGATAAAAATATCATGTACATCACTGAGGTCGAGGGAAACGAACTCATTGGTCGTTCCCACCTTTGTCAGGTCGCTGCAAGCGATGATGGTCGCGGTGTCATCGACAACGCCAACGGTTGCGTCAATGGTATCCCGCATCTGGTGAACCAGTCCTTGAAATAATCTGTTCGACATATGGAACTTCCTTTCCTTTTGTAATCTCGGCTTCCGCCAGTTTTGCGGCCGGCGGGCATATCACAAACTGCATCCACCTGTTCAATATATTACAAATTGTAACACATTGCGAAGCGATGTTTGTGAATATGCAGTTAAACTTTATGGGATATTTCGAGTATTGCTACGTTTTTTTGTGCTCTCGCACGATTTTCCATAGAGAATCTATTTTTTTGCTGTAACCTGCTTGTAATCTTTCCCGTTTTTTCCGGCATCTGTCAGCAGGATCACATCTTCTCCGGACAGGTCACCTTCAGGATCCGGAGGGTATTGGCAACGCCCTGACGAGCCGCCTCACAGAGCAGCAGACGTGCCTGCTTCAGTTCCGGCGTTTCCGCATACTTGATACTGCACACGTCATAGAACTTGTGGAACAGAGTCGCCAGCTCGGTAGCATACTTAGTGACCTTGGACGGGTCATATGCCTTGGCAGCAGCGTCCAGTTCCGACGGCAGTGCTGCCAGATGCCGGATCAGTTCCAGTTCCTGTGGCTGTGTCAGCAGGGACAGGTTGCTGTGGTCGCACTGTTCCAGTGTCAGTCCTTCCTCTGCCATGGCACGCAGCAGGCTGCAAATGCGGGCATGGGCATACTGTACATAGTATACCGGATTCTGTGAGGACTGCTCCACAGCCAGATCCAAGTCAAATTCAAAATGAGAATTTGCCTCTCTGGTGTTGAAGAAGAAACGGGCTGCGTCCAGCGGAATTTCGTCCAGCAGAGTGACCAGTGTGATCGCCTTGCCGCTGCGTTTGGAAAGCTTGACCACTTCGCCGTCACGCATCAGCATGACCATCTGCATCAGTACCACGTCCAGACGGGCTGCATCTGCACCCAGTGCTGTCAGGGCTGCTTTCAGACGAGGCACATAGCCGTGGTGATCTGCACCCAGAATGTCAATTGCCTTGTCAAACTTCCGCACCATCAGCTTATTATAGTGGTAAGCAATGTCCGGTACCACATAAGTGGGGATCCCGTTGGCACGTACCAGCACGAAGTCCTTGTCCGCACCGAAATCCGTTGCCTTGAACCAGACGGCACCCTCCTGCTCATAGGTATAGCCACGCTTGGTCAGTTCGTCTACCACCCACTTTACCTGTCCATTCTGATGCAGGGTGCTTTCGCGGAACCAGTTGTCATAGACAATGCGGTACTTCTTCAGATCCCGTTCCAGACCGGCGATGTTCTTCGGCAGTGCAAATGCCACCAGTGCGTCCCGTCTGGTCTTGGCATCGGTGTTGACATACTTGTCACCGTTTTCAGCGATAAAGTTTTCCGCATGCTCTGTAATGTCTGCCCCGTGATAGGCATCTTCCGGCATTTCCACAGAGGGGTCAAAGTGCTGGAGATACCGCACTTCCAGAGAAGTGGCAAACTTTTCGATCTGGTTGCCGGCATCATTGACATAGAATTCCCGCTGTACGTCCCAGCCTGTCCACGCCAGAATCTCTGCAAGACTGTCGCCCAGTGCACCGCCGCGGGCATTTCCCACGTGCATCGGTCCGGTGGGGTTTGCGGAAACGAATTCCACCAGTGCCCGCTTTCCGGCACCGGTCTGCGTCTTACCGTAATTTTCTTTTTCCGTGAGGACAGTTTCCGTGACATCGGCAAACCACTTCTGCTGGAGGAAGAAGTTCATAAAGCCCGGACCTGCGATCTCTGCCCGTGCAAAGATCGTGCCGTTCAGCGAAATAGCCTCCAGAAGCAGCTCCGCAATTTTCCGCGGTGCCATGCGGAAGGTCTTTGCACTGACCATTGCCACATTTGCCGCAAAGTCCCCGTGGGACTTATCTGCCGGAATCTCTACCCGAAACGCCGGGATCGGTTCTGCCGGAAGCTTTCCCTCGCCTACGAGCCGTCCCAGTCCCTCCACCAGAATCTGGTGCAGAGCCTCGGAGGCACTCTTCATACAATCTGCCATAGTTTACTTTGTTCCTTTCGTATTCTCCTGCGGTTCCTGCCGTTTCCAGTGAATGGTGATCGTGTTTTCCGACAGGAAATTTGCATTCATATCAATAATGTATTCCATTTCCACAGAACCGGAAGATTCCTCCAGTTCGCAGAGCAGCCGCTTCGCCTGTACGCCGATAGTCATTGCCCCGTATGGAGTCTGATACAGGCAGAAGTGCTTTCTGCCGGTTTCCAGCGTCAGGTTGGAATTTGCCGTGCCGGTGCGTAAGATCGTCACCAGTGACTCGTTCGCCACCTGTATGGTGGTCGTCGAGCCGGCAAAGCCCGTTGCGTCTGTATCTTCATAGGACAACTGCAACGTGTCGTCCCGCATCTCACAGGTACCGGTGGTCATCAGTTCGGTTTCTTCGTCACCGTCCGGTGTGATCTGCCGTGTTTTCATGGTAATCAGAACAGATTCCAAAAATACCTGCTCCCTTCTTAGAAATTGCAGCGGAACACCTTTCCCACCACATTCCGGTGCAGAAAATGTCCTGCATTTTCAATGAACATCTCCGTGCTGTCGCTGACATAATAGGTGTTTTCGCCGGCAGTCTGCCGGTCTGTCAGCAGATCCTGTTCTTCCAGACAGCGGCGGGCATACTTCGCCGCCTCCGCTCCGGAGGAGATCAGCTGCACATCCGGCCCCATATAATCCGCGATGATGTCACGGATCACCGGATAATGGGTGCAACCCAAGATCAGGGTATCCACGCCGGCTTTCCGCACCGGTTCCAGATACTCCTCTGCCACCAGCCGTGTCACCGGATTGTGAAAATCGGTATAGCCGTTTTCCACCAGATGCACGAACAGCGGACAAGCCTGCCCGAATGCTGTCATTTCCGGATGCAGCTTCTGAATCGCCTTTTCATAGCTGCCGCTGCGAATGGTCGCCGGTGTTCCGATGATGCCGATCCTGCCGTTGCGTGTCACTTCGCAGGCAGTCCTTGCCGCCGGAAGCACCACGCCGGTAAACGGCATATCTGTTACAAAAGGCTGGTCGCCTACAATAGAGCTGACTGTACCGCAGGCGGCAATGATCATTTTCACGGCATACTGCCGCAGAAACGCCACGTCCTCCTTGGCATAGCGGAGCACCGTTTCCGGACTGCGGCTGCCGTAAGGAATGCGGGCGGTGTCGCCGAAATAGATAATATTTTCATGGGGCAGAATGGCGTTCAGTTCTTTCACTGCCGTCAGACCGCCCATACCGGAATCAAAAACGCCGATTGCATCATTTTTCATGGTGTCATCTCTGCTGCTCTTTGTCCGGAGCAGCATCTCCTTTCCTTAACGACTCTAAGGCAACCCTGCACAAGCTTTGTGCGGTGTTGCCCTAACTATATTCAGGTTATCGTTCAGGTTCTTGCAGCGTTTTCCATTGCCTGCTCAATGAGTTTATCTACCAGATATTCCTGCTTCATGCCCAGATGTTCCATCAGCTTCGGATACATGCTGATGCTGGTGAAGCCCGGCAGCGTGTTGATCTCGTTCAGAATGATGCTGCCATCCTTAGAGAGGAAGAAGTCCACACGGGACAGCCCCTTACAGCCCAGTGCCTGATATGCCCGCAGAGCAGTTTCCCGAATCCGGTCAGATTCCTGATCGGTGATCCGTGCCGGAATGTACAGCTTGGAGGAACCGTTGACATACTTGTCGTCGTAGTCGTAGAATTCCGCAGCCGGCTCAATCTCGCCCACATAAGAAGCAATGGGAGCATCATAGCCGAACACAGCCACTTCCAGTTCTCTGCCGTCGATGAATTCTTCGATGATGACTTTTTCATCATGGGTAAATGCAATCTGCACCGCATCTTTCAGGGATTCCAGATCGGTCGCCTTGCTGACACCTACAGAGGAGCCTGCATTTGCCGGCTTGACGAACAGCGGAAAGCCCAGTGTTTCCGCAATGGCAACGCACTTTTCGTTCAGCTTGTTCAGGTCACGCTGGTGTACACTTGCCCACTTGGCAGTCTGAATGCCGTTGTAGTCCAGCACCGTATGGGTCATGCCCTTATCCATGCACACAGCACTGCTCAGAACGCCGCAGCCCACATAGGGGATTCTTGCCATTTCCATGATGCCCTGTAATCTGCCGTCCTCGCCGTTTCTACCGTGCAGCACCGGAAAGACCACGTCTACCTTTTTTATATAAGTTTCCCCGTTTTCAATGGTGACGATGCCGCCGTGCAGCGGATCCGGAGAGAGGATCGCCGCAGTGCAGTCCGGATTCTGTTCCCATGCACCAGTAGAGATCTCCGAAACGTCGCCGGGAAAATAGAGCCAGCGGCCTTTCTTGGTGATACCGATGCACAGTACCTCATACTTTTCTTTCGGAATGCTGCGAATGACGTTCTCCGCGGAAACCAGCGAAACATCATGCTCACTGGATACGCCGCCGAACAAAACGGCTACTCTGATTTTTGCCATGTGTCTATACTCCTTTATGATTTGTGAGAGCCTGCTTCGCAAAAGCAAAGCGAACCCAAATCCTGTCGCTGCAAGAACCGGTGTCATGCCGGATACTATTATATATCCGGATACAGCGGATTTTAGAACTGATCTGCCGCCAAATTCTGTATACAAAACCGGCAAAACAGACAGCAGCGAAGATTCCTTATTCTCTATTTTATCATAATCTACAAAAATCTGCAAGGGGTTTTCAAAAAAAAGCTGTCCCGAATCCGTTTTTTTCTCAAAAAAGGAAATTTTTTTGCGAAAAGCCTTGACAGAAAACCGGAAATGTGCTATACTGGAATCACCTCATTGCATGAGGCTTATTTTTTGCACAAATTCCGGACTTGCTGTCCGGTTTGCTGTGAAAACCCTCATGCGGATTCTGAGGGAGGCAAAAGAACCGGAAGACTGCTGATGACAGCAGGAGAGCCGGCTTCCGCATATCGGAAGAAGTAAACGAGCAGGAGGTGCCGATCATGAGAGTGAAAGTAACACTGGCTTGCACAGAATGCAAGCGTCGCAACTATGTTACCAAGAAGAACAAGCGGAACAATCCGGACCGGATTGAAATGAACAAACACTGCAAGTTCTGCCGGAAGCATACGCTGCACAGAGAGACAAAGTAATGGGGGTCCGAGGCAATGGCTGATAAGGAAAAAAACGCCGGGCAGGAAGCTGCTGTAAAGAAGGCGAACAAAGCAGCATCCGCAGACTCCAAAAAATCCGGCAAAAACAAAAAAGGCGATAAGGAAAAGAAGGGCTTCTTCTCCCGCATTGCCGGCTGGTTCAACGACCTGAAGAAGGAATTCAAAAAGGTCGTTTGGCCGGATCGCAAGAAGGTTTTCAACAACACGCTGGTCGTAGTCGTTGTTGTTGTCATCGGTTCTGTGCTGGTAGGTCTGATCGATTCCGGTCTGCTGAAGCTGATGCAGTTCCTGATGGGACTTTCTAACTAATTTTGTGACCAGAACAAGGAGGATTTCGTATGTCAGAGGCAGCTAAATGGTACATCATTCACACTTATTCCGGCTATGAGAACAAGGTCAAGCAGGACATTGAAAAGGTGGTTGAAAACCGGAAGCTTCATGACCTTATCCTAGAAGTTCAGGTCCCCACCGAAACGGTGACAGAAATCACAGACGGAAAAACAAAAGAACTGGAACGTAAGCTGTTTCCGGGCTATGTCTTTCTGAAAATGGTTTACACAGATGATACATGGCATGTGGTAAAAAATATCCGCGGTGCCACCGGTTTTGTCGGTCCCGGCTCTGAGCCCACTCCCCTCTCCGAGGAAGAAGTGGCAAAGATGGGCGTTGACATCGGCGGCAACATCGAAGTGAACTACGCTGTCGGTGATACCGTAACGATCTCCGGAACCGCTATGGACGGCTTCTCCGGCGTGGTACAGGCCATTCATCTGGAAGACGGTACAGTTGATGTGCTGATCTCAATGTTCGGTCGTGAAACTGCCGCAACATTGCAGCTCAATCAGGTGATCCGTCAGGACGATTAATTGCAAACATGCAAAAACAATTCGGAACCGCCCGCGGTTCCGGTGGGAGAGATGTGACAGCATCTCGCCATTAACCACAATATGGAGGTGTGCAGTATGGCACAGAAGGTAACAGGTTTTATTAAGCTTCAGATTCCCGCAGGTAAAGCAACACCTGCTCCTCCGGTTGGCCCGGCACTGGGTCAGCACGGTGTAAATATTATGGCGTTCACAAAGGAATTCAACGAACGTACAAAGAATGACATCGGTATGATCATTCCGGTTGTCATCACTGTATATGCAGACCGTTCGTTTACCTTTATCACCAAGACTCCGCCGGCTGCTGTTCTGATCAAGAAGGCTTGCGGAATCGACACTGCTTCCGGTGAGCCGAACAAGAACAAGGTCGCAAACATCACCAAGGAACAGGTACAGAAGATCGCAGAACAGAAGATGCCGGACCTGAACGCTGGTTCTCTGGAAGCTGCTATGAGCATGATCGCTGGTACTGCCCGTTCGATGGGTATCGTTGTCGTTGACTAACGGGAGCCGAACGTCGGTGGGAGGAAATTTCCGCTAACCGGATCTGCGAGAAAGCAATCCGGTACTACCACTACACTAGGAGGATTAAAATATCATGAAACACGGAAAAAAATATAATGACAGCCGCAAGGCTGTAGATAGTGCAAAGCAGTACGCTTCTGAAGAAGCACTGTCTTTGGTTTGCACAAATGCAAAGGCTAAGTTCGATGAAACCATCGAAGCTCACATTCGTCTGGGCGTTGACTCCCGTCACGCAGACCAGCAGGTTCGTGGTGCAGTTGTACTGCCGAACGGCACTGGTAAGAAGGTTCGCGTTTGCGTATTCTGCAAGGAAAACAAGTACGAAGCAGCACAGGCTGCCGGTGCAGACTATGTCGGCGGTCAGGATCTGGTAGACAAGATCACCAAGGAAAACTGGATGGACTTTGACGTAGTTATCGCTTCTCCGGACATGATGGGTCTGGTTGGTCGTCTGGGTAAGGTTCTCGGTCCCCGCGGCTTGATGCCGAACCCGAAGGCTGGTACCGTAACACCGGACGTTGCTAAGGCAGTTACCGAAGCAAAGGCTGGTAAGATCGAGTATCGTCTGGACAAGACCAACATCATTCACTGCCCGATCGGCAAGGCTTCTTTCGGTGCAGATAAGCTGACTCAGAACTTCGAAACTCTGATGGAAGCAATCGTCAAGGCAAAGCCGGCTGCAGCAAAGGGTACTTACCTGAAGTCCTGCGTCGTTACTTCTACCATGGGCGTTGGCGTAAGAGTTGCTACCAGCAAGTATGGTGTCTGAGTGCTCTCTTTGAGAATCTCAAAGTTTTTTGCAATTTCTTCCCTGCTGTCGTTTCCGGCGGCAGGGATTTTTGCGTTTCATCTGCATCTCGAAAAAAATTTTGATTTTTTGCAAAAAAGGCTTGACAAGCACCGAAAGATGTGCTATACTGTAATAGTTGTCAAACAACAATATCGTATTCTAAAGACAGTTGGTGGCGTAAGCCGTAAGTCCAACCGAGGAATGTGCAATGACCTGTGAAATACAGTGCACGGTTCCCTGTCGAATCGTGCTTTTTTATTGCGATTTCTGATACGATACATGATCTATCGGAGGTGAAATCTCATGGCAAGTGAAAAGATTTTGGAAAGCAAGAAGGCTAAGGTTGCTGCTCTGACAGAAATGCTGCAGGACAGTGTATCTTTCGTTCTGGTAGACTACAAGGGCATCAGCGTAGAAGATGACACCAAGCTGCGTAAGGAACTGCGTGAAGCTGGCGTACACTATGTAGTTGAAAAGAACTCCATGCTGCGTTTTGCATTCAAGAACATGGGCATCGATGCATTTGACGAAGTTCTGCACGGTACAACTGCTGTTGCACTGTCCAAGGACGATCAGACTGCTCCGGCTCGCGTACTGGGCAAGTTCGCTGCAGATCACGAAGACTTCTTCAATCTGAAGGCTGGTTACGTAGAAGGCGTTGCTTATGACGCTTCCGGCGTAGAAAAGCTGTCCAAGATTCCGTCGAAGGAAGTTCTGCTGGCACAGCTGGTTGGTTCCCTGCAGGGTCCGATCCAGAAGCTGGCTGCTACACTGCAGGCAGTTGTGGACAGCAAGTCCGAAGATACTGCTGCATAAGTATCGCAGAGATTTTGGCTCTGCAAAATGTTTTATTTAATTGTTAAAGGAGATTATTATCATGGCATCTGAAAAGGTTTTGAAGTTCGTTGAAGATATCAAGGAACTGTCTGTTCTGGAACTGGCTGAACTGGTTGACGCAATTCAGGAAGAATTCGGTGTAACTGCTGCTGTTGCAGCTGCTCCGGCTGCTGGCGGTGCTGCTGGTGCAGCTGAAGCTGAAAAGACTGAATTCGACGTTGTTATGACTTCCTTCGGCGACGCTAAGATGGCTGTCATCAAGGCTGCTAAGGAAGTTCTGGGTCTGGGTCTGAAGGAAGCTAAGACTCTGGTAGAGTCTGCTCCGGCTACTCTGAAGGAAGCTTGCCCGAAGGCTGACGCTGAAGCTCTGAAGGCTAAGCTGGAAGAAGCTGGTGCAACCATCGAACTGAAGTAAGTTTTTTCTGACATTTCTTCGTTTCATAAAAAGCGGGGACATCTCCATGTGAGGTGTCCCCGCTTTTTTGTTGCTTTCAAAGCGTAAAGTGCAGCACTACCATGAGGATCACCCCCGGCACGCCCAGCACCCCTGCCTGTACCAGATGCATCAGATTCAATGCGGGAGAAAACCCGAAGAATCCCCCGCCGTAGTGCACCAGCAGCAATGCCAGAAAGCCGCTTCCGACTCCTGCCAGCATTGACAAAATCTTTCGCTTTCGCCGGAGATAATAGCATAGCATGCAAATTCCCAACACAGCCCAGATTCCCCAGAATACCACTTCTTCCATCTTTCTTCTCCTTTTATGTGAGCAAATACGCCAGAGCCATTAGCAATTTCTTGTCGCAGCCGTCCCAGCCGCCGTCTTTGTACAGCATGACCATCATGGCGAGAATCAACATGGTGTCACCGTCCAGTCCGGACAAGAGCCCCGTGGGGCGAAACTGTGCCAGATTTCCCAGCAGCGGCATACCAGTCTGCGGCGACGGTGTTTTTTCCTGCGGCGGCTCCTCCGGCGGATAGTCCGCATAGGGAGAGGGTCCCTGCTGTTTGCCGAAATACACCCGCTTCTGCATTTCCCTGGCACGCCGTGCCGCCTCCCGCCGCATTGCGTTCTGCTCCTGTTGAGAAAATTGTGCCATGTGATTCCCTCCTCTCCTGCCAAAACCTGTTCCCTTTTAAGGCAATACCGCACAAAGATTGTGCGACAGATGCGTCGTCAAATTTTTCGTCAGATGAAACAAAAAGCGGTATTGCCTTATAGCAGATCCTGTAGCAGTCCGTTTTCCCGCACCGCACTGAATACCGCGTATAATTTCATCAGTTTCACCGCCTGATCCAGCTTTTTCTGCCGCTGATCTTTCAGGTGCGGACGCAGTGCCAGCAGCAGCTTCGCATCTTCATCGTTGTTCTGCATGGCACCCATCAGTTCCTGGATCCGCAGCAGCATGTTGATGTCAAAGCCGCCGCCTTCGCCGGATTCCGTCTTTTCCGCAGAAGCCTGCTGTCCCTGGGATTCCTCGCCGGTTTCCTGCTGGAGCATCTGTGCCAGTTCCTGTAACTGCTGTACACTCTCCGGATCGGACAGAATGGCTCCCATTTTTCCCAACATATCGTCCACACGTTTTCACCGCCCTTCATGTACCGGCAGCCGAAGCTGCCTGGGGAAACACTAAAAAATCTGATGACGCATCTTACGCACAGGCTTTGTGCGGTGTTGCCCTAAAAAAATTTACTTTCCGGAAAGTTTCTGATATAGTGCCTTTGCCTGCGGGGAACTGATGAGCTTTTCCACCATTTTCGGATTCTGCATCACCTTTTGCAGCATGGCAGAATCTTTCTGGCTCATGTTCTTCAGCACCTTGTCATACTTGCCGGACTCCAACTCGCTTTTCAGCTGTTCCGGCGGTACGCCCAGCTTTTTGCTTGCTGCCTGCAACAACTGATCGACCTGCTTCGGGTTCAGATTCTTGCGTTCCATAACCTCGCTCCTTTCGGCGTTCGCTCCGCATGCGGGAAGAATCCGTATGCAGGGCAGGCTTACAAAACTTTTCAAAAAAATGTTGTCATCTCTCCGAAATTGTGTTATAATAAAGGGTAAAGGCAACATACTGCCTGAATTTTTCTTGGAGGTATCCTATGCGAATTATCGTCATTTCTGATACACATCAATATTACCGGAATTTTGAAACGATCGTGCTTCGCAATCCCGATGCGGATATGTTTCTGCATCTGGGCGACGGCGAAAGCGAATACCAGCTGCTCTGCCGGAACATGCCCGAAGTGGCAGACAAATTCCGCTATGTCAAGGGCAACTGCGACTACGGCAGCGATGCTCCTCTGACGGAACTGATCGACGTTGCACCGAATCACCGCATTCTTGCCACCCACGGACACCGCTACCGTGTCAACTCCACGCTGGACTATCTGGAACAAGAGGCTCTGGAAAACGGCTGCGATGTTGCACTCTACGGACACACCCACGAATCCAGATGCACCTATGAAAACGGCATCTACGTGATGAACCCCGGCAGTGCTTCCTGCCCCAGAGATGGCAACCCGCCGTCTTATGGTGTGCTGGAAATCACCAGTGCCGGCATCATGACCAACGTGGTATTTCTGACACCGAAAACAATGTTCTAACGGCTCGCGGATTGCCTTGCCTATACCTAGCATATGCTGTAAAATGAAATCCGTGCATCACTTCCCTGACAAAGGAGCTTTTTTCATGAAATCAGTGACACTTCGCCGCCCTGCTCTGCGGGAGGAACTCCGCCGGTATCTGCTGGCATTCCTGCTGGGCTTCAGCAGCCTGCTGGTGGTGATCCTGCCGATCATCATCGCAGACGGCGGCTATTACATCTACTATGGCGACTACAATTCGCAGCAGATCCCCTTTTACAATCTGGCAAATGATGCCGTTCGCAGCGGCAGCTTCGGCTGGAACTGGTACACCGACCTCGGTGTCAACTTCATCGGTTCCTATGCCTTTTATCTGCTGGGCAGTCCCTTTTTCTGGCTGACCACCATTCTCCCCCGCAGCTGGGTAACATTTGCCATGCCGGTGCTGCTGTGCATGAAACACGGTATCGCCTCTCTGACGGCATACGCCTATATCCGGCGGTTTGTACGCAGCCCTCACGCTGCCATGATCGGCGGCCTGCTGTATGCCTTTTCCGGCTTCCAACTGTTCAACATTTTCTTCAACCACTTTCAGGACGTGACCGCGTTTTTTCCGTTGCTGCTGATCGCCATGGAAGAACTGGTCAACCAGAACCGCCGCGGCGTGTTTGCCCTTTCGGTGGCACTGCTGGCAGCGATCAACTACTTTTTCTTTACCGGACAAGTGGTCTTTCTGGTGCTGTACTTCATCGTGCGGTGCTTCTCAAAGGATTTCCACGCATCGCTGAAAAAGTTTTTTCTCGTTCTGCTGGAGGCAGTCATTGGCGTGATGATCGCCTGTGTCATTCTGCTGCCGTCGGCTCTGGCGATTCTGGCAAACAATCGGGTTTCCGAGCACCTGTTCGGCATGGACATGGTGGCTTACAGCGACCGCACCCGTATCTGGCGAATCCTGTTGAGCCTGTTCCTGATTCCCGACGTGCCGGCTCGCCCGAACCTGTTCTCCTCCGACTTCGGAAAATGGGCTTCCATCGGCGGATACCTGCCCATGTTCTCCATGGCAGGCGTACTGGCATTCCTCAAGCAGCGTGACGGGCACTGGGCAAAACGCATTACTGTGATCTGTGCAGTCTGTGCCTGTGTGCCGATCCTGAACAGTGCATTCTATGCACTGAACGGTTCGTATTATGCACGCTGGTTCTACATGCCCATTCTAATTCTCGCCCTGATGACTGCCTACAGCCTGGACAACCGGCAGATCGACTGGAAATACGGTTTCCGCATCTGTTTTATCTTCTTTGCCGCATTTGCAGCGATTTCCCTGCTGCCCACCAAGGAGGACGATGAAATTCAATGGTTCTCCTTTGCGGAATATCCGTTCCATTTCTACTTGGTGCTGCTGATCTGCACTGCTGGTCTGGCGGTTTCCATTTACCTGCTCCGCTGCCGGAAAAAGCACAAGCCATTCCTCAAACAGGCAATGGCTCTGACTACCGGCTTCTGCGTGGCATGCACCATGGCAGTGGTTTATTTCGGAGCATTTGAACCTTTCCGTGCCCGCACTTACGTCGATCAGGCAATCGATCCGGAACAGGAAATCTCCCTTTCTGTATCAGAGGACAACTTCTTCCGCATCGACATTTCGGAAAACTGCGACAACTACCCCATGCTGTGGAAGCTGCCCAGCATGCGGACGTTCCACAGTGTCGTTCCGGCATCGATCATGGACTTCTACAAGGAACTGGGTATCACCCGTGATGTTGCCTCCCGTGCAGACACTTCCTACTACGCTCTGCGGGGACTGCTTTCTGTAGAATATTACTACCAGCAGCAGGAAATCGGCAAGATCACTGCCGACACGCCTACCTGCGACCTGCCGGGCTTTGTCTATGACACCACAGAAAACGGATTCTACCGGTTTAAAAACACCGCCTATGTGCCGATGGGCTTCACCTTTGACTACTACCTTTCCAAGGGCATGTGGGACGGCACCTCTACTTCTTACCGCACCAATCTGCTCATGCGTGCACTGGTGCTCTCCAACAAGCAAATTGAAAAATACGGCAGCTATATGCAGCCCATTTCCAACAACAATGTGCAGATGATGGAAGAAGAATACTTGCAGGAATGCAGCAACCGTGCCGCATCTGCCTGCGATTCGTTCCGCTATGATTCCAGCGGCTTTACTGCAGCGATTTCGCTGGAAAGCCCGAATCTGGTCTTTTTCAGCGTCCCCTATGACGAGGGCTGGACAGCCACAGTCAACGGTAAGCCCGCAGACGTGGAAGAAGTGGACAACGGCTTTATGGCGGTAGCGGCAGAAGCCGGTGACAATACCATTGCGTTCCACTACACAACACCCGGCCTACACGCTGGGGCGGCACTGACTGCCGGCGGCGTTGTCCTGTTTGCCGCATACATGCTGATCTGCTGGAAAATGGGAATCCGCCGCAAAACGGAACGCATCTGCTGTGCAGACTATCCGGTTTCCGCAGAAGAGGAGATCCTGCCGGAACTGACTGCACCTGATGACAACACGGAAGCACAAACCACAACGCCTGCCGAAGACAACACCGGCACAGAAGAAACTTCATAAAGGAAACACAAGCTTTATGCAGTGTTTCCGAAAGGCAATACCGCACAAAGAGCGTCTGACGAAAAATTTGACGACGCATCTGTCGCACAATCTTTGTGCGGTATTGCCTAAACAAAAAAAGTGGAGGTATACAACATGCACTTACAGGAAAAAACAACCGGAAGCGAGAAGACCTATCAGGGCAAAGTTTTCTACGTGACGCGGGACACAGCGGAACTGGAGGACGGCAAGGAGGTACAGCGTGATGTGGTACACCACTCCGGCGGTGTCTGCGTAGTACCCCTGACGGAAAAGGGCACTGTCCTCATGGTAAAGCAGTTCCGCTATCCCATGCAGCAGGTCACACTGGAAATCCCCGCCGGCAAGCTGGAAGCGGGCGAAGATCCGGCAAACTGCGGCAGACGGGAACTGCGGGAGGAAGCCGGCAGAACCTGCGGAAAATATACTCCGCTGGGAAAACTCTTTCCCACACCGGCATATGATACAGAGGTCATTCACATGTATCTGGCACAGGAGCTCTCGGCTCCGGAAGCACAGGATCTGGACGACGGAGAATTTCTGGACGTGACGGAGCTGCCGCTGGAACAGGCAGTGCAAATGGTCATGGACGGCGAGATCCCCGATGCCAAAACACAGATTGCCCTGCTGAAAACTTACGTGCTGCTGCAAAAGGAACAGTAAGTTTCAGAGATTGCACCGCATCTTGTGCGATGTTGACTTGAACAAAAAAGCCGCCGGAGAGGCAGCTCCGACGACTTTCAGGGTATCTTAGATTGTTATTCCGGAAACTTATACCGCAGCAGGCTGTGCCTCAGGACTTTCCTCCGCAGCTTCTGCCTGTGCTTCGGCTTCCATTAACGCGAGATGCTCGTGATAAGCCTCCAGAATTTCTCGTTCCATCATTTTTCTGGCGGCGGCAGAAATGGGGTGCACAATATCGCGGAATACACCGTTTTCGTCTTTCCGGCTGGGCATTGCCACGAACAGCCGTTCGTCCCCCTGTACGACCTTGATGTCGTGCACGGCGAGCATGTTGTCTACGGTGACAGAAACAACTGCCCGAAGCCGTCCTTCGGTAATGATTCTTCTGATTTTAATATCTGTGATTTCCATGTGATGACCTCCTCCACATACTGCGGGGCTCCGTTCTGTCATTTGGAAAACGGACCATGCTGACTTCAAAGGTAAATTCCGTTTCCAGAGGAACACCGCAGAAATTGAAAATGAATTTTCAATTTCGTAACAAAAAAAAGAGAAACGTCCGTGTTACCACAAACGCTTCTCCTTTGAAGTACGTTACTTATTAGTATACACGATAAATTTGAAAATTGCAAGAAAGAAAAAGGTGATTTTTTTGAACATTGACATTTTAAACGGAAAAAAGCACATCCACTTTATCGGCATCGGCGGCAGCGGCATGTATCCGCTGGCACAGATCCTCCACACCAAGGGGTTCTACCTCACCGGTTCCGACAACAACGAAACGGAAACCCTACAGGCAGTCCGCGACATGGGCATTCCCGTATATCTGGGACAGCGTGCGGAAAATATTGAGGGGGCTGACCTGATCGTACACACCGCGGCGATCATGGCAGACAATCCGGAACTGATCGCAGCCAAAGCCAGCGGCGTGCCGGTGCTGGAACGGAGCGAACTGCTGGGTATTGTGACCAGCTGGTATGACAATGCCATCTGCGTTGCCGGCACCCACGGCAAGACGACGACCACCTCTATGGTGACGCAGATCCTGTTCACCGCCGGCGTAGATCTGTCCGCATTCATCGGCGGCAAGCTGCCCTGCATTCACGGCAGCGGCAGAAGCGGCTCCAGCGACATCATGACCTGTGAAGCCTGCGAATTTGTAGATACGTTCCTGAAACTCTATCCGGACATCGCCGTGCTGCTGAACATCGATGCCGATCATCTGGATTACTTCGGCACCGTGGAAAATATCATCAAGTCATTCCACAAGTTCGCACAGCTGACCTCCAAGGCAGTTATCTACAACGGCAGCGATGCCAACACCTGCAAAGCTATGGAGGGCATTACCGGCAAGGAATGCATCACCTTCGGCAAAACTGCGAACTGTGACTATTATCCCGCAAATATCCGCCACGTTTCCGGTCTGGAAACCCACTTCCAGCTGATGCACCGTGGCAAAGAACTGGGCGAGATCGTCCTGCATGTTGCCGGTGAGCACAATGTGCTGAATGCTACTGCTGCGGCTGCGGCTGCCATGTATGTGGGCGTTTCCTTTGCAGATGTGGCAAAGGGGCTGGCAGAATTCCGCGGTGCCGGCAGACGGTTCGAGAAGAAGGGCGAAGTCGGCGGCATTACGCTGGTAGACGACTACGCTCACCACCCCACTGAGCTGACTGCGACCCTGAAAGCTGCAATGGCAATGCCGTTCCGAAAGGTCTGGGCAGTGTTCCAGCCGTTCACTTTCTCCCGCACCGCCATGCTGCTGGACGAATTCGCAGAAGCTCTGTCCATTCCGGATCACGCTGTCCTGACGGACATTATGGGTTCCCGCGAAAAGAACACCTATCACATCTTCACACGGCAGCTGGGTGAAAAAATTCCCAACGCAGTCTGGTTCCCGCAGGACGAAAGCGATCCGGAAACCACCGACGAACGGAAATACCAGAACTTCGAACAGGTCACCAACTATATCTGCGACCATGCACAGGCTGGCGATCTGGTCATCACACTGGGCTGCGGCGATGTCAACAAGGTGAACAAAATGATTCTGGAAGAACTGGAACGGCGGCAGAGTGCGAAGTAACGGCAATTCCGTCCTGTTTGAAAAATTTCCAAAATACCCTCTTTTCAATCTGCGAAAAATGTTGTATAATAGAGAAAGTTGCTAAGGCAATACCGCACAAAGATTGTGCGACAGATGCGTCGTCAAATTTTTCGTCAGATGAAACAAAAAGCGGAGTGAATACTTGATGTATTCACGAGCATTTTTGTGAAATATAACGGGAAATTTGCAAGCAGATTGCGTGCAAAGCCGTCAGGCGGGCTTTGTGCGGTGTTGTCCTAAGGAAACAGTGCACACGTTCACCTTAAAGAAAGGAATCACAACACTATGTCAAATAAAGTCAAAGTCGTGATCTGCGGCAAGGATTTCACTTTGCAGACCGCAGAATCCTCCAACTATGTCTTCGGTCTGGCACGCACGCTGGAATCCCGCATCACGGAAATTACCGATGCCAACAGCAGTGCCTCTCCGTTTACCGCGGCAATTATGGTCGGGCTGGCAACACTGGACGACCTGAACAAGGCAAATGCCAAACTGGACAGCATTCGGGATCAGTCCAAGGAATATGTGGACGAAGCCGGAAAGACCCGTCTGGAACGGGACGCTGCCATGCAGCAGGTGGAAGCCCTGAAATCCCGTATTGCAGAACTGGAACGGGAACTCCGTGAGAAAGACGCCAAATGAGAACACCTGAAATTTTAGCACCTGCCGGCTCGGAAGATGCCTTGCTGGCGGCTCTGCGGTGCGGTGCCGACGCGGTCTATGTGGGCGGAAAACAATTCTCCGCACGGCAGAACGCCGCCAACTTCGATCTGCCCCAATTACAACGGGCAGCGGAACTCTGCCACCTCTACGGGGCAAAGCTGTACCTGACAGTCAACACGCTGGTATTTGCACCGGAGTTCCCTGCACTGGTACAGTTTCTGGAAGCGGCAATCCGGCTGGGCGTAGATGCATTTCTGGTACAGGATTTCGGACTGCTGGAACTGATCCGGCAGATCTCTCCTGACGTACCCATTCACGCTTCCACGCAGATGACCATTCACACGCCGGAGGGTGCCCTCTGGGCAAAGGAGCACGGCATTTCCAGAGTCGTGGTTTCCCGCGAGCTCTCCCGCAAAGAAATTGCCGCGATCTGTAAAACCGGCATCGAAGTGGAAACCTTTGTCCACGGTGCCCTCTGCATGAGCGTATCGGGACAGTGCGGGCTGTCCGCCATGATCGGTTCCCGCAGTGCCAACCGCGGCAGATGTGCACAGGCATGCCGGCTGCCCTTTTCTGCAAAGGGTGATAAAAACGGCTGTGCCCTCTCTCTGAAAGACCTCTGTCTGGTGCCTTACGTGGCAGAACTGGCAGAGGACGGCGTGGCATCGCTGAAAATCGAGGGCAGATGCAAACGGCCGGAATACGTTGCCGCCGCAGTCACTGCATTAGTGCAGGCACGTGCCGGAGAAACGCCGGATCTGGACACCCTGCGGGCAGTATTTTCCCGCAGCGGATTCACAGACGGCTATTATACCGGCAAACGGCAGCAGATGTTCGGCACCCGCCAAAAGGACGATGTGCTCCAGGGGCAGAAAGTCCTGCCCCAGCTGGCACAGCTATACCAGAAGCCCACACCGCAGGTTCCGCTGGACATGCATGTCACTGTACAGACCGGTCAGCCGGCAGTGCTGAAACTGCGGGACGGCGACGGTATTTCCGTTTCTGTTTCCGGTGATGTGGTACAGCCGGCACGCACGAAAGCAACCGATCTGCCCCAGCTGGAACGACAGCTGGGAAAGCTGGGCGGCACACTCTATACCCTGTCCGGTTTGCAGGCAGACTGCGACGGAACCGGCATGCTCCCCGCTTCGGCGTGGAACGCTCTGCGGCGGGAGGGCATTGTTCAAATGAACGCCGCCAGAATCGCTGCGAATACGCCAAAGTATACCATGCGGCACATCACGCTGCCCGCACTTCCAGCAGCCGGACAACACACCATACAATACCGCATCATCCAGAAGCAGTGGGACAGCCAGTCAGCCACACTGCTGGAGCAGCCTGACGTGGAGGCACTGCTGCTGCCGGCGGATACGGTTTCCGATACTGTGCCGGCAGTCTGTCGGGAACGAATTTTCCTGACGCTGCCGCGGTTTTGTGCAGACGAAGCCAAAGTGCGTCTATGGCTGGAACAAGCCAAAGCTCTGGGATTCTCTCACGTGGTCTGTGAAAATGTTTCCCATATCCGGCTGTGCCGATCACTGGGGCTGACGCTTCACGGCGGCATAGGACTGAATGCGGCAAATCCGTCCTGTCTGTCTTTTTTGCAGCGGGAATCCTTGCAGGACGTGATCCTCTCACCGGAACTGACCATTGCCCAGAGCCGACACTGCACCGGACTGCCCGCAGGAGCGTATGCCTACGGGTTCCAGCCGGTCATGACCATGCGGAACTGTCCCGTACAGGCAGAAGTAGGCTGCCGGAACTGCACCCATGGTCTGACAGACCGCACCGGCAGAACTTTTCCGGTATACTGCCACAAGGCAGCCGGTATCACAACCATGTACAACGCCGTTCCCACGTGGCTGGCGGACAAGCAGGAACAGCTGTCACACAGCAGCTTTCTGGTGCTGGACTGTACCCTGCAGCCCGATGCCTGTTCCGTGCTCCGTGCCTACCAGAACGGCGAACCTACAAAAGAAGCAATGACACGGGGACTGTTTTTCCGTGGTGTTGAATAGGAGGCTTTTATGTATATTTCTGTTCAGAAGCTGCGTCCGCACGCCCAGATTCCCAAGCGTGCCACCGCACAAAGTGCTGGCTATGATCTGTACGCCCTGCCGAAGGAACCGCTGACCATTCAGCCGCAGGAGATCTGCAAGGTGCCTACCGGCATCGCTGTGGCTCCGTCCCGTCCGGACGTTGCCCTGTGCATCTTCCCCCGCTCCGGACTTTCCACCAAGCACGGCATCACGCTGATCAACAGTGTTGGGCTGGTGGACAGCGACTATCGGGGTGAACTGCTGATCCCGCTGATCAACCACGGCTCGGAACCCTTTACCGTAGAAGCAGGCATGCGGATCGCACAGCTGGTCGTGCTTCCGATCCTGACACCGGAACTGAAGGAAGTCACCCGTCTGGACACCACCGAACGGGGTGCCGGCGGCTTCGGTGCAAGCGGACTGTCATAATTCCAGAAAGGAGGACTTCAGAAGCCCTATGAAAAAGTTTCTTGTGTATCTCTGTTCCATTGTGGTCGCCGTGATTCTCGGCGGTGTCATCGGCAATCTCTGTGTGGGGATCGCTCCCCTGAGCTGGCTGGACTACGCCCCGCCGCTGCACCTCAAAACTCACGAGTGGAATCTGTATGTGGCAGACCTGACCTTCGGCATTCAGTCGAAATTTAACATCGCCCAGCTGCTGCTGACAATCATTGCCTGCTTTGTTGCTCCCAAAATCGAGCCTTTGATCGGCAAAAAGAAATAAGGCAATACCGCACAAAGAGCGTCTGGCGACTTTGCACGGTATTGCCATAAGACAGCATTGGTTTGACTGTTTGGTACATTTGCTGTAATTTTTACATCGTTTTTCGTTTGATTTTCACAAAATGATAGAATTTCGATTTCGCAGAAAATTCTGAAAAAAATGATTGCCACCCCGCTTTTTTCGTGGTATAATAGAATACGGTAACACCGCACAAACTGAAGGCAATACCGCACAAAGAGCGTCTGGCGACTTTGCACGCTATCTGCTTGCAAAGTTTCCGTCATATTTCACAAAAATGCTCGTGAATACATCCAGTATTCACTCCGCTTTTTGTTTCATCTGACGATAAATTTGACGACGCATCTGTCGCACAATCTTTGTGCGGTATTGCCTGAAATTTCAAAAGCAGTATTCATAAAAAGAAACAAGTATACATATTTATGAATACAGATTCTTCACTGCACCGGTCTTCGGCAGCAGTGTTCTCTTTTCTCCGGAAAGAGGCGAATTGGCAGGCTTTTTTACCACGGGGCAAGATGCGGCTGGACACGCATCAAAAGGAGCACACAATGTTTACAAAAGATATTGGTATTGATCTTGGAACAGCAAACACCCTTGTCTACCTGCGTGGCAAGGGGATTATTATCAGAGAGCCGTCTGTCGTGGCAGTCAATACCCACACAGACCGTGCAAAATATGTCGGCAAAGAGGCAAAGGAAGTCATCGGACGCACCCCCGGCTCGATCGTTGCCGTTCGTCCGCTGAAAGACGGTGTCATTGCGGACTTTGAAACCACAACCATTTTATTGCAGGAATTTATCCGGAAAGCCATGCGGGGCAAAATGTTCGCCCGTGCCAGAGTGATCATCTGCATTCCCTCCGGTGTCACGGCAGTGGAACGCCGTGCAGTGCGGGAAGCCGCAGATCAGGCTGGGGCGAAACCGGTTCTGATCGTAGAAGAACCGATGGCAGCGGCGATCGGTGCAGGACTGCCTACCACCGAGCCTATCGGCTGTATGGTGGTGGACATCGGCGGCGGCACTTCTGAAGTGGCTGTCATTGCACTGGGCGGTATTGTCGTTTCCCAGAGCGTCCGCTGTGCCGGCGATGAGTTTGATGCAGCGATCATCAACTTTATCAAAAAGCGGTACAACCTGCTCATCGGCGAGCGGACTGCCGAAAGCATCAAGATGCAGATCGGTTCCGCGTATCCTGTTGACCGTGACGAGATCATGCAGATCAAGGGACGGAATCTGATGAGCGGACTGCCGGAAAATGTCAACATTTCTTCGAAAGAAGTGCGGGAGGCTCTCTCTGAACCCCTTTCCCGCATTGTCGATGCGATCAAGTGCACACTGGAACAGACACCGCCGGAACTGGCTGCGGACATCATCGACCACGGCATTACTCTGACCGGCGGCGGAGCACTGCTCCGCGGACTGGATCAGCTGATCCACAAGGAAACCGGCATGCCTGTGTTTATCGCAGAATATCCTTTGGACTGCGTGGCAGAGGGCACGGGAAAAATTCTCGAAAATCTGGACAAATACCGCGATGCCGTTTCGGACGATCCCAGAGGATTTGAGTAATCGGTTGACAAAGGAGGCTGATAGCTATGGGCGGCTTTTTCCGCAGCAAAAAATTTCGCATCATTCTCTGCATCATTGCCCTGCTGATCGGCATGATGCTCTATGCTGTCACACAGGACGGCTATACGCTGCCGACTACCGGATTTCTGGGCAGGATTCTGAATCCGATCCGTTCGGCATCCAACAGCATTTCCACCAGTGTGCAGGACACGCTGGACGTATTCACCAAATCCAAAGCGTACCAGACTGAAAATGAGGAACTTCGTCAGCGTGTGGCAGAACTGGAAAGCCAGATGGTGGACTATGACAAGACCAAACAGGACTTGGCAGACCTGTCGGAATTCATGGGCATCAAGGAAGACCACCCCGACAACCAGTTCTCCGACCCCTGCACCATTATCGGCTATGTGGAAAACGATCCGTTCCACGGGTTTTACATCGACCGCGGCAGTGACGACGGGCTTTCCGTCTATGATCCGGTGGTCACGGCAGAAGGGCTTGTGGGCATTATTTCCGAGATCTCTGACACCTATGCCACAGTAGAAACCATCTGCTCTCCGAATCTTTCCATTGGTGCAAAGGCTTCGGACAAGTCGGAGTCCGGCATTGTGGAGGGCGATGTGACGCTGTCCTCCAACTACCGCTGCCGCATGATCTATCTGGAAAAGGATACCACCCTGAAAAGCGGCGACCTGATCACCACGTCCAACTCTGTGGGCATTTTCCCGCAGGGCTATCTCATCGGCTCTGTGGAATCCATTGAGCCAATGGACAACGGCTTGAGTTATTGTGCCGTGATCCGTCCGTCTGTCGATCTGGAAAATCTGAAAAATGTTATCGTCATCAAGGATTTCGCCGGAAAGGAGCAGCAGGATGCGGCAAAGTAAGCGAAAGTTTCTCACCCAGAAACCAGTCCGCCGTCCGAAGCTGCGGAATGCCATACGCTGGGGCTTGTATGCAGTCTGCATTTTTCTGGCTTTTGTGACCGCAAACGGCGGTGATTTTACAAAGCCGCTGCTGCTGATTCCCATTGCCCTGTGCATTTCTTCGGTTTCCGGTGCAGTCGTTTCCGGCGGTATCGGCATTCTGTGCGGGCTGCTGCTGGATATTTCCTGCGGCACGCTGGCAGGCTATCACGGTATCTTATTGTTCCTGATCTGTCTGGCAGTTTCCTGTATGTACGACCGTCTGCTGCTGCAGCGGTTCTGGAATCTGATCTGGCTGACTGCAGTGGCTGCCTTTGTGGTGACCGGTTTCGACTTCGTCTTTCAGTATGCGATCTGGGGCTATCACCAGGTTTCCCAGCTATATCTGCACCACACGCTCCCCTGTCTGGCGTATACCGTCATCAGCAGCATGATCTGCTATCCAGTCTTTTCTCTGATTCACCGTTTCCTGCTGCCAAAGCGGCGGCGTACCATTGAGAAGAAACTGAAACCCATGGAAGAAACCGCATGATCGCACAGGCATTCTCTCCGGAAAGGAGCATTTTTCTATGAAACACACGGCATTCAGCTATGTCAAGCTCACCCTCGCCAGCATGCTGGTTCTTCTGGCAGGCTGTGCCTGTGCATGGCGGCTGATGAAAATCCAGATCGTGGAAAGCGACACCTATACGGCAAAGCGTATCTCCACCCAGAAATACACCCAGACGATCAGTGCCACCCGCGGCGAGATCGTGGATTCTTCCGGCAAAGCCATTATCGAAAACAAGGTTGGCTACAATGTCATTATTGAGCCGGACACCTTTCCCGAGGACAACGCCAAGGGCAATCAGGTACTGCTCTCGCTGACCAGTATTTTAGACGAAAACAGCGTGGAGTGGAGCACTTCCCTGCCGATTTCCGATACCCAGCCGTACACATTCACCGACGATGAAAACGCCGTCAGCAAGCTGAAAGAAAATCTGAAAATGAACGTCTATGCCACCGCAGACAACTGCATGGACAAGCTGAAATCGGACTACGACATTGATGACAGCTACACGCCGGAACAGCAGCGGATCCTCGCCGGAATCCGGTATGAAATGCAGCTGCGGGGCTTCTCTCTCAGCAATCGTTTTACACTGGCAGAAGACGTGCCGCTGAATGTAGTCACAGAACTGAAAGAACGTGGTGTTACGCTCCCCGGCATGGACATCGTCGAGGAAGCACTTCGTTCCGTTGCACAGGGCGATGTGGTGCCCCACGAGATCGGTACGGTTGGACCGATCTATGCGGAGGAATACGAAAAGCTGAAATCCGAGGGCTACGCTCTGGACGACACCGTGGGCAAAAGCGGTATCGAACGTGCCATGGAAAGCACGCTCCGCGGTACAGACGGTATCAAGGAGATCACCGTGGAAAACGGTGTAGTGGTTTCCTCGGATATGAAAACACCGGTGGAAGCCGGAAAAACCGTACAGCTGACTGTCAACAGCGATTACCAGCGGGAATTGCAGAACATTCTGGACGGCTTTATCAACAACTTTGACAGCCTGCGGGATTCCAAAACCGAACAGCTGGGGCTGAAAAAGATTTCCTGCGGGGCAATCGTAGTGCTGGACGCGAAAACTGCCGGCGTGCTGGGCATGGTAACTGCTCCCACCTATAATCTGGAAGACTATAAGGTGGACTATGAAGCCATTCTCAATGCGGAAAACACGCCGCTGGTCAACCGTGCCACAGACGGTCTGTACCGTCCGGGTTCCACGTTCAAGACCATTACTGCAACGGCAGGTCTGAACGAACAGATCATCACCGGAAACAGCACCTATTTCTGCGGTCATACCTATCATTTCAAGGATCATGACTACAACTGTACCGGTTCTCACGGCGACATTGCCGTGACACAGGCACTACGGGTTTCCTGCAATATCTTCTTCTATAAGTTGTCTGAAGAACTGACCATTGACCGCATCTCCGAATATGCCACCAAGTTTGGTCTGGGACAGTCCACCGGACTGGAAACCGGCGATGCTGCCGGTCATCTGTCCAATCAGGAAACCTTTGCAGAACTGGGTGCCGACTGGACTATCGGTCAGGTGTTGCAGAGTGCGATCGGTCAGGGCGAATGGGCAGTCACACCTCTGCAAATGGCAAATGTGGCATGCACCATTGCCAACAACGGTACCCGCTATGAACCGCATCTGGTAGACAGCATCTGGGACTACAGCCACACCACTAAGCTGGAACAGAAAGAACCGGTAGTTGCCGATCAGATCACGCCGGTAAACGATGACGTGTTCCAGTATGTGGAAAACGGTATGATCGCCGCTTCCACCAACAATTTCCCGACACGGTATTCCCTGTCTGATCTGGGCTTTGATGTGGCAGTCAAGACCGGTACGCCGCAGGTCAGCAACCGTGTACAGGATTCATTCTTCATCGGCTATGCACCGGCAGACGATCCGGAAATCGCCTTTGCCGGTGTCATTGAAGGCGGCGAATACTCCAAGTATATGATCCGCTCTGTCATTCAGGCATACGAAAAAACTGTCAGGGGCGAACAGGTCAGCGTAGATGCTGTCGGAGCACAGACAACTGTTTCTACAGATACTACCGGCACGGAAACCACCACTTCTGCAACCAGCACGTCTACACATTAAACCGCATTCGAATTTGTTTCGTCATATTGCACAAGAAAAAACGTGGGAAGCACCATACAATTCACAATTTTATATTTTTCGGCAGAAACTCTTTGACAAATTTGCCGATATGGTGTATAATTGATATAGTAGTCTTATTATCTGATAATTATGAAATCACAGAATGAGATCTTTGTATTTTCATTTTCGATATGATAAACAATGTAGAAAGGAATGGTTATCCTATATGACAATTGCTCTGATTGCACACGACGCAAAAAAAGAACTGATGATTCAATTCTGTATCGCTTACTGCGGTATTCTCTCTCGACATACCCTATGTGCGACGGGAACTACCGGCAAGCAGGTTGCAGAGGCGACTGGTCTGCGGATCCAGCGGTATCTCAGCGGCTCTCAAGGCGGCGATCAGCAGATTGCTGCACGGATCTCCTGCAATGAGATCGATGTGCTGCTGTTCTTCCGTGACCCGATCAACCGCAAGGCTTCGGAGCCCAACGAAATGAATCTGCTCCGTCTTTGCGACGTGCACAATGTTCCGGTCGCTACCAACATCGCCACCGCAGAAGCCCTCATCATGGCACTGGAACGCGGTGACTTAGACTGGCGTGAGATCGGAAATCCGTCGATCTGACCCTGAATGCCTGAAAGAGATGTCCTAGTCTGTCCACGGCGGACAGACACTTACAGTACAGTTCTCCCCTTTTTCGGAAGGGGAAATTTTTTGCAGTCCGGTCTTCGGAATGCGAGGAGGTTTTTCATACATGGAAATCAAAATCACACGCCCGCAGGGCACAGAAGATGTCACCCCGAAGCAGATCTACAAGTGGCACACGGTGGAACGCATTGCACGGGAAACCGCAGAAAGCTTCGGCTTCCACGAAACGCGGATCCCCACTTTTGAAAACACCAATCTGTTCCTGCGGTCCGTGGGCGAAACCACTGACGTGGTACAAAAAGAAATGTACACCGTCACCGCAAAGGAAACTCAGTTTACCCTGCGTCCGGAGGGCACAGCCGGCACCATTCGTTCCATGCTGCAAAACGGTTTGCTGAATGATGCCCTGCCCCAGAAGGTGTTCTATATCCTGTCCTGCTTCCGCCACGAACGTCCGCAAAAGGGACGGCTGCGGGAATTCCACCAGTTCGGTGTGGAAATGGCAGGCAGTCAGGGACCGGCTTCTGATGCGGAGATCATTTCTCTGGCAAAAACCATTCTCGACCGTGCCGGCTTACAGAATATTGCCCTCAACATCAACTCCATCGGCTGCCCTGTCTGCCGTGCGGAGTATCACAAGGCTCTGAAAGCTTACTTCGAACCGAAAAAAGAGGAACTCTGCGAAACCTGCCAGACACGTCTGGAAAAGAACCCCATGCGGATTCTGGACTGCAAGAGCCCGATCTGTGCCGGAATCGCCAAAGATGCTCCGGTCATTCTGGACTATCTCTGCGACGACTGCCGCACACACTTTGAAAAATTGCAGGAATACCTGAAAGCCCTGCACATTGACTACAGCATCAACCCGAAGATCGTCCGCGGTCTGGATTATTACACCAAGACTGTTTTCGAATTCATCACCACTGACATCGGTGCACAGGGCACTGTCTGCGGCGGCGGCCGGTATGACGGTCTGATCGAACAAATGGGCGGCAAGCCGACTCCGGCAATGGGATTTGCCATGGGTCTGGAACGGCTCATCATGACAATGGAACAGCAGGGCTGTGCCTTTGAGGAACCCAAGGGCTGCGATCTCTACATTGCCCCCATGGACGAAAGTGCTGTGCCTACAACAATGCAGCTGGGACAACAGCTTCGGGTTTCCGGCTATCAGGTGGAATATGATGTGATGCAGCGTGGTCTGAAGGCACAGATGAAGTATGCCAACAAGATCGGTGCCGCTTTTGTCATGGTTCTGGGCGAAAACGAACTACAGGACAAAAAGGCAAAGCTGAAGAATATGGAAACCGGCGAACAGATCGAAATTGCTCTGGACGAAACATTCGAGGACAAGTTCGACGATATTGCCGTGCAGTATATGTTCCACGACATTGTGGAAGATTTTGAAAAGGAGTGTCAGTGATCATGGATTTGATGCAGGATTTACGCCGCACCTGTTACTGCGGTGAAGTGACAAAAGCAGGAGAAACCGTCGTTGTGGGCGGATTCGTACAGAAGGTGCGGAACCTCGGCAACCTGATTTTTATCGATCTCCGCGACAGAACCGGTATTGTACAGCTGGCGTTCAACGACCAGACCGACCGTGCCATTTTTGAAAAGGCTGCGTCCTGTCACAGCGAATACGTGCTGCTGGCAAAGGGCGTTGTGGCAGAACGTTCCAGCATCAACAAGGACATGAAAACCGGTGCTGTGGAAGTGCTGGTAGATGACCTGCGTGTGCTGTCCAAGGCACAGACACCGCCTTTCGCGATCACAGACGAAACCAAGACCAACGAGGAACTGCGTCTGAAATACCGCTATCTGGATCTCCGTCGTGCTCCGCTGCAGCACAACCTGATGATGCGGCACAAAATTGCACTGGCTGCCAGAGAGTATTTCTATGCCAACAACTTCATTGAGATCGAAACCCCGATGATGATGAAGTCTACGCCGGAGGGTGCCCGTGACTATCTGATCCCCTCCCGCGTACACAACGGCAAGTTCTATGCTCTGCCCCAGTCCCCGCAGATCTACAAGCAGCTGCTGATGGTTGCCGGCATGGATCGGTATATCCAGATCGCCCGCTGCTTCCGCGACGAAGATCTCCGTGCAGACCGTCAGCCGGAATTCACCCAGATCGACCTGGAAATGTCCTTTGTGGACGTGGAAGATATTCTCCAGCTGACAGAGGGCTTTGTGAAGTATCTGTTCCAGAAAGTCCTGCACATGGATATTACCACACCCCTGCCTCGCATGACCTATCAGGAAGCCATGGAACGCTACGGTTCAGACAAGCCGGATACCCGCTTCGGCATGGAATTGCAGGATCTGTCTGACACAGTCAAGGACGTAGACTTTATGGTATTCCGTTCGGCACTGGAAGCCGGCGGCAGCGTTCGGGCAATCGTGGCAAAAAATGCAGCTTCCGTGCTGACACGAAAGGAAATCGACAAGCTGACCGAAAAGGCAAAGGGCATCGGTGCAAAGGGACTGGCATTCATTCGCTGGAACGATGAGAAGCCTACCTGCTCTTTCGCAAAGTTCCTGCCGGAGGGCAAGCTGGACGAGATCCTGTCCCGTCTGGACTGTGCCAAGGGCGACGTGGTTCTCATTGTGGCAGATAAGAACAAGGTGACCCTGCCGGTACTGGGAGCACTCCGTCTGGAAGTGGCAAAGAAGCTGGATCTGATTCCGGAGGGCAAGTTCAACTTCCTGTGGATCACCCAGTTCCCGTTCTTCGAATGGAACGAGGACACCCAGCACTGGGACGCAATGCACCACCCGTTCACCATGCCCATGGACGAGTGCCTGCCCTATCTGGACAGCGATCCGGCACGTGTCACTGCAAAGGCATTTGACTTGGTGCTGAACGGTACAGAACTGTCCTCCGGTTCCATTCGTATCACCGATTACGAGTTGCAGGAAAAGATGTTCCAGGCACTGGGACTGACCGACGAGGAAATCGAAGCCAAGTTCGGCTTCTTGGTAGAGGCATACCACTACGGTGCACCGCCTCACGGTGGTCTTGGCATTGGTCTGGATCGTCTGGCAATGGTAATGTTACAGGCGGAAAGTCTGCGTGACGTGGTGGCATTCCCGAAGGTACAGAATGCAAGCGAACTGATGAGTGCCTGCCCTGCTCCGGTAGATGCCGAAAGTCTGGACGTACTGGGCATTCAGGTAACGCACAGCGAAGACGACGAATAAAGACAACGCTGCATAAAAAAAAGCCAGCCCGTGGGAGATTTCCCGTGGGCTGGCTTTTTTTATCCTATGAACGTCTTTTCAAAAGTGTATCCATTGCCGCAAATGCTCCATGCTCCGGCAGAATTTCTCCGTACCGCAAGGCAGTATAGGCTTCTGTCACCGTGTTCCACTGAGGCAGCGTTTCCTGTCCCCCGCCGGTGGACAGATGGTTCAGAATTTCCGCCGGACTGGCTGCCGGCAGGGCAACTTCTTCCGGCAGCCGTGCCAGCAGCAACGCGTACCCCAGCCGGAAGCGTTCCGCCTGTTCCGGCAAACGTTGATACCGGCGGTAAGCCTTTTTCCAGTCACGGCGGCGGTACAGGGCTGCCGCAGACGGAGCCGGCTGTTCAGCAGTCAGCAAGTCCTCCACATAGTCGCAGTACGCCTCGTGCCGGTCGTTCCGCTGCTCCGCGTGGTTTTTCCGCAGATGCTGCTGTATCCAGTGCCGCAGGCTGTACCACGCGGAAAGCAGTGCATCGCCAATTTCGCGGCGTTTCCAGATGACCAGCACCAGCACTGCCGCCAGCAGAACCAGTTCGATCACCAGCCGAATCCAGCCGGCAGCACCGTTTTGCTGTAGCTGCATCACCTGTTCCGATGTGTCCTCCGGCAGTTCCGCAGTCTGTTCCTGACTGCCGCGGGAGAGCAGCCAACGCAGAGCGTACCACACTGCCGTGTACAGCAGCCGCCACGCCCAACGCATGACTTTTGCCAGCGGTCGGCTGCACAGCACCAGAAGCAGCCCTATGCCGCAGAGCACGCCCATCAGCTTTCCGTTGGACTTCCGGATCTCCGTCGGCAGTTCCCATGTGTCCCCGTCCCGACCGGAAAGCATGCGTTCCATAGCGTCCCGATTGTGGATCAGGGCAAACAGTGCCGCATTCGCCGCAAACAGCAGCATCACCGGCACAAAGGGCAGCTTGGCATGGCTAAGGTATAACAGGAATCCGGTGAAGCAGTCCCACAGGCACAGCCCCACAAATACATTCGGGTGTGCCAGATGCTCCAGCGGGTGAAATACCAGCCGTGCACTGCCGAAAAAGCAGCCGCCTGCCAGAATCCCCCACAGCACCTGTGCCAGCCTTGCCGGATAGGGGGCGAACAGACAGCCTGCCACGCAAAGCAGCAGCGTGATTGCCCAGACACCGCCGTTGATCCACTTGGGGTGTCTGGCGTACTGCCGCCGCAGCAACAGGATATACAGCATGCCCAGCCATGCACAGCCTGCAAGGGCTGCCGTCATCACCGGAGCCGTCCACTGTGCCCCATTGCTCCACACGCGAAGCAGCACAGGAAAGGGATAGAGAGCCGCAGCCAGTGCCGTTACCAGCAGCCAGTGCAGCCAAAAGCGGATATTTTTCATAATGCCGCCTCCCCGTTTCGCAGATACTCCGGTGCAGGAACGACGGCATCCGCACAGTTTCCGCTGTCATGGGCATGTCCCGTCACCAGCACCAACCCGCCGGACTGCTGCTTCCAGCGTGCCACACGCCGGTCTGTATAGGGCGTGATCAGCAGCACGGTTTCCTGTGTCATGCGGCTGGCAGACAGCGAGAGCAGCCGGGGCATGGACAGCACGTCCTGCAACTGCAACTCCGCCAGCTGCTGCAAAAGCCGGTGATACATGGTATTGCCGGCACCGTAGGGCGTGGCAATGGGGTTGCCCTTGGCATTGCGTTCCCCTACGCACAGCCGCACCTGCCAGCCGTTGCTGCAAAATTCCCAGAGGCACTGGGCACACACCCGAATGGTGTGCTCCAACAATTCGCTGTCCGGTGTCATCTGTCCGGCATCGGGGCGGTGGGATTCCAGTGCCAGCAGCACCGTTGCCGTCTGCCGAGCCGTCCGTTCCTCCTGCCGCATCAGCAGCGTTCCGGCATGTGCAGAAGCTTTCCAGTGCATGCGGTGTATCGGATCACCAGTCACATATTCCCGCACACCGGCAGACAGGCAGGGGTCTGTCAGCAGGCTGTACCGCACCGCCTGTTCCCCGTACTGCTGCCGCAGCAGCTTCGGCAGGAGCAGCCCCGCTTCGGTCAGCCGCTTCGGCAGTACGGTCAGCTTCCCGCCGTGATCTGCGGCATGGAGAGAGAGCCGCACGATACCCAGCAAATCCGACGTTACCAGCACGATATGTTCCATTTCATATACCCCGCGTTTTTCGCAGGTGATCTCCCAGACGCGGCTGACACGGGAACGGCTGCGGACGGAGAAAAAGCTGCTGACAAACCGGTTTTCTCCGGTGACAGCAGAATTCGCCTCCGGAAAGTCCAGCCAGCGGGACGTAGTCAGTTCTGCCTTGAGCCACGGCACCGGTAGTGTTTTGTCATTGGTAACAGTTTCCACAAATTGCAGAGATTCGCCCTCGGTGCGTTCTGTTTCCGAAAAGTGACAGTAATAGGACAGCCCTTCCAGTCCCCGCCGGCGGTACAGTCCCACCTCTCCGAACAGCACCAGCAGCACCAGCAAAATTACTGCGATCAGTTCCATAGCGATTCCTTTGGCACGGGAACTGTTTGCAGCAGTTCTTCGGCAATGCTGCGGCAGGTTTCCTGATTCTCCTCCCACATGCTGCCCCGTGCGGTCATGCGGTGTGCCATGCAGTCGGCGGCGATCCACTTGATGTCATCGGGTGTCACGTAGGTTCTGCCATGCATCGCTGCTGCTGCCCTGGAAACTTCCAGCAGCGACAGCATGCCGCGGGTGCTGAGCCCCAGCTGTATCCCGCGGTGCTCACGGGAGGCGTGAGCCAGTTCCACCAGATATTCCTGCACAGCGGCAGAAACGGTCACCTGTGCCAGCTCCTGCCGTGCTGCCAGCAGCTGTGCCGCAGTTGCCACCGGCTTGCTCTCCGGCACTGCCGCAGGACGGGACAGCAGGGCAAGTTCCTGTTCCTTTTCCGGATACCCCAGCGACAGACAGAGCAGAAAGCGGTCCAGCTGTGCCTCCGGCAGCGGGAATGTCCCCTGCATCTCCACAGGGTTCTGGGTGGCGATCACGAAAAACGGCTCCTCCAGCGGATACGTTACGCCGTCCGCAGTGACCTGCCGTTCTTCCATGCACTCCAGCAGTGCCGACTGGGTGCGGGGCGTGGCACGGTTGATCTCGTCCGCCAGCAAAATCTGGGTGAACACCGCCCCTTTCCGGAACGTAAACGCACCGGTTTTCGGCTCCGGAATGCTCACGCCGATCAGGTCGGTAGGCAGCAGGTCTGGTGTAAACTGGATACGGTGAAAGTCCGCGTCCAGTGCTCCGGCAAGGGTGCGGGCAAGGGTAGTTTTTCCGGTTCCCGGAATATCGTTCAGCAGCACGTGTCCCCCGCAATACAGGGCGGCAAGCACCTTTTCGATCACATCTTCTTTGCCGTAAATGCGGGCAGAGATCGCATCACGGAGGGTTTGGGTAAGGGTTGTAATTTCAGACATAGACATTCCTTTCGTTTGAAGTGCAAAGCCGTCAGGCGGGCTTTGTGCAATGTTTCCCATGCTCTATTATAGCACAGTTTCGGCTGAAAAACAAGGGAAACACTGCATAAAGCACGCCTGCAAAATTTCTATGCAATCTGCCGAAAAATCTGACTACGCATCTTACGCACAAGCTTTA
>ERZ827498.342-NODE-342-length-63248-cov-24.821357_pt1 | contig 63248 bp, 52 predicted proteins | sample MGYA00519865_ERZ827498 | MGnify/ENA primary metagenome ERZ827498 (study PRJEB31778, sample SAMEA3449328) | human gut metagenome | biome: human gut; feature: human-associated habitat; material: faeces | place: United Kingdom | collected 2010/2012 ...
AGACCAAAGAGCAAAAAGAGCCGCAACTTGCGTTTTAGCGTGGGCTGCGGCTTTTATCATAGTTTGCGGCTTTTGCCATATTTACTTTTGCTCTTTTAAGCGCTTTTTTGCCCACTCGCAGTATCTGCATACAGCTTCGAGGCAAAGAAAACGCTTTCTGCATCCGACTGTGACAGCCCGGAAAAAGGATAGCCACACTCGGCGCAGACCAAAGAGCAAAAAGAGCCGCAACTTGCGTTTTAGCGTGGGCTGCGGCTTTTGTCATAGTTTGCGGTCTGGCATTTACAGGGCAATTTATAGGACTCATCTTGCAAAAAAACAGCCCACGAGGATATCCCCGCAGGCTGATTATTTATATTTACGCTTTGTGGTAGAGCTTCTTGACCTGGTAGTGCGGCTCGCAGGTCAGGTTTATGCCGAGCTTGCGGTAGACATCCGCGTCGACCTGGGAGAGTATAACCGAGGAGTGTGCCTCGCAGCCGCGCAGGAGCGAGAGCGCGTCGAACGCTTTCTTTGCGGGCTCGCTCTGTATCGCGCTCATGGTCAGCGCGATGAGAACTTCGTCCGTGTGCAGACGCGGGTTGTTGTTGCCGAGGATATTCGTCTTGAGCGACTGTATCGGTTCGATAACGCCGGGATCGATGAGCAGCTGCTCCTTGGGCTGATTGCTGAGGAGCTTTACTGCGTTGAGCAGTGCCGCCGAGCTCGCGCCGAGCAGAGAAGAAGTCTTTCCGGTTATCAGTCTGCCGTCGGGCAGCTCGATTGCAACTGCGGGAGCGCCCGTCTCTTTTGCTCTGTCGAGCGCGGGACGCACGCAGCGGCGATATTCTTCAGTGACTCCCGCCTGGTTCATCAGGCTCTCTATCTTCGTCAGCTCCGCGTCGCCGGTCAGACCTTTTTTGTGGTCGCACAGCGCACTGAAGTAGCGGCGGATTATCTCGTTCAAAGAGGCGTCGCGGGTTGCGGCGTCGTCGGAGATGCAGTAGCCCGCCATGTTGACACCCATGTCCGTGGGCGATTTATAGGGGCTCTTGCCCTCGATTTTCTCAAATATAGCGTTGAGCACGGGAAAGACTTCAACGTCTCTGTTGTAGTTGACGGTGGTCTTGCCATATGCTTCGAGGTGGTAGGGGTCGATAACGTTGACATCGTTGAGGTCGGCGGTTGCCGCCTCATATGCGAGGTTGACGGGGTGCTTCAGGGGCAGGTTCCATATGGGGAACGTCTCGAACTTTGCGTATCCCGCCTTGATGCCGCGCAGGTTGTCGTGATAGAGCTGGGAGAGGCAGGTTGCCATCTTTCCGCTTCCGGGGCCGGGAGCAGTTATAACGACGAGCGGGCGCTCGGTCTCGATATATTCATTCTTGCCGAAGCCCTCTTCGCTGACGATGTGCGGGATATTATAAGGATAGCCCTCGATGGGATAGTGGATAAAGACGCGCACGCCGAGATTTTCAAGCCTGTTCTTGAATGCAAGCGCGGCGGGCTGACCCTTATACTGCGCGATAACGACGCTGCCGACGAAAAGACCGATCGCGCGGAACGCGTCGATGAGGCGCAGCACGTCGCTGTCGTAGGTTATGCCGAGGTCGCGGCGGATTTTGTTATTTTGGATATCGCTCGCGTTGATGACAATGACTATCTCAACATCCGAGCCGATATTCTTGAGCATCTGCAGCTTGCTGTCGGGCTTGAAGCCGGGCAGGACGCGCGAGGCATGGTAGTCGTCGAAGAGCTTGCCGCCGAACTCAAGATAGAGCTTGCCGCCGAATTCCTTGATGCGTTTGCTTATCTGCTCGGACTGCTTCTGGATATAAAGGTCGTTATCGAATCCCACTTTGAACATTGTAAAACCTCACAGTATATTTTTTGCGCTTGATGCGCTTTGTCGCCGCAAAATGCGCCGCCCCTCGACGCGAATTTATCAAAATCAATTAATTATACAACTTCCGCGCCGCCATTGCAACTCTTTTGAAGCATTACCCCCTGAGCCTTAAAAACAAAAAACAGCCGCAGCATTTTCGGCGGCGCTTTGTGTATTAACCTGTCCCCCTTGACAACCGGCGGAGCGGTTATATAATTAGACTGTTCGTTTTTTTGCATGCATGGGGGTAATTAAATGGAAAAAGATAAATCGTTTCTCGGCACTCAGCCGGTCGGCAAGCTGCTTTTCAAGCTCTCGCTGCCGACGGTCATAGCGCAGATAGTCAACATGCTCTATAATATAGTTGACCGCATATATATCGGTCATATGTCCGGCGACGGCAGCCTTGCACTGACAGGAGTCGGTGTGTGCCTGCCGATAATTATGATAATCTCGGCGTTCGCCGCGTTCGTCAGCGCGGGCGGCGCGCCCAGGGCGTCGATATCCATGGGCAAGGGCGACAACGGCTCGGCGGAAAAAATACTCGGCGGCTGCTTTTTTATGCAGATAATAATATCTGCCGTTCTGACTGCGCTGCTACTTATCTTTGACCGCGACCTGCTCCTCGCCTTCGGCGCAAGCGAGAACACTATCGAATACGCGGTCGATTATATGAACATCTACGCCATAGGCACCGTCTTTGTCCAGCTGACGCTCGGCATGAATGCATTTATAACGGCGCAGGGCTTCGCGAATATCGGCATGGTGACCGTCATGATAGGCGCTGTGTCAAATATAGTGCTCGACCCGATATTTATCTTTGGGCTGCATATGGGAGTCAGGGGTGCCGCGCTCGCGACGATTATATCGCAGTGTATCTCTTGCGTATGGGTCGTGGCGTTCCTCTTCGGCAAAAAGACAATATTGCGCCTGAAGGCGAAGAATTTCTTCGTTTCTCCTAAAATTATCCTGCCGTGCGTTACGCTCGGGCTCGCGACTTTTATCATGCAGTCGAGCGAGAGCGTTATCTCGGTCTGCTTCAACTCGTCTTTGCTCAAATACGGCGGCGATATCGCCGTCGGTGCGATGACGATACTGACGAGCGTCATGCAGTTCGCCATGCTGCCGCTCAACGGCATCTCACAGGGCTCTCAGCCTATCCTCAGCTACAACTACGGCGCGGGAAACAGCGAGCGCGTCAAAAAGACATTTAAGCTGCTTCTTGCCGTGTGCCTCACCTATTCGTTCCTGCTCTGGGGATTCATCGAGCTGTTCCCGCAGGGCTTTGCGAGGATGTTCAGCTCCGACGCCGCGCTTATTGGTTTTACCGCGCACGCCCTGCGTATATACTGCGCCGTGCTCTGCCTGTTTGGCATACAGATGTCGTGCCAGATGGCTTTTGTATCGATAGGCAGCGCGCTGTGCTCGATATCGGTTGCGGTCGTTCGCAAGTTCGTGCTGCTCCTGCCGCTTATTTATATCATGCCGGCGTTTGTCGCAGACAAGACGATGGGCGTCTATATGGCGGAGCCCGTGGCTGATGTTGTCGCGATAACATTCACGTCCATACTCTTCACAATTCAGTTCGGCAAGGCAATGAAGAAGCTCGAAGCCCAGAAAAAAGGGGAGGCAAAATAAAATGGCCGATGAAATAAAAATCCGCGCGGCAACGCCCGACGACGCTCCGGCGCTGCTAAAAATATACGCGCCCTATGTCAAAAACACCTCGATAACATACGAATACGATGTGCCGAGCGAGGAGGAGTTCCGCAGGAGAATCGAATCTACGCTCAGGAGATACCCGTATCTCGTGCTCGAAAGGGAGGGAGATATCCTCGGCTATGCCTATGCGGGTCCGCTTCATTTGCGCCCGGCGTATGACTGGGCGGTCGAGACATCGATCTATCTCGATCAGAATGCGCGCGGCGGCGGGCTTGGCAGAAAGCTGCACGACGCGCTCGAAGCCGTGCTGCGCGAGCAGGGCTTTCTCAACATGAACGCCTGCATAGCCTATCCAGAAGTTGAGGACGAATATCTGACGAAAAACAGCGCGGAATTCCACGCGCATCTCGGCTACCGGATGGTCGGTGGCTTCACAAAATGCGGATATAAATTCCACCGCTGGTACGGCATGGTTTGGATGGAGAAGCTTATCGGCGAGCATCTTGAAAATCAGACGCCGGTCATCCCGTTCCCACAGATAGGAAATGTCATCCACGAGAAGTACGGAATAGATTAAAAAAATATACACGCTCCGAAAGAACTGTGCACTGTCTTTCGGGGCGTGTATTTTTATGAGTTGCAGTTTCCCTTATTCTCAGCCTTGATTACCCTCAGGCCGATTGTAAAAAAATCTTATTTGATCTTTATCTGCCAGTATGCGATGTAGTCTCTCTCGTAGGTGTAGGTGATGTGGATGGTGTCACCCTTGACGACAACTGAGGGATAAGAATACTCAGCGAGACCCTTTTCGAAGGTCTTTATCTTTGTGAAGGTCTTGCCGTCATCGGTCGAAACGGAGAGGACAAGAGGAGTACGGATGCCGGGGAGACCAATGTTGTTATAAGCCAGGAAGATTCTGCCCTGATTGTCGGTGTCGAGGTCGATACCGCTGTTGTTGTTGGGAAGCTTGGTGGCATAAGCGCGGCACCAGGTCTTGCCGTTATCATAGGAATCGCTGCGATAAATTTTGCCGACCTTTGTTCTTGTGAGCATATGGACAGAGCCGTCAGCGGACTGCCAAAGGGTGGGCTGAATCATCGGAACCTTGAACCATGTGCAGTATTTGGAATCGACATTAGCGGTCTTTGTCCAAGTCGCGCCGTCGTCGGTGGAAATGTCAACGAATGCTCTCCACTCGCCGTCGATCTCAGTCGAAGCGGGTGCAAGAACGGTGCCGTCCTTAAGTCTGATGGGCTTATTCTTGACGGGTCCTCTACCGCCGCTGTTGTCGCCGGGGACAAGCTCTCTGGGAGTGCTCCAGCTTCTGCCGTCGGTCGAGGTTGCGTAATAGGTCTTCCAGTAATCGGTGTCGGTGCCGACCTTGAAGTAAAGAACGACAGTGCCGTCTTCCTTCTGGAACAGAACGGGGTTCCAGTGAGCTATGTCATCAGCCGCGGAAACAACGATGGGATCGCTCCAGCCATCCTCTTCGGTGCGAACCGAGGTGTAGATCTTAACATCGCTCTTCTTCTCGGAAGAGCCGCCGAACCATGCTGCGATAACGGAGCCGTCATCGAGGGGCAGAACCGTTGAAGCGTGGCAGGAATCGGTTATCTTCTTGTCGAAGATCATTTCTTTTGTTGCGGAGACGATGATATCATCGCTCGAACTTTTAGCCATGCCTATGGATGCGAGAGCAAACATGAGGCTGATTGCGACGAGAACCGATAAAATTCTCTTGGTCATTTTACTTCCTCCTAAAAATTTCCTATATTATGCCGCGTTTCCACAACGCTCAAGAAGGTTTTGAGCGATTGAAAATCACGTAAAAGCCGCAGGAAAACATCACTTGATCTTTATCTGCCAGTAGGCGATATAGTCTCTTTCATATGTATAAGTGATGTGGATGGTGTCGCCCTTGACAACGACTGCGGGATAAGAGTACTCCGCGAGTCCGGTCTCGAAGGTCTTTATCTTCGTGAAGGTCTTGCCGTCGTCAAGCGAAACGGCGAGGGTGAGGGGCGTTCTGATGCCGGGGATGCCGACGGGGTTATAGACGAGGAAAATTCTTCCGCTGTCGTCGGTGTCGAGGTCGATACCGCTGTTGTTGTTCGGCAGGTTGGTCGGATATGCGCTGCACCAGGTCTTGCCGCCGTCATAGGAATCGCTTCTGTAGATTTTGCCGACTTTTGTTCTTGTGAACATGTGAACCGAGCCGTCCTTCGATTCCCAAAGCGTGGGCTGGATCATCGGGGTCTTGAAGAAGCCGAGGAAGGTCGAATCAATTTCGGGAGTTCTGTTCCAGGTCTTGCCGTTGTCGGTCGATATGTCAACGAAGCATCTGTATTTGCCGCCGAGCTCGGTCGAGCCGGGAGCGAGTATAGTGCCGTTCTTGAGTCTGATGGGCTTGTTCTTGACGGGACCTCTGCCGCCGCTGTTGTCGCCGGGGACAAGCTCTCTGGGAGCTGCCCAGTTCTTGCCGTCGGTCGAGACGGAATAGTAGGTCTTCCAATATTCGGTGTCCTTGCCGACCTTGAAATAGAGGGTTATCGTGCCGTCGTCGTTCTGGAAGAGAACGGGATTCCAGTGGGCGACATTCGGATCGGCGGAAACTCTGATGGGCTCGCCCCATTTTCCGTCCGTGCCGCGCACGCTTGTGAGTATCTTGACATCGTCGTCGCTCTCGGACGAGCCTGCGAACCATGCCGCAACAACTGTACCGTTGTCAAGAGGCAGAACGGTCGAAGCGTGGCAGGAGTCGGTGGGCTTTTCGGTGAATATCCATTCTTTTTCAGCAGAGACGATTATCTTTTTGGGGTTCGTTTCAACCGCTGAGGGCTTGCTGTCGTCCGGCTTGGAGGGGACGGTAGTCGAGCCGCTGTTGTCGCCCGATGCGGGCTTTGTGGTGTCGGCAGCGGGAGTTGTTTTTGTGGGGCCTCTTCTGACTGAGGGCGCGGCGGAAACGGCATCGGTGCCGCTCGTCGCAGGCTCGGTCGTCTCGGGCGCGGCGGTGGTGTCATCCGCCGCAGGGGCCGTTGCCGCATCCGTCTTGATGTCGGATGCCGCGGTGGTGTCGCTGCCGTCGTTGCCGCTCTTGTCCGAAGCGCAGGCGGCAAATGACAGGATCATAAGAACTGCAATGGCTAAAGCTAAAAATCTTTTCATTTCACAAATCTCCGTAGGGTCTCGATTTTTCCGGTTATCCGGTCCTTTAGATGTTTCGAGGCTGCGGATATTCATTACCTGCGCCATATAAGCGGTAATGGAGATCGGCAGCCACCGTTTATATCGTAACTATTATACATCGTTTCGACAGAAAAAGTCAACTTTTTTTAGTAATATTTAACTAATTTTTATCTGAAATTTCGTTAATTTTATCAATTGAATTACAAAATACAATTCTCGCACGGCAGATACACAAATTCAGGTACTTTGCATTAATATTCATACAATATATATGGTCGGGAGCGAAAACCTGCCAAAACGAAAAGAATCCGTGCCGCCGGGCGATTTTACGCTCTGCGGCACGGAAATATATTTATTTGTAGTTTCTCAGAACCTCTTTGTAGAACTCTATCGCTGCACCGATGGCGGAGAGGTCGATGTTTTCATCTACGCTGTGGACGCTGTTGAACTGCTGCATGTTGATATCGATCGGAGCAAAGCGCAGCGTGCACGGGCAGACATCGCTCATCCAGCGGGCGTCGGTTCCGGCGGCGAGGACGAATGGGGCAACTGCGGCGTGCGGGAACACGTCTCTCGCGCAGCGGCAGACATATTTGAATGCCCTGCTGCCTGTATCAGCCGGTCGGTGGAACTCGTGCCCGTCGGCGGGCTCGGTTATTTCAAGCGCATATTTCTTCGCGAGCTCTCTTATTTTCTCCATGTCGCTGACAAGATCCTCTTCGTCGATGTATCTTATCAGCGCGCTCGCAGAGCACTCGTTGTCGCGCGGGGTCTTGCCCTTCTTTGACTCGATGCTGCCGAAAACGCAGGTCGTGCCGAGCATCGCTGCCGCCTGGGAGTTTATCTTCGGCATGAGCTTTATCAGCAGCGGCTCGAAACACCATAGGTTCGCGAAGATAAGTCTCAGCGGGAAGTTCATATAGGGCAGGAGCGCCGTGAACATCTCGCGCACCTGAGCGGGCATTTTTATCGTCAGCTTCAGCGCGGAAACCTCAGCGATGAATTTTGAAACTCGGGTCACGGGATTGTCGCTGAGGGTCAGCCCTTCGGAGTCGCCCTGAACGGCGCGGACATTTATTCTGTGGTAGCCCTTTTCGTGAACAGCTATCATCGCGCACTTGCAGTCTATCCCGTCTATCGGTGCGCTGATGACCCCGCCTCCCTCGTCGATGGCAAATTCGAATTCGATGCCCTGCTTTTCAAAATATTTCACGGCTTCGTGTATTCCGTCGCCGAAAATCTCTTCATTGTGTCCCGAGGCTATATATAAGTTGCATGCGGGTTCAAAATCCTCGGCGAGCAGCTCCTCGACTGCGGAGAGCTCCGCGAAGAGCGAAGTCTTTGTGTCTACCGTGCCGCGTCCCCATATCTTTCCGTCGGATATCTCGCCGAACTTTTCGTGAGTCCAGTCGCCCGTCGCGGCAACAACATCGTGGTGCGACATGAGCAGTATATTCCGGCTCTCGTCGCGCCCGGGGATTTTATAGACCCAGCAGTCCTCGCTGAAATATTTTATCTCGGCGCGCTCGTGCAGCAGCGGAAACAGCTCTTTGACCGCCGCGCGCAGCTTCGCAAACTCCGTGTCGTCATATATTTCGCGGGACGATACGGTCTGACATTCTATCATTTTCATCAGCCGTTCGCCGTTTTCGATATCCTCCTGCTCGGTTGTATAGACCGGCTTTTCGCCTATCGGCTCGGCTTTTTTCGCGGCGAGCGCGGCTCTTATCAGCAGTATACATATAAATATAACAAGAACTGCAAGCACGGCGAGAAGTATATAAAGTCCCATATCGTTCACCCTTTCTCTTTCTGCCACTCATTTTATCATATCTGCGTATTTCATGCAACTTGACTTTTTGGCATATCAGATGATAAAATATAGATACCATGAGTGGCGCATCTATAAGATGCGGCATAATAAAAAACATAAAAAACGGAGGGATTCGGTGAGCAAAGAGGGAAATACGGGCGCGAAGATACACTGCGCCGTATGCGGACGCACGTTTGACGCGGCCGCGGATAAATGCCCGAACTGCTCGGCTCCGGCGTCGCTTTCACAGCCCGTCTCGGAGCCAAGGGAAGAGAAAAGAGAGCCTGTATTCGTCTGCACGATATGCGGACATGTCCACGAGGGCAAGGCTGCGCCCGACCGCTGCGAGAACTGTGGAGTCGGCGGCGAGCTGATTGAAGAGCGCCGTCCCGCGCTGACAAGAACATGGGTCTGCACGGTCTGCGGGCTTAAAATAAAGAGCGAAAATGCGCCTGAGAAGTGTCCGAAGTGCGAGTCGCCCGCCGAGCTGTTCAAGGCTCAGAAGGACGGCATCGCGCGTATGCGCTGCTCGATATGCGGCTTTGAAATCGAGGGCGACACAGCGCCCGACCGCTGCGAAAACTGCGGCGTTGACGGGGACATGTTCGAGCCCGTGAAAAACTGACGGAGAGACTGATATGAACATACTTGTTATAGACGGACAGGGCGGCGGAATAGGCAAGCTGCTCGTTTCCGGGATAAAAAGCGAATATCCGGACTTCTTCGTGACCGCCGTCGGCGCGAACAGCATCGCGACCTCCGCCATGCTCAAGGCGGGCGCCGATGCCGCCGCGACGGGCGAAAACGCAGTGTGTGTCGGGTGCCGCAAGGCGGATGTCATAGCGGGTCCCGTCGGCATAGTCATAGCCGATGCGCTGCTCGGCGAGATAACGCCGAAGATGGCGGCGGCGATAGGGCAGAGCGACGTAAAGCGTGTACTCGTCCCTGTCAACCACTGCGACAATATAGTTGTCGGCGTCGGGGATATCCCGATGGCGAAGCTCGTTCAGTCCGCCGTGAAAGAAATCGGAAAAGGGTCTTGATTTTCGCTTGAAATGTGATATAATAATCGCGATCTCACGAAGGGATCGGGCTTTCAGAAGAGAGCGAAGATTTTTTTAAAATAACGTGAAAACATTGCCGCGAGGGTAACTGTACTTCCAGGAGGGAGTGCCGTACCCCCGCTTTTTGTCTTTTGAAAGGACGATCCCCATGACAAACAAGAATTCAGTGAGAATCAGAAAGACGGTCATAACCGCGCTGTGCGTCGCGCTGTGCATCGTGCTGCCCATGGCGTTTCACATGGTCAAAAACGCCGGAACGATATTCCTGCCGATGCATATCCCGGTGCTGCTGTGCGGACTTATCTGCGGCTGGCAGTACGGACTCGTGTGCGGTCTGCTCGGCCCCCTGCTCTCGTCGCTCCTGACCCAGATGCCGCCGATGGCTATCCTGCCGTCGATGATGGCGGAGCTCGCGGTCTACGGCGCAGTGACGGGTCTTATGATGTATGCGTTTAAATATAAGACTACATATCTCTCGCTCTACACGAGCCTCGTTGTCGCGCTCATCTCCGGGCGCGTCGTTTCGGGCATACTCAAAGCCCTCATCTTCTCCGCCGGAAACTATTCGTTCTCCGTCTGGGTGACTGCGTCGTTCGTCACCTGCCTGCCGGGTCTCGCTATCCAGCTCGTGATAATCCCGACCCTCGTAAAAGTTCTTGCAAAAGCTAAGCTCCTGCCGCGCAGACAGGCGCAAAAACAGGCTTGACTTTGATTTTTCTTCGGGGTATAATAATCCCATATTATAAAGGCTGTGACGAAGAACACGGATCTTTTCGGGACGATCAGAGAGGGAAATGTTTGCTGCGAGTTTCCTTCGTCCGCAGGGTCTATTCCGCTTTCGAGCCGCAGGGCGATGAGTTCTGCCGCGTGCCCGCGTTATGGGCTGAGAGTTAAACACAAGGTGGTACCGTGCTTATTGCACCCTTGGGACGGCGGGAGCCGTTCTGAGGGTGTTTTCTATTAAATATGATGCAGGAGGATATAAAATGCTGGATCTCAGATTTGTCAGAGAAAACCCCGAAATAGTCAAAGAAAACATCAAAAAGAAGTTTCAGGATCAGAAGCTTCCGCTCGTCGACGAGGTCATTGAGCTTGACAAGCTCTGCCGCGCCGCAAAGGGCGAGGCTGATGAGCTGCGCGGCAGCCGCAACCGCCTGTCGAAGCAGATAGGCGCGCTCATGGCGCAGGGCAAGCGCGACGAGGCGGAAGAGGTGAAGGCTCAGGTCAGCGCGAACGCCGCGAGACTCGCTGAACTCGAGAAGCTCGAAGAGGAGCTCGGCGAGAAGATAAAGAAGATAATGATGGTTATCCCGAACATCATCGACCCGAGCGTGCCGATAGGACGCGACGACAGCGAGAATGTTGAAATCCAGCGCTTCGGCGAGCCCGTAGTGCCCGGTTTCGAAGTTCCGTATCATACAGAGATAATGGAGAAGATGAACGGCATCGACCTCGACTCCGCAAGAAAGGTCGCGGGCAACGGCTTCTATTATCTCATGGGCGATATCGCCAGACTCCATTCGGCAGTTATTTCATATGCGCGCGATTTCATGATCGACCGCGGCTTCACTTATTGCGTGCCGCCGTTCATGATAAGAAGCGATGTCGTCACCGGCGTTATGAGCTTCGCCGAGATGGACGCGATGATGTATAAAATCGAGGGCGAGGATCTCTATCTCATCGGCACGAGCGAGCACTCGATGATAGGCAAGTTTATTGATACAATAATCCAGCCTGAGACTCTGCCACTGACCCTCACGAGCTACTCCCCCTGCTTCCGCAAGGAAAAGGGCGCTCACGGTATAGAAGAGCGCGGCGTTTACCGCATCCACCAGTTCGAGAAGCAGGAGATGATAGTCGTCTGCGAGCCGGAGGACAGCAAGATGTGGTTCGACAAGCTCTGGCAGAACACGGTCGATTTCTTCCGCACTCTCGATATCCCGGTGCGCACCCTCGAGTGCTGCTCGGGTGACCTCGCGGATCTCAAGGTCAAGTCTATAGATGTCGAGGCGTGGTCGCCCAGACAGAAGAAGTATTTCGAGGTCGGCTCCTGCTCGAACCTCGGCGACGCACAGGCGCGCAGGCTGAAAATACGCATCAACGGCAAGGACGGCAAGCACTTTGCCCATACGCTCAACAACACCGTTGTTGCCCCGCCGAGAATGCTCATAGCGTTCCTCGAAAACAACCTCAATGCCGACGGCAGCGTCAATATCCCCGAAGCCCTCAGACCGTATATGGGCGGCAAGGAGAAAATAGGCGGCTGAGAATAACAGCATATAAAATCAAAGCCATAATTCACTCTTCAAAGTGGATTATGGCTTTTTGCTGTTTTGTGCAGCCGCGCAGCGGGCTCTTTTTTACGGTTCGGAGTCAGATAATGAAAGGCTTGAGTATTTATAAGAAATGTGATAAAATCGAGATATCAAAAAAGATATAATGGGGTGGCAACATGAAGACAGGGAAAAGAAAAAATACTGCCATTAAATGGATAATCGGAATATTGGCGGCCGCAGCGGCGGCGGTGCTTATATTTATTTTGTCTATATTCGCAATAGACCCGATGTTCCATTATCATGCTCCGCTGAAGTTTCTGTCGTATCCGCTTGTCAACGAGCGCTATCAGAATAACGGAATAGTCAAGCACTTCGACTATGATTCGGTTATCACCGGAACCTCCATGACGGAGAATTTCAAAACGAGCGAGGCTCAGAAGCTTTTCGGCTCTGATTTTATAAAGGTCGCGTTCTCCGGCGGCGGATATACGGAAATAGGCGACAATCTCAAGGCGGCGTATGATTCCGGACACGACATCAAATATGTCATATGGGGTCTTGACTATGACAAGATGATCTACGGCAAGAAGTACCGCTATACCGAAAAGGGCGATTTCCCGGACTATTTGTATAACGACAGCAGCCTCGACGATATAAAATATTTCTTCGACCCGGTCGTTGTAAAGCTCGCCGGAAGCGTTGTGAAATCAACAGTTACGGGCAGAGCGGCAACCTCGTTTGATGTTTATGAAAACTGGAGCGCCGGCTATGAATACGGGCGCGACGAGGTTATAAAGTCGTGCGAGCTCAACGCCTCTGCGAGCAAGATGCAGCAGCTGACCGATGCCGACCGCGCCGTTGTAACGGAAAATCTGAACGAGAATGTTATCAGTATTGTTAAAGCACATCCCGAGACCACATTCTATTTCTTCTATCCGCCTTACAGCATAGCGCACTGGGGCATGGAGATAAATAACGGTCAGCTCGACAGGACGCTCGGAGCGGAAAATCTGATAACAAAAGAGCTTTTGAAATATGACAATGTCAGACTGTATTCATTCCGCGGCAACTCCGAGCTCATATGCAACCTCGATAATTACAAAGACGCAAAGCACTACGGCGAATGGGTGAACTCGCAGATGCTGCAGTGGATGAAGAATGACGAATACCGTATCACAGAAGAGAATCTCGCCGAATATGAAAAGAACGCCGACGATTTGATAAAATCTTATGATTACGACCAACTCTTCAAATGACGGCGAATATCAACAAACATAATTTTATAAAAGAGCCTGCGGACAGCGGGCTCTTTTGCTTTTACACGGATTTTACTTTCGCTTTACCAAAAGTCGGTTGATGCTTCGGCTTCTTGCGGGTTAAACTGATAACGGAAGGGAGAAACCGGGCATATAAACCAACGAAAACGCACGCGCCCGGTCGGTAAAGTTATGAAAGAAACCAATGCCGTCAAGAAGGGCGGAAGCTTTTTTGAAAAGCACGCAGAGATATGGAAATTCATAAAATTCACTTTTGCAGGCGCATCCTCGTCGCTGATAGAGCTCGGGGTGTTCGCTCTGCTCCAGTATGTCGTGTTCAAGTCCCTCAACGATGTCCCCGTGACGGACAGCCCCGTTCTCGCGTTCCTCGGCGTCGAGTATAAGGGCTATATGTATTCGTATTTCATCTCGACCGTCGTCGGTTACGCGATAGCCTATGTCATGAACAGGAAGATAACTTTCAAGGCGGACGCGAATCCGCTGCTCTCGACTGTTTTGTATGCGATAATGGTCGTGTGTACGATTATTTTCAACACCTGGTTCGGCGCATTCCTCGGCACGCTCATCAAGAACAGCGGCCGCAGCAACGCGCTCATCGAGCTGCTGACAAAGGTCGTCGTTATGACCGTGCCGACCCTCTGGACATATCCGCTCAACAGGTTCGTTATCCACAGAAAGAAAAAGCCCGTTGCAGAACAGGGGGAGTGAATATGCGCTTCAACTCCGGCGGAAAATTTAAAATAATGCAGATAACCGATATTCAGGAAATACCGGATGTGTCGCCCGATACGATAAAGCTCATCAATGCGGCTCTCGAAGAAGAGAAGCCCGATCTCGTCGTGCTCACCGGCGATCAGATAAAGGGCTACGGAGTCTCGTATAAGGGCAAGGGCGACGCGCTCATAGAAAGCGTCGCCGAGACTGTCGGCAAGCTGCTGAAACCCGTGACCGACAGGCATATCCCGTTCGCCGTCACTTTCGGCAACCACGACAGGCAGGTCGGGATAAGCAACAAAGACCAGTTTGAAAAGATATACAAAGCCTCGCCCGGATGCGTGGGCGAACAGGCGGAGGGCATCGACGGAGGCGGAACATATAACATACCGATCTTGTCCTCCGACGGCGAACGTACTGCGTTTAATCTCTATCTTTTCGACAGCGGAACGGACGCGAAGGGCGGCGGATATGAGCCGTTTGATCCGGAGATAATAGACTGGTATAAGAAAAAGCGCGACGAGCTGAAAGCCCAAAACGGAGACTACATTCCGTCCCTTGTATTCCAACACATACCGATGTTCGAGCACTACAATGTTCTCAAAAGAGTCGGCAAGCACGAAAAAGGCGCGATACCTGCGTTCAGAATACACAAGGGCGAGCATTATAAAATAGACGAAACCAAGTGCGTCGAGGGTTCTGTATTATTAGAGCCTCCGTCGATACCGGACATCAACACCGGCGAGTTCGAGGCGCTCAGCGAAAAGGGCGATGTGCTGGGTGTATATGTCGGTCACGACCACAAAAACTCCTATGTCGGAAAAGTCGGCAATATCGATGTCGGTTTCACTCAGTCGGCGGGCTTCAATGTCTACGGCAACGGAAAACAGCGCGGCGTGCGCTGCTTCGTCCTCGACGAGAACGATCCGCGCAATTATAAGACATATACCAAGACATATGAGCAGCTCTGCGACGGCAAGCTCAACACGCCGATAAAAGACGCGATATGGCGCGTAGTCCCCACGACCGTGGACATGGCAAAGCCGATGATAGCAAAGGCGCTTGCCGCTCTTGCGGCAGCTGTCGCGCTGATAGTCATCGCCGTCAAATTTCTTTAAACAGACAACTTCTATTTTCATCATGACTCTTCTGCGAAGCTCCGAGGCAACATTCTCCCGGGGCTTTGCGCATTAAAAAAGACTGCCGCAAGGGCAGCCTTTAACATTATTTATCTTTTTGCGCCGGAGACCACAAATTTTTCATCGTCCGAAACGGCGACATCAACGTCAAAGTACGGCGCGAACACTGCTGATAATTCCTCGGCAGTCAGCATCTCGCGCGAGACGCTGTCAGCCCTGCCCTTGTGGTGCATGCGCAGCGCGTCAAGGCTCATGCCGTGCGCCACGGTCAGCCGTCCGCCGCTTTTAAGCCAAAGGGACAGCCGCTCAACGAGCCTCTCCGGGCTTTCAAAATGCGGGAATGCGTTATAAACAACACAGCAGTCGCACAGGCGCTCAACGGGAATTTCCTCAACATCGCCGCAGATCACCTCGACCCTCTGGTCGTGCATCTTCGATGCGGCTATCCGCGCCATCTGAGCTGAAATATCAACGCCGATAACGCGATCCGCGCCGCGCGCGAGGTAATACGGGAACATGACCCCCGTGCCGCAGGCAACATCAAGCACGACGGAGTTTTCTTTCACTCCGGCGGCGTCAAGTATGAAATTTATCTTTTCGTCGCTCTTTATCATGTTGGCGTCCCACTCGGGCGCCATGCGGTCAAAGAACGCGGCAATCTCTTTTTTGTTCATGCGTCAGTCTCCCGAAATTTATGCTCATATGATACCACAAGACCGCGCGATTATCAATATCGGTGTGGGATAAAACTGCCTGCGGAATTGGCGATACGGAGCGGTGATTTTATTTTGAACGGGCACCGGCGTGCGAAAACAGATACAGCGACAAATTAGGGGGTTGCTATGGCTTAAGCGATAGAGAACTCTCAATCTATAAAACAGTGCTTTGCACCCCACAATCACTCCCGCAAAATTAAAAAGGACTGCCAAACGGCAGTCCCTCTTGAAAAACTATCAATAATCTGTAACTCTTATCGTCGAGATGATTTCGGCGCCGAGAAGAGTCTCAAGCTTTGTACGCAGTTCGCGCTCCGAGGCGACGGGAGTGACAAAGGCGAACTCGTCCTCCGGCGCGCCGGCGCGCTTGAGGAGCTTTATCTCGCCGAAAGTCTTCTCCGCCGAGGATATGACCTGCTGCTTCTGCTGAGCGCGCGCCCTGACATAGAGCGCCGTGGGCATGTCGAGATAGTCGGAGACATAGCCCTCTTCGCTGTCCGCCCAGCCGAAGAACTTCTGCTTGTTCTCGTGGCGTGCGCAGTCGATAACGTCGCCGACGACCGCGCTTGCGGTGGGCAGCTTGCCCGCGCCTCTGCCGTAGAATACGACATCGCCTATCGCGTCGCCGCGCACGAGAATCGCGTTGAAAACATCGTCAACGCTTGCGAGCTGGCTGTGATGATCGACGAATGCGGGGCTGACTATCGCATAGATGTGCTTGCCGTTCTCGCTCTTGCGCGCTCTGCCGAGAAGCTTTATAACTCCGCCCCAGTCCTTGGCGTATTCGACATCCTCGAGTGTTATCTCGGTTATACCCTCGGTGTGAACCTGGTCGGGATAGACATGCTTGCCGAAGCACAGGGACGCGAGGATGCATACCTTGCGGCAGGCGTCGAAGCCGAGAATGTCTGCCGAGGGGTCGCGCTCGGCATAGCCGTTGTCCTGCGCGAGCTTGAGCGCGTCTTCAAACGCCATGCCGTCGTTTATCATGCGGGTGAGAATAAAATTCGTCGTGCCGTTGAGAATGCCCGCAAATTCGTTTATCTCGTTTGCGGCGAGGCACTGGCTTATCGGTCTGATTATCGGTATTCCGCCGCCGACCGACGCTTCAAAGAGGAAATTCACATTGTGCTCTGCGGCGTATCCGAGCAGCTCGCAGCCCTTCGCCGCGACAAGCTCTTTGTTCGAGGTCACAACGCTCTTGCCCGCCTTGAGGCAGGCGGAGACGAACTCATACGCCGGATGAAGTCCGCCCATCGTCTCGACAACGACCTTTACCTCGGGGTCGTTGAGAATAATATTAAAATCTTTTATAAAAAGCTTCTCATTCGGGTCGCCCGGAAAATCCTTGAGGTCGAGAATATATTTTATCTCAAGCTCCGACTGCGTGCTCTTGCGCACGATGCTGTCGTGATTTTTGTTGATGACCTCGGCAACGCCGCTTCCGACAACGCCGTAGCCCATTATCGCTATATACATGATAACTGTCTCCCCACTGTCATTGATTTTTATTATTTTATCACAAACAGCCCCGGCGATAAAGCCCCAAAGGAAAACTTTCTTACATTTTTATGAAGTATTTTTCAAACTCATTGAGTTTTAAGATAAAATAGTATAATATATATAATAAATTATGCTGTTTTGTCATTGGACGCAGGAAAAAACGGTTGAAAGAAGAGGTGCAGAAAATGTCCCCTGCCACTGTGGAAAAGAGAAGAGCGGTACTTATCAATGTCGCATATATCGCGCTCGTGCTCGGCGCGTTTTATCTGTTCATGAAATATGCATTCTGGACAGTCGCTCCGTTCGTGTTCGCATTCTTGGTCGCCGCCGCGCTCCAGCGCCCGACCAATTTTATCTCGAAGAAAACCCATATCAAAAAGGGAATTGTCTCGGTTATCGCGGTGCTGCTGATAATCGCGCTGCTGATAACAATAGTTGCCCTGACCGGCGCAAGGGTCGTGTCCGAGGTCAAGGGACTCGCCTCGACACTTGCCGAGTGGCTCAAGAAAGTGCCCGGTTATGTAAAAAGCTGGGAGAATTCGCTCTATCGCTTCGCCGAGCGTCTGCCGGACGGACTTCAAAGCTCAGCCGAGGACGCGATAAAATCATTCTCGGACAAGCTCCTGCTATCATCAGAAGAGCGTGCGGCTCAGCGCGCGCAGGGCGGCGAGCAGAACTCCAATATCAATCTTTTGTCTATCCTCAAGACTCCGCTCAGCGGCGTCTGGTCAACCGCGAAGCAGATTCCGAGTATTTTGATCGGCGTGCTCCTGTTTATTATCGCCGCCTGCTTCATGACCGCCGGATATGACGGAATAGTCGGCTTCATCAAGAATCAGCTGACCCCGCAGAAGCGCAGAACGCTCTCGAAAACTAAACAAATCGTATTCTCGTCCATGGGCAAGCTCGTCAAGTCCTATGCGCTGATAATGCTCATAACTTTTGCTGAGATGTCGATAGGTCTTAGCGTGCTGAAAGTCATCGGCGCGTACAAGAGCGGATATATATTTATTATCGCGATAATAACCGCAATAGTCGATATCCTGCCCGTGCTCGGCACAGGTACTGTCGTCATCCCGTGGGCGGTGTTCTCGCTGATAAACGGCAGCTACGGACTCGGAATCGGACTCATTGTCATATATGCCTGCATAACTGTCATACGCCAGATAATCGAGCCGAAGATAGTCGCGAGTAACCTCGGCATCCCGCCGATAGTCAGCATCATGGGCATGTATATCGGACTCCAGCTCTTCGGCTTCATCGGAATCTTTATTATGCCGATAGTTATAACCGTGCTCAAGGTGCTCAATGACGACGGCGTTATCCATATCTGGCGCAGCTCGAAGAAATCCGTTGAGGCGGACGCCGCGGCAGTCCAGCCGGAGGATGTTTCAGCCGAAGAGGAGAATCAGGAGACCGACGGCGAGCCGAAAGAGTAATTTGTTGACTTTTGGGCTTCTTGTGTTATAATTGAACTGTAGTACAAAATTGTTCGCAAGCACAATTCGGATTTTATCGTGAAAGGACGGTTTTCATGGATATTTTACAGGCAAAAAAAGAAGTTATCGCAGCCGGTCTGCGCCTTGTCGAAAAGGGCCTCATCGCGAGAACATGGGGCAATGTCAGCTGCCGCGTTGACGAGAACAGCTTTGTCATAACCCCGAGCGGAAAGCCCTATGAGGGACTGACCCCCGACGATATCGTCGAGGTCAAGATCGACACCTTGAGCTACGAGGGCAATGTCAAGCCATCCTCCGAAAAGGGCGTTCATGCCGAGGTCTACAAGGCTCATCCCGAGGCGGGCTTTGTTATCCACACCCATCAGAAGTTCGCTTCCATTATAAGCGCGACCATGCAGGGCATCCCGACGCTCAGCGAAAAAGGCCGCAAAGTTATAGGCGACAAGGTTCTGCTCGGCGCATACGGTCTGCCCGGCACAAAGAAGCTCAAGAAGGGCGTCGCCGCCGCTATCGCCGCAGACATGGACAGCAAGGCTGTTATCATGGCGCACCACGGAGCCGTCTGCTACGGCAAGGACAGCGAGGAGGCGTTCAATGTCGCCGCCACGCTCGAGCGCGAGAGCGCGCTTTATGTTCTCGACCTTTTTGACAGAAAGTTCGGAGAAAAAATTGCCGACCTGAGCGAAATGTGTGTTTCATGGGCACAAAAACACGGAAAAACTATTGTAAAGCATGACGAAACCTGTTATAATAACTCGTACAGAGACGCAAGCGGAAAGATAGTATTCTACGCTGCGGGCGACAAGGAGCATACCGTCACCGTCGATCCCGCAACTTCAGCGGTCAGCGGCGAGGGCGAAATTCCGACAGCCGAGCTTCATCGCGCCATATATGAAGCGCGCGACGATATCAATGCTATTCTTTATTCCCAGGCTCCCGAGGTGCTCGCAGTCGCCGCCATGGGCAAGGCTGTTAAACCTCAGCTTGATGACAGCGCCCAGATAATCGGCGTGAGCCTCAAGTGCGCGAAGAATTCGCCCAAGAAGGTCGTCAAGGCGCTCAAGGGTCGCCACTGCGTTCTCGTCAAGGACGGCGGCGCGCTCTGCTGCGGCTCGAATGAGAGCAACGCAGGTGCGGTCGAGATGATCGCAGAGAAGAGCTGCCTTACCTACATAGGCTCTGGCCTCTTCGGTAAGTGCAAGCCGATCAATCCTATCGAGAGCCTGCTCATGAGAGTTATCTATCTCAAGAAATACTCGAAGCAGGCCGAATAAATCAGACACCTACCATCTTCTTGCCCCCGTTTTATACAAAGAAAATCCCGACCTTAACCGGTCGGGATTTTCTTTTGTGCGATAAAATAACCACCGTCCGCGACGGTGGTTATTGCTTTAGTTGCCGATATATTTTTCTATGAATCTTTCAACCGTGCTCCAATATAATTCCGGGTCAACCGATGACGAGAGCGCGTGTCCCGCACCCTCAACGGTCAGTTTTTCTTTTTCGCACGCCGCCGCTAAGTACAGCTCGCCGAGCATTTTATACGGCACGAGCTCATCCTCCGAGCCGTGTATAAACAGCGTCGGTATACGGCTCTTTTTGACCTGGTCAAGCGCGCTCGCCTGCTTGAAATCATAGCCGTCGCGAAGCTTTGAAAGCAATGACGCGGCGTTGAGCACCGGGAACCACGGGATGTGCAGCGTTTCCGCTTCCCAGATGAACTCGTCCCACTCCGAGGTGTAGCCGCAGTCCGCGATAACGGCCTTGACATTTTCGGGCAGCGTCTCGCCCGATGCCATGAGCACCGTCGCTGCGCCCATGGACACGCCGTGCAGGATTATCCGCGCGTCGGGATCCCATGAGAGAATGAGCTTTATCCACCCGGCTATGTCCCTGCGCTCGGGCCAGCCCATGCCGATTTTTGCGCCCTCGCTGTCGCCGTGGGCGCGCGCATCGACCGCGAGAACATTGAAGCCGCGATCATAGAATTTTTTGACGAACCCCGCCATGTGCTTCGCCTTGCTCGTGTATCCGTGGCAGACGAGCGCGTAGTCAGAGCCGGAATTTTTGAATCTCTTGCCGTGCAGGCGCAGAGAGTCGGAAATTATATAGACATCCTCGCCCTCGTCGGCGTACCACTTTTTCATTTCGGGTGTCCCGGTCATGCCGCTGTATTTTGCGCTCGCCTCTTCTTCATCGGCGCTCGTGTTTGTCGCCTTCTGAACGAGGTTGTTGAGCTTGCTCATATGTATGGGCGATTTCGTGTTTATCGCGAAGTTATAGAATATCTCCGCCGAAGCCGCAGTCAGAGCGGTCAGCCCGCCGAGCGTTCCGAGGACGGCGCCCGCTGTTTTTCTGCTGTTCATAAACTTCCTCCTGCTTTTTTCAAGATTATAGCATAACCGCAAATGCCGTTTCAAGCATCTCTGCGTTTTTTATATAAAATCATCGGCGCAAAAAAATAAAAGTTTGACAATTACTGCCTTTGAAAAATACGGCAAAAGCTGATATAATTTTTTCATCGTGTAGCCAAAGGCGTAAATCCGGATGGGTTTGCGCCTTTTATTTTTTTGCAAAGGAGACAACCATGAAAAATAACGATCAGACCTTTCTCGGGCAGGAAAAGCTCGGCAGGCTCATGGGCAAATATTCGGTACCCTGCGTGATTTCCCTGCTCGTCGCGGCGCTCTATAACATTGTCGACCAGATCTTCATCGCGAACGCCGCATATCTCGGCTCGGACGGCAACGCCGCAAACACTGTCGTGTTCCCGCTGACGGTCATAGCCCTTGCGATAGCCGTTATGATAGGCGACGGCTGCTGCGCGTTTGTGAGCATATCCCTCGGCGCGGACAGGCGCGAGGACGCGCACAGGGGAGTCGGCAACGCAGTTGTGCTCTCCGCTGCGGGCGGCATAGTGCTGTGCATATTATATCTGATTTTTTCGGATGAATTTATCGCCATGTTCGGCGGCACAGTCAACGAAAAAACATTCGCGTTCGCGAAAGAATATTTCTTCTGGATAGCCCTGGGCATCCCCGTCTATGTTTTCGGTCAGACGATGAATCCGGTCATCCGCTCGGACGGAAGCCCCCGCTTTGCGATGGTGTCTACGGTCGCGGGCGCGGTGGTCAATATTATTCTCGATCCAATATTTATTTTCGTGTTCAGATGGGGTATGATGGGCGCGGCGGTCGCCACGGTGCTCGGCCAGCTGCTCACGGCAGCGATGGCGGTATATTATCTGTTCCATATGCGCTCCGTGGAGCTCGAAAAAGAATCGTTCAGGCTCTGCGGCGGCGTGATAAAAAGATTCATTCCGCTGGGCATTTGCAGCTTTTTGGCGCAGATATCCCTCGTCGCGGCGATGGCGGCGACAAATAATATGATCAGAAAATACGGCGCGCTCGACCCCGTTTTCGGGCTCGCGGAATATGCGCAGATACCCATGGCTGTCGTCGGAATAGTAATGAAATTCTTCCAGATAATTATGTCCGTGTGCATCGGCATGGCGGCGGGATGTATTCCTATCGTCGGCTACAACATGGGCGCGGAAAAATACGGCCGCGTGCGCGGTCTGTTCACCCGCCTGCTGATATGCGAGGCGGCTGCGGGCGCGATAGCGACGCTCATAGTCGAGCTGTTCCCGACCGGGCTTATAGCAATCTTCGGCGCGGCGAACGAGAGCGCGTATTATACCGAGTTCGCGGTGAAATGCTTCAGAATATATCTGTGCATGATGCCGCTCGCCTGCGTCAACAAGGCGGCGTTCATCTTCCTGCAGGCGATGGGCAAGGCGGTCGCCTCGACCGCGCTGTCGATGATAAGAGAAATAGTTTTCGGCGTCGGTCTGGTGCTCGTGCTCCCGCTTGTGTGGGGGCTCGACGGAGTAATAATTTCGATGCCTGCGGCGGATATCCTCGCATTTATCGCCTCGGCGATAGTGATAATTTATACTTACCGCACGCTGAAAAAAGATGAGAGCAAAAGGCTCGCTTAAACAAAAAGTCCCGGAAGTCAAATCTTCCGGGGCTTTCTTGTTGTTTTATTTACGCCATGTTTTCCAGCGCGTTCATGAACTTCGGGTTGCTGGGAATGAACATATAGTTGAGAAACAGGACCTCGTCTATCGAGTTCGTCTTGACGAAATCGGCGAGCTTGACGGTCAGCTGGCGCGGATCGAGAACATATATTGTTTTATAATTCGCGCAGAGCCACGGCACAAAGGCATTTGCGTAGCTCTCTTTGATAACAACAATGCTCTTGTCGCTCTGTGCGTCGGTCGTTATCTTGACAACGCCGTGGTCTCCGCCGACAAAGGCTAAGTATTTGTTCGACGAAGTAGTTTCTGTGTTGATGACTTTAATGCTGTAGCTGTTGCTCATCGCGGCGTCGGTGTCCGAGGCTATAGCCGTTGTGTTGACGGGCGGAATGAAATATTCGACATAGTCGGGGTCGTTCGAGAGCGCGGTGCTCTTCGTGTCTTTGTAGAAAAGCCCGAGGAACGGCGAGAGCTTGCCGGTCTGGAGAGTGTTTTTGTCAACGGGCGTGAACCCTGCGACTTTGGCGAAGGTCCGATAGGCGTAGTACGCGCCGAGGGTGGTCCAGTGGTGGTCGCTTCTGAAATAGAGATATTCGTCCGTGTGCGCCGCCATCTCGGCATAGGCGTTGACGGGCGTTATGTCCTTTAACTGCTCGTAGATGTAGCACATGCCCTCGTACTGCGACTTCGACACGCCGGTGTTATATTTGCTCGGGGCGTAGAACTCAATGGCGGTCGGCGCCATGAGGCAGTAGGCTTTGGTGTTCGGCATCTCCGCCTTGAGGCGGTTGAGCGCGTCGGCGTAGGCTTTCATGTTTTTATACGCGTTGCCGTAGGGCTCCATGACGCGGTTGCCGATTTCGATGAGCGAAGTGCCGCTGTAGGTCTTGATCTTCACATCGTCGGAGACCGAGACGGCGTTTTTCGGCTTGACGAGACTGCCGTCCTCGTTCGTCTGAGGCTCGGTGGTTCGCTCCTCGGTCGTCTGCTCTCCCGCAGGCTCGGAAGAGTCACCCTGAGTGTCCTTGTTCGCGCATCCCGCAAACGACAGCAGCATCGCCGCCGCCAGAACGGCTGCAAAAATTCTCTTGAGTTTCATGGAATACCTCCCCTGAAAGTTTTTCCCGTCTATATAATAGCACACTTTTTATAAAAAATGTGCGGATTTTGATTTTTCGATTCACAAAGTGAAAAAATCCCGGCGCGAGGCCGGGATAATAATTGATGCCGTCAGAATATATCCGACTCGGGCGTGATTACGCTTTGGCTTTTTTGATATTCGTATGTTCTTTTTACCCCTCCGCGATCTGTTTCGCCCACGGCAACTATTTTCTTCGCGCCGTATTCATAGGAGTAGGTCTCGGTGGAGGAGTATGATATCTCGTCGTGCTCTTTTTCGGTGTATCTTATTTCAATCGGATTTCCGTGCTCGTCGTTTTTGTATTCGTATTCCTCCGTCATGCCGCGGAAATTTTTTGAAACTTTCTTTGTCAGCATGCCGTTTTCGTCATATTGATATTCTTCCGTCAAATTCGCCATGCCGGACTCGTCCTGCGATATTGTCGCGCGTATAAGCTCGCCGCGGTCGTTATATTCAAAAATATCGGAAACTGTATACCCATCGGAGTCGGTGATGTCTTTTTTAATGAGCCTGCCGTTGCCGTCATAAGAGAACACTGCCTTTTTGCTGCCGTTCTGCGCTGAGATAAGCTTTCCCGACTTGTTATAAGTGAATTTCAGCACATCCTCTTCCTTGCCGGAAGCGTTCAGCGTGGATATCTGAGAGATTTTCTTGTCCGAGTCGTATTTATAGCTATATACGCACTCGCGGCTGCCCGAACGGGTTATCTCCTTCACGGTGCCGTCGCCGTTGTAGGTATATTTATAAGTATCCGTATCGCTGCTCAGAGGATTCCCGTGGGAGTCATATTCGGTGGCTTTGTTTTTGATATAATTGCCGTCCGCGCTTTGCTTGTCCTCTTCGGTCATCTTCCAGCGGCTCTCTTTGTCGAGCCCGATGCCGAGATAATATGCGGAGATCACCTTGCTCGCCTGACCGTCCGAATTCGTCTGTGCGTCCGCGTCAATGCTTTCGCTCTGTACGGTGCTGTCGGCATCCACAGTCTTTCCGCCGCACCCGGCAAATAATATAACCGCCGCAAAAGCCAAAAGTGCCGCCATAAATTTCTTCATTGTCCTGCCTCCCTTTTTGTAACAGACACATTATACCACAAAATTTGAAATATAGGCCTATTTTTAAAAAAACAGGGACGGCTGAACCGTCCCTGCCTGCTTACATTATTGTATCCGGCGAAACATTAAACGCTTCTTTGCGGTGATATTCATACTCGGTGACCTGTAACGCCTTGTTGCCTTCTTCATTTTTTGCGTAGGTAAAGCGCGTGGCGGCGGTCACTTTTTCTTTGTAGGAGTATACCGTTTTCGAAGTGTAGTCAAGTGTCTTTTTCCCGTTTTTTGTTGAGTAGCATTTCACCTGATCGGGGTTGCCGTTTATATCGTTGGTGATGAATTCTTCGGTTGTGACCTGCCCTTCGTCGGAATAATACATATCCCGATAGTAGATCACATATCCGTTCTTGTCGTATTTTCGCTCCGTTTCTGTTGTGAGCTTGCCGCCGTTTTCGGTGTCGTAGCACTGTTTGAGTATAAGACGGTTGCTTGAGTCGTATTTATATACATACCTGCTCCCGCCGCTGATGCACTCCGTCAGGTTGCCTTTTGAGTCATATTTGTATTCGGTGTCCAGGTTCCCGTCGTTGAGCCGTTCGCGGACAAAGACAAGCCTGCCGTTGTCGTCATATGTAAACTCTGTGACAGTGATTATAATGTTTCCGGACTTTTCCGTAACTTTTGCGAGCCGCTTCTGTGAGTCGTATTTGTAAGAATAGTTTGCCGGCGAGCAGTACATTGTCTGCGCCGAGCCGATAGTCCCGTCGGAGTTATATTTATATTCCGCGCGATATGTACCGTACGGATAATATTCTTCGCCTATTATATTCTCGTTCGAATCAAATTTGACGCTTTTTCCGGTTATGTATTTGTTTGATGAATCATATGTGGCGTCTTTGACAACGACCCAGTGCTGCCATTCACTGCGGTAAAGTCCGAGATAATAGTGCGGGTTTGCCGAAGCTTTGTTGCCGGAAGATGTGTTTGCACCCTTGCCGGAAGCACCGCCCGCCAGAGCGTTCGCGGCGGAAACGCCCGGCTGCTGCGCGGCGCTCGGCAGTTCGGCGTTAGAATTTATTTCGTAAATATCGGTTTTGCCTTCGCCGTCGGAATACCGCTGCGAAACCTCGCCGGAGACGAAGTTGCCTCTCTTTTTACTTTTGCTTTTCTTGCAGCCGGCAAACGAAACAAGCATGAGCAGCGCCAGCACCGCCGCAAGGATTCTTTTTGCTTTCATTAAAATCACCACATCCCCCCGTTGTCTCAGTATAATACGTCGTCCAGCCGGCGTGATCCGAAATGTTCATATGTACGGACGCCCGAGTCTTCTGTTGCCGTAATTTTATTCTCTTCATAAGTATATTCGATGTTGATTTCCGGATAGTATTCTTTATCTTCGGTGCCATCATCGGATTTCTTAATACTGCATGTTTTTATAGTCGTGGGATTTCCGTACTTGTCATTTTCGTAAGTGCATTCCTCGACGCCGCTGATATATGTTTTTGTTTCCTTTGTGCGCGCGCCGGTCTGCGGATCAAATTCGCGTTCAGTGCTGTTTTCAAAATTTTCGTCCCGGTCATATTTAGTGCTCATCGAACGGATGAGACAGCCGTTTTCGTCATATGTATACACGGTTTTTATTCTATGATCCAAAGTAGACTCGAAGAAATAGCTGTTAGCACAAATGCTGTTCTCTTCGACTATGTTTCCCGCGTCGTCGTAGACATATAGAGTGATAATTGAGTTGGACGAATATTTAATAACAGTTTTTGAGATGCGGCCCCGGTCGTCGCGCTCACATGTCATGTATCTTCTATGGGGCCATTGGCCGCGAAAGCGCACAGAACGTATATGCCCGTCGTTGTCGTATTGATATTCCGTTACGACGCCCTCACTCTCCACATCAAACGGGAAGCACAGAAAAAATTTTATAGAATAATCATCTACTTTCAGAAGATTACCTGCATTGTCGTATCGCATCTGATATTTTGAATATTCCCAGTCGAGGAGATCGTCTATCCCGCGGATTCCGTTATTCCGGGGGTTATCTTTTTCCGATGTCCAGTTCCAACGGTTCCAGTTCGGGTGGCCGATGCCGAGAAAATATTTCGAATACTTTTCGTCCTCGGTCCCGACTATCGCGCCGAACGTTTCCGTCGCTTCGGGCTTTTTGCTGCTGCATCCGGCAAATACCGCTGCAATCATTGCCGCCGCGAGAATCGCCGCAGCGAGCCTTTTTAATTTCATGTTTTTGTCCTCCGGTTTAATACTGCCTGCCGCGATATATTTCTTTTGCCATGCCGATAGATTGCAGGCTTCAATCGGCGAAGAATCCATAGTTGCAGCTGAATTCTGAAACGAGATTTGCAAAGTACATCTCGGTAGGCTTGGTCTCGTGGTATTTATAAATTTTGGTGCCGTCGAGGATGAGCGTGCCGTCTGAATCATAGGTGATGATTTTGCCGGTCACTTTGATTTCGGACTTGCCGTAATCATATGAATATCTGTGTTCGTATTTCAAATCCTTTTTGCCGCCCGTTGTCAAATACACCTTTACTGCGGTCGGATTTTCATATTTGTCAAGGGTGTAATAAATCTCGGCTATTTCATTGGATTTAAGATTTGTTTCCTTTTGGTATATTACAAATCCGTTCTTGTCATATTTGAATTCTTTGTTGCCGGTAGCTTTGCGATTTAAATCAAAATGCTTTTCAATCAAGCAGTTTCCCTGTCTGTCATATTCGTATGTGGTTATACCCTGCGTTTCGTTTTTGCTTACACTTATGGTGCATTCGGTAATTTTTTCGTCGGTATTATACTTGAAATCCTTGCTATCAATAAGCTTTTTGCCGCCGGAATAGCACTTTTCCGAGGTGAGCAGACCTGCGGAGTTGTAAGTATAATAGGTCGTCTTGGGCTCATACGCCTTGTCTCGGCTCACGGAAACCGTCTTGACAAGGCGCTTCGCAGAGTCATATTCATATGATTCGCTTGTAGCATAGCCATCGGTAAAATCCGCGCGCTTTATAGTGCCGTCGCTGTTGTATGTGTATTTGCAGCCTACAGAGCCGTTGCAGTTTTCTCGGTTGTCGTCTTCATATGCAATTGTGAGAACGAGGTTCCCACGGTCGTCAAAATCAAAATCATTGTTTAAGATTGAGATATCTTTAGGGGTTTTCTCAAAATAGGACAAATCTCTTTCTTTGTGAAGCGTCCAGTGATTCCAATTAACCCCGGACATATCAATATAGTATTGGGGATATTTGCTCTCTTCGGCAGTGGCCGCCTGCGAGGTTGAAGCACTCTCGGCCGCCTCACTTCCATTTTCTGCCTCAGATGCTTGGGCACCGGCAGCTTCTGCCGAGGTTGAAGTCGAATTGTCTTTCTTCTCTCCCTTGCATCCCGCGAAGGAAGCCAGCGCGAGAAAAGCGAGGATAGCCGCAATGGTTCTTTTAATATTCATTTCTTGCCCTCCTTTTTATTCGCATATATCATAACATATTTTTCTTAAATATGCTTTATGTGCGTGCGGTACGAACCGCCCGTTTTTGGGTACGAAGTAAAAAAATATAAAAAAGCTCCCGGAAATTTTCCGGGAGCTTTTGAATAAGATATTTATTTTGCAATCTCGCAGGTCTCTGCGTTGATTATGTGCTGGAACACTGCGATGTGGGACGAGGAGATGAACTTGTCGATATGCATCGAGCCGAAGAACCAGTGCTTGTATTCGCACGCAGCGCCGAGTTCCTCGAAATATGTATTGAGTCCCGTCACGCGCACGGGCTCCTTGTCCTTGAGCCTGAGGAAACCTTTTATCTTCATCGGCGGCTCGTGGGTGATTATAATATCAACTTTGTTGCCGAGCTTCTTGAGATTCTGCGCGCCCTCGGTCAGCTCCGCTTCGGTGGGTATCTCGTCGCCCGACCAGGAGTTGAGATCGGAGCGGATATCTATATCCGGGCTCTCGCCGCCGCCCATGGCAAAGACGCTCACGCCGTCGAAGTCGTAAGTCTGACCGCGCATGAGATGATAGAGGTTGCCGGTGATGTGATGGACTTTTCCGCCCTTGAACTCCGAGACCTCGTAGCTTCTGAGTAGCTCGAAATTCTCGTGCGTGCCGTCGATAAAGCAGACGTTGTATTTGAGCTTGCCTATCTTTTTGAGCATCTTCTCTTCGTTCTTCGAGCCGTCCCAGATGAATCCAAAATCGCCGCAGATGAAGAGCGTGTCGCCCTTTTTCAGTTTTTTGAGCGCGGAAGATGTGAATCGCTCGTAATCTCCGTGGGTGTCTCCCGTAACATAAAGCATGATTTTTAATCCCCCTGATAAACAAAATCCGTTTTATTACTTTATTTTACAGCCTGAAACTGGTATAATCAATTAGTGTCAGGACAAAGTTGTCTTCTATCGTTTATATATATAATACAACATTCGGCGGTGACTGTCTATGAAAAAACTCATAAAAATTTTATTTTGTTTTATTCTTATCGCGTCGGTGCTCTGCACCATGCCTGCCTACGCTAATTATAACGCGGTATACGAGAAAAGTTTGACAGACAGCGGAGATAATCCTATTTATGCCCAGATTTATCTGCTCGTCAACCTCGACAACGACACGGTCATTTTTGAAAAAGACGCGGACAAGCAGGCGGCTCCCGCCTCACTGACTAAAATAATGACCGCCACCGTCGTGCTCGAAAACTGCAAGGATCTCGATGAAGAAGTCGAGGCGAGCTATGAGGCTATCCACCTGCTCGACGGCACAGGAAGCTCGATAGTCGGGCTTGAGCCGGGCGAGAAGATGAGCATAAAGAATCTGCTCTACTGCCTGCTCGTGCGAAGCGGCAACGACGCGGCGAATGTCCTTGCGATGCATGTCGGCGGATCTATCGAAGGCTTTGTCAAGATGATGAATGACAAGGCGGCGGCTCTCGGCTGCAAGAATACGCACTTTGCGAATGTCCACGGGCTCGACGACCCGAACCACTACACCACCGCGCGCGACCTGATGACGATAACAAAACACGCGCTGACCCTGCCGTATTTCTCGGAGATAACTTCGACTACAATATATAAAGTCCCCGCCACAAACAAGAGCGAGGAGCGCACCCTGCGCAACACGAATAATCTTATGAACAAGGCATATGCCGACTATTATTCACCCTACGCCGTGGGTATCAAGACCGGCTCGACCGACAACGCCGGACGCTGCGTCATATCAAAAGGCACGGGCAACGGCTATAACTATCTGTGCGTGATAATGAACGCGCCGATGCAGAATATCGACGATGATGAGCCGCTCGAAAACTGCGCGTTTGTCGACTGCCGCAGGATGTTCAACTGGGTGTTCAACCACATCGAATTAAAGTCGATAGCGAGCCCGACTCAGATAATAACCGAAGTTCCGCTCAAACTCTCATTCAGAACTGATCATATTTCGCTCGTCCCGGGCGAAGAAGTGCTGGCTCTCGTCCCGACGGGGGCTGACGCCGGAAGCGTGCTTATTGAGCCCGTGCCCGAGACCGTGCCGAAAAGCGTTGACGCGCCGGTCAAAAAGGGTCAGGAGATATGCGAGGCTCGCGTGCTCTATGCCGGCGAGGAGATAGCGCGGATAAAGCTCGTCGCGTCCGAGGATGTGTCGAGAAATGTTCTGCTGTTCATAGGCGCAACGATAAAGAAAGTCGCTTCGAGCACTGTATTTAAAATTATCGCATCGATAGTCGCCGTTCTCGTTGTCGGCTATATTGCGCTGTTTGTTATCGAGAATTACAAGCGCCGCCAGAGACGCAAGCTCAAGCTCGTCAATCCCGGAATTAAAGATACCGAATACACGGACAAGAAGAGAAAAAAGAAGAAATAATTCCGGGTTTGCAGAGCTATAAGGAGGGAGGACATGAGCGAACAGACCAAGAACAAGCCGAATACGGCGGAGATAGTTGTCAGCATAATATGCGCGCTTATTTTGATCGTCACGCTGGGGCTTTTCGCGAGAAACGTAATAAATGCCGCCCGCGAGGACGAATCACGCCGGCAGAGCGAGGCCGACGAGAGCCTGTACCGACACGATACGGCGGACGCCGAGCAATTGAGGCTCAGAGAAGCATTTGCCGCCGTCTGCAAAAAGCACAAGGTCAACGCGCAACTGACGGTCAAATCAGTTATTCATGAGCCGTACAGCAACAAATACATCTACGACGAAACCGAGGACCCGATAAAATATGAAATTGAAGTATCGCTGAAATTAGACCCGCCCGAAAAAATAAAGGACTGGAAGAAGTTCTATTATTTTCTCGACGAGCTCGACGGCGTGAAGTCCGACTACCCGTTTATCTGTATCTCCCTGCATACATATTATGTCGGCGAGTATGTGACGGGGTCGGGCGAGGAGCATGAAATAAACTACAGTGCCTACATCAGCAGACAAAACCTGATATCGGTCAATGACGGCAGAGAGATTCACTTTCTCGGGATAAAAACCGACAAGGGGATAACCCCCGTCTCGGAGATTCTGCCATATGAGGGAATGCCGGAGTCACTGATAAATTCGACAAAGCTCGGCAAGGCGACCGCCGTCAACTATGACCCGCTCAAATATTCAAAGTTCTACGATCAGACAGTTGCCCGCCGCGAGGGGTATCATGAATATTATTGGAAGATCCCCTATTACGCAAAGCAGTCGGGGTATTCTGCTTGGTTATACGCATATTATGCGGTAGATGTGAGAAACGGTGCCGTGGAAAGCGTGTGGCATTATCCGGAATATGAGACCGTGCCGAAGCAGACCTCCTCTTCCGGTGGTTCATCCTCCGGCGGCTCGTATAGACCCTCCGGCAACCGCCCGGTGACTACCACGAAAAAAGCCTACTATGACGACGATCCGTATAACGCCCGCGACTTCAATGACCCCGAGGACTTTTACGACTATTATTACGACGACTTCGAGGACTACGAAGAGGCGTATGACTATTTCTATGAACATAATCCGGATTGATATCAGAGAGTGAATATAACAGAAATCCTACCCGCGCAGCAGCATCGGGTAGGATTTTTTTGTTGAAACATTTCGAGTCAAGGCACGAAATGAATGGGGAGCGGGCTATCACTTGAATCATAGTAAAGTGAGCAACTCAAATAATTTTTATAATCGAGCCTCCAAATAATACAAATCTTAATTTGTCTTTCGTCCACATCTTTGACCCGAAAGACATACATTATATAATATATAATATATGCTATTCAAATCTTGTAAAAATCTTTGTACCAGCGGGCAAAATTGCAAAGCCCGGTTCTGAGATCTGTCGAGGGCTTATAGCCGTAGTCGCGCTCGAGCGGGGTCGTGTCCGCATAGGTCACGGGGACATCGCCGGGCTGCATCGGGACGAGCTGCTTGTGCGCCTCGAAGTCGTAATCGTTCGGCAGAACTCCCGCGGCGATAAGCTCCTGCTGGAGAATGTCGACGAAGTCGAGCAGGTTTTCGGGGTTCTGGTTGCCTATATTGTAGACCGCATACGGCGGAACGGGCAGACCGTCTTCGCCGTCTTTGCGCTCAGGCGCGCCCTGCATGACGCGCACAACGCCCTCGACTATATCGTCGATGTATGTGAAGTCGCGCTTGCAGTTGCCGTAGTTGAAAATGCGGATTGTCTCGCCGCGCAGAAGCTTGTCGGTGAAGCCGAAATACGCCATGTCCGGGCGGCCTGCGGGTCCGTAGACCGTGAAGAAGCGGAGTCCCGTCGAGGGGATATTATAGAGCTTCGAATAGGCGTGAGCCATCAGCTCGTCGGATTTTTTCGTTGCGGCGTAGAGGCTGACGGGGTTGTCAACTTTGTCGTCGGTGCTGTAGGGCACTTTTTTGTTGCTGCCGTAGACCGACGAGCTCGAAGCGTATACAAGATGCTCGACGGGTGTTGCGCCGTCGTCGTATGAGTGGCGGCAGGCCTCGAGGATATTATAAAAGCCGATTATATTCGACTCGATATAGGCGTCGGGGTTCGTTATCGAATAGCGCACCCCCGCCTGCGCCGCGAGGTTGACAACTATCTGCGGCGAGTATTCGCGGAACACTTCGCTCACTTTGTCCTTGTCCGCGAGGTTCGCTTTGATAAAAATAAAATTTCTATGCTTTTGAAGCTTTTCGAGCCGCGATTCTTTCAGGCGAATATCATAGTAGTCGTTGACGCTGTCGAAGCCGATGACGCGGATATCTTCAAAGTCCGAGAGCAGACGCTCCGAGAGAAAAGAGCCGATGAATCCCGCCGCGCCCGTCACGAGCACGGTCTTGCCTTTTAAATCAATTTTTGCCTTGACTGATTTTTCCTGCATATCCGCTTATCCTTTCAGAAAGGGGCTGTCGCATTCTCAGCGCAGCCCCTGCTACCCTGCAACACCTAAAACGTTACAAGCATTGCGTCATCTGATTGCGTTTAACTGCGTCTTCAAACTTGACAGGCGGCAGCCTGCCTGCGTTTTCATCCTTCAACCGGATGTAGACTTTTAGATGTTACAGGGTAGTATATTTATCTTTTGAATTTTTCCAGTATTACGCTGAAAGCTACTATCGCGGCCTGAACTATAACCGCCGTCAGGGGCGACACAAACGCGAACGCCTTCAGCGCGACGCAGAGTATCGCACCCGCCGCCACGACCGCCTGCACGATAAGGGCGAACACTGCCCAGCGCGAAGCGAAGTTTGCGAGCCTGCCGCACGCCGCGATGCTCTTGAAGTAAGATCGGGCGGAGCCGTCGTGCATGACCTTTGCGGGGGCTGAGTCAACAACGCTGTCACGGTATGCGCTGAATATGCGCGCGCCGTGGGAGAGCGTCATTTTGATATCTTTCTGCGCTATGCCGAAGCGGGCGGCGATGAGCTCGTCGGTCACATTCGGGTCGTCCGTGCGAACGACAAGGCTAAAGCCGTTGTCCGCCATCTCATTTATCGAATCCTTGAGCGAGGCGTCCTCGGCGTAGTTGAAAACGAACATCGCCGCGACCTGCGAGTCGATGGCTATGTAGAGAATCTTGCGCCCGTTGCGCTTTACCTTGTCCTCCTCGGACTTGAGCGGCACTTCAATATTGTGGTGCGTGAGCAGGTTGCGGTTGCCGAGCAGCACGCGCTGATTATATATTGTGGCTGAAAGACCGAGTCTGTCTTCGTATATCATGTCGCGCACGGGCGGCAGAAGCTCGGTCGAGCCGCCGATAATGCGGTTGAAGACATCTGTGAGCGGACCGCCGGATTTGAGCACTATGGCGACTGCGTAGAGCAGAACATCGTCTATGCGCACGGTGTGGAAGTCCTTCATTCCGTGCATCTCGCACGCCGCGCGGTCGAAGAGATCGGCGCTGTCAACGGAGGCGGCGACCGCCTCGGAACATTCGAGAGCCGCGTCGTAGCCCGCTATCATGCCGCCCTCTGAGTTGAGCTTCCTGTTCTCAAGATAGAGCGGAATCATCAGCGCGAGTTCAATAGCGCAGGGCGAGGTCAGGCAGAACGCGCCGGTGAGCACGCCGAACACCTGGAAGATATCTTTTGTTATTATGCCCGATATAACTGCGAGCAGCACGGAGACAGCCGAAGAAATTATCAGACTGCGCTTTATGCAGCTGTCAGCAGGGGAGTTGGCTTCGGAATTTTTGATGAAGTCGGCGGGGAACTCGACCCTGCCGGAATATAAAATGTCCGGGTTGCCCATCTTGAGCGCACGTCCGACTTCAAATGCGTCTTTCTCGCTCTCTATAGCCCTTATGCCGTAGAGCCCAGATTTGCGTTTTGCGGTGCAGAAGAGGAAATTCTGCATCACGCGCGCCGTGCCGCGGCTGCTGTTTTCGGCGGTCATGAGCAAGGCGAATATCGCCGCCGCGCAGTAGAACATGCCCGAAGCGCCCTCGGGTGATTTGTTGAAGAACGAGAGTATCGTCTGGACGAGGGCGAGTATAAATGTCAGCCCGCCGACTGCGCCGCCGGTTACGCGGCCGTTTGCAAGCGCCTTTATGCCGGATAAAATATTCGGGAACGCGAGATAGAACGACGCGAGCAGAAGCACTATATTAGCCGCCGCGAGTCCCGCGCCTCCGCGGTCGAACGCGGGCGCGTCTATCGCCGCCCACTCGAGAATTTTCGGTATGAGCAGCAGAAGCAGCGACACGCCTTCGAGCACGCACAGACCGATAACCGAGGTCTTGAACTGCGATGCGGCGTTCTTGAGGCTGTTGTAGACTCTGCCGCGCTGTTCGGGTTTCTCGTATTCGAGGGGAGCTTTCTCGGAGTGCTTTTTCTTTTTCTCGTGCTGCTCCTCCGGCTCGTCCTCTTTCTCTTCGGGCAGATTTTCGTCCTCCTGCGGCTCATCGTCGCCGAGTCCGCCGAGCAGAACGAACTTTTTCTTCTTCTCCGCCCTCTTTTTGTCGAGCTCGCTGCGAAGCTCGTCTTCGTCTATTTTTTCAGTCTCCGGCTCTTCGCCGAAGCCGCTGAGCATCATCTGCTCCTCCTCCGGCTGATTGCCGGCGGCGGGATTCGTGAAAGGCTGATCCTCTATCGACGCGGGCTTATCGTCCCCCGAGCCGACAAATTCTTCGGCGGGAATGACCTGCGGCAGGGGCTCGAGCCCCGATGTCTCGGAGAGCGGACCTCGCTTTAAGATAACGCCGGGCTTCTCTATCGTCTCGGCGCTCTGCGGCGCTTTTGCCGAGCCTATCGCGGTCATGAGCTTTGTTTTATATTCGTCGTCGGGTTTATTCTGCGTCGGCTCGGAAAGGGATTTCATCGGACCGAACACGACTGTGTCGCCGAACAGGCCGGGTATGGCGCGGCTCTCACGCTCGGAGTCCTCCTCCGGCTCTTCTGTCGGCTCGCCGAAATATCTCGAAGCGGGTGCGCCGAAAAGCTCCTCTACCGTCGGCTTTTTCTCGGCTTCATCCTCGTCCTCGGATTCTTCTTCCTCGCCGTGGAGCGTCAGAATGTTATCGCTGTTGTCGGACTCGTCGGTTTTATTTGATTCGTCCGTGTCAACTTCATCTTTAGGCTCCGATTCCTGTATATCATCATCTTCGCCGTCGGCTTTCACAACAGACAGCTCGATTTTTGAATCGGAGTATATATCCTCGCTCTCATCGGCGGGAACTTCTTCAGCCTTAACTTCCTCGGCTTCCGGCTCAATTTCGTCGGCAGCCTCCTGCGCCGCTTCGGCTTCTTCCGGCTCTGCGGGAGCTTCTGTTGCCGCTTCGCTTTCAAAATATGATTTGCCGGCTGATTCCGTCTCTTCAGGCTTCGCAAAAGACACTTCGCTTACAGGTTCTTTGTTTTCGAAGGTCTGCTCCGCCTCGTCTGATTCTGCGGGCTCGGCAGGCTCTTCGGTTTCTGCTTCTGCCGAAGCCTCAGGTTCGTCCGCCGGATTTTCGGGTTCGGCTTCTTCCGGCTCGGGCTCTTCGTCGGGCTCGGATTCCGGCTCTTTCGGGTCTGTATATATAGTCTCATACTCCGACGATATGTCATCGTCAGAGTATCTGTTTTTATAGTAGGCGATGCTCATCAGAAGCTCATCGTCGTCATCGTAGTCAAGTGCTGTGGAATCGGCGTCCGTGCTCGCTATCAGATCGTCTATGTCGGTTATTTTCCAGATCTTGTCCGGTTCGCCGCTGTCGTGTTCAATCTTCGCCACTTGGTAGAGAACTTTGTCAAGCGGCATGTTGCTCCGCTTATCGGAAGGTTTGTTTTCCACTCATCTCACCCCAATTTATATATGCTTATATGCTGAAAAAATCGGATAAAAGTCAGTTTCTGTGTTTCGCCGCTTCAAACATGAGAATTCCCGCCGCGACGGAGGCGTTGAGAGAATTTATCTTGCCGCGCATCGGCAGAGAGGCGATGAAGTCGCATTTTTCGCGCACAAGGCGGCCTATGCCCTTGCCCTCAGAGCCGATGACGAGAGCGATGCTGCCGCTGTAGTCGAGGGCGGTGTAATCCGTGCCGTCCATGTCCGCGCCGAATATCCAGACGCCGCGCGATTTAAGCTCGTCTATGGCGGCGGGGAGGTTCGCGACTTTTACTACGGGGACATATTCAATAGCGCCCGCCGAGGTCTTGGCGACTGTGTAGTTGAGGGTCACGGAGTTGCGTTTCGGGATAATTACCCCGTGAACTCCGGCTGCCTCCGCGCTTCTGAGGATAGCGCCGAGGTTGTGCGGGTCTTCAAGTGAGTCACACACGACTATGAACGGGCTTTCGTTCCTGCTCTCGGCGAGGGCAAAAATATCGTCCATCTCGGCGTATTCGTGAGCCGCGGCAAATGCCGCAACGCCCTGATGCGCCGCGCCGTCGCAGAGGCGGTCGAGCCTGCGCTGATCGGCAAATTTGACGGGGATCTTGCGCTCGCGGCAGATGTCGATTATTCTGCCTGCCTGTCCGCCGCGCTGACCCTGAGCAACGGTCACGCTGTCTATCGTTCTGCCGCTTTCGAGAGCCTGAAGCACTGCGTTGCGCCCGACTATGAGCCCCTCTTTATGATCCATTGAATATACCTCTCAGCCAAAAAGTCTCTATATAAACTTTATTATATCATATACTGTTATAAAACGACAATAGAAATGCTAAAAATTTACGCGGAATATTTTTCCTTTCTGCGCATTGCGATTGAGTTTACTATAAGAATTATGAGCGTGAGGATAAGTGTACCCGTCAGCGCGCCGAGGGTGTCGACTCCGACATCGAAAATGCGGCATGCTCGTCCGGGGACGAAATATTGGTGTATCTCGTCGCTGACTGAATAAAGGGCACTGCAAATGACGGAGATAACGGGCGAAAAACGCCTGCGGCTGAGGAAAAGCGCGCAGCCGATAAGAAATCCGAGCGCCGCATATTCAAAGAAATGCGCGAATTTTCGCACAATGAAGCTGCCGAGCGGCGAGCCGAGAATTTTGGCTAAAATTCCGCGTACATTGTCGCTCATGTCCTTTGACTGGTTGCCGTCACGGCTCGAAAGCCAGAATATGCATCCGGCGCACGCCGCCGCCAATAACCAGAAAAAGACGGTGAGCACGATGCGCACCGTCCGATTTTCGGGGAGTATATATCTGAGTCTGTTTTCCTTTTTCATCTTGTCAGTCCTTTGCCGTTACGAAAACAAAATCAACTGCCGAGCTCTCCGGGTCAACGCTCAGGCCGTTGACGCCCTTCGCCGTTGCAAAATAGCTCGGGGTTATGAACATCGGGAGCACCGCGCCGAGCGAGAGCAGTCTGCCCTCCGCGCTGCGGCAAGCCTTGACGAGCTCAGAGCCGCTCAGCGCCTTGAGGTTTTTGACGGATGCGTCAAACTGCGCGTCGCTGAGTCTGACTATATTATTCGTCCCCTGCGAGGTGAGCGTCGAAAGGAAACCTGCAGCGTCCGTTATGCCCGCGGACATGGAGGTCAGGGCTATCTGATAGTCGCCGTCCTGCACGCGCGAGGAAAGAGTCGCGCTGTCGAGCGCAGTGACTGTAAAATTGACGCTCAGACCGAACACTTTCTGCCAGCCCTGTATCATGCGTCGCATGGCGTTTTCGTGCTCGGGCAGACAGATTATCTCAAGGCTCAGTTTGCCCGTGAGATCTTTCTGCGCCTGAGCCCAGTATCCGGCGGATCTGTTCATGTCGTAGCCGAGAATGCTGACGGGCTCGCTGCCAAGATCCGCTCCCTCGCCGACAGAGCAGGCGGGCGGGATTACAGAATAAGTTTTTTGCATATCCTCGCTTTCGAGCGTCAGCGAGTTATAGTCGACCGCCGTGCAGAGCGCGCGGCGCAGCGACACATTGGAGAGCGGCGCGTCGGCGCAGTTGAAGCACAGCGCCCAGACGGTGTCGTAGTTCTTTGTTACGGAGAGGCCGGACGAATCGGGCGCAGTCGTGCCGAGCTGGGCGGCGCAGTAAGTGCCGTCGAGCAGTGAAGTGAGTTTCTGCTCGTTGTCGCTGTCGATTACGAGCGACACGCTCGCGGGCTTCGCCGGGAAAGGTCCGGTGTAGTCGTCGTTGTTTTTTATAGTCAGTGCGGAGTCGTGCAGCCAATATGAGAGATAGAACGGACCGTTGCACAGGAGCGTCGAATAGTCGAGCCCGTAGCGCCCTTTGGTCGCGTTGAAGAAAGTCTCGTTGCAGGGCATGCATATTGCCTTTGTCAACAGATCGAGAAAAGCCGACTCGTCCGTTGCGCTTTCAAGCGTTATGCGCAGCTCAAAGTCGCCGACCGCCTGCACGCCGAGCTTGTCGGAGGACATCTTGCCGTTTATTATGCTCTTTGCGTTCTTTATGACGCCGAGGCTCAGCGCTTCGGGCGCACCCGTTGCGGGGGCTACCGCGCGCCTGAGCGCAAAGACAAAATCCGCCGCCGTGACGCGGGAGTCGAAAGTCTTGTCTATGTTGTCGCCGAGTATGGGCTTGAATGCTTTTTTCATTATGACCCAGCGCGCGTCCTCGCGGAGCTTAAATGTATAGGTGAGAGTGGACGCATCATAGCTCCAGCTCTTTGCCGCGGCGGGGGAATACTTGCCCTCCGCGTCCTTGCGGACAAGTCCCTCGAAGCAGTTGAGCACAACGGTCTTTGCCTCCGCGCCCTGCGCTATCTGCGGGTCGAGACAATCCGGCTGGGCTGATATAGGATAGCTCAGCGCCGCGCCCGAGCCGTCCTTGCCGCAGGCGGCGGCTGAGAATATCAGAGCGAGCGAAAGAAATATTGAAGCTATTCTCGTGATTTTTTTCATGCTTTTCCTCCGTGTATTAAAAACCGCGGCGTATTTATACAAATTCTGCGGGCGGCCTGAGGCATAATTTTTTCGGGACATGCAGTCCCTTTCAGATACATTATATAGTAGCATAAAACCACTCCAGTTATCAACCGTTAATTGCAAAGATTATCCGGCAAATATAATATTGTTCAAAAAATTTTTATTGTTAAAAATATATCTGTATAAATGTTGCAATTTTTTTAAAAATCTGTTACAATTCTTTATCATATCTTACAGATTTTGGAGATTGGAATTATGGACGCTGTTTTATATATCGCGGCGGCTCTTTCGGCTGTCTGCGCCGTGCTGCTTGTGATTGTTATAACGAAGCTCAGCCGCCCCTCCGCGCAGGAAGGGCAGATAAAAGAGCTTGAGCATAAAGTCAGCTCGCTCGAGGGTCAGCTGCGCGACGAGTTCGAGCGTAGCCGCAGAGAGAGCGCGGGCAATCAGAAGGACATGCGCTCCGAGCTTACCGAATCGCTCGACAAGATGAACGAGCGTCTCGCACTCATGACCGAGGCGAATTTCAAGCATCAGCAGCAGCTGACGGATATGTTCTCGAAATCACTCGACACTATCCGCCGCAACAACATAGAACAAAACGACAGACAGTCGAGAATTATTGCAGAGTCGATAGAGAAAATGCAGCAGAGCAACGAGAAAAAGCTCGATGAGATGCGCGCGACAGTCGACGAGAAGCTCTCCTCGACTCTCACTACCAGACTCGACAGCTCGTTCAAGACCGTTTCCGAGCAGCTCGAAAATGTCTACAAATCGCTCGGCGAGATGAAAGAACTCTCGACCGGCGTCACAACAAATGTCACGAACTTAAACCGCGTGCTGACGAATGTCAAGGCGCGCGGCACATGGGCGGAAGTCCAGCTCGAGGGTATACTCGACCAGACGATACCCAATATGTATGAGAAAAACTTCGCCACCCGCCCGGGCAGCTCCGAGCGCGTCGAGTTTGCTATACGCATCCCTGCCGGAGACGGCGGCGCGGACGCTTATCTCCCCGTTGACTCGAAGTTCCCGATGGAGGACTATGTGCGCCTCTGCTCCGCCGCGGACAGCGCGGACGCCGAAGAAGTCGCCAAGGCGCGCAAGGCTCTTGAGGACAGAGTCCTGAGCGAAGCGAAGCTCGTCACAAAATACATAAATGTTCCGGCTACGACCCCGTTTGCGATAATGTATCTCGCGACCGAGGGACTTTATGCCGAAATCGCGTCCTCGCGCACGGGAATAGCTGAGCGCATCCAGCGCGAATATAACATCATGATAGCGGGACCGACTACGATAACGGCGCTTCTCAACTCCCTCTCCATGGGCTTCAGAGCCGTGGCGATAAACGAGAAGGCGAACGAAGTCCGCCGCCTGCTCTCAGTCGCCAAGGCGCAGTATGAGAAGTTCGGCGATGTGCTCGACAAGGCGAAGAAAAAGATAGACGAGGCGGGGCGCACCCTTGTCGCCGCGCAGGACAGAAACCGTATCATGGCGGGCAAGCTCAAGGGAATCGAGAGCATGGACGCCGCGGAGGCGGACGCATATCTCGGCATAGCCGAGCAGACGGACGGCTCGGAGGAATAAGCATTTTCATTTTTGTTTAATATAAAACCAGAAAAAAGGAGGAAACGAAATGAAAAACAAAGGAAGACTGGCAAGACGCATCATTGCAGTCATAGTCTGCATGACCCTCGTCCTTGCTGCCCTCCCGACCGGAGTTTTCAGTGCCTTTGCGCAGACCGAAAAGGGCAAGCTCAAAGTCACATCCATCTCCGACATTCACTATTTTGCTGATTCCGAAAAAGGAACCGGGGACACAAAGAACGGATTCAGCGAAGCCTACAACGAATGGAACGACAAAGGTTCCCGTCAGCACAACGAGGTTGACGCGCTCCTGACAGCGGCTCTCGACAAGGCCGCTGAGGAGAAGAGCGACTATGTGTTCCTTCCCGGCGATCTGACCCTCAACGGCGAGCTGGCGGGTCACAAGGCTCTTGCCGCAAAGCTCGAAGCCTTTGAAAAGGAGAGCGGAATACAGGTCATCGTTGTAAACGGCAACCACGATGTCAACAACTATAACGGCGTTACATTCAAAAACGGCGTCAAAGAGTCCGGCGAAGTCACCTCTCCCGAGGCGTTCCGCGAGATCTATAAGAATCTCGGACGCGACCTTGTGACGGACGAAAAAGAAGATGTCTTCACCCCCACCACAGGTCAGGCGGGTCAGCTCTCCTACGCTATAAGCCTCAAGGGCGGCTACAGACTCATCGTCATGGATACCAACAAGTATTCGTCCGATGTCACCGCCAAGGGCGACGATGTTCAGGAGACTGCGGGCAGCATCACCCCCGAGCTCATGCAGTGGGCTCTCAAGCAGTGCGAAAAGGCGAAGAAAAATGGCGAGACTATCATCGGCATGGCTCACCACAACTTCGTTCCCCACATGACCATCGAGCCCGAAATATTCTTTGCTTTCGTGCTCGACGATTGGATGGAGTGCACCGAGACTCTCGCAGACGCGGGTATGCATTTCACCTTCAGCGGACATCTCCATACCCCCGATATCGCCTCCCATGTCAGCGACAACGGCGAGACCCTCTATGATATCGAGACAACCTCTCTCACGGCTTTCCCGAACAAGTTCAGAACCGTCACCTTTGACAACACTCAGGACGGCAAGATAATCTGCGATGCGAAGTCCCACGACATTGACGAGGACGGACCCATTGTCGTCAACTTCCCCAACGGCACATCGAAGACCTATGCCCAGCCCTATAAGGACAGCTTCTCGTTCTTCAAGACCTATGGCCCCGGCGATCTCCACAACTTCGCCATGACCATGATCGACAATGCCCTTTCCGGCATCTTCGAGGACATTCAGGAGGCCGGCGGACTCTATGCATATCTCGAGGCTTCGGGAATCGACCTTGAGAAGATAATCATCGACGCGCTCGGCACGAACGGCTTCGAGGTCGGCAGCGTTGAGATATTTACGGTCAGCAGCAACATTATGAGCTTCATCAAGGATCTGTGCGCGCAGGTCGACGAGGCTTATATCAATAACCCCGACCATGTTATGGAGGTCATTGACGGCGTAGTCACAAAGGCTCTCAACTATCAGGTCTCTGATTATAAATGCACAAAGTTCTATGAGGCTATGGGCATGGAGAGCAAGAACGAGAAGGGCACCTTTGAGGATGCCGCCTACACCGTTCTTTATACCCTTTACAACGCCAACGAGGATATCAGCGACGACAAGTTCATGAACGATGTCCTTGATTACTTCGAGAACAGAGACGGTGCAAAGGAACTCATCAACTTCCTTATCGACACTCTGCTCAACGATGTTGTCGAGGGTGAGATCCTCTCGACCCTCCAGTTCAACCCCGGCAAGCTCTTCCCTGCCGGCTCTGTCACCAGCCCCATAGGCGTTGTGACTGATATTATCATGCAGATTATCTTCCGCGGCAACCCGAGCTATGAGAACGTTATCTACAGCGTGCTCAACCTCCTGCCCGAGAAGTACAGCAGCCTGCGCAATATACTCAACACCGTCGTCATGGATGAGTATATGACTCAGAGCCAGTATGACAGCATCGGCTACACTGTCGGCAGAATGCTTCGCAGCCTCGTTGAGGATACGAATCCTGCCGAGAAGTCCGACCTCGATGTGACTCTCGTCTATGACGGCCCCGTCGAGCCCGAGGTCACGCAGGACAATATGCGCCTGCCCTCGAATATAGGCACGACTTTCACCGGCGATGCATCGACCGAGAGAAGCATCAACTGGTATACAAAGTACAGCCTCAAAAATTCCGACATTCAGATAGCCGAGTATTCGGAGAATCCGACCTTCACCGATAAGCTTCCCAAGGGAGTCAAGGTCAGCACGACCTCCGAGCTCGTCAAGAGGGAGTATCCCGGCGTCGATCTCGGAATTATCGGCTTCATCTCCTACGGCATCAATGTCAACCGCCACACCGCGACCATAACCGGTCTCAAGCCCGGCACGAAGTATTGCTACAGAGTCGGCGATGCAAAGTACGGCTGGTGGAGCGGTACGGGTATAATCGAGACTGCGGACAATTCCGATTCCTTCACCTTCTTCCATGTCAGCGACGAGCAGTCGCAGAACGCTGTTCAGTACGGCACATGGGGCAAGGTAGTCGATACCGCGCTCAGGATGTTCCCCGAGGGCAAGTTCTTTGCCAGCGCGGGCGACCAGGTAGATTATACCAAGCACTTCAAGCAGTGGCAGTGGTTCTTCAATGCCTCCGAAAACATCAAGAGCACCGCTATCATGCCCGCAGCGGGCAATCATGAGAAGAGCGGATATATGCTCGACCAGAACTTTGTCCTGCCCAAGACAGTCGATCAGGACAGAGAGAGCGGCGTGTTCTATTCCTATGATTACAACAACGCTCACTTCATCGTCCTCAACACCAACAATCTCAGCGACTCCAAGGCACTCAGCGACGATCAGCTCGCATGGCTCAAGGCGGATGCCCAGGCAAGCGACGCTCAGTGGAAGATAGTCGTTCTCCACAAGGCGCTCTATTCCAACGGCTCGCACTATGACGACAAGGATGTCAAGGCTATGCGTAAGCAGCTCTGCGGACTCATGCCCGACCTCGGCATCGACATCGTCCTCCAGGGTCACGACCATGTCTACCTGCGCACCGATGTCATGGACAACAACGAGGTTGTCAAGGCTGAGGAGCAGAAGATAACCTTCGGCGGCAGAGAGTACACCGCCAAGCTCAATCCCGAGGGCACAGTCTATGTCATCAGCGCATGCGCGGGTGTCAAGGACTACCAGACCAAGGATGTTAAGGATACCGACAAGCTCTTCCCGAGAGCCGAGGCTATCTACGATGCCCACAGCGCTGTGTTCTCTGCGATAACCATCGACGGCAGCAAGCTCTATTTCGACGCTTATATGCTCGACAATGAGGCAAAGGACGGCGCAACGAGAATCGACTCCTTCGCGCTCTCGAAGTCAGAGAAGGAAGAGCCCGAGAATCCCGAAAAGCCCGAAAAGCCCGAGAAGCCCGGTCTTCCCGACCTGCCCGAGCTTCCCGAAATCCCCGGTCTGCCCCATTGGCCCGGAAAGCCCGAGAAGCCGGAAGAGCCCTCAGACCCGTCGAATCCGAGCGAGCCGCTCGATCCCTCCGATCCCGCGAGCCCGATAGTCCCCTCGACGAAGCCCGAGACCAATAAGCCCGACAGCGACAGCAAAGTGCCGAACACCGGTGCGGCAGCTCCCGTAATGCTCATTGCATTCGCAGGCGCGGCATTCGTTATCGGCTGCTCTGCAAAGAGGAAAAAAGAGGACTGATAACAGCTCTCTGATATAAAACTATAAAGACGCCCGGAGAGTTCAGACGCTCTTCGGGCGTTTCTCTATAGATTTTCACGCGCGTTTCTGCTACAATAAATTCAAAAATCACCGGAGACGATATTATGTTCAGACCTGTTCGCAGAATTAAAAACGCTCTCGGCGAAGAAGCGACAAAAGAAATTTTGCGCTCCGCCCGCCGCGGAGTGCTCGCAGTCAACGGCGACGGCGGATATCCTTACGCGATACCGATAAACTATCTCTATGACGAAGAGGCGGGAAAGACTGTGCGGATGTATGAAATAGATATAGAGCACATGAGCGGCAAGGAAATTCAGGAGCGATGATTTTTTATACAAAGAAAGCGGCGGAAATTTTTGTACTTTAGTACACTTTTTTGTCGTTTATCGCTTGACTATTACCGATATAAAAAGTATAATAAAAGAGCTAATGCAAATAAATTGGAGGTAAACAAAATGAAGGTATTTATGATTGGCGGCACCGGCCTTCTCGGCAGCGCCGCAGCACGTATTTTCATTGACAGAGGCCACAGCGTCAAGTCTGTTGCTCTTCCGCCCCTTCCCGAAGGAGCTCCCATCCCCGAGGAGATGGAGATCGTAATGTGCAATATTTACGAGAAGACCGACGATGAGATCAGAGAGCTTATGGCCGGCTGCGACTGCTTCGTTTTCGCCGCAGGCGTCGACGAGAGAGTCGAATTCCCCGCACCCGTTTACGATGCTTACTACAAGTACAACATCGCTCCCCTCAAGAGACTTCTTCCCATCTGCAAGGAGCTCGGTTACAAGAAGGCCGTTATCCTCGGCTCTTACTTCTCCTACCTTGCCAAAGAGCGTCCGGATATGAAGCTCTGCGAGAAGCACCCCTATATCAGAAGCCGTATCGACCAGGAGAACGTCGCTTTCTCCTATGCCGATGACAACTTCGATGTTGCCGTTCTCGAGCTGCCCTACATCTTCGGCACTCAGCCCGGCAGAAAGCCCGTTTGGGTTATCCTTATCGAGCAGATTAAGAGAATGGATAAGCTTCCCTGCACCCTCTATCCCAGAGGCGGTACAGCAATGCTTACAGTCCGCCAGGTCGGTGAGTCCATCGTCGGCGCGGCTGAGCGCAGCACCGGTGCAAAGGCATGGCCCATCAGCTGCTACAACATGAAGTGGGCTCCGTTCCTCAAGATAGTCTACGCCGCAAGAGGCATGGGCGATAACAGAAAGATCATCGGCATCCCGCCGTGGATGATGAGAATGGGACTCAAGGGCGTTGTCAAGGAGTATGCCGAGAAGGGCATCGACAGCGGTATCAATCCCATGGGTCTTCCGGATATCATGGATCTTGATCTCTTCATGCCCACTGATTATGCTTACAAAGAGCTCGGTGTTACTGAGGACGACATCAAGGCTGCTATCACCGATTCCATCAAGGTCAGCGTTGCTTCCTATGAGGGTAAGGTTAAGCTCCTTGAGATGAAGGGCGAATAATCAAAACATACACTCATTTTCGGCGGAACTTTTATGTTCCGCCGAAATAGTGCTTTTTAGAAGCTTTTATATTCCTGCCGTATTTGTCGGCGGCGCGGTCGTTTGACGGGGGTTTTTTCGTCAGGACGCACAAAGATGCGCTCTTGTTTTTGTGCGCGCTGACGGAAAAACGACCATCCGCAGACCGCTTTCAACTTTTATCATCACAAATTTTTCAGGAATGGGTGATTTCTTTTGGCAAAGAGAGAAGACGTAAGAAATATAGCCATAATAGCGCACGTCGACCACGGCAAGACTACCCTCGTCGACGAGATGCTCAAGCAGAGCGGCATATTCAGAGCCAACGAGCAGGTTCAGGACAGGGTCATGGACTCCAACGACCTTGAGCGTGAGCGCGGAATAACAATACTTTCAAAGAATACCGCCGTCCATTATAACGGCGTGAAAATCAATATCGTTGACACTCCCGGCCATGCCGATTTCGGTGGCGAGGTCGAGCGTATACTCATGATGGTCGACGGCGTGCTTCTGCTCGTCGATGCGTTCGAGGGCTGCATGCCCCAGACACGCTTTGTCCTCAAGAAGGCTCTTGCGCTCAAGAAGAAAGTACTCGTTGTTATCAATAAGGTCGACAGACCCAACGCGCGCCCCGCAGAAGTTGTTGACGAGGTCATTGACCTGTTCATCGACCTCGGCGCCGAGGAGGATCAGCTCGACTTCCCCGTTGTCTACGCTTCGGCAAGAGACGGCTATTCCTCGCTCGATCCCAATGTCCGCTCGGGCGATATGCGCCCGCTGCTCGACTCAATTCTCGAGCATATCGAAGCTCCCGACGGCGACGTCGATGCCCCGCTTCAGATACTCTTCACGAGCCTTGACTACGATGATTATATCGGCAGAATAGGCGTCGGCAGAGTTGAGCGCGGCAGGGTCAAGAAGAACGAGCCGATAGTGCTCTGCAAAACGGACGGCACTCAGGAGAATGTCAGGGTGTCGCGCCTCTATCAGTTTGAGGGACTCTCGCGTGTCGAGGTCGATTCCGCCGCTGCGGGCGATATCGTCTGCATCTCCGGTATCAGCGACATAAATATCGGCGAGACCGCCTGTTCTCCGGATTGCATCGAGCCGATGCCTTTCATAAAAATAGACGAGCCCACAATATCCATGAACTTCATGGTCAACGACAGCCCGTTCGCGGGCCGCGAGGGCAAGTTCGTTACCTCGAGAAATATCAGAGACCGCCTGTTCAAGGAGGTCGAGACGAACGTCAGCATGCGCGTTGAAGAGACCGATTCGACCGATACTTTCAAAGTCTCCGGCCGCGGCGAGCTGCATCTGTCAATTCTCATTGAGACCATGCGCCGTCAGGGCTACGAGTTCCAGGTTTCGCGCCCGAAGGTCATTCTCAAAGAGATAAACGGCAAGACCTGCGAGCCTATGGAGCTGCTCATAGTCGAAGTTCCCGAGCAGTATGTCGGCGCTGTTATAGAGAAGCTCGGATCCCGCAAGGGCGAGCTTGTCAACATGGGCACGCGCGACGGCGGCGCAACTCATCTTGAGTTCCGCATCCCGTCGAGAGGACTTATCGGCTACCGCGCCGAGTTCCTCACAGACACCAACGGCAACGGTATCATGAACCAGGTGTTCGACGGCTATGAGCCCTACAAAGGCGAGATAGTCACCCGTGAGCGCGGCTCTATAGTCGTTCACGAGACCGGCGTGAGCACCGCATACGGTCTGTTCAACACTCAGGACAGAGGCAGGCTGTTCATCCCCGCGGGCGTCGAAGTCTACGAAGGTATGATAGTCGGCGAATGTGCCAAGAATGAGGATATAGTCTGCAACATCTGCAAGAGCAAGCATCTGACCAACACCCGTGCATCGGGCTCCGACGACGCGCTGCGCCTCGTGCCCTATACGGAGATGAGCCTCGAGCAGTGCATGGAATTCATAAAGGACGACGAACTGCTTGAAGTTACGCCCAAGTCGCTCAGACTCAGAAAGCGCATTCTTTCAAAAGAAAAGAGACTCAAGCAGCAGTTCAGAGGCAAGTAATCTGAAAGGGGAGACAGGAATGACACAGCGCCGATCAGTTGCTCTGGGCAGCTTTGACGGACTCCATCGGGGTCACAGGGCTGTGCTCGACCTCGCTCTCTCGTTTGAAAAAGACGGCTTCGAGCCGTGCGCCCTCGTCTTTGACGAGCACCCGCTGAAAGTTGTCGGCGCGGGAGCTCCCCCGGAGCTGATGACCCCGCAGGCGCGCGACGAAATGCTCGAAAGCCTTGGCATAACCGTCAAAAAGATATCGTTCGGGCGCATCGCCGATATGTCGGCGGAGCAGTTCGTCAATGATATTTTAATCGGCGAGCTGAACGCGGGTGCGGTATGCTGTGGATATAACTACCGCTTCGCAAAGAGCGCCGCTGCAGATTCCCGCGACCTCGAAGAGCTCTGCAGGGAGCATGGAATTTTATGCGCCGTGGCGGAGCGCACCGACTATAACGGTGCGGCGATAAGCTCGACGAGGATAAGAAACGCGCTCGCTGAGGGCAATATCGAAGACGCAAACGCTATGCTCGGGCGCGAATTTTCCTATAAATTCACCGTCGTCAGCGGCGACAGGCGCGGCAGGTTGATAGGCGCGCCGACGATAAATCAGCATTTCCCCGATGGATTCATCGTCCCGAAGTTCGGCGTATATGCTTCGGCAGTGCCGATAGACGGAGAACTGCATGCGGCGGTTACGAACATCGGACGCCGCCCGTCGTTCACCTGCGACGATCTGCGCAGCGAGACCTGTATAACCGACTTCTCCGGCGACCTCTACGGAAAAAATGTCGAAGTAAAATTGCTCAGATATATCCGACCCGAAAGGGTCTTTGATTCGCTCGATTCGCTCGGCGACCAGATAGCCGCCGACGCGCAGACGGCGAAAGAGATTTTTAACAGTATAGAAAAATAATAACCGCAGCCGCCCGAGGATTGATCCCTGGGCGGCTGTTTTTCGATATTGGCTCCCCTGTAAGAGAACCGGCGCGGCCATCCGCTCGTTCTCCCGCATCTGTGTTAAACTCATTTTAACCGGAGGCAGCATTATGGAGTACAGAATAGAAAAGAAACAGGCGGCGAAGATTATCTGCCGCCGCAGGGAGTTCACAAAGCCAGGCGACGACTACACGAACAGGGAGATACCCGAATTCTGGAATTAGTGCGGACGCGACGGGAGCATTCAAAAGCTCTGCGGGTATATCAAAGACAGCGCGCAGTTCAAGGGACTTCTCGGCGTGTACTTCTCGACCGAGATGACGGACAGCGGCTTTCCCTACGGCATCGGTGCGGAGTATGACGGCGAATCCGATCCGCAGGATTTCGAAATCGTGGAGATACCCGCCTATACCTACGCGGTGTTCACCGTGCGAGGCAAGATGCCCGACACGTTCAGGGAGACCTACAGAAAGATATGCACCGAATTCTTCCCGCAGAGCGGATATGAATACGGCAACGGCGTTGAGATTGAGGCCTATCCCTCGGCGGACGTGCAGAACCCTGACTACTCCTGCGAGATATGGATCGCAGTCAAACCGAAAAAGTAAATATTTTCTCGCCGGAGCTCGTTTGGGCTCCGGTTCTTTTTATCTTGAGGAAAGGCGGAAAGAATGTTATACTTATTGAAGAAAGCAATATTGAAAGGAAAACGCCGATGAAAAGATTCTTGAAATTCTTTGCACGTCTATTTGTGCTTTTACTCGGGCTTTCGCTGTGTATCTCGCCGCTCGGGGGCTTTGCAGCTTATAATTTTGAATACGAGCAGGCGGTCGGTAATCCGCTCAAAGGCTTCATGCCGTTTTATAAACAGGGCGGCGCCGCCGACAGCGTGCCTTACAGTATGGAGTGGTTCTATGTTCCGCTCTCCGCGCTCATGTCCGACAGCGGCGAATACACTATCCGCGAGGGGCTTGAGCCGTATCTTGAAGAGATATCGGCGCGCGGGAATCAGGCGGTTTTCAGAGTCTATCTCGACTATCCCGGATCGGGTATCGGCGAAAAAGCCGTGCCGCGGTTCATCTGGGATATGGGTATAAAAAAAGAGCACTACGACGAATACGGCGGAGGCTGGTGCCCCGACTATTCGGACGGCAGGCTCATTGATATCCTCTGCGATTTTGTGCGCGAGCTGGCACGCGAATACGACGGCGACCGCCGCATAGCCTATATCACAACGGGGCTTCTCGGTCACTGGGGCGAGTGGCATGTCTGCCTGCCGGAGCTCGAAGCTTCAAAAGAGCAGAAAGCAAAAATTATCTCCGCATTTGCGGAAAATTTCAAGACTACGCGCATTCTGACCCGCTATCCCGGGACTCCCGGCACTACGCGCGGCGGCAATGTCGGCTTCCACGACGATTCTTTCACCCACTCGACACTCTACGGCGAGAGCTGGTATTTTATGTCCAAGATGAAAAAGGCGCATCAGACCGGGGCCTGGAAAAATCAGCCAATCGGCGGCGAGTTCCGCCCGGAGGGGCAGTCGGCGTTCTTGTCCGGCGCGCCGCTCGACGGATATCAGGACTACTCCGAGTGCGTCAATGTGACCCACTGCTCGTGGCTGATGATGGCGGGCGCGTTTGAAGAAAATCTCGGCGCGGACGAAATCGAGCGCGCCAAAACAGCTTCGGCGGCTCTCGGCTATGATTTTACTGTCACAGACGCGAGAGTGATGAAAATTTTCGGCAAAATTTATGCTTTTGTCACGATAAAAAATACGGGCGTCGCCCCGATATACTATGATCTCGGCGTGTCTCTCGGCGTCGGAAACGAGAAAAATGCGCAGTGGACTAAAGCGGAAAATCAAAAGCTCTGCCGCCTCATGCCCGGAAAGAGCGCAGTATTCTCGGCGCAGATAAGCATAGACGACGGGCAGTCGCTCTTTGTCCGCATAGAAGCGCCGCTCGAAAACGGCAAGCCGATACGCTTCTCCAACTCGTCCGAGCTGCAGCGCGCCGACGGGTCGCTCGAGCTCGGGAACATGATGAGGTTTTGATATGGAGAAAAAATACAAGGTCTTTTATCAGGGCTCGCTCTACGGCCACTTCGGTCGCGACCGCGCGGGAAAGGAAATCGAAATCAATAAAAGCTTTCTTTGGGGAGGCGAAAGCTGGCTCGTGCCGTCTGTCTATGTTTGCGGCAAGGGGCTTGTTGCGGATATGTTCAAGAAAGTGAGCATTGAAAGCTTTCGTGAGTTTATAGAAAAATTCGGACTCGATGAAAACAGCGATTGTGACGGCTTTTCAGACGAACAGCAGGCTGAAATAGAAGCTGAAAATCCGCTGAACAGCGATATCTTCGCCTCAATTCAGTTCGGCGGCAGAAAAAGCGACATGGAGTTTTCAAGCTCCGATTGCTGGAATCCGCTTTTCCCCGACAGCGGTGATGCGGCGGAAGCTCTGCTCGAAAAATACGGCCTTGACAAGTCGTTTTGTTGGCAGATAACGCGCGTCAGCATACCCTGGCGCGGCAGAAAGCCGAAAAAGATAAGCTCACTCTCCCTGCGCCTTCGCGCCGACAGGCTTCGCGTTTCCGATATGCATTTCAAAGCGGAACGCCCCGGCGACAGGACGGAGTTCACAAACCCCGCGACGGGGAAAACGCACATACTTACAGTGACGGATATCGAACGGCAGAAGTTTTCAAAGCCGAGGCATATCGGCGAAAAAGAACCGCCGCTGTGTACAATAATGAATTATGACATCTCACCGAAAATTCCGAGGGATGAGATATCCGTGAATGACCGCTCGGAGCCGGAAAAACCGCGCGGGATTCTCGCGCCCCGCGGCAAAGCGGCGTCGGCAATAGGCATTATCGGCGGCGCGGACGGCCCGACCGTCATCGTCACATCATCGGTGAGCGGGCGAACTGCTTGCTCGTCACTGTATTATGAGCCAGAATATGAGCCGGATTGGTGCATGGTGTTTTATAAGAAGCCGAAAGAGGATATTGAAATTGAACTGATATAAAAGCGCCGAATGTCAGGCGTTCATAAAACAGTTTTAGCCCCGGCAGTAATGACTGTCGGGGCTTTTTGAATATATTGGAGCGTGCAATTAAGGTTCAATATTTGGGCTCTGTCGCACAGTCTATTTTGACTCCCCTGTAGGGGAGCTGGCTCGGCGTAAGCCGAGACTGAGGGGCTTGTTTTGCCGACGCTCAAAGTAATAAGTAAAAGTGAATAGTGAATAAGTGCGCTGCAGGAGCGAATATTATCCGTCCGCAAAATCTGCACAAATTTATTGACGCGCAACTTGTAGGGTGCGGCGACTCGACGCACCGCTGCCGCCGTAGGCGGCACAGGGGGCAAGCCGCACGCAGAGAGCGTTTTGCACGACACGGATGAATAAATAGATTTTCGGTGACGCTGTCGCGTCAAAGGGTCGTCGAGTCGCCGACCCCTACAACTCAAAGTTTTCCGCATTTCCCTTGTAAAGGCGAGCTTAGCTCGCCTGCTGCAATCACCGCATAACCCGCGGGCGGATAATATCCGCCCTACACGGCTTAATACATACAGGAAAAGCCCCGGCAGATATTATTCTGTCGGGGCTGAATCTGTTTTACGGATACTCTGAATTCGGCGTTTCTGTTTTTATTCCGGAAGCGAATCCATGTAGTTCTTGTAGTGGGCAAAGACTATGCCCGGCTCCTGAAGGTCGGGGTTCCAGCGCTTGACCCACTCGAGGGAGAAGAAGCCGTCGAAGCCGGCTCTGTCGAGCAGGGTTACTGCATCCGCAACGGGCACATCGCCGTAGCCCATCATGCGGTATTCGACCCTTGAGCCGCGCATGACGGAGTCCTTCAAATGGACGTGCTTTACATAGGTGCCCAGAGCTGCAAAGGTCTCGACCGGGCTCTCGCTGCCGAAGCGCACCGTGTGGTGGACATCCCAGAGCACGCCGCAGTTGTCGCTTCCGGCTCTGTCGAGAAAGGCGAGCATGGCCTTTGAACTCGAGAGGTCTCCGTTGGTCTCTATCAGCGGAGTGACGCCTCTCTTCGCGCCGTACTCGCATAGCTGGCGGTAGAGCCCTGCGCCGAGCGTGAAATCGCCGACTGTGATATGCGGCTCACCCGTGCCCATGACACGGATATATTTTACTCCGAGCTTTCTCGCAAGGTCAATGTAGCTACACGCCTCGAGAAACGAGTCCTGCGCCCTGTCGCGCACGGCGAGCGTTGCGCCCGAGGTCAGAGAGGGAATGACAAGCCCAGTCTGAGCGATTTTTTCTTTCGTTTGCTCGATTTCGGCGTCCGAAAACTCGGGGATTTCAAGCGCGTTTATCTTGTCGCCTATACCCCTTATCTCCACGCCGCCGAAGCCTAAATCCTTGGCAGTCGCAACTATTTCTTTCAGCGTCCAGCGCGGACAGCCGAGGGTTGAAAATGATAGTTTCATCGTAACAGATCCTTTCGTAATATTCTTTTACGCAGTTTCTATTGAGTCGTCGCTCTGAAGCGAATATTTTTCGACCGCCATGTCGCGCAGAACGAATTTCTGGATTTTTCCGCTCGCGGTCATCGGGAATTCGTCCATTATCCAGACATATTTCGGGATCTTGAAGAACGCGACATTCTCCTTGTAGTAAGCCTTGATCTCATCTTCGGTCATGTCCTCGCCCTCTTTGAGGATGACGCAGGCGCAGACCTCCTCGCCGTACTTCTTGCTCGGCACGCCTATGACCTGAACATCCTTGACGCGGTCATTATGATAGAGGCACTCCTCGAGCTCCTTGGGATATATATTCTCGCCGCCGCGGATTATCATATCCTTGAGCCTGCCCGTGACCTTGTAGTAGCCGTTCTCGTCGCAGACGGCGAGGTCGCCGAAGTGGAGCCAGCCGTCCTTGTCTATCGCCTGAGCGGTGGCTTCGGGCATCTTGTAGTAGCCTTTCATTATGTTGTAGCCGCGCGCGCAGAATTCGCCTATCTCGCCTGCGGGCAGAGTCTCGCCCGTGTTCGGGTCAACTATCTTGCATTCGACTCCCGGGAACGCCTTGCCGACCGTCGCGCAGCGCGTCTCAAGGGAATCCTCCGTCGTTGTCATCGTGCAGCCGGGCGCCGCCTCGGTCTGACCGAAAACAATAACAATATCATGCATGTTCATCTTCTCGCTAACGTCGTACATCGTCTTTATCGGGCAGGGCGAGCCTGCCATGATGCCCGTGCGCATATGAGAGAAATCATATTTGTCGAAGTCCGGGTGCTCGAGCATGGCAATGAACATCGTCGGCACGCCGTGGACTGCGGTGCAGTGCTTTGTCACAAGCGCATCCATGACCTTTTTGGCGTTGAACATATCAATCGGCACAAAGGGCGTTCCGTGGGATATGCAGGACATGAGCGCGAGCACCATTCCGAAACAGTGGAAGAACGGAACGGTGATGCACAGTCTGTCCTCATGGGTGAACTTCATGCCGTCGCCTATCGTCTGGCCGTTGTTGAGAATGTTGTAGTGGGTGAGCATAACGCCCTTGGGAAATCCCGTCGTGCCGGAGGTGTACTGGATATTGACGACCTCGTGGCAGTCGCACGAGTCGCGCACCGCCTCGAACTCCTCGACCGGAGTCTGCTCGGCGAGAGTATAGAGATCCTTCCAGTCGACCATGCCCGCCGGGCACTCGCCCTCACCCGCGTAGATAACGCTCTTTAAAAGCGGCAGTCTGCGGCTCTTAAGCTTGCCGGGCTCGCAGCTTTCGAGCTCCGGGCACAGCTCGTTTATTATATCGATATAGCTCGTGCCCTTGTAGCCGTCAATGAGGACTATCGCCTCGGAGTCGGACTGCTTGAGCTGATAATCGAGCTCGAAAACTTTATAGCTGGTGTTGACGGTAACAAGTATACCGCCCATTTTTGCACTTCCGAAAAAGGTTAGCAGCCATGCGGGCACGTTTGTGCCCCAGATGGAAATGTGTGAACCCTTTTTAAGGCCTAGTGCCATGAAGCCTCTGGCTATCGTCTCACACTCGTCGTTGAACTCTTTCCATGTTCTGGAGTAGTCCCTGTCAGTGTAGTCGATCATGTTGTCGTCCGGGTACTTTGCCGCCATATCGGCGATTTGCTGACCCAGAGTCTTTTCAAGAAACTTCTGCTGCATTGAAATCGATCCTTTCTTCAAAAATTCGGCTCGTGCCGTTAAGTATATTTCAACCGCTCAAGCGGCGATTGGCTCAATAGGTGTGGTCGCAGATTTCGTTTATCTTGTCGCGCAGGGCGATAAAATCCTCGAACGCCGCGGGCTTTTGATTGGGGTTGCGGAGCAGCGCCGCCGGATGGAAAGTACCCATATAGAGTATACCGTTGCGGTCATAGAAGAGCCCGTGCTCTTTTGTGACGCGAAAATCCTTCGAGATATATCTCTGGGCGGATATCCTGCCCACGCAGACGATTATCTTCGGGCGCATCAGGGCTATCTGGCTGTCGAGCCATGCGGAGCACGCCTCCTGCTCCTCGGGCAGGGGATCGCGGTTCTGCGGCGGGCGGCACTTGACGGTGTTCGCGATATAGATATTCTTGTCCCTGAACAGGTCAACGGTCGCCATTAACTTGTCGAGCAGCTGACCGCTTCGCCCGACAAACGGCTCGCCTTTGAGATCCTCCTGCTGACCGGGTCCTTCGCCGATAAACATGACCTCCGCGTCCTCTTTGCCGACGCCGAAAACAACATTCGTGCGCGTTTGGCACAGACCGCACTTGCGGCAGTTCAGGCACTCCTGCCTGAGTTCCTCCCAGGTAGCCATTGGCAAGCCTCCGTTTCATGTGATTATTTAGTAATTATAGCGTAGATTGTGCGGAATTAATATTTATACGGGAATAATTCTTCTTTTAAAGCCAAACAAGTATAAATTTTTTCTTTCGCATTGCAACATCCCGCGCGGATTTGTGGAAAAAATCGCAGGCGAAAAGCAGCGATTCACCTCAAATCGGGAGCTGAAAACCACGGGCTCTCGGCAGCAGACGCAGATAATTTCTCAAAAAATGCAAAAAATTCACAAATTCATGCTATACTGACCGTCGGGAGGGATGTCCGATGACTGCAAAAAAGAAAAAGCCGATAATCGCCCTCGCGGTCGTCTCGGCTCTGCTTACGGCGTTGATTTTTTGGATAATTTGGGGCAACACGGCGCTGCAGCTCAATAAATACACGGTTTCGAGCGAGCGGCTGCCCCGAGCGTTTGACGGCTGCAAAATCGCGCATATTTCGGATTTGCACAACACCGAAATCGGCAAAAACAATGAAACTCTTCTTAATATGCTGAGAGAGGCGAAGCCCGATATTATTGCTATAACGGGAGATTTGATAGATTCCCGAAAAACCGACGTTGCCGCGGCACTGCACTTTGCGGGCGAAGCGGTCAAAATCGCGCCCTGCTATTATGTCACCGGCAATCACGAGGCGAGGACATCGGAATATGACGCTTTAAAGACCGGCTTAATAAAGCTCGGTGTAACCGTGCTCGAAAACGAAAAGACGGAAGTGGAGAGAGATGGCGAAAAAATCACTCTTATCGGTGTAAAGGACCCGAGCTTCAGCTCCGACTATTTATTCCATGACGAAGAGGCGATAATGGAGTCGCAGCTGAAAGCACTTGTTGACAAGGATGACGGCTTTACTTTATTGCTTTCCCACCGACCGGAGTTGTTTGATGTTTACGTAACCTGCAATGCGGACCTTGTCCTGAGCGGCCATGCGCACGGCGGTCAGTTCCGCCTGCCGTTTATAGGCGGTCTGGCGGCTCCGAATCAGGGGCTGTTTCCGAAATATGACGCGGGACTGTTTTCCGAGGGAAAAACGAAAATGCTTGTCAGCCGCGGCATAGGCAACAGCATTTTCCCGTTTCGCGTCAACAACAGGCCGGAGATTATTTTAATAGAATTGCAGACGGACGGAGCTTGACTTTGTCCGTTTTTGCCGAGCTTTTTGCAGAGCACGACAACCCGCCGCGCAATCGGCTCGATTTTGTGGCAAAACAGCCGCAGCAATAAATCTGCTGCGGCTGCCGTTCTCGCTTATTGACTTTTTATTTCTTTCCGCGTCTTTCTCTCTTCGGCGCGGAACCTCCCGAACAGAGAATATAATCGGGCTTGAAGAAGATGCGGACTATTTTCGGGTTCAGCGTGTCCGCGTGCCGACCGGCGTAGATGCTTCCCGGTATGATGCTCAGCAGGAAGAGCATGAGCGCCGAGAAAAGCGCGATGATTTTCGGGCGCTCCTCTTTTGTGTGGCGTGCGCGGACTTCGCACTCCTTCTCCTGCGTTACGAACATCTCGTTCGCTGCGCCCCGGGCGTAATATACTCTGTAATAGTCGGGGTCGTATCTCGGGCTGACCGACTGATAGCCGAGCTTCAAAACGCCGCCGTTTTTGTATTTTGCAAGAAAAGCGTCCACATCGGGGAGCACTTCGTCGTAGTGGGCTATTTTGTAGTCCATGTCGCCGCCGGTGCGCAGCCACAGCTCGTCGCCATATACCTCACAGCTGTTGAACGCGACGGTGGAATAACGAAGATCGGTTTCCGGCGTCTGCGGACTGAACTCAACGAACAGCATTATACCGAAAAGCAGAGCGGCGCCGATCGCAATTATTATGTAAACCGCGATGAATTCGCCGGGATTTGCGATGTTGCCGTTGAACAGATCTTTCTTTTTTGCCGCCCGGAGCAGCGGAATGTTTTTATGTTTCAGCTCGCGGTGACGCTTGAGAGCAAATTCGATAAATTCCTTTTTGCCGACCGCCATGCGGTCAATAGCGATTTTTTTGTCGCCGATATATATCTTGACATCCGTGTTTCTGCCATAGCCCATTATTCCGCTTATGTCGCCGTAGCTATAGGTGCGCTTGACTCCCCAGAGGTTGCTGCTGACGAATTTGTCGGCGCTGTAATATATCCGTTGGTTGAAATATCCGATGATGAGAAAAATCCCGAGCAGGGCTAAAATCGAAAATATTACGGCGGGGATTATCTCTTTAAACCGCAGAGAAAAATATATACCAACGCCCATCGCGATAACGTCGAATATCCCGACACCGAGAAATACTTTCGGCATCGTGACGCGGCCGGGCTTTGAATTCTCACTCTCCGCGATAGCCATTATCGATTGCACAGCGGCTCTTGAGTTGTAAGTAGACATAGAATCCTCCGAATTTTCAGTATGTCTATTGTACACGGCGGGCGCGGATTTTGCAACAGATTTCAGAGCGGGCATAATTTGCCGTCGGCTGTTGACAAATGCGCTGTATTGGATTATAATACTTCAAAAATGAACTGTCTAAATTTGAAGTGAGATGATAGCATGAACATGGGAATAGACTTCCCGAAGAAACTTACGGCGGCGTATAACGCAGTCTGCAAGCCGCTCTGCCGTGAGCTGAACATACCACAGACGGCGTTTGATATCCTGATGTTTCTCGCGAACAACCCGGATTACAGCACCGCAGGCGACATAGTCAATGTCAGAAAGATAAAGGCGAATCTCGTCTCCGTCAATGTCGAAAAGCTTGCAAAAGACGGCTATATTGAGCGCACGAATATCGAGGGCGACAGGAGAAAAATACGCCTCTCGCTGACCGAAAAGGCTCAGCCGATAGTCGGGCGCGGAAAGCAGCTCCAACAGTCGTTTTTCGATATGCTGTTTGAAAACACGACGGACGAAATGAAAAAGAACTTCACCGAGACGGTCGGGATTATTGACCGCAATCTCGATGAGATACTCAAAGGGTGAGAGAAATGAAAATATTTATAACAGTACTTGTAACATTCTTTGCCGGAATGGGCGCGGGACTCGGCACGGGCTTTGCCGGCATGAGCGCGGCGGCGGTCATAAGCCCGATGCTCATAACTTTCCTCGGGATGGATCCGTATATGGCGGTCGGCATCGCGCTCGCCTCAGATGTGCTCGCGAGCGCCGTCTCGGCGTATACATACGGCAAGAAAAAGAACCTCGATATAAAAAACGGACTCATTATGATGGCGACCGTCCTCGCGTTCACAGTCGTCGGCAGCTATCTCGCGAGCCTGCTCCCGTCGGCAACGATGGGCAGCTTCTCGGTCATAATGACATTCCTGCTCGGAATAAAATTCATCGTCCGCCCGGTCATGACGACGAAAGAGGCGATGGAAAAAGTCCCGGCGAAAAAGCGTGCGATACAGTCCGTTATCTGCGGAACGATAATCGGTCTTATCTGCGGATTCGTCGGCGCAGGCGGCGGCATGATGATGCTGCTTATCCTCACCACAGTGCTCGGCTATGAGCTGAAAACCGCGGTCGGCACGAGCGTATTTATCATGACTTTTACCGCGCTCACCGGCGCGATATCGCATTTTGCGATAGGCGGAATGCCCGACATTACGGTGCTTATCCTCTGCGTCGTGTTCACGCTTATCTGGGCGCGCATCGCCGCAGTGTTAGCAAACAAAGCTCAGCCCAAGACACTCAACCGCGCGACCGGCGTCGTCCTCGTCGTGCTCGGGATAGTCGTGTTCGTGTTCTCGCTGATAAAATAATATAAAATCTCCCTCGCGGAATTGCTCTGCGGGGGAGATTCACTCTGCGCATATCTTTCTGTCGGCTGATTTCATGCGCTTGCGGTCATATATTTTGCGGCTTTGTACAACGCGCGTCACGGGCGAAACCTCGTTCCACGACCCGCGCTTTGACGCATAGTATTTGCGCCGCTCTTTTTTGCTCTGCTTCGAGAGCGGAACCATCTTTTTCATTTTTATTTTCCTTTCATGGGGGCAAAAAAATTTGCCCGGTGTATAAAATTTCCCTTGCTTTTTTCTTCGCTTTCTGCTATCTTATAGTATCACTCTTCAAGGAGGTGTTCATATGAACACGAAGTTCTTCCCGGTCATCGACCTCGCGGCAACGGGAAACAATATCCGCCGCCTGCGCATCGAACGCGGGCTGACGGTTCGGGACATCCAGAGCTATTTCGGCTTTGAGGAGCCCCGCGCCGTCTATAAATGGCAGAACGGCGAGAGCCTTCCGACTGTAGATAACCTCTACGCGCTCGGGAATCTCCTCGGCGTGCCCATGAATCAGATACTGGTTCCCGTCAAAAATATCAAAAGTTACAGCGAGCAGCAGGAAGATGCCTGCTGCTCGAGTCATTTCTATGCCCGGCTGTTCCGGATGCGTCAGAAGTCCGATGCGGCATGATCAATTTTGCGGCGCGTCGGGAAAATATTTCCCGAATGCCTGCGAATGAAGCCGGGGCTTCGATGCCGAAAGCGGCAAAAAACAAAGATATTGGGCGCGGCGTGAGTGGGATATAGAGATAGGAGCGCGTTTGCGTCAAAGCGAAAAGCGATTGAGCTTTTGGCGCGGACGGAAGCGAACATCGTTTTAATCAATAAGTAAGTAGTTGAGTTCCGGATTTCCGGGAGTTGACGTGCAGCGTTACAGTTCATCTGCACCTGAACCGATCCTGCGTTCTCTTATCCTGCCGCACCCGGAACAGCCGGGCATAAAGTCAGCGCCTGTTTTCGAGATAATTTTCGAAAGCGTCGGCGAATCCGGAGTTCACATCAAACGGGGGAGTGTAATCGACCGAGGATGTGACCATGCAGATGTCGAGCTTTGCGGACATCTCATCGGCGGCTCTGTCGAGCCTGCCGAGCTCAGCGCGGATGACATTGCGGTCGTAATTTATCGTCGTGACGCGGCGCACGTCGCAGCGGTAGGTGACCTGATTGCCGTCGGTGTTGAAGCGGTAGCCCGTGCCGCCGTTTGCAATGGTCTGCTCCGAGCTGCGGATGCCGTTCATCGTCCTGAAAATCTCGGCGACGGTCTGACGCGCGGAGTTGAGCGCGACCTCGCTGTCCATGTCTATGTCGAGATTGTTCTTCGCTCTGCGTATCGCGGCGGCTAGCGCCGACTTCTCTTCGAGAAGAAATACGAGAAACAGCGCGACATCGGTTATTTTGCCGCAGTATTCGGTCTCGGGAATTTCAACGACCGTCTCGTCGGATGCCTCCGGCATGACCTTGTGGCGCAGATTGGTGTTGGTGACTTTTGTTATGTTCGCCCTGTTGCGGAGAATATTCTCTGCCTCGCACATGAGCGCCTGGATTTTATTCTGATATCTGAATGCTTCTTTGAGATTCATATCTTTCACCTCGCTGTTTGTTATGCCGATATTTTACATCGCGGCGAAGATTTTGTCATTGAACCTGTGGTTCAAAATTATAAAATCGCTTGGCGGATTTATTGACAGAAATATCTATTTATGTTATAAATTGTATGATTTCATGCGGTGCTGCGCCACGCAGACAAGGAGAACCCGAATGTATTCGTTTTTGCTTGCACTTATCTATCTTGCCTTTATCAGCCTCGGGCTGCCCGATTCGCTTCTCGGCTCGGGCTGGCCGGTCATGCATCTTGAGCTCGGCGTGCCGATATCATATATGGGCATCGTATCCATGGCCATATCCGGCGGAACGATTGTGTCGAGTCTGATGTCAGATAGGCTCAACAGGAAGCTCGGCACGCGGATAGTCACGGTGATGAGCGTGTTCCTGACGGTCATCGCGCTGTTCGGCTTCTCTTTTTCGAACAGGTTTTGGCTGCTCCTTGTTTTTGCCGTGCCCTACGGTCTCGGCGCGGGCGCGATAGACGCAGCGCTCAACAACTATGTCGCCCTGCACTACAAGGCAAAGCACATGAGCTGGCTGCACAGCTTCTGGGGCGTCGGAACGATAGTCAGCCCGTTCATCATGGGCTATGCGCTGACAAACAGAACATGGAACAGCGGTTGCCGCATTGTCGGCGCGATACAGCTCGCGATAGCGATACTCCTGATCGTGACCCTGCCGGTGTGGAAAGTCAACAAGGCGGCGGACGAGACGGAGAAAAAGAGCGTCGGACTCGTCAGCGCGCTGAAAATAAAGGGCGTGCCGTTCCTACTCATCGGCTTTTTCGCCTACTGCGCCGCAGAAACGACCGCCATGCAGTGGGCGAGCACATATTTCGTTGAAGTAAAGGGCATATCCGCAGAGCGCGCGGCTACATTCGCGTCGCTTTTCTACATAGGAATCACAGTCGGGCGGTTTATAAGCGGATTTATCACCGATAAGCTCGGCGACCGCAGGATGATAATTATCGGAACGTCCATACTTATATGCGGCGTATGCTGCCTGTTCGTCCCGGTCAGCTCGTATATACTCGCCGCCGCGGCATTCGTTGTGATAGGTCTCGGCTGCGCGCCGATATATCCGTGCATCATTCACTCCACGCCGAACAACTTCGGGGCGGAAAACTCCGGCGCTATAATCGGAATACAGATGGCGAGCGCCTATGTCGGCTCGACATTCATTCCGCCCGTGTTCGGCCTCCTCGGAAACTCGATAAGCTTTAAAATAATGCCGATATATCTAATCTTTTTCTTCGTCCTAATGATAACGATGATTGAGCTCACATTCAGAATAACCGCGAAAAACAAAGCAAAATAAAATCAGCCCCGCTTCGAAAGAAGCGGGGTTTGCGTTAGATATGAAGAGCGGCGCTGTATAGAATGGCAAGAACATTTCTTCGCCGCAAACATTTTACATCTGAAACTCGTCCGCTTTATTTGCTCGTAATGGCAAGTTTCAATGAAAAAACAAAAAGCACTTGCTTTTGCAAGTGCTTTTTCTGGTTGCGGAGGCAGGACTTGAACCTGCGACCTCCGGGTTATGAGCCCGACGAGCTACCAACTGCTCTACTCCGCGATAT
>ERZ827498.343-NODE-343-length-63213-cov-4.518477_pt1 | contig 63213 bp, 50 predicted proteins | sample MGYA00519865_ERZ827498 | MGnify/ENA primary metagenome ERZ827498 (study PRJEB31778, sample SAMEA3449328) | human gut metagenome | biome: human gut; feature: human-associated habitat; material: faeces | place: United Kingdom | collected 2010/2012 ...
ATATTCGTTTTTACATTTGTTTATTCGATTATTTTATATGCTTTTTCAAAAGTAATAGAAGGTAATATGTTGGTTTTCAATTGTATGACAAAAATGTCCTGTTTTAGAAGTGATAGAGGAGTGATAGGGGAAAACGTCCTGTATCACTGCCTTTGGACGTTTGAATATGAATAGCTACAACCTTTGTAGTGATAGAGTGATAGAGGATTAGCAGAAAACTTCGTATGCAGATTACAATCTTGGAAAATTGTGATATACTTCGTTTTATTGTATATTTGTCAACAATAAGGTTATAGCTCCCGGCGAGATTTGCTGAAAAAACAATTGTCGGAGTGTGGAGGACGTTTTCGGGATTCTCGGATTGACAATCTCAAAATGGAGAAAGGGTTTATCAATTAACAGTTAATTTATTATCATGAAATCAACAATCGTATTGGGAATAGGAGCTACCTTGCTGGCCTCCTGTTCTGGAAACAGACAAAAGGCGGAAGAAAAAGTAACACAGCAACAGAAGAAGCCGAACGTTATTTTCCTGATAGCCGATGATATCGGTTATGGTGACCTGAGTTGCAACGGATCGAAAACGATCCATACGCCGAATGTGGAACGCCTGGCAGCCCAAGGTGTTCGTTTTACGGATGCGCATGCAGTGGCTGCGACCAGTACGCCTTCGCGCTATTCGCTGTTTACGGGGCATTATGCTTGGAGGCGGAATGACACGGGGATTGCGGCTGGAAATGCCGGAATGGTCATTTGTCCCGAACAGCCGACTGTTGCCGATATGTTTCGTGAGTGTGGTTATACAACAGGTGCTATAGGTAAATGGCATTTGGGATTGTCTGACAGGACGGGAGGACAGGATTGGAATGGCTTTATCACGCCGGGACCTTCAGATATAGGGTTCGACTATTCCTATATAATGGCTGCCACAGGCGACCGTGTGCCTTGTGTGTGGGTTGAGAATCAGCGGATCGTCAATCTTGATCCGAATGATCCGATTGAAGTGAGCTATGAAAAACCGTTCCCTGGCGAACCGTTGGGAAAAGACCATCCGGAATTGCTTACCAAATTGAAACCGAGTCCGAACCATGGGCATGATATGGCGATTGTGAACGGCATTTCGCGTATCGGCTACATGAAAGGGGGCAAGCAGGCCTTGTGGGAAGATGAAAACATTGCAGACAGCATCACTTGCAAAGCTGTCCGATTTATTGAAAACCACAAAGATGAACCGTTTTTCCTGTATGTCGGAACCAACGACGCGCACGTTCCCCGTTGGCCGCATCCCCGTTTTGTCGGCAAGAGCGGCATGGGCCCTCGTGGCGACGCTTTGTTGCAATTCGACTGGACCGTAGGCGAAATAATGGGCGCACTCGAAAAAGCCGGTATTGCCGAAAACACCTTGATCGTGTTGAGTAGCGACAACGGTCCTGTTGTGGATGACGGTTATGCAGACCGGGCTGTGGAATTGTTGGGCGAACATAGACCCTGGGGGCCGTTCCGTGGTGGTAAATACAGTATCTTCGAAGCCGGTACGCGTGTTCCGATGATTGTGAGCTGGCCGGCTCAGGTAAAACCGGGTGTCTCCGACGCATTGGTATCACAGATCGACCTGTATGCCTCCATGGCAAGCCTGATGGGCAAGCCGCTCGAAGAAGGGGCCGGTCCTGACAGCCGGGATCATCTGGACGCATTCTTGGGGAAGGACTTGAAAGGGCGCGACTATGTGGTCGAAGTTGCCGGTTCTCTTTCTGTCTCCGACGGCGAATGGAAGTACATAGCTCCGAGTAATGGTGCTACTTATGCTAAACTGACGAATATCGAGTTGGGCAACAGCAAGGAAGAACAGCTTTACAACCTGAAGCAGGACATCGGAGAAAAGAAGAATCTGGCGGCCGAACATCCCGAAATCGTTGCAAAGTTGAAAGCTATATTGGAAAAGGAAAAAGCTAAATAGCCTTTTTACATAAAGTGTGAAAACGCCTGTAGGTAATCTAAAAAACATTCCTGCAGGTGTTTTTTGGTTAAAAATGGACGAGTTCATTTTATTCTGCTCCCGGTTTGCGTTATCTTTGCAAATCATTAGGCAGAAAATAGAAGGATAATGCTGGGATTGATAAGTAAAGGAATTGTTATTGGCGTACTGGTTTCCGCCCCGATGGGTCCGATCGGTATGCTATGTATACAACGAACGCTGAACAAAGGACGTTGGCATGGGTTTGTTACCGGATTAGGGGCTGCTCTGTCAGACGTGATCTACGCTGCACTGACTTGCTTGGGGATGGGAGTTGTGGTGAACTTTGTGGAGGCGAATCAGGCTCCTTTGCAATTGATCGGCAGTATCGTATTGGGTATTTTCGGCTATTATATTTTCCAATCCAATCCTGTCCGGAATCTTAGAAAACAACGGGAGAAAAAGTTATCTTTCACTCAGGATTTTATTACAGCTTTTCTTCTTACCTTTAGCAACGTATTAATCGTATTGCTATATATTGGTTTGTTTGCCCGCTTTGGTTTTGTCTTGCCGGAACATTCTGTTTGGATGCTGTCGGGTGGCATTGCTTTTATTGGGGTGGGGGCTGTTCTCTGGTGGTTCGGAATCACTTATATAGTTGCTAAATTGAAAAAATGGTTTAACGTGCGAGGTATATGGTTATTGAATAGGATTGTAGGATCGGTCATTATTGTTTTGGCTATAATCGGAGTCTTATCCGTATTGCTGACTTCTTATTTACATTTACCATTACTCCAAATCTATAATTGATAATGAAGAAACTGAAAGTCCCTTATTTGGAAACGCTGGACGTACTGGATCTGTCGTCCGTAGGCTTTTTGATGGAAAAGGCCCAGCGAGAGTCGATCGATGTGATTAACTGGGAGGAATATTCCTATAAGCCTATCGTGGCTTTCGATATCGCAAGATCGAAAGTGAATCTGTATATTCGTTACTTTGTAAAAGGCAATTCATTGAAAGCTCTTTATGAAACGGATGGTTCACCTGTCTATCAAGATAGTTGCGTGGAGTTTTTTATGAAGCGGGTGAATGATCCCAATTACTACAATTTCGAGTTTAATTGTATCGGAACATGTGATGCTTCCTATCGGGAATCGCGTGATTCGAAGAAATCTCTGACCCCCGAAGAGTATGCTTCGATACGTCGTTTTTCAAGTCTTCCTCATGTCGCTTTTACAGAGAAACTGGGGGTTTATAGCTGGGAGTTGGTGGTTGCCATTCCTTTCCGGTTGATGGGCCTCGATCCTGACAACCTACCGGAAAAGATAATGGGCAACTTTTATAAATGTGCGGACGATACGGAATTTCCGCATTTCGTAAGTTGGAGTCCGATTGATCTTCCTTCTCCGAACTTCCATTGTCCGGAGTTCTTTGGGGAAATCTATTTATAAATTAAGAATTAAAAATTAAGAATTAAGAAATGAATGCATAAGACACCATTTCTTAATTCTTAATTCTTAATTTTTCAACTCCTTGATTTTTACTTCCGAGATACTTGCATTGCCGGAGGTTATTACGATACGGATATCACTGGCGGTTGTGCCTTTGAACCGGTAATTCGTCAGCTCGTTCGTAGCTTCTACCGTCCCTTCATATACGGTCAGGAACTGGCCTCCGCCACCGGAGAGTTGGATTTCAAATTTGGCATCTTTGCTTTTTTCTTTCCAGGCAATCGCGATGTTGTTAGGAGAGGCGTTGTTTTCGAGTGCAAAAGTTATGTATTCACCTTTGTTGGCTTTCCAAGCCGTAGATGGGTTGCCGTCTAATACTGACGGAGCAGACTCCTGAGTAGAGCTGGCAATAACTGATTTCTGCTGTCGGGAAGCTGCCGATATGTTTGCCTGCTCTTTACCATATTCCACTACCGTAAAACGGTCGTTCAGGCGGATGTCTTCGGATGAGGCTCCGATCATAACCTTGAAGTCTCCCGGTTCTACCACCCAATGGTTATCGCTATTCAGCAGCTGCAAGTCGCGCGGTTCGATAGTGAAGGTAAGCTCTTTCGTTTCTCCCGGATTCAGATGGATACGGTCGAAGCCGACGAGGTTCTTCTCGTAGGTCGTAACACTGCTGAGGATATCGCGTACATATAACTGTACTACCTCATCTCCGGCACGTTTACCTGTATTCGTCACCTTGCAACGGACGGTGACCGGTTGAACCTGTGTCACGATAGCTGGCTGGATCGAAATGTCTGAGTATTCGAAAGTCGTATAACTCAATCCGTAGCCGAACGGGTACAACGGACCGTTCACGCGGGACATGTTGCCGTCCAATCCTTTGTTGCGTCCGCCGTCGACCTGTGCATTCGGTTTGGTCGGGAAGTTGAACGGAATCTGTCCGACTGTCTTCGGGAAGGTAACGGTCAGCTTTCCACCTGGGTTATAGTCGCCGAACAGAGCGTCTGCAATGGCCGTACCGCCTTGCGAACCCGGATACCAGGCTTCGAGGATAGCCGGAACATATTTGTCCGCCCAGTTAATAGACAACGGACGTCCGTTGATCAGCACCAATACGACCGGTTTTCCAGTGGCTACGACAGCTTGCAGCAAATCGAGTTGGCGGCCTGGCAAATCGAGGCTGGAACGTGATTTGTTTTCTCCGCAGGTGCGGTTACTTCCGCCCAGCACGACTACAGTCACATCGCTCTTCTTTGCGTTTTCCACTGCTTTGTCGATCTCGCTCTGTTCTTCGGCTGTCAACGGATAACGGATCAGTTCCGATTCCGGCCAATTGGCATCTACCAGATCACAACCTTTCGTAAAGAGCACGTCCGTTCCTGGTTTTACCTTATTCCGAATGCCTTCCAACACGGTTGTCACTTCTACGGCAAGCGGGCCGTAGTGTGTCAAAGCGTATGCCTCTTCATCTGCATTCGGACCGCATACGGCGATTTTGGAAATTTTGTTTACATCTAAAGGAAGGACGGCATCCTGGTTCTTCAACAGAACGAGCGATTCTTTTGAAGCCTGCAAGGCTACCAGTTGGTTTTCGGCGCAGTTTACCTCTTTGTCGGTCTCTTTCAAATCGATCTGATACGGATGGTCGAACAATCCAACGAGGAATTTGACGCGCAAGATGTCACGCACTCGGTCATCAATGGTGGACATTGGAATAGCTCCTTCCGCGATCAGTTCGCGAAGTGGCAGGACGTATGAATCCGGTGAGCGGAATGTACAACGTATGTTCAATCCCGCCAATACGCTTTGTAGCACGGATTCTTTCATATCGGCGGCAGTTCCGTGTTTAGAGAAAAGATATTCGACGGCGTCGCTGTCCGATACCACATATCCGCGGAAACCGAATTCGCCACGCAGACGTGTCGTCAGCCAATAATAGCTGCTCTGAATGGGGAATCCGTCGTAATCGTTGTATGAACTCATGACTCCGAGGATCCCGGCTTCCTTGATCACCCGTTTCCAGGGATAGACATGGATCATCTCGACCTCGCGTGGTGACATTTGCGGATCTACGCGTGCCATCCCTTCGCGTCCGCCTTTGTTGTTACTGTAAGCGATATAGTGTTTGGAAGTGGCGGCCACCTGGTAATCGGTCTGCATGCCTTTTGCCATTTCCACGCCCAACTCGGCTACCAGATACGGGCTTTCGCCGTATACCTCTTCATAACGTCCCCAACGTTGATCGCGCCCGACATCGAGGATCGGAGCATAGACATTGGTATATCCCAACAACCGTCCTTCGCGCCCGGTGATATAGCCGACCTTATGAACCAGGTTCCGGTTCCAGGTGTGTCCCAATCCCAACTGTGTCGGGAAGTTGGTGGCGATATAGCTTTCTACCCCACGTATGCCTTCGTTCGTGAAGTCGGTCGGGATGCCGAGGCGTGTCTCTTCGATAAAGAACCGTTGTACTTCATTCAAAGCCCAGGCATGACGGGAAGCCGGCCAGACATACGGGTTGTCGGAAGGAGGAAGTCCCCATTGTTGGAAACCGTTCAGATGTTCATCGATGGCTCCTATGCCGTCTTTCCAGAGTTGTTTTTTCCAGTCCGATGTCGGCAGGTCGTCTTTCAGCACCCGCTTGTAACCGTAGAGCGTAACCATCTGGCAGGTTTTTTCTTCAACATTCATCTGCGAAAGGAGGTCTTCGACACGTGCATCGATCGGGACCGTAGGATCTTCATATACATCCTTTTTCCCATTCTTGTTGAAATCTATCCAGCCCTTCCGGTAGATAGACTTGTTCGTTACTTTGTAAGTATCCGGTATCCGGATTTCCTGTGGCGTTTTGTTTTGTGCCTGCGTACAGAATGTCCCTGACAGGACAAGGCATGACGTAAGGACGGCGAGTTTGTTTTTCTTCATGGATTATAATTTGATATCGTTTAGTTCAACTAATTTGTTAACAATGGCGTATACGGTCAGACCACTGGCACTGTGTACCTGCAATTTCCGGGCGATGTTGCGTCGGTGTGTAACAACGGTGTGTGTGGAAAGGAACAGGCGGTCGGCTATTTCGCGGTTTGTCATCCCTTTGACGACACAGACCACGATTTCTTTTTCGCGTGCGCTGAGCGTCTGCTGTTCTTCGTTTTCGGTTTCCTCTTCCGGTGACGTATGGAGGCGTTCCAGCTTGTGGCGGATCTCGTCCGGGCTGTCATAGATGTTGATCTGGTCGTCGTAAGGTCGCAGCAGGGCATGATCAGCGACAGCATACAGCAGGGCTATGCATTTCATTTCCGTACAGCCGGTTTCTTCCTTGAGAAGCTGAATGGTGTAGTAACCGGGAAGTGACGGGTTAATAATCAGTATGTCTGGTTTGTGTGAGCGAAGTGTCTCTTGCAAAAGCTCCGCAGTGGCAATTTCGATGATCTGGATGCGGAATCCGGGAATTCGCTTTAATACCGCTTCGAGCCCACTGCGGATGATGGCAGACGGTTCGGCAATCGCTATGTTTAATAAGGCGCTCATAGGCATCACTGTATTGTTTTTTCAAGAGTCAGGATCGCCGGGACGAAAAGATAGTCTTCTACGTGGTTATGGGAGGCCAGATCTTGTTCGGTCGCGAAGATGTCAAACAAGACGCTGTTCAGCAGGTTGCTTCCGGGTCCCGGATAATACTTGATCAAGATATTTTTCAGTTCGATAATCTTCATTTCGATCTGATCATGATGTTTTCGGAAGATCGTTATGTTGTATTTCGGGTCTTTTATCCCTTTTAATAATCCCCGGACGTATGGAAATACTGTCTTTTCTTCATACGACATGTGTTTGTGGACTTCTGCTGCATATTCGTCGAAAAATTTAGTGATAACGAACGCCACATCTTTCGGGCAGTCTGCAATAGCATCGGTCAGTTTACGGCGGATATGGGGCAGCCGGAAGTCCAGGAAATAGGCGTGTGCATTATGCAGATAAGTGATCAAAGCCTCGATCGACAGACATTTGTCAATGTTTGTCATCGGCGCGGATATCTCTTCCGTCAGAAAGTTTACGACGGTCAGGAACGTGCAGGGATCGACACCGTTTTGGCGGCATACCTCTCCGATATTCTTTTCTCCGAATCCGAGTGCAATACCGAAGCGGCTCATGACGAGCACCATCGGATAATTCTCACAGATCAGATCACTCATTTTATCGGTTTCCCGATATTTACCATTCTTATACATAGGCTTTTCTCTCTTGTCTTGGTGTTTGAATAGCCAAAGATACATAAAAAATAGATTCTGCAGACTGCGCTTACAGAATTAGTAAATTCGGTAAGTCGGATAGTTTCAGCTAAAAAAGTTAGAAACTAAAGTTTCATATAGTTACTCGTTTTGGGACCTTGATTCCACCATGTAGAAACTTTAGTTCCAACGATTGAAATAAAAGTTTCGACCGCAGACACATTTGTTTTGCGGCAGGAAACGAATGATTAGTGGATTTTAGGAAAATATCCGTCTTGCTTAGGGACTGAAAAGGGCTGTTTTGGGTAGTAATTCGCAAAAAAGGTGCTTTTTGCATTTTGACAGTTTTTGTAATGGGTTGATTAATAAAGATATACTAATTTATATAATGTACGCGTAAATGAAGAATTTTAAGAGTGAAATCGGGTGTGTGATTGTATGTAAGATGTTGATATATAGAAAAATAAGAGGATATTTAGAAATGACTAATGAAAACGTACGTTTTTTTTCGTCATTTTTCAGCTACAAAAATACATATACTTTTTAAACCTGCAATTCTTTCTTCAAAGTTTTTTTCTTTTCTATATTCTTTCTTATCAATCAGATAGCTTAATATGTACAAAAAACCTTCTTTTGCTCACGAACTTACTGAATGCTCCAAAAAAATGACGAAAAAAAACGTACGTATTCGATTTCAAGATACAATAGTTAACAAACGTACGATAAGAACTGAACTTTTATAAACATTAGTATTAATATTAAATTTAGAATTATGAACAAAAAGTTTTCTACTCTTTTGTGTGCTAGCTTACTGTTCTCTTCAGCTTTCTCAGCTGTAAATGCGGGCAATATTAGAGGCTATGCACAAGGAAGTGATGCTGCTGCAATTTTAAAATTGGATAAGGCAGCGCTGAGTGGAGTGTATCAGTTGAGAGTTGGTACAAAGGGACAAGATGGAGTGCTTGCTATTAAAGATGGTAAGTATGTTATTCAAAAAACGACTGCAATTACAGATCTGCAAAGTTCTTTATGGTGTATAACAATAACAGAAGAAGGACAAGGTAAGGAGCCTATCTACGATTTTGTAAATAAAGCAACGGGTGAATTCTTGGCTGTTTCTGAAGCTGATGTTCAAGATCTGGCACTTAACAAGGAAACAAGTATTAATGGTGGTTTGTCTGTTGGTGAAACTTTTGGTGGTTGGGCCTTTTCCAGTACTTATGCAACAGATTTGGAGCAGGAGCAACCCATGTTTACCTATCAAGAAGCTGATCATGTTTTAGTTTTGACTACTAATAATAAAGGTCAGTTACAGGTGAAAAAAGTGTTGGCCAAGAAGGCCGATAACGTTTCTAATGCGGTTAAGTTTACTGTCTTTAACGCAGGAACTTATGTGTTAAGTGCAAACGAAATCAACGCTTATTTGAAAGATAATAAGAATGTTCTTACATTTACTCCGGATGCAAAGGCTGATGTAAATCCGTTTACTTCAAATGCATTTGTTGCTAAGCCGTTAAACAAAGGTTTGGCATCCGACCATAATTTTGTTTATGTAACATCAAAAGCAAATGAAGAATTGTATTTGAAAGTCGATACTGCTGCTAATAGTACTGGTATTGGTTTCTTGAAATTCGGTTGGACTGATAACATTGAAAATAAGGTTGAAGGTGGCTTGTTGGATGCTCAGCATCAATTCTTGTTCTCTTATAAGCCGTCTGTTGACTCTTTGTTTATTCAGGTGAAAGAAGCTCGTTATAAAAATGAGAAACAACCTGAAAAATATTGGAAGGATGTCACAGATATTAGAACGTATGGTGCTGCATATGCAAATATAAATCTGAATGATAGCGAGATGGATGCTGTTAATGCAAAGTGTGTTCCTTCTAAATTGTTCGTTAAATTGCAGGACTTTACCACATCTTTGAGTGTTGCAACTATTGGCGAAAGACCTATTAATACAAAGATCGGTTTCGGTCTGAAAGGCTGTTTTGTAACTAGTGATAAGACTTCTGTTGACAACGGTTTGTATATCATCAAGAATGCAAAGGGTCAGGTATTGGCTGCTCCTATTCATAAAAATGCAGAAGGTAACAAAGAATATGCAATCGAATGGGTGACATTGGACGAACAGGAGCCGTTACATATGCCTGCATACCAGTGGGTTATTACAAAAACATTGAATGCAGAGGTGTCTCAACCGGTTTCTCCGGTTAAAATTGTAAACCGTGAATTCCCGAATGCGAAAGATTGGGATAACGTTCAGTTCCGTTTGAATGAAGATGGTGAAATCTATACACTTACAACGGGTGCTGATATGTTGAACAACGTAACGTTTGTTCAGATCAAAGACTCTGCAATCATCAAAGATAAGAAGTTAGGTTACAAACATATCGACTCAAATGATTTGTTGGTCAACAGATATAAATTCAATTATCTGAACCCGTTCTCAATGGAATATTGGATTGCTAACGGTACAGGTAAAGATTCTTTGATCTATGTTAAGCAGGATGCCGGCGATTATGCTTTGGTTGAAGGTTCTACATACGAATATGGTATCGATGTTGATGCCGCTCTTTTGAAAAAGATTCCGGGACTGGCTCAGTTGGAAAGAACGAATTATGTCATTGCTAAAGACGAACAGGATCGTTTGGTTGAAGCTTATGGAAGCAAGTATTCAATGGGTGTAGCAAACTATGGTTCTAATAATATGGTTGTTGATACATTCTTCTTTAAAGAAAACAACCACTATGATGGTAAAGACTTCTATGCTATCGTCGAATCTAATTATAATAGAACTGCTCATGCTACTGAAATTCAAAATACAGGTGTTACGAAGAAAGTCGGTATCGCTGATGACGGTATGAGTGCTGGTCTGAAAGTTCAGTTGCTGAATGAAACAAGAACTTCTGCTTTCACTGTTGAACCTTCTACAACTCCGTTGTATCGTCGTTTCAACAACGTTGCACTGAGTGAAAGCGCAACGGACGGCCGTGACAGCTTGAGATTCTTTGAAACTATCCGTAAGGAATACTTGATGGATGAAAACAATAGCAACTTGACTGATGCTAATGTTGACTATCTGGGTATGTGGACAGCTGACAAAGCAACAGGTTTGTCATTCCAGATCGATACTGCTTGGGTTAATCGTGGTGCTGGTTATATCAAACCGCAATACTTGATTTCGGTTGCACATAACGACTTTGCTGGAACTCCGGGTAAACCTTGTACGGAAGATGGTCCTCACGTAGACAAAGACGGTAATATTACAGACGCAGAACATTGTGTTCACGCTACTCCGGCTATCCCTGGCTTCGAAAGAGCTAAATATTTGGTAAGTTTCCAGGATTCTGTAGATGTTTACGGTCAGGACAAACCTTATGCAGATATCAAGGGTGGTTATACTCGCGTAGGTTTCGTTGAAGGTATCCGTGTTGCCGATACGTTGTGGATCCTGCCGGCAGAATTCGTAGCTTTGGCTAACGATAAGATTAGCTTCGATGCTTTGGAAGCTTATAATGATTCTGTGAAAAATCTTGCTTCTAAATCATATTTGATCAAGAATCAACTTGACGGTAACGAACATAAGAATTACACTTGGTCATTCCGTTATGTACATCCGGAAAATGCAGGTAATGTAACGGAAGAAGGCGTAGAAAATCAGTTCTTGTTCGAATCGAACAACTATGACAATAAGATTATTGCACCTGAAAATGCTGCATGGTTGAAGATTCAGAATGGTTGTGTGGTTTTGACAGACAAATCATCTACATTCTCACATGCTGCAACAGGTGGCGACGGAGCTTTGATCTTCAATGTTGAAAATAAGGTTGACGATCAGCTGGCAACAGACAACGAAGAAATTGCAACATCTGAAGTTACAGTAATCGCTTTGCAAGGTGCTGTACGTGTAGCTAACGCTGAAGGTAAGAAAGTTGTTATCACTAACATCTTGGGCCAGACAGTTGCTAACACAGTTATCACTTCAAGTGATGCAACAATTGCTGCTCCTCAGGGCGTAGTTGTAGTAGCTGTTGAAGGTGAAGAAGCTGTTAAAGCGATCGTTAAGTAATAATGATCTCCCGTAGAGACACTATGAAACAGTGTCTCTACTATATTGAAATAAAGATTTTATAATCAAATAATGACCATGTGTCCGGTCTTTCCGACCGGTCAATTACCCCGCGAGGGCGAACAAGTGGTACATTAATACTAAAGTAAAAAATAACAATGCTGCCTGTACTTCCGTGAGGAAAGAGAGCAGACACAAAACAAGCCCCGACAGAGTAATTCCGTCGGGGCTTCGTTGTTATTATGATAAAAGGATTCTGCCCAAATGGCTAAAGTGCCGCAAACCGTTCATCTCCTTTGGCTGTCACCGCTGTACATTCCATTTCGACCAGCCAGCCGGTTCGGCAAACCGGAGCACGTACGATGATATAAGGGAGGCTGGGATGATGTTCGTCTATATAACGTTTGACCCGCGCATAATCCGCCGTATCGCGGATATAGATCACAGCTTGCATGATGTCATTCAAAGTGGCGTCCGCTTCTTTCAGCAGGGCTTCGATATTCTCAATCATGCGGGAAGTTTGTTTTATGACATCGCCAGCATGCACGATTTCTCCGTATCGGTCGATGCTTGCCGTGCCGGAGATAAAGACATGGCGGCGGTCGCCGTATGTGACAGCTGTGCCTCGTTCGAACGTAACGCCGTATTCATATGTGCGGTTCAGGTGTTCTGGTGCATATAGATAGCGGATTTGTCCGGGGCAGATACCGGAAACAGCATATGTGTCCATTGTCACGAATACCATCGGGTCGAAATAGCGTCCCTCGATTCCCGTACTGGCGATGAAATGAGTTTCTTCTGTCAGGTTTTGTGTCGCGAACACTTCTTTGCGGGCTTTTACCACACCCAGATAATTCACGTCTACATTCTGTACGAAAATCCATGTGCGCAGGCAGTTGGCCGCCAGTGTACAATTGGCTTCCGTCAGTTGCAGGATATAATCGCGGAAGATCAGGCGGGTCTGGTATTCCGAATTGGCCGCCCTGTTGCACTGGTTGGCACCTAAAAGCTGGCCGTATGCACCGTGACGCGCCTCAAACAACCCATTTGGCAACACCTGTGTCTGTACGCCAGTCTGCAGCCAAGCCCACAATGCAATCTTCGTGCCGTTCATCGGAGCCTGCTGTACGATTGATAGTGCGCAATAGGGGGAAAGCCGTTCCCGTTCCATCAGTTCGTCCGTCTGGTTGGTTACGTCACTCAGGAAATAACGCCGGAAAATAGCGACCGGATTACCCGGCAACTCTTCCACTGAACGGGCATAAACATCTTGTATGTGCTGTAACTGAGTGTGAAAATCCTCCAGGCAGTTCGTCTGTTGGAAGAAAATATGGTATTCCGTTATGCCTTTGGAGGATTGAAAAGAGGTGATTTGCACTTCCGTCGTGTCGTATGTTTTCCTTATCAGGTTCATATTTATATTGTGTTTTTATAGTATAGATCGTAAAAATAAGGCTATTTAATTGAAATCAGAAAATTGAGAGTTGAAAATTACTTAATAAAGTAAGGAACGGTACTGTTTGTTAGCCGTTCAAGTCCTTCAACTCTATCAATTTGTTTACGATGGCATAGACAGTCAAGCCGCTGGCACTGTGTACTTGCAATTTTCGGGCGATGTTCCGGCGGTGGGTAATAACGGTGTGGGTGGATAGGTATAACCTGTCTGCAATCTCTCGGTTTGTCATGCCTTTTACCACACAGATGACAATCTCTTTTTCCCTGCTACTCAGTGTCTGCTGGTCCTCGTTTTCCCCTTCTTCGGACGGAACTTCTTCGGTGTTGAGGCGTTCCAATTTATTTTTCAACTCATCGGCATTATCGTATATTGATATCTGATCGTCATAGGAGCGAAGCAGAAACGGGTCGCTTACATTATATTGAAGGGCAAAACATTTCATATCCGGGCAGCCGCATTCGTCTTTCAGATGTTGTAGGTTGAAGTTTCCCGGAATGGAAGGATTTACGATCAGGATGTCCGGCTTATAAATGCGTAAGCCCTCTGTCAGACAGTCTGCTGCTGTTATTTCGGATATCTGGATACGGAATCCAGGTAAGCGTTTCAGTAGTGTTTCCAGTCCGCACCGGATGATGGAGGATGATTCGGCTATCGTTATTTTAATGTTAGTGGACATGGCAAGTGTTTTTATTGTTTTTCTAAAGACAGAATAGCAGGTACGAAGATGTAGTCTTCTACCCGGTTATGAGAGGCAAGGTCTTGTTCTGTTGCGAAAATATCGAACAGGACGTTGTTGAGCAAGTTACTGTCCGGTCCCGGATAATACTTCAGGATCAGGTTCTTCAGTTCCGTGATTTTCATCTCGATCTGGTCATGCCGTTTGCGGAAGATGGTGATGTTATATTTCGGGTCTTTCTTTCCTTCCAGCAAATTGCGGACATACGGGAAGACGGTTTTCTCTTCGTACGACATATGTTTGTGTACCTCTTCGGCATATTCGTCGAAAAAGCGGCGGATCACGAAGGCCACATCTTTCGGGCAGCTCACGATCGCCTCTGTCAGTTTGTGGCGGATATGGGGAAGACGGAAGTTCAGGAAATAGTCGTGTGCATTATGCAGATAAGTGATAAGCGAAAAGATGGAGATATCTTTATGGACCTCCGCTGCCGGGATTGTCTCCGTTTCCGTCAGAAAGTTGACGACAGTCAGGAATGTATATGTGTCGATCTTATTCTGCCGGCATACTTCCCCGATGTTTTTCTCTCCGAACCCCAGGTCGATACCGAAGCGGCTCATCACAAGGACCATCGGATAATTCTCGCATATCAGGTCACTCATCTTGCTTGTTTCCCTGTATTTTCCGTTCTTCATGTTTCCCATATCTTTTATCATTTGTATAGTAGATTATTATAAGTATGCATATTGAGGTGCATCCGCCGGTATGACAGCTATGCATTCCGTTTCGATCAGCCAGCCCGGACGACATACGGGAGCATGTACGATCAGGTGGAGAAACGACGGATACCGGCTTTCGATATATTGCTTGACCACGACATAATCGGCCGGGTCGCGCAAGTAGACGACCGCCTGCATGATTTCCTGCAATCCGGCTCCCGCCTCTTGTAGCAAGGTGTCGATATTTTCCAGCATGCGTTCCGTCTGCTTCAGGATATCCCCCGGATACATGATCTCGCCTTGATTGTCGATACTCGCGGTTCCGGAAATGAAGATTTGTTTCCGGTCGCCATAGGTTACAGCTGTCCCCCGCTCGAAAGTCACTCCGTATTCGTATGTCGGATTCAGGTGGGTGGGAGCATAGAGGAACTGAATTTGTCCGGTCTGCAAGCCTTTTACGGCATAAGTATCCATCTGGACAAAAACGTTCGGATCGGCATGGCGTCCTTCTATTCCCGTACTGGAAATATAATGGGTCTTTTCCGTCAGGTCTTGCGTGATGAAAACCTCTTTGCGGGCCTTGACGACGCCGGCATAGTTGACATCCACGTTTTGAACGAAGAACCAGGTACGGATGCAATCGTTTGCCAACTTGCATCCCTGCTCGGTCAGTTGCAAGACGTAATCGTTCAGCAAAAGCCGTGTCTGGTACTCGGAGTTGGAAGCCCTATTGCAAGAGCCCCCGGTCCAGTATTGTGTATAACGGTTGTGTTTGGCTTTCGACATTCCGTTTTTGGTCGTTTCGACAGTGATACCGGTCTGAAACCAAGTCCACATGGCTATTTTGCTCCCGTTTAGTGGAGCTTGCTCCACGATGGAAAGAGGGCAATAGGAATTTTCGCATTCCCAAACCATCACCAAGTCGGCTTGGTTGGCAGCGTCGCTCAGGAAATAGCGCCGGAAGACGGCAGTCGCATCGTCAGGTAACACCTCTTGGATAACTGCCACATAGGCCCGTTGAATGTTCTGAAGTTGTCCGGAAAACGGCAATGTCCGGTCTGTAATAGCGAGCAGAACGTGATATTCGGTAACCCCACCTTTCCCGGCAAAGGAAGAAATTTGAACTTCGACAGCTTTGTCTGTGTATGTCTTTTTGATATAATCCATGTAATATGTGCTTTCTTATTCTTTAGCTCCGTTATTGATCCAATCGTCGAGCAACGTCAGAGTGCTGGAGGTCGTGATGACGTTGGTATGATCGTACTTGACAATGTTCTCGTGCAAGATGACGTGCAGGAAACTTTCCTCCGCGCTTCCCGGCTTGACCAGTTTCAGCCCTTCCTCGCTTTTATCAGCTACGACATCGACTAAGGCCTTGTAACTTTTGCCTTCCGTGAGGTACAGTCCGGCAGCAGGTTCCGTACTTCCTCCATGGCAAGCCGTACAGGAACGATTGAAAATTTCGGTTTGGATACTGTTGAACATGCCGGCATCCAACTTTCCGGCATCCAGCCGTATGGTATCCGCCTGTTCCGTGTAGTCGGCGGTATAGAAACTGGCAATCCTTTTGCGTAGTTTGTTGATGACGCAAACTTCGATCTGTGTGACTTCACTGGGAATACCGGCCAAGACCATGTTTATCGTCCCGTCGGCTGTCTGGCTAATCCCTTTTGCCGTTTGTGCGAAAGCATTGTCAGGGGTGAATCCGGCCAGTACGACGCTGTAACCGCCTGGCCAAGAATCTATCCCGTTGATTTGGGCGGTTAACTTCACTGTTCCTCCTTCCCTTTCCGTCTGATTGTTTTCATCATATATCTTGCCATCGTCACAGGAGATGGCAAGACAGGAAAAGAGCAATAGCCCGGAGATGAATGAATAAACTTCTCTTTTCATGACGTTACGATTAGAAAGTGTACTGAAGTAAGACGGTTCCGGAATGCATGGCTAATCCTAAGTCGTCGTTGTCGCGGTCAAGCTGCGTGTCATGTCCGGTACGTCCGATGAACTGATACATGGCTTGCAGTTTCAAGTTGCAGCTGGTGAAGAAATAGTTAAATCCGACGGCCGGCATATTCAGAAAACCGTTTGTGTCCAATCCGTTGCGGTTGAAGAAGTCATAACGGGCTGTCGCTTGTAGTTTGTTGGTAACGAAATAACCGCCTTGCACGTACCCCCCTAAATAGTTATAGCTCTCGTCAATTTTCTGCCGTTTGGTAAACCCTACATTCATATAATAGATTTCAGCGCCGAGATACAGGCGATTCTTCAACATGGCGAATTCTGCTCCTGCCCGGAAATCGTTTGTACTTTCGCTTTCGCTCTCCACATTCAATGACGTGGAAAGACCGAACAACATCTTGTCTTCCTTCAAACGGTTCGGGCTGCCCTGGTTGGACGGCATAACTCCTTTCGGCATGTACGTGATGCGGCCGGCATACAACAATGACGGGATATGCCAGTCGTCGCTGAACGTTTTGGATGCCACGTTGACGGAGCTTCCCGTTCCGTTGAAAATCCCAACTTCGTAGCCGAACTTATCCTTTACCAATCCGTGCACTTCCACTCCGAGGTCGAATCCCATGCCGATGTTCGGTGTCACGGCATTAAGAGAATAAGGCAGGATAACGGATGAGGTGAGCGATGTCGGCAGTGTCGGCATTAACGTCTCGCCCAGCGTAGTCAGGTAAGCGTGCGAGAACGGAGTCTTGAACTTGCCGACACGTATGGCAAAACTCTTTTTCATCTCTACGTCGAACCAAGCCTGTTGAAGGATGTTTCCTCCGTTTCCGGCAGCATTGATGGAGAGGTTGAATGTCACCCGGTCGAATACCTTGCCCGTGAAACCGAGGATGGCATAAGGGATCGAGAAACCGCTGTTGTGTATATTGTCCTGATTGTAGGCCGGATCCAGTCCTTCATCGTCGTAGTAGTTGATGTTAGCACTGGTCTGGACCAACATATAAGGTTTGAAAACGAAATCCCCCTTCTTGGTAGCGATTGTAAAACCTTCTTTGCCGTTTAGTGATACGACACCGTTTTCCGTATCTTCCTCATATTGGGCCGTGACGGTCAACGGCAATAGTAATAATGCTGCAATTGTGATTATCAGTTGTTTCATTTTAATTTGTCTTATGGATAAATTATAAGGAGTTGAGGAATGCGATCACTGCCTCACGCTCTTCCTTGCTCATTTGTTTGAATAAATTTTTGGAGGCTTCCCCTTCGCCTCCATGCCACATGATGGCTTCGGTCAGGTTGCGGGCGCGTCCGTCATGAAGGAAATAGGTATGACCGTTGACTTTCTCCTGCAGCCCGATACCCCAAAGCGGCGTAGTACGCCATTCGTTTCCTCGTGCCAGACCACTGACATAATTGTCGTTCAACCCGACCCCCATGATCTCCGACCCCATGTCATGCAGTAGGAAATCAGAATAAGGATGTATGGTCTGTCCGCCGAGCCATGGCAAACGTGTACCGTTGAGCAGTGTGGAACCGCCCGCTTGCGTGTGCAGCGTAGTGACGTGGCAGAGATGGCATTTCGCTTCGTAAAACTTTTGTTCTCCTAAGATGACCTGAGGGTCGTTTATGTTGCGCCGTGCCGGTACGCCGAGGCTTTGCATATAAAGGTCCACATCTTCCATATCGGCGGTCGATATGTCGAGCTGGTCATACGAGAGTCCCATCATGCTGCCTTGGTTGATCTGAGCCTGCCCTTCGCAAATCTCTTCCGGATAGCGGCTGTTTGTCACGCCCATATCGCTTGAAAAGCCCAGTTCGACGGTCAGGTCAAGATGCTGTGCCTTGTTTCCTGAAAGGCCGACACCGGTGACACCCTTCTCGGTGATATAGTTGCAACGTCCGCTGATGCCATATTCCGGATAATTGCTTTTGGCAGCGAGCGCTTCGATTTCCCTGCGGTCGATCGCCATCATCTGTCCCATACCGACGTGGCGTAACGGGATGCGTACGGTGCAGAACAAATCTTCCGGGGCGATACTGTCTTTATACCATTCGGTTATCGTGTAATTGGGTTTGCATAGTTCGTAAGTCTCTCCGTCGGGGAAGGAAAAAGTCTGCTTGTCGTATGTGACGGACAACTTACCTTCCGGTTTGACGCCGTAGATGGCTTGGTCGTGCAATACACGTCCGTAGTCGCGGAAGAAAGCACCGTTGCGGCGGGAGATATAGACCAGCATGGAAGAGAAACCGTAGTTGCCCGATCCGCCGTTTTCCCACAATGTCGGTTTGGTCCTTCCTGCGTTGCGATGGCAACTGCCGCAGGAATAGCCGGCATAAACAGGTCCGAGACCGCCTCCGTCTCCATTGTTGCTGGTGCGTACATCGTCGTAGAGACCGTCGCCGTTGTTGAAACGGATCGAGTTGGCTCCTGTTATCCAGTCGGCGTTCGTATCATAGGCGACCGATGAGTTTAGGAAAATCGTTGAAGTCCCTGCTGACAGCGCATATCCGTTCGGGACATCTATTTTATCCATATCCATTTTATCGTCCTCTTCACAAGCTGCGCATGCAAAGAGCAGGAGTAGCGAGGATGTTAACAGGTAAGATTGCTTCATATCATTTTATTGGTTTTCTGAATTTATTTCCGAATAACGCGAGTCGCATTGTGTAATAACTCTGAAACCCTGAAACAGCGGGCATTTGTCTGCTGTTTCAAGGTTTGTCATGATCTATTATCAAGTTTTATGTCTCAGAGGCATGTTTATTTTGCTCCATCGACAGTGCGGGGCTGCCCGTCTTTGAACAGGAGATATTCCAATGTATGGTAACCACGTACGCTCTGTGCGGCTCCGATGGCTTCATCTTCTTCGTCAAAGTTTCCGCTCCATTCCAGGTCATCCCAGTTTTGTGAATTCAATACCTGTACGATACCGTTCTGGTCCAAAGGCCAGCTGTCCATATTGGGGTCCAAACCTAAGTTGGCGACCGGACCGATAAGGAAAGCTTCGCTCTTTTCCCACGGTTCGCGTGCCGTGATCCATAAATTGCAGGCCTTTTCGAAGTTGTCGTTGCTTGGGTTCTGTCTGAACTGGTTTACCGCATCCAGCAAAAGCTTGTTCTTTTCCTGCAAGTCTTTATAAGTAGGAAGAACGACCGCATCGACAAACTGTTCGGCTATTGCATCAAGGTCATCGTCGTATTCAGGATCGCCGAATGTTTGGTTTACATACGGTTTTACTTCATTTAACAACAGGTTGGCCAGTTCCATGCAAGTGTTCATTGCGGCAACGGACTCTTCGCTGTCGATGTTGTTGCGGAACGGTTGCGGAATAGCCTGGATCGCCTTTGCAGAAGCGAAAATCAGCGTTTTGATTTCTTCGTCGAGATCCGGGTTGGTTGAAGCGATCATTTTTGAAAGCGAGTGTTCTGCGATGTCTCCTTCATCGTCGAAATCTTTGTAAGAGTTGAATGCACTCAGGTTTCCGTCTACTTTGGACACGTCGTTGTCGTCGATGCGGCCGTAGTATGTGTTACGGATGGAGAAGATATTGTTCGTATAGTCGTCGCGCGAATGCCAGCTATACCATGATTCGACGGCATAGAGACCGCCTTCCTTGTCACCACTGGTATATTTGGTATACGGGTCTTTGATCTTGGCGTCGCCCACCTCGTTGGCGATGTTCCACATACCGCTTTCGATCATTTCCTCGATACACGAGAGCGGGCTTTGGTAAGCCCCGGCAGTCTGGTCTTTGAAGATCGTGGCGTATGGGCCGTGTGAACCCTGCTCATCGACGTAGTCGGTCACCCAGGAGTTGTAGAGCGTGGTTGCGTCGTCATTCAGCAGCATGGCTACGTTATACATATAGTTACCCCATGCACTGGCGTTTTCAGAACTGTAATCCAGGTTGACCGGATCTTTTCCGCCACCATCCGGATTGGGGTCGTTGTTGTCGCTACATGCTCCCATCGAGAATGTCATGGCGAGCGATAAGGCTGCCAGATAGAAATAATTTTTCTTTTTCATTTTATTGATTAAGCTATTAAATTGTTTATGTTGTTTTTATTTGCTGAGGAACCAGCCGATGTAGGCGATAGCCAAGCTGAATTCGTTTTCGCTGTTATATTTGCCGCCTCCGATTTTGCGTGTTGTATAGTCTGCTTTCACGACAAGATTAGGTAAAGCATACCAATTGGCTCCGGCTGTCCACATGCTTACTTTGTTGCGTAAGTCCATCGTGTGCTTGCCTTCGCCTTTCTCCTGCGGGTTGTAGTATTCGTAACGGACGAACGGATAGATTACGGGCACATTCCTGTTGTCTTTACAAACCGCACGCAGGTTGAACCCCACTTCGCCACCATAGCTGACCGCACGTTTGGCGATCGGGGTTGTCTGTGTATAAGGAGAACCGCCGCTTTGGTGGTTGTTGACACTGCTGAGGTCGTCGGCTTTGCTCAGGTTACCGTATATCATGTTTGCGCGTGCGGTGACATATTTGTTTTTGTATTGCAGGTCGGCCGTATAGATGCGCAAAGGTATGTTTCCATATTTGACGTATGTTTCCGGTTTGTCGGAATTGGCTCCCGTATTGTGGCAATAGTAGAAGGAACCGCCTATTTTCAATCCCGGTACTCCTAAATAGTTCAGGCGGGCCACATAGCCCGGCGAGGTGAAGTTGTCTGTTTCGAACAGTCCCTGCTTGCCGCCGGCAACCCATGTATTGCGGTCGAACCCGTTGGCGTTCAATCCGGCAACGACCAAAGCCTGGTAGTTGAAACGTGTGTAGCCTCGGCCGAACGTACCGAACACTTCGATACCGTTTTCATGCCAGGTAGAAGGAAGGATGGTCGTTTCGCCTTCCGGACGAGAAGTTCCGAAGAAGTTGATCGGCTCATGATGCTCGTTGGTCAAACCGACCGGGACGATCAAATGACCGGCACGGACATTGAAGGCCGGATGGATAAGACGTGTGATGTGGAATTGTTCCAAAGCAACTTCACCGCCTTTTTCAACTTCCATTTCGTATTCTCCGTTTTCTGTGTTTTCTATCTCATAGGCACTACCCGTACCTCCAGCCTCAAATTCTATTTCTGCTCCTAATACCCATTGGGAATTGAATTTGTAATCGAAAGCCAAGACAAAACGGGGTATGGAGATCGAATTGCGATGGTCTTTCTTGCTTCCGTTGTCCGTACCCCGGAAACGGTTGATGCCGTAGTCCATAAAGTTTGCGAGGATCTCCCCATATCCGCCGAAGCGGAACTTGTTATATCCGTCGGCATAAATGTCTGCGGATTGTTCCACTGCGGATTTTTCTGTTGTTGTTTCTTCTTGTTCCTGTGCAAAAGCCGTTATACAAGAGGTGAGTAGAGTGATTGCTAATAAATTAGTTAACCTTTTCATTGCGTTTTTTAATTTTTGGCAAAATTAGAGGGGCTGTCAACGGTGTGCAATCGCAATTAGTAGGTAAAAAGGTTCCGATGTTACCCATTTGTAGGTATTGCGCCTGAATATCACCTTGATTAGGTAGTAAAAGACGTTTTTTTACTCACATATAGGTATTGTAGGAGGTGGGAAGTGCCCGTATCTTTGCAATGTCATTAAGAAAGTAACACTATTAGTATAATCGCTATATCAAAACCTTTTGTCAATTATGTAAGCATATAAGATGATTAACTATATCGAAAAGTTTTTATTGGTTATTTTCGGTATAAAAAAGAAGCCTCTCTGTGAAGAGAGGCTTCTTTTTTATGTTTCCGTTTCCCATTCGCATCTGTCCGGAATCTGTTCGGCGTCGAGTCTTGGACTTGTTCCCGCAAGGGTCTGTTTGCTGCTCCGGCTGTGCCAAAACAATTACATCGGCTTGGCACAACTGTTTCCTGAGTAGGAAACGCCTGTTACATAAGCTTGGCACAACCGTTTCATGCCGAGGAAACGGTCGTTACATAGGTATGGCACAACCAATACGTAGGCAAGTAGCGTCATGTGAACTTACCAGTCGTATGCCTCGAAGTAGGCATCGAACTTTCCGGGATCGTTGATACCGCACTGTTTCAGTATGTTCAACATGCTTTTTTGTTCGTCCGGCGAGAGCGGGCGTTCGCCTTTTCGCACGCGGTAGTAAGTCCTGCGTCCGAATCGTCTCATCAGCTTGCAAATGGCTTCCTGCATCAGTTTGTAGGGCATCCGGTCCAGCATCCCGATGAAACCGAGCGCATAGGTCAGTTTATCGGCAGGGCGGAAATAAGCACATCGGTCGGTTTGCTTCTCTTGGTATTTAGGGCTGATGACGTGCCACAGTTTGACTTCGTCGCCGATCTGTTGTTCTGCGATTCTCCTCAAGCAAGTAGTGGCTTTGGGGCAATCTTGTTTCATGCAGAGCAGATAGGAGGTGGGGATGTCGGAAGAGTCGATTTTTTCTTTCATATATTGTATTAACGTATTATAGTTGTTTGATCCGTCTGTGACGGACGTTGATGTAAAGATACATAATAATGTAAGGTTTTGCAAGTCTTGAAGCTGTTATTGAGCTAAGCAACCAATACTCCGTATTTTGTATATCTTTAACAGAAGGGGGAGCTTTTCCAAGATGAAATTACGAAACCTGCTGTTTTTGCCGTTTTTCCCCTCCAATGTGAATAAAGGGAGTTAATCTTATAGGTGATTGATTATCTTTGTTTTAATGAAGATGTAAAGAAGTTTGGCGAGTGGTTGAAAACAGCTCTTTTTTTATATGGCTTTAGGCACTTTTTGCAATGTAAGTCATTGCTAATAAGAAGTATATGGGTATAAGAAGAAAAATAGCGAAAAAACGTACGTTTTCTTTCGCCATTTTCACTGCACAAAAATACAACTACTTTTTGAACCTGCAATCCTTTCTTCCAATTATTTTTCCTTTTCTATATTCTTTCTTATCAATCAGATAGCTTAACAAGTACGAAAAACCAGCTTTCCAACACAAACCCTCCCGAAAGCCCCTCAAAAATGACTAAAAAAAACGTACGTTTTATCTCGTCAAAATACAGGAATTTGGTAAAAACCTGTTAAACAGGAAGTAAGAACGATATTCAATATACATATTATTATTAATTAAACATTTTAGATTATGAACAAGAAGTTTTCTACTCTAATGGCAGGGTTCCTGCTGACAAGTGCGTTCGCTTCTGCGCAAATTTTGCCCAATAATTTGGAGCCGGTAACGTTTGAAAATGACAAAGTGACTTCAGGCGAGTACATTATCCTTCGTGACTTGACGAATGATGGGATAAGTAATGATGACTTGGCTTTGACAGCTACTTTAAATGGTAGCGTATTGACTACTAAAGCAGAAGCGCTTTCTGCTGCGAAGTTGGCAGATGCTGTTTGGAAATTCACTGTAAAGGAAGAAACAAATGCTGCTGGTACAAAGTCGTACACTTATACCTTACAAAACAAAACGACTGGCAAGTATCTGACTTTCGATCTTAACGGAAATTTGACTACCAATGCGTCAAAAGCTGGCAAAGCTGAGGTTGGAACAGAATACAGCTCTATCTTTGCCGCTGTAGGCGGTACGACAGCTGCAAATGTTGAGTTCAAAAACGATGGAAACGGAATCTTGTATCTGAAAGGGGTGACGGTTGCAAATGCGTTAGCATTGGCCCAGACAAACAATGTGGTTAAGGTAGATGAAACTGGTACCGTTCTTATCCTTTGCAAATACACTGCAGAACAGAATGCCGACATCGCCAAGATGAACGACACAATGGGTGGCGAAGGCTTCAATCTGACATCTGCCGGTGACAAGTTTGAAGGCAACATCTTCAAAAACGGTGATGAATATCTGAATTTGAAGGCGTTCGAAGTTGTAACAGGAACTATTGCTAATGTCCCTGCCGGTACATACTTTGTTGTTGTAGACGAAAACATGCCGGCTACATTGAAAGGCAAAGATGCCCAATTGGACAAGAAAGAAGAATTCGAAGCTGCTACATTCGTAGCTGTTGATCCGTTGAAAAACCTGAACATCAACGAAGTACCGCGTGGTAAAGGTAAAGGGTTCTGGTTTACAAAGGTAAAGGGCTCTGACTTCCATTTTAACAATGTGGCAGGAGAAGTTTCTAAGAAGGATGAAATCTATGTGGGTAACGCTTGTTTCACAGTGATCAACCCGACTTTGTTGGACGAAACAACTTATCAGATTTATACTAACAACGCTCGCGTTTTGAAAGAAGAAGGTAAGGATGACCATATTGCTGCCGGTAAACAGTTCATCGGTTTTGTAAAAGACCAGGATGTAGATTACATGATCACGAATGATGAAGATCATGCCCTTACATTCAAGGCTACAAACGAAACACTTTATGATGTTAAGGGTCTGTTGAACGATACGGATGCTCCGGCTATCTACACAATCCAGTTCGTCAGCGGTGAAGACAAAGAAGGGGTAAGCGAGTATGGCCAGTGGTTGACAGTTGACCAACATGCAACCCAGAGTGGTCTCCGTCTCGCTTCGGTAGAAGAAATCAATGAACAGGATCCGCGCTTCCAGTTTGTTGTTAAAAAGATTAGCGATTACAACACGGATACCAAAAAATACAAAAAGGTAACGTTTGCAAACCGTCAGTCTGGTGTTGAAATTGAATTGTCTTTGTTCAAAGAAGGTGATGCTTACATTGTATATACGACTGATAATAGCAATAACTGGGATGTTTATCCTGAATATATTGATGGTAATGATGTAAACGGAGACGTTACATTCGGTAATGGTGTTAAATGGGCTACAACCAAGATTGCGTTGAATCCGGTAACTGTAGAAGACAAGTTTGCTTCTTTCGTAAACCGTGAAGAAGGTGCAGGTCTGGTGACATTCGCCTTGGCTAAGAACGATGAAGCTGCTCCTGAATTCTATGTGGGTGCCAAGAGAAATGCTAAAGGTTTGATGACCGGTGAAATATTCTCTTATAGTGATGCTTTGGACGCTGCTCAGTTCGAATTGGAAAAGAGCGAGAAGTTCTTGACTGCTCTGAATACATATATGTATGTGAAGAACGGCCGTCCTATCACTTCTACAGAAAAGGACACGGTTGCTTTCTATACATATAAGGTTAAAGCCTTTGATGCTGATCAAGACAATATGTATTTGAAATGGGGTTCTAACAACTTCGATTTAGGTGCAACTGGTTTGAATTTCGTTATCAAAGAAAATATTGATGGTTCTGTTAGCTTGATTGATTATAACACTACTAATAAACTCGAAGGTAATAGCTTGAAGGTTGCCGATAAATTGAAAGATGGCAAGACTGCTCCTTGGGCTACTGCTTCGGCTTACGACTTGACAACTCTGCTTAGCGAAGGTCTGAAGACTTACATGGTAGAAGAATCTCCGTTAGTAAGTTTGGAAGCTGTTCCGCAGCATATATCTTTCGAAGCTGTTCGTGGAGGTTTCATGACAATGGATGAAAACAAAGATGCTCGCCTGGCTATTGCCAATGAAGCAAGCGAAGACTTGACATTCTGGGTTGACACGGTTCATTCGAACTTGAACATCCCGTCATTCTATATCACGAAGGGTGGAAACTTCTTGTACAATGCCGTAGACTCTGCAAGCTACTACGCTGCTCGCAAGAACTATCGCTTTAACTTGGAAAATAAAGCGACAGGTGATGCCAAATTGATCTTCAAAGCAGGTGAATTGGTTTCTTCCGATACTTTGCGTACTATCGTTGACGGCAAGTCTGTTTTGGTTGCAGAAAAAGATAATGCTCCGAAGAAGATCAAGGGTGGTCTGAAGAACTTCCAGTTCCAGATCGTACGTGCCGAAGAAGGTAGTGACGAATATGTGATCCGTAAAGATGGCCAGTATGTATGCCAGTACAACAACTACTTCTACATGAAGGCTGACAAGTCTGAAGCTTATCGCTTCGTCATCGAAAAACAGTCTGCTCCGACAGCCAACGAAGGCATCGCAACATCTGAAGTGAAAGTGATCGCTGGCGAAGGTAACGTAACAATCGCAGGCGCTGCCGGTAAGAAAGTTGTTATCAGTAACATCTTAGGTCAGGTAGTAGCTAACACTGTTGTTTCTTCTGACAACGCTGTAATCGCTGCTCCGGCAGGTGTAGTAGTTGTAGCTGTTGAAGGTGAAGCTGCTGTAAAAGCTATCGTTAAGTAACGATTGATACTAAAAAAACAATACTGTCTATCGTAAGGGTGGTTAGCGAACCACCCTTACACAGGCACAATGACATTTTATAATCAAATAATTCTAGACAACCTGCGTGAAACCGTATGTAAGAGGTTTTCTTGATCTACGGTTTCAATTACCCTGCGACAGGCGAACGAGCGGTTGGATTTAATATTAATAATACTAAAGTAATGAAATTAAAAGTTCTACTGCTTTTCCCTCTGTGAAGACCGGACGGCAGACAAAAAACAGGCCTCGGTGGTATTCGTACTGCCGGGGCTTCGTTTTTATTTCCCTTATCCCTATTTGTAGGTATTTTCCCCAGTTTAACATTCCTCGTCCTTTACGATCCTTTTCAGATAGGGGGAAAAGACGTATCTTTGCACGCCTAAACCGAAATAGACAAGATAAGCTTATGAAGTTTGAAAACGAGAACTGGGCGCAGTTCAAAGGAGAAACCTGGAAAAAGGAGATCAATGTAAGAGACTTTATCCAGAACAATTACAAACCTTATAACGGAGACGATACGTTCCTCGTACCCTCTTCGGAGAAAACGAAGAAAGTGTGGAACAAACTAACCGAGATATTTAAGGTTGAAAGGGAGAAAGGGGTATATGATGCCGAAACGAAGCTTCCCCAGGGGATTGACACATACGGACCCGGTTACATCGATAAGGAAAACGAAGTAATCGTCGGCTTGCAGACAGACGCCCCGTTGAAGCGCGGTATCTTCCCGAAAGGCGGTATCCGCATGGTCGAAAACAGTCTGGAAGCCTATGGCTATCATCTGGACCCGATGACAAAAGAAATCTTCACCAAATACAGAAAGACGCACAACGAAGGCGTTTTTTCAGCCTATACAGACGAGATGATTGCGGCACGTCGTTCCGCCATCATTACCGGGTTGCCTGATGCCTACGGACGCGGACGTATCATCGGTGATTACCGTCGTGTACCTCTGTACGGAACCCAGATCCTGATCGAAGAAAAGAAACGTTTCCAGAAACGTCTCGATATACAGGAACTGACAGAAGAAATCATTCAGAGCCGTGAGGAGATAACGGAGCAGATCAAAGCGCTGAAAGCATTTGAGAAAATGTGTGCCGGTTATGGTTTCGATGTGACACGTCCGGCAAAGGATGCCCGCGAAGCCGTGCAGTTCTTGTATCTGGCTTACCTGGCAGCCGTAAAGGATCAGGATGGAGCAGCCATGTCTCTCGGACGTACTTCTACTTTCCTCGATATCTATATCGAAAAAGATATTTGCGAAGGCAAGCTGACGGAAGAAGAGGCACAGGAATTGATCGACCAGTTTATTATCAAACTGCGTATTGTCCGTTTCCTGCGTACTCCGGAATACAACGACCTGTTCTCCGGCGACCCTGTTTGGGTGACTGAATCGCTGGGCGGACAAGGTGTTGACGGCCGTTCGCTGGTGACAAAGACATCTTACCGTTATCTGCATACCTTGTATAACCTCGGCCCGGCACCCGAACCCAATCTGACGGTGCTTTGGTTCAACAATGCTCCGGATAACTGGAAAAACTTCTGCGCAAAAGTATCGATCGATACCTCTGCCATCCAGTACGAGAACGACGATCTGATGCGTCCGGACTATGGCGACGATTACGGTATCGCCTGCTGTGTGTCTCCGATGAAGATCGGTAAGCAGATGCAGTATTTCGGAGCTCGTGCCAACCTGGCCAAGTGCTTGTTGTATGCGATCAATGGCGGACGTGACGAGAAATCGGGTGTGCAGGTGGCTCCCCGTTTCGAACCGATCACCAGCGAGTATCTGGATTACAACGAAGTGATGGAGAAATACGAGCAGATGATGCGCTGGTTGGCAAAAGTCTATGTCAATGCACTGAAGATCATTCACTACATGCACGACAAATATGCGTATGAAGCATTCGAGATGGGGCTTCATGACGGAGATGTGGAACGTATCCGCGCAACCGGTATCGCCGGCCTTTCTATCGTTGCCGACTCGCTGGCTGCCATCCGTGATACGAAAGTGAAAGTGATCCGTGACGAACGTGGTTTGGCTGTCGACTTCGAACGCGAAGGCGAATATGTACCTTTCGGAAACAATGACGACCGCACGGACAGTATTGCTGTCGACATTACTGAGAAGTTTATGGAATATCTGCGCCAGCATCAGACATACCGCAAGGCAACTCCGACACAATCTATCCTGACGATCACTTCAAACGTGGTCTACGGAAAGAAAACCGGAACGACTCCTGACGGCCGTCCGGGTGGTACGCCGTTCGCTCCGGGAGCTAACCCGATGCACGGACGCGACACGAAAGGGGCTGTTGCCGCTTTGGCTTCTGTTGCCAAACTGCCTTTCCAGCATGCGCATGACGGTATCTCCTATACATTTGCCGTTTCACCGGCTACATTGGGTAAGGAGCGCGATATTCAGATAAATAATTTGGTGAGCCTGTTGGATGGCTATTTTACGCCTGACGGTGGCCAGCATCTGAATGTGAACGTGTTCGATAGGGACTTGTTGTTAGATGCAATGGAGCATCCGGAGAAATACCCGCAGCTTACGATCCGCGTTTCGGGCTATGCCGTCAACTTCGTGAAGCTGACACGCGAACAGCAGCTCGACGTCATCTCGCGCACCATCAACAGCAGTTTATAATTGTCCATTGATTAATATGTTGGGGCGTATACATTCTTTAGAGAGTTTCGGGACCGTTGACGGTCCCGGAATTCGCTTTGTTGTTTTCATGCAGGGATGTCCGCTTCGTTGTCTGTATTGCCACAATCCGGATACTTGGGAGGTAAAGCGTGAAACGCCTTATCTGCTGGAACCTGAAGCGTTGCTTGCCGAAGTGCTACGCTATAAGAATTTTATCGCTAAAGGTGGTGTTACCGTGACCGGTGGCGAGCCTTTGTTACAACCTGAATTCCTTAAAGAGTTTTTCCGCCTTTGCCGTGAGAACGGTATTCATACGGCGTTGGACACTTCCGGCTATATCTGTTCCGGTAAAGCATTGGAGGTGCTCGAACAGGTCGATCTGGTTCTGTTAGATATCAAGACGATCGACGCCGGTCTTCATCCCCGTTTGACGGCCGTAAAACTCGATAATACTTTACGCTTTCTTGATGAACTGGAGAAACGCGGCATCCCTGTATGGATTCGCCACGTGATCGTGCCCGGCCTGACGGACGATGATGAAGCCTTGAGCAAGCTGGCCGAATATATCAGTTCATATAACGTGGTCCAGAAAGCCGAACTTCTGCCTTATCATACAATGGGAGCTTACAAATATGAGGCACAAGGCCTGGACTATAAGCTGAAAGGTGTGGAACCGCTTTCGGCAGAACGTCTGGCCAATGCGAAAGCGATCTTTATGAAACACGGAGTAACCGTATAAGCCTAATCGAGTGTCTGCTCTTTGATGATGATCGGTTTACGGCTGATCCGGTTGACTGTGCGGACGCTGTCGCTTTCAATACTGGTAACATCTCCCTCGCAGTTGGTGAAATAGATGTAATGTCCCATATCCATGAAACGATAGACCTTACACCCTTCGTGTTCGAACAGATATTCGACTTGATAAGTGGAATTGTTTACCGGTTTTTCCTTTGTAAGGGGTATTTGTGAGACACATGAAGAAAGACATGCGTTGCAAACGAGCAATAGACTTGCTGAAAATGTATTATACAAACTAGCTCTTCTCATCTTCGAATATTTTTAAGTTAACATCCAAAGTTAACAATTAAAGAATCACATGGTATGATCGAAAGGTATTTTACCTACAATTAGGTATATTTTTATTGTTCCGGAAAACATTACTTTGCTTCCTATTGTCATAGTAGATAAGTATGCTTGCAGATAGAAATCTGTCTATCGGCAGATAAAAATTATCAATTTGAAAAATTCTTTCAATCAGTATCTTACGATTTACCTTTGTAGGGTAAACAAAAAATAGTAGTAACAAATTAAATAGTAAAAATCATGGAACCAATTATCAATTCACAAGTACCCGAATTCAAAGTTCAAGCTTTTCAGAATGGTAGTTTCAAGACAGTAAGTAGCGAAGATATCAAGGGCAAATGGGCCATCTTTTTCTTCTATCCTGCCGACTTTACGTTCGTATGTCCGACCGAATTGGTCGATATGGCTGACAAGTACGGCAAATTTCAGGAGATGGGTGTCGAAGTATATTCCGTAAGTACAGACTCGCACTTTGTACACAAAGCATGGCATGATGCTTCCGAAACGATCCGTAAGATCAAATATCCGATGCTGGCAGACCCGACAGGGGCTTTAAGCCGTGCATTCGGTGTGATGATTGAAGAAGAGGGTATGGCTTATCGCGGTACGTTCCTGGTAAATCCCGAGGGAAAGATCAAGATTGCCGAAATTCACGATAACGGTATCGGCCGTAATGCAGACGAATTGCTTCGTAAAGTTGAAGCTGCCCAGTTCGTTGCTTCTCACCCGAACGAAGTTTGTCCTGCAAAGTGGAAAAAAGGCGAAGCAACCTTGAAGCCGAGCATCGACTTGGTTGGTAAGATCTAAAAAGAATGATGTGCCAATTGATTAATGTGCCAATATGCCAATTATTTATGAGGTAATACATCGCTTTAGTCGATTGGTACATTCTTTAATTGGCACGTTAATAAATTGACATATTATTTTTATGTTAGACTCAGCAATGAAAGACCAGCTTTCGGGTATTTTCTCCGGACTGGTATCCCAATATGTATTTGATATACAAGTCGCTCCCGATCACGAAAGCCGTCAGGAGCTAATAGACCTGCTTGGTGATGTGGCATCATGCTCGGATCATTTGTCATGCAGCGTTGCGGATGGCGAAGGACTTCAGTTTACAATTGTAAAAGACGGTATGCCTACCGGTATCCGGTTTCGTGCAGTACCTAACGGACATGAGTTTACATCCCTGTTGTTAGCTGTCCTGAATAGTGATGGAAAAGGTAAAAATATACCGGACGAAAGTATCTGTGCTCGTGTCAGAGCCTTGAATGGTCCGATCAAGCTGACGACTTATGTTTCTCTTACTTGCACCAATTGTCCGGATGTAGTGCAAGCACTCAATGTCATGGCTACTCTCAATAGCCGGATCACCCACGAAACGGTGGATGGCGCTATCAACCAAAAAGAAGTTGAGGCAATGAAAGTACAGGGAGTCCCTTCTGTTTTTGCAGATGGCAGGCTGATCAATGTGGGGCGTAGTGATTTGGGAGAATTGCTTTCCAAACTCGAAGCCCAATACGGAATTAATGAAGGGGGTGTTGATAACTCTGTTGAAAAACCTGTTAAGAACTATGATGTGTTAATAGTGGGGGGTGGACCTGCCGGTGCAGCTTCTGCTATCTACTCGGCACGTAAAGGCTTGAATGTCGCAGTGATAGCCGAACGTATCGGAGGACAGGTCAAAGAAACGGTCGGTATCGAGAACCTGATTTCTGTTCCTCAGACTACTGGAAAGCAGTTGGCGAACGACCTTCTGATGCACATCAACGACTATCCGGTCGATATACTGGAGCATCGCCGTGTGGATAAAGTCGAACTGGATGGATCGGCGAAACTTCTGACCACTTCTACCGGTGAACGTTTTTCTGCTCCTGCCCTTATCGTGGCGACAGGTGCAAGCTGGCGCAAGTTGAATGTTCCGGGCGAAGCGGACTATATCGGAAAAGGTGTCGCTTTTTGCCCTCACTGCGATGGTCCGTTCTATAAAGGTAAGCACGTAGCGGTTGTCGGCGGTGGAAATTCGGGTATCGAAGCGGCTATAGATTTGGCAGGCATTTGTTCGAAAGTGACGGTTCTGGAATTTATGGACGAGCTGAAAGCCGATCAAGTGTTGCAGGAAAAAGCAAAGAGCTTGCCGAATGTAGAAGTTTTCTTGCATTCCCAATCTTTGGAAGTGGTTGGTGACGGTGATAAGGTAACAGGTCTTCGTGTAAAAGACCGTAAGACGGATGCGGAGCGGGTGATCGACCTGGACGGAATCTTTGTCCAAATCGGCTTGGCAGCCAATAGTGGCGTTTTCCGCGACGTTGTCGAAACGAACAAACCGGGTGAGATTGTAATCGATGCGCGTTGTCGGACGAATGTTCCCGGCATCTATGCGGCTGGCGACGTATCGACCGTACCCTACAAACAGATAATCATAGCAATGGGAGAAGGAGCGAAAGCAGCTCTGTCTGCTTTTGAAGACCGTATGAGAGGTTTAATCGGTTAATATTTAGTATTTGCTATGAATGAGGGGAGGATATGTTTCCGTTCTCTATGCCTAATACCTTCTTCTGTGAGTATCCCTTTTCGAGTCATAACCAGAGTTGATTACACCAATAGCTGGTAAGTAGTTGTAACGGTGCTTGGAAGGGCTGAAGAGAAGATTAGAGATAATAGTAACTATTTCACAAGTTTTTTGTTTCCGATGCCGACTTATCCGATACTACGAAAGACTGTGCATTGTCTACCTACAAAATGTATGTATTGTATATCAGTGTGACATATCTATACAAAAAGATAAGGGAATAAAAAACAAGTGTCTTGATCTACTAAAATTTTCTTATCCTTCAGCTTTTCATATAATTGTTCAATAGATTTAGTGCCTATGCCAGGCATTTGGTATAAAGCTTCAAATCCGTTATATTTAATGAACCTTAAAAGATCTTCCAATTGGTAGATATTATATTTTCTGAATGCACGTAAAGTCCTGGAGTTTATATCCAGTTTACTTAAAGGGGTACTTAATAGATCCACATATTCCGTTGGAATATCCTGCTCTTTCAAAACAATCTTTACATACCTGAAATTCTTTTTTGAAACCTCTTCAGAATGTGTCAAAAGCAATTCATTATTTCGGCATTTGATATATATGTGATCTAGTTCTCGTTTTAATTCTGAATAAGGTTTCCACTTCAAATGGATCTGTCGGATCCCCCTTTTATACATGGAAACCAGATTCTTGGACGAAATGCCTGTTATCTGTGAAACACATAGAAGATCTTTTCCTAAAGATAGTGAACAAAATATTTCCCGTATCTGTTTGTCCTCAATCAATTCTGCCATCTCTTTTATAATCTCTTTGTAAACCGATAAGCATACCACAGGTAATAGCTCCATACGGTGTATATCCATATTCTTTCCTGAAGTTGCTATTTGAAGCTCTTCCGATTTTTCCATAAAAAACAATTTATTTAATCCATTTATCTTTATTTTTTTCTCTTAATTGGCTGGGGGTCATCCCAAACATCCTTTGACAATATGTTGTTAGATGTGGCGAAGAACTGAAGCCCAGTTCTTCGGCTATTTCCTTAAAAGAAAATTCCGGATCATTAATCATCTCCTGTATTTGTTCCGCTTTTTTCTTCTGGATCCATTTATAAGGGCTTTCCCCAAAACAAGAATGAAACTTCCGGTTGAAAGATCGTTCTGATATATGGCATAAGTTAGCAAGTTCCTTGACTGAATTTGTTCTTTTGTAATTATCCAAGACAAATCTTTCAAATGATTCCCCGATATTGGTTGATGCGGAAAAAAAAGCTGCCAGTTCTTGCTTTGTGTAAAAACCTCTCAAGACTAGGAGCAGTTCCTGCTGTTTCAGTGAATGCATATGCCTACAAAGTAATCTTGCATCCAGATACAAGTTAATGGACTCTAATATATTCATTAATGGACTTTTGATCGGAAGAATAATATTTTTTATATCTGTATCATTCTCTTTAGAAAGCAAAGAGTTTAAAAACAACTTATTACATACATTCAAGTGCTTATCCCAAAACAAAAGAATACATCTTGAACTTGTTATGGATTCTATCTGGGCTTTCATATTCTGAGGTATGTATAACATCTGTCTCTGCTCCATTTCCCCCTCATAAGATTTCCCTAAATCGAAATTCACCCGGCCTTGAATCACAAAGAGCGCACAGGATGACTTGCTGTTGTCAATCTGGTATACATCATCCTTGTCTAGTTGGTGGCAAGAGAATCCGGTATCTGAATTCATCTGATAATTCGAACAACATAAATGTTCTCTCAAATATAATAGTTTCACTTTCTTCTTTCAAATTGTTTATATACCCGTACAGGCATTACCTGCACGGGTATTTTTTATTCAGGTAAATATTGTTTATAATCATCTGTTATATCCGGATCGATAACCGGACGTACGGAGAAGGTCATACAACGCCTGTAAGTAGCACTTGTATTGGAAGCAGCCGCCCAACCGGCAGGACCTCCAGTGGAATTGAGTAGATAACGGCCCGCATGAGTATCGCTCCTGGCCTGTGCCACGGCGAAAATGACCTCGTTTCCCCCTGTATAGCCGCTTAAGAAGGAGCCGTCATAAATACTTCCGGGCAGAGGTGTCTGTATTCCGGATTTGCTCTCGTAATAATATGCGTATCTCAAAGTCACGGCCTCTTTTTGTGACATGATCCGGAATCCGTAAGGGGAAGGGTCAAATACGGTTTTTCCGCCCACATCTTCCGGATTTCCTGTCAGGGAAGGCTGGTTCCATGGATACAGGAACACCCAGCGATCTTTGAAATTATTAACCATCCCATGCGGGAAACATTCATACAGCCAGAAACTTTGATGGGAGACGATGGCGCTTGGATGTTCAATGCTCTGCTTCATTGTAAGAACGGCCCCTCTTGCTTGCTGAGCATCTGTTTTTCCATAATCCACATCATTTCCCCTTTGTTCCCAAAGGAAATCAAAAGACTTGCCGTTGCCGTCATAGAAGTTCGTATTGACACGAACATCATATGCCGGGAACGGGTCTTTCCTGCCCCATTGGTATTGCATACCAAATTCCCTAAACTCGTCAGCGCTATACTGTGAATGAACCTTCTCGTAAGCCCCCAACAGATGCGACATCAATTGAACCGTCTCCGGTCCGTCTCCTCCATATTTACCGACCTCCAATACTGTTGGATACTTGTCAACTATCCAGATGTGCCAGGACCAAAGTGTCGGATTCCCCTTGATCTTTCCTGACTTGATCTCTATCAACACATTTCCCGGGGTCTGTCCAGGTTTGAGATAGATATATGATCCCGGACCGGAACCTCCTTGTTCGGATAATTCACTGAGTCCTGCTCGCTCTATGTCATTCTGCCCGTCGGGCTTTTGAATGTCCGTCCACACGATATTGACTTTCCAGTCATCATCTTCATCCAGTTTATTTAGCATGAAGTCTGATCTGTTTCCGGGAAGCCCTTGCTTACCACTCAAAACAGCGTCATGTTCCAGAAGCATGTTATAATACTCATAGGCGGTATTTACGCGGGAAACGGGGATAAATATCCCTTGCTTTGCACCTGCTTTGAGCATATAAGTATTCGCTTCAGGCTGCACTATTCCGGAAACCAGTTCCACCTCGAACTCTCTCTCAGGGAAAAGACCGTCAGGGGAATAAATTTTGAATCTCGCCTTACCAGAGTAAAGACGTGAGGTTGTGATATCGTCAACAGCCGTGAAAGAAACTGGTTTTCCGGAAAGAGAAGGATCCTTCTCATAGAAAGGAGCGAACGTCTCTATCACATCACCCGCTCCGTTATCAGACAAAGCGGAAACCAGTTCGATCTTGTATTCGCTGTTGGCCTTGACATAATATTGCTTCTGTTTGCCGTTCATCAGATAGATACTGTTGCTGGACACCAGCAATGACTGATGCAGCCATTTGTCGAAGAAGGGGATGGCATTATATTCTTTCTGTAAGAGACTGAGTTTTCCCGATGCGCTTCTATCGGTTCCCGCATGTGTAACGGTGAAGATATAAGTAGTATTAAAATTATCGAAATACTCCAGATTTTCCGTGATATCGGGAGCTGTCACCGTGTATCTCCATATCCCGCCCGCAAGTTGATCCGCTTTCTCTATTTTGAACGGGTTGGCGGCTTCGGCATGGAAAACGGGTTCCAGGTTATGAGGCTCTGTCTTCACATAGAAAGTGACCTTGGCACCGGCCTCTTCCGCCGTAAGCGTTTGTCCGTCTTTCGTTACCACCTTACCAGGCTGCCCATAGCTCTCGCCGTACTGGTTGACCTCGATAAATTCCAGCGGCTGGCTGCACGCCTCGTCCGCGAAGATCCGTAGGTTGACATTGATATCCTTGGACTGCTCAAAGCCAAGGAACCATTTCATACGGCCCGCTTTCATAAAAGCGGCTTTCAGCGCATTTTGGGCATCTTCTGTTTTTTCCGGCCATGTGCGGTCCGTGTCCACCTGCTCCGTGACCGTAAAGGTCACGATTTTCTCGTCGGTCGGTGCTGACTTTCCTGGTTCCGAGGGCTTTATGGAATAGCTGATCCATGCGGGCAGCCCCTCTACCGTGAACCCCTCGGGCCAGGAAGTCTGCACTTTCGCTGTCAGGCTACCTCCCTCCCTATAAAAAGTGAAATGATCATCGCTGACCCCCAGCATATATTGCCCGTTATACTGTACGTTGGACATTGTGGACTCGTTCCATACCACGACATTGTACATGATATTGGCGGCCGGCCCTTTCTTTGCGTCCTCTTCCGTGTCGAATCCCGGGCCACCCACCGCCGTGATGTTCACCAAGTAACGGTGGTTTCGCAGTAAGGGCTGGTACTCGTATGTAGCGTCGGCCTCGGTTCCCGTACGTTTCAAATAGTCTATCCGGAAGAATGTCTCCTTGTCGGGACGACTCTTGTCCGCGCCGGTCAGTCCGACAACGATATAGGGGCGTCTCAAGTAATTTTCCGTATCTTCTTCCGGGAGCGCCTCTCCGTTGGCTCCTTGCGTGGCACCTGTCGGTGTGTTGACCGCCTCCGGGACATAGACTTCACGCAATAATATTTTCTCATCCACTATGGCGGATGTCCTGTCGGTCCTTCCTGTCACGGCCGGAGCGGGATCAGGAATGGAAGGCTGTTTCGCCTTTCTATTGGCCTGATCCCAATAAGTCTCGCTCTCGAACGGAGAGATCCGTCCTTTTGTATTGGTATTATAAAAAAATACCTTAGTCAGTGTTATCCCCTCAATGCCCTCGGCTTTCTCGTCAAACGTGGAAGCCCCTTCCGACGTGTCACTCAGTTTAAGCCCTACATCCACACGTGCCACGGCACGGATTAGGTAGATGGTTCCGAGTTTTGAAACGGCGCCGGAACTGTGATCCACCTTGACCGGATCCGAGACTCCCCACATCGGGAGCTCTCCGTCCTTCCATTCCCCCTTGTCGGGCATGGAGAATGTGAAAAGTTCCATAATCTCTTCCCGTGTTTTTCCGGTCCACTCTTCCGCCCCGGCCTCGTCTGACGCGGTGATATTGGCCAGCATCACGAAAGTGCTGGTATTGCCCGAAGGAGTATTTTTCGCCAGCAGGGTCATGGTACCCTTGCTTTTCTTATCATCCGGGTCACCGGAAGGAATGAAAGATGTCACTTTGGCCTCGTATGAGAACTTATTGTCTTTGTCAAACACAAGTACCCTGATCCTCTCCGCCGTCGTCTCGTTCTCTCCCTCCGGCGTAAGGGAGCGGGTCAAGGGATTTCGAAGGCCAAGCCCCTCAACGGACATGGTGACAGATCGCCAGCCATCCTTGGCCGGTACTTCCGTCCCTCTGTTTCCATGCTCATCAAAAGGGTCACTGCACCCTTGTATGAGAGGCATTCCCATAAATATCGCCAAGAAAGCGAATAGCAAAGTGTAATGTTTGATTCTCATATGTATCTGTTCTTTAAACTGTTTCTCTTTTTGATGACATGAGTGGCGTCTTTGTTACCAGGGGATGGCCACCTCCGTATCCTCCCATTCATCCATGACAACGTCGTACTCCATGTTCTTGGTCCCTTTCAGCATGGAGAAGACACGGTAGATGGTATTGCGACGGATATTGTAATATGCCTTGTCATCTTGCCCAAGATCCGGGTTATGGAGCTCGATCTTGTACGTCTCATCGGGGTCTCCCGTCCGGTAATCGATGGATAGTACCAAGGCCAGCGCTTCCTCTTTCCCGTAGACTCCCGGGGCCACGTAGATATAGCGAGGTGTCTCTCCCGTATATGGGAGCAGCCTTCCTTTACATTTGGCCACAAAGGCGGATTCTCCGGAGCCCTCGTTGGCACCTTCGTGAAAACTGGGCCTTCCCGGTAACAACAGGGGATCTCCCGTGTAGTCCACCCCCCTGATATCCGGGTTACCGCCACCGGTGGCGGTATATTCCCCGGCGGAAGGCAGGACGGAATAACCGCTGGTCTCATTATTCAAGGAGAGTTTCGTCACTCTGGAAAGCGGTAACACGGGAGACAGGTAGTTTCCTGCGTCATCAACCGTCGTAAGGATAAACTCGACACGGGCATGCGTGCGTTCCAGGAGTATGCTAGGTGAAAGGGTTACCCTGTCATTGCCGCCCATATTGTTCGGAACGTGAAAATTACATTGGCCCACCATGGGAAGATACTTCCGGTTTTCTCCTTGCAGATCGTCGGACGTGAAAATCTCGGTTTTCTCCGTCAGCAGTCTCGGATCCGGAATCATATGCTCTTCCCGGATCTTTTTCAGTCCGGATTCGCAATTGACCAATAAGATAAAATTATAATTACCACCCATCAGCTCCAGGTCCAGGGCTATATCGGAGTCCTCTACGGTTATTCCTCCCATCTCTCTCATCTCAAAATGATCAATACCGGTTATACCCGCCAGCGGATTGGCAGTGCCTTGGGGATAATAGAAAATGATTTTCTCCGGAGAGGTCCCGATGTTCTTATAAGCGAAGAGTAGGACATGTTTGACGGTTTTCTCGTATTCCTCCGCACCGATATAGTTCTCCTTCCATTCCCCCCCTGAACGCACAGAGGCTTTCGTCATCCGGGAAGCACCGGTGCCCTTGTTCATTTCCGCCACGATCCGGATAGGAATATCCGCGAGGGATCTTTTCATATCTTCCGTATCTGGCGAGCATCCGGTCAATTGTATAATTACCACGCAGATCGCTGTTAACAACCTTATCACAGTTCCGTATTTCATTATATATCGTTTTTTATAATAATCTCAACTCCTTTCAGATACTACACGGATTTTAAATCTGTCCTAAATGATATCAGCACCTAGTTCTACGGGACGGGAAACAACATTCCAGTCCAGAACGGTCGCTTGTACCAACGTCCATGTACTCTTCTCGTACTTAAGTTTCAATGTTATGGGAAAATCATGCTCACACTCCAGGCTATACGGTGGTTCGCCCGAATCACTTCGGAACATGATTATATCATCCACCAGATTGGCGGTATAAAGGATCTCCCCAGTTGTTTTGTTGACTAGGGATATGAGCGTGTTCCTGCCTTCCTCCAGCTTCATCAGCGTAAAGTCAGCCTTTAATACCCTTTCCGTATCACGTGTGGCTTCGGCCACGTATTCAAAACGTTCGCAAAGGGCGATCTGCCCGTTAAAGTCATAAACACCGTTATCATCTTCTATCCTTATGACGAATTCCTCGTCCATAGGGAATGGATCGGGGATGGGCCAGATGGTAAAATGTACCCGGTATGTCAGTTCCCGCATATTGAAGGATACCCACTCATATATGCTTCCCATATCCTCCCGATTCTCCAGCGATATGGAAGCTAGCCCGACGTACAGAGGTTTTGGGACTGAAGAGACCCTTCTGTCTTTCAACCGTAGCGCAACCCACATTTCCTGCTTGGTCGTGACGCCTTCTTTGAAACCAGAAAAATCATAAGCCTCTAGGTTACGGCCTCCCCATGCGACAAACGTAAGTTTCCCCGTATGCCGCAAAGTGACGGACAAGGAATAATCTGCCGAAAGAACTGCCTTCTTATCAGAGAATTCGCTCACCAGCACATCTTTCTCGTCAAAGACAAATACTCGGACCTGCCTGATATCTGACGGATAATCGGGAAATTGTCCGCAAGGGGTCTGGCTGTAAAAATGGAAATTGACGCCTTGCGGACAATCACTCAAGTCATCGAATACGGCTGAATCGCAACCAATAAGACAACAGGCCAGCAGCATGATAAATGTGACAGGATGTACGCTTCTGATTCTCATTTGATATAGCTTATATTTGGATTATTAACTGTTTGAGGTCTATTTATTTGTCTATTGGAGAGGGAAGGGGGAAAACTCCCCCTTCCCTCTCAGAAGGTTATGTGAGAAATTGTTAACTGAGTTTACCTCTTATCTAAATATCATTCAAGAACGACATCACGTGAGACGAGGTTCCACTGGAGTACCTTGGCCTCGACACGCATGTAGGTCTCTTCTTTCTCGATATCCGGATTTTCAGGATTCGTCGGTTCTTCCTTATCATCAGGCTTCGGCAGATACGGATCTTTAGGATCGGAAGGATCCCACGGCATACCTAGGCCCTGGAAAGCCGTAATTGTCAACAGATAGGTGTTGTTACGACGAGTATTAGCGTTCACAATCGTTTTTCCATCAGCGTTTGTTTGACGGTTCCATAACGCACGATATGCGCATCTCCCTTTTGCGTAGGTGTAAGCTTTTTGATCCGGGCTCAACTGGCTTTTCTTTGCGGCATCCTTGCTGGCATAGATCAGCCCATCACCTTCTCCTCGATAGAACGTCTCGCCCTTTACCCCGGGTTTACTGATTAACTTCTTTTGATCTTGATCCCAATGCAATACCTCTTTTGGAGTATAAGTCGTATAGACCTTGGCATACGGTAGGCGATAGTAACCGAAATTCTTATTGTCAGGTGTGAGTGCCTCCTTTTTTACGGAATTCTCCAAGAAATAAATACCTGCCACCTTTTTAGCCTCGGTAGCATCTGCCGCAACCGCCTTGGCCGCGTACATGCCAAGCTTATCCGCTGTTGGAGTCTTTTCCGGCAAGAGGTTTCCCAGGCGAATCAAATGCTCCTTGGCAGTACCGTTCGGATCTTGGGCATTTTGAAAATCAACATAGTCATCAATAGCGGATGTGAAATCTTTGTAAAGCCCGTCTCCCACTGTGATTGTACGATCTCCTGCATGGTTGAGGAAAAAATACGTCTTTGCGGCGCCGTTGATAGCCGTATACGTGAGGTTATCAAGATCAACAGATCCTCTTCCATCAGCTGTTTCCGCATTTAGGCCTCCCCCTTTTGTGACCATGCCTTGCGACACGACACGTTCCATGTCAAAGGAGAATACATTCTGAGCCTCTCCCGTGCCTGTCTTGACTGTTTCCTCGGAGATATTGTCCTGGATGGTTTTCTGCTCGACCTTCGAGGTCATCACGAACTTATTATCCGTGGCGAGAGCCGCGATGTCGGCCACCGCGGTAGCCACACTTCCATACTCCTCGTTCGTGGCTGTTGCGATACCAGGCTCAAGAGTTCCCCTGTTAAACAACAACGCCATTGTTTGGGAGCCTGAGGTGGCTTTCCATGGAGCGACCGTGTAAGTGCCGGTCGTTGCCGTTGCCCAGAATTTATTCTCCTCGTCAGCGCTTCCTAGCGTCCAGTCCCGAGGCGTACCAGGAGAGATAAGCCGTAAAGACTCAAGTGTACTCTCCTCTTTTCTACCCGCGTAATCTCCTTGGTTGTCATTTACCGCCTTGGTCATGACATCTTTCATAGTAGAGATGTACATTCCTACGAATGTGTTTCCTTCGGTAGGATTCCCTACCGAAGGAACATCGTCATTATTACAGGCCGTCATGCCTAAACCTAGGACAGCAACGCCTGCTAAAATAAATTTGTTTACTTTCATAACTTAAAAAAATTAGTGAATAAATAAATTAACTGTTGTTATATAAAGTCTTAACTTTATTCATAAGCGTCTTCGCCATAGAAAGCTCTGGTACGGTCATCCCCCTGTTTATAGGCCTCCTTCAATAATTCTTCCGCTTTTCTCCAGTCTCCCTTGATATGATAGGCGATCGCCATCGGAAAAAGGGCCCGACTGTCGTTCCTCACGTCGTTCAACACCCGTAAGGCACTGTCTGCCTTTTTCCCGTATTTTAGCAAGGCATTGGCATAGTTTAGTGTCACTACCACATCCTCAGGAAACTGTTCGTACGCCTTTAGGAAGACAGGGAGAGGATTTTCCCCCCGCATGAGATAGATTTCCGAGAGTTGGTACATTTCGTGTGAGCTCAGACATTCCGGTCTCGTGGCAAATATTTCAGGTAACTCCTCCTGGGTATAGACCCTTACATCGAAACTGAAACGAAAAGTCGTACGGCGGAGTTGCGGATAAAACTCTTTCAGAAGTATACCGTAGGTCCTGCCGTTGTCCAAGTTACGTATGGCGGACTCTCGTTCCGTATCCGTCGGATATCGGTCTATGATAGACAGCAACTCCTCTTTATTGGATAGAGGAGAAATGCCTACGAGCTTTTTAAGGCCCTTCCAATCTTCCCCAGCACCGACCGTCCGGTAAGTCGCGGCCTTTTTAAGTCTAGGGTATTTCCCGGAGATATAATTCGAGAGTGCTAGGGTACGTCTTTCCGCCAGTGACTGGTTATATTCCGCTTTACCCTCGGGAGAAGCGAAGCCCTCAATGAGGACCTCTTTCAACTCGCCCCCTTTTATTTCCAGACTTCTTGATATGAATTCTTCCAGCCGGGCGAGCTCCTGTCCGTTATTAGCGAAAGCCTTGCTCAGCTCGTAGCTCGCCACGGGAAAAGTGACCTTGCTGTCAAAGGAGTCTTTATAATACTTGACCGTCACCTTTTCCGGTTCGAGGAAATCATACGCATAATCCTTCTCCTTGAAAACAGGCAGGTCAATGACAGCCACGGTACCTTGATTCTCACGTATGCCACAACCCACACAACCGAGCAGTTCCTCTCTCACCGTCACATGGGCATCCGCCATCCAGCGTTCGAACGAGACGGATTCCTGAAAGGAAACCCCCTGCTCCTCTATGTCCGAAAAAGGATGGAGCTCATTGTCGAACCGAGATGTCCTGGAATTCTCACCGAGAGCCTTCGACCGCGTAATGGCCTTATATCGTATCCTGCCTGCGATACCGACAGGCGCGAAATCGATCCTGTCATCCCCACTGGCGGAAACCAGTGATGGATAGATGACAAGAACGTTCTGTGACTCCAACCGGGTCATGGCGTCCACATGCAGGGAAAAACGCAGACTTTTTCCATCCGCGCTCCGCTTGACCCTCACGTCATATCTCCAATGTAATGGTGATAGGTTTCGCTCAGCGATTTCTTGGGCCTGTCCGAATATAGCCGTCAAACCAAGGCTGGCACAGACTACTGCCAGCTTTATGTAATAATGCATTGATCTCATTCACTTCATATTTTTATATCTTATACTAATTTTGCCCAAGGCCTGTTTTATTTAAGTATATAAATAATAGAGAGAGAGACTCTTGTTGGGCCGAGGTAATCGGCTCCTCCCTTCTCCATCCTTTGTCCGCAAGCCGTACATTTGAACTTGTCATATCTCACGTGTGCATATCCTATCCCCAAAGCGGCTTCAAGATTGAGTCTGTCGGATAAAATCCAATGATAACCGGCACTGATGCCACCACCGTAGAAATAGCCTTCATAACGGTGCGCCTTCATCTCTTTATGCTTGTTCTGAAGAATAAAAGGGATGTTTATCCCACCGACATTCATTTGGCCTCCATGTGCGTGCAGTCCGAGAAACCAGCCGTTGAATCTCTCGCAAATCCAATATCGTATCTCGGGTTGCACAAGCCAATGGCTCCATTTCTTTGTCTTGTATTCATCTGCAGTGGGATCGTTCTTATAGAAGAAAAAATTCATGCCCACTTGGGTATCCAAGGTCCATTTTTCCCAAAAAGAAAACTCCAGCGATAGATTGGGAGTCAACAGTGCATCATATACGAGATTGTTCTTTATCGCAACTCTTTGTGAAAAAGCTTGCAAACTGAATAACAGGAAGAAGAAAAAAATACTTTTTTTCATTTTGGCACTGATATTGTTTTTAGTGACCGAATCACTTGGTTTATAACGTTAATTTTTGATGATGTAAAGTTATAAAAGCATAATGCTACGCCTATTACATAAAATGGACAATTAATTATTGATAAAAGTCATTTTGAACGAATTATGTCTGCAAGATCAACAATAAGATATAATTCTTGATCTTTTCTGCTATTCCAAATGTGGTAATGGTATAAGATTTCATCATTCCACAAATCTTCAGAGCGTATCTGTAGTCGTGGTGTTTTTTATTCCATGTACGCGATAGTGACATCATCACAAGGAAAGTCTGAACGTCCATTCCATCGTGACGTTTATCGGTAATATTCTTCCTTGTCTGGAATCCAGTTGTCTATCAAATCCCTATGTCCGTTCACTTGATTTGCTGCTTTCTGGAAGTCCCGTGATTACGAATATCTTACCCTCCCGGACAGAGAGGCTTGTGTTGTCTATGGCGACTGTACTTCCGGTCTCCTTCAGAATCTCACTTTTATTTTCCCCTTGTTTCAATATCTTGAAGACTTTATTCCTTATCAGAACCGTAAACTGCCATCGTCATCACACGTCTCTTTTCTCCTGTAGCTTGCACAATCTAAAATTATAGCAGTATACAGCTGCTGTTATAGGTAAAATGATGTTTATCGCCCAAAAAAATGGCAATTGCAAACTATCTTTATATCTCATAAAGTTACGTTTTAGTAAGGCATTTATTCAATACCTCGCAATGGTTTATAAAATGTTTTTTCTTAAAGCAGGCTCTGTGTAATTTCTAAGAGAGGATGAAAAGTTATCCCATGCATAAAATAGAACTTAATGTACTTAAAAAGTAGTGGATTTCTGCCTGAATTTCTTGCAAAGTTAAGAAAAATAGATGAATATACCAAATTTAACGTTAATTCATTACTCATAGTCCATGATAATCCGTATATCATCCGAAATTATAGCAGGAACAAACTTAGAATCGAGATTAAAGTCCGGATATTTCTTGAAAAGATATGCAGTTAAGGACAAAAATGTTTTTCTGGGTGAAGGTGCTTACACGACCCCGGCGCAGATGATCTTGTTACATTCGGCACACAATTTTATTTCATAAGGACCTGCATACCTGAGATACTTGACTGTGATCTCTTCGGCAAAAAGGTTGCAACAGGTACAAAGGGCAGAAAGGATAAGTATGTCTCTTTTCATGGGGGGGAATATGTTAGAATAGCAAAACTTCTTTATATTTTTTAGGCACGGATTTCACGAATTGCACGGAGATGAGAAAGAGAATCCGTGAAATCCGTGTAATCTGTGCCTAAATATTTACTTATTGCAGATTGATTTCGTCCACAAACAAGAACGCCGGATTACCTGCACCTCCGTGCCATGTCGGGAGTTTGTCACTCTTGATGATAACTTCGACATAGCGGGCTTTTACCGGGTCGAAGGAGATTTCCTGCGGATAAAGGCCGTCTTTGTCGTCTTTGCCTAAAGACGGGATAACCTTGTAAGCTACCTCCTTGAAGTTCTGTCCGTCGTCCGATACCTTTACGGTAACGCCTGCCGCTCCCATGATCCAGTCTCCTTTCACAACATTCGTGTTGAAAGAAACTTTGCTGAATTCGGTTGGTTCTTTCAGGTCGATAACAGCATCTAAGTCCTTGCCTTGGAAGCCGAGCCAGCGTCCGGTCTTGTAGTTGTCGTTGCCGCTCAGGCCGTCGGTCAGTTCCGGGCCGCCGTTGAAGTCATATCCTCTGCTGGGAGCCACCTTCAATGTGACCGGCTTGGCTGTCGCCTTGTTGAAGTCGATCTTTTCGGAGAAGATGCGGCTGTTTCCGGTCGGGCGGACAGCCACGGCTTTCACTTCTGCATTTTGCTTGATGCGGAGAGGGGCTTCGTATTTCGGGCTGGTTGCCGTCGGTTCGCTGCCGTCGAGTGTATAATGGATATCGGCGGAACCTTCGGTTTCGAGTGTCACGACGATTTCACCTTTGTCACCATCGGTAGTAAAGGAGGCGCGAATGTCGAAGATATGTTTGGCGTAGTTGTAACCCAAGCGGTCGTAAAGTTCGGTCATGCGGACCAAGCGCGGCAGGAACGCCTTGAAATCTTTCGGGGCGTTTGTCCATTGTACTTCTGCCAATGCGTCCATACGCGGCAATACCATATATTCGACTTGACTGAATGTCGGAATATATTCTGTCCACAGATTTGCTTGTACTCCCGTTACATATTTCTGGTACTCTTCCGGGATTCCGGCAGTCGGTTCGAACGAATAGACGCGTTCCAACGGCAGGTAACCACCGATGGCAAGCGGGTCGTGTTCCGTGTCGGTAGACTGGTAGTAGTCGAAATACAGGTAAGAGTTGGGTGTCATGATTACATTGTGTTTCTGTTTGGCTGCTTCAATACCTCCGTCTACGCCGCGCCAGCTCATCACCGTAGCGTTCGGGGCCAGTCCGCCTTCCAGGATTTCGTCCCAGCCGATAATATGGCGCCCTTTGCTTTCGACGAATTTCTCCATGCGTGAAATGACATAGCTTTGCAGGTATTCTTCGGCCGTATGCTTGCTGTCTCCTTTGATGCCTTCCGCCTTGATACGTGCCTGGCACTTCGGACAACTCTTCCAACGCACTTTCGGGCATTCGTCACCGCCTACATGGATATATTCGGACGGGAAAAGATCGATCACCTCGCCGAGCACGTCTTCGAGGAAGGTCATTGCCTTTTCATTGCCGGCACAGATCACATCGTCCGATACGCCCCACTGGGTCCATACTTCATACGGTCCGCCCGTACAACCCAGGTCCGGATAAGTCGTGATAGCTGCCAACTGGTGTCCCGGAAGGTCTATTTCGGGGATGATCGTGATGAAACGTTCTTGGGCGTAAGCGATCACGTCGCGGATTTCGTCTTGCGTATAGAACATGCCTTCGCCATACGGTTTGCCGTCATATTTGCCGGAGTTACGCCGATGACGGTTTCCTTGCGTTGCGCCCCGATCTGGGTCAGTTCCGGATATTTCTTGATCTCGATGCGCCATCCCTGGTCGTCTGTCAGGTGCCAGTGGAAGCGGTTCATATTGTGCAAGGCAAGAATATCGATGAACTTCTTGACCGAATCTACCGGGAAGAAGTGCCGGGAAACATCGAGGTGCATACCGCGATACGGGAAACGCGGATAGTCGTTGATACTGGCGGCCGGAAGTTCGATGTCCATTCCTTCGGCCACGGCGGGGATAGACTTACGCAAGGTCTGCACGCCATAGAAAATACCGGCGTTGGATGCTCCGGCGATCTCGATGCCGTTCTCGCTGACCAGCAGGCGGTAGCCTTCCGGGTTCCGGATGTCGGAAGCAATTGACAGATGAATGCCTTTGTCCGCATTCCCGGTAATCACTTTCGGTTCATATCCCGTAGCCTCTTTGACATAGGAGGCAAGGAAACGGGCGGTCTGTTCCATTTCCGCATCACCTTCCTGATAAGAGATCGGGGTAGACGGTTTCAACAGGAACGGGGCGCTGCCTTGTGTCACCACTTCTTGAGGAAGCGGGATAATGGCATAGTCTCCTTGTGTTTTTTTACCTCCCGAACAAGCCACGGCTCCGGCCAGGGTTGTCAGGATACATGCATACTTTGTTAGTTTGTTCATGCGTTTAAAATGTTATAAGTGAGAAAAATAATAATTCTTATTTGGTCCAGTAGTCCACGACGGTGACGGCAGATGCCTTGTCTCCTAATACTTTCCCGAAAGCCTTATGCGCCGGATGGATCAGGTAGGCGTCTCGGTCGGCATCCGAATAGAAAGTCAGGAAGAAACAGTGCGTCAATCCCTGTTGCAATCCTTCGGGGCTGCAATCCGTTCCCCATTCGTATCCTTTGATCAGGTCTATCTGGGAGGGAAGTGCACAGAAAGCTTCTTCGACTTCCTTGATCTGTTGGGCGGATACTTCTGGCTTGAAACCGAACATGACAACGTGGCGAAGCACTTTCTCCTGCTTGGGAGCATTGCTGCAACAGAACATCAGGGCCGAGAATGTCAGGATTGTCAGTGAAGCGAAGATTGTCTTTTTCATGATGATCAGGATTAATTTATGATTATAATCAGACAAAGATAAAGATAAATAGCAGACTGCCCTACAATACAACCGGCTTTTTCTTTAGTCCGGTAGTAATCTTGTTGTAGTTTCATGTAAGGGTAACTTTAGTTTCCTGTCGATGAAACTTTATTTTTACCTGCGGGAGACTTTATTTTCACCCTATGGAAAAAAGTGAAACTTTTTGATCTGCCTTGAAAAAGTCGTTCACCTTTTTCACGGTAGTACACTGAGTATAGGCGTCGTGACAGTAGATGACTGCCTGTTTCTCTGAGGCAGCTTCTTCCAGCATCCGCATTTTTTCGTTGTAGGAAACGACAGGATAGGTGTCGTATGCCGAGATCCAGAGGGGCGAGACGCTTGCCGCCAACGGGATGACATCGCCGGCGAAGACATAAGTGCGCTCAGGTGTCGTGATATAAGGTGCGATTTGCCCCGGCGTATGTCCGTCGAACAGCCGCAGGTCGATGCCGGGACAGAGATTCGTGTCATTTTCGATGAGGCGAAGCTTGCCGCTGTCGTAGACGGCCTGCATGTTTTCGATGAAATAGGAGTCGGCTTCGAGCGCGTTCGGGTGAAGGAAGTTCTCCCATTGTGCACGGCTTACCCAGTGGATGGCGTTTGGGAAGGCCATTTTGAAGAGAGGCTTTCCACCGGTCTGCTCTTCTTTTTGTGTCGTATATCCGCAATGGTCGAAGTGGAGATGTGTGAGTATGACATCCGTAACATCCTCACAGGCAACATCCCGCCTTTGAAGTTCATCCTTCAGATCGACCAGGTCGAAGAAGTTGTAATAGCTGAGTTGTTTCAGGTGTTTGTTGCCCGTCCCGTTGTCGACGAGTACGATCTTCCCGTTCCCGTCGCGGACTAACATGCTGCGCATAGCCAAGATGCATCCATTTTGTTTATCGCTTGGATAACGGCGGCTCCAAGTAGTTTTGGGAATCGCACCGAACATGGCACCTCCGTCTGCATGGAAAAAGCCTGTGTCTATAAGTTGAATATCCATAAATTATACTTTTTCCAACAAAGATAGGGAAGTTTTTTCTTTCAAACCCATGCGAAGCGTGAATGAAATTGTGTACATTTGCAGGCAAAATCTGAGTGATGCGAAAAGTTCATTTAATCTCCGTAACCGAGCCTCTGTTGTTTGACTTAGCCCTGGCTATCCACCAAAAAGGATATGAAGTAAGTGTATCCGGTGTTGGACTGACTGATACGACCCTTGCCAGACTGGAAAAAGAGGGGTGTACTTGTCATGGAGACGGGTGGTTCCCGGAGAGATTAACTAAAGATATACATTTTGTGGTATTAGGGGCCGCAGTCCGGCAGGATAACCCCGAATTGATACGTGCAAAGGAACTGGGATTATTAGTGCTTTCGATACCTGAATTCATCTTTCAGCGGACGAAAGAGAAGACGCGGGTTGTTGTTGCCGGTAGCCGGGGAAAGAAGACAATCATCTCGATGATTGTGTGCGCCCTGAAGCGGCAGAAACTGGCGTTCGACTATGCGTTGACCAGCGAAGTCCCCTTGTTGCCCGACCGTGTGCATCTGAGTTATGAAGCTCGGATCGCGATTATCGAAGGTGATGAGCATGTAACGTCTGCTTTGGAGAAACGGTTCCAGCTGGAGTTCTATCGTCCGCATATCGCTATTCTGACCAATCTGATGTGGACTTCCGCTACCGACCACGCCACACCGGAGGCCTACCATACGACTTTCCGTACGTTCGCCTCTTCTATCGAACGCGGGGGAAAGCTGATTTATTTCGACGGCGATCCGGTTGTCAAACAGCTTGCGCAAGAGGTTCGCGAAGACATTACAGCCATGCCTTACGACCAGCATGTCGTGGTCGAGAAAGAGGGAAAGACCTATTTGCAGACTCGCTACGGGGACTTTCCCGTCTATATTCCGGATCGCTTTTTCCTGATCAACCTGAATGCTGCCCGCCTGGCCTGCCGCCAGTTAGGTGTAAAAGATGCGGATTTTTATCAGGCATTATCCGAATATAGTGTATCTTTGCAACCATGATTATTGCAAGACGAAAAAGAAAAGAAAATATAGCCGAATATCTGTTGTACATGTGGCAGGTGGAAGACCTGATACGTGCCAATAACTTCGATATGGATTCGATCCGCCGCACGGTTGTAGATCGTTACGACCAACCGGACGATATAAAGGAAGAAATCGCCAAATGGTATGAGGAGCTAATCGAGATGATGCGTTCCGAAGGGGTGATGGAAAAGGGACATATCCAGCTGAACAAGAATGTGATCATTGCCCTGACCGATCTGCACCTCCGTCTTTTGAAATCGCCGAAGGAAATGGTGTATGGGGCGGCCTATTATAAAACACTCCCCTTTATCGTTCAGCTCCGTGCCAAATCGGGCGGCGAGGACTTGCCTGAGTTGGAGACTTGCTTCAATGCTATTTACGGTTTCCTGATGCTGAAGATGCAAGGGAAGGAAATCAGCCCTGAAACGATGGAGGGGATCAAACAGATCAGTTCGTTCCTGGCACTTCTGGCCGAGAAGTATCGTGAAGATATGAATGGGGAACTGAAATTAGAAGAATAAGACAAGATGAAAACGATTTTAGTAACAGGGGCTAACGGGCAACTGGGCAATTCGATCCGTCGGTTAGCTGCCGGATATCCGCAATATGCGTTTGTGTTTACGGATGTGGATACGCTTGACATCTGCGATGCTCAAGCCGTGAATGCTTTTGTTAAGGAGAAGCAAGTCGATTATATCATCAATTGTGCCGCCTATACGACTGTGGATAAGGCGGAGGATGACGAAGCTCTTTGCCTTCGTATCAACCGGGATGCCGTACGAAACTTGGGCGAGGCGGCACGTATGGCTGGGGCGAGGGTGATCCATGTTTCTACCGACTATGTGTTTGACGGCACAAATCATTTGCCTTATGTGGAAACGGACAATACTTGTCCGGCCTCTGTCTACGGGCGTACGAAACTTGCCGGTGAACAGGCTTTGCAGGAGGTGTGCCCGGATGCGGTAATCATCCGTACGGCATGGTTGTACTCCGAGTTCGGTAATAATTTTGTCAAGACGATGTTGCGTCTGGGAAATGAACGGGGACAGTTGTCTGTCGTGTTCGACCAGATTGGTTCGCCGACGTATGCCGGGGATCTGGCGGCTGCCATTTTTGCGGTGTTGGTGCAGGCGGAGGCGGATGCTTTCGTTCCCGGTATCTATCATTATTCTAACGAAGGGGTTTGCAGTTGGTATGATTTTGCCGTGAAGATTATGGAGTTAGGGAATGCCCCCTGCCGTGTTCTCCCGATCGAGTCCAAAGATTATCCGGCGAAGGCTGCCCGTCCGCATTTCAGTGTCCTGAACAAGGCTAAGATCAAAACGATCTATAAGATCAGTATATCCCATTGGGAAGCGAGTCTGCGTGAATGTATGAAAAGAATAACAAAATAAGATAAATAACAATGAGTCAGTATTCAGAAGAGATTGAGAGAAGAAGAACGTTTGCTATTATCAGCCACCCGGATGCCGGTAAGACGACTCTTACCGAAAAACTGTTGCTCTTTGGGGGGGCCATTCATGTGGCAGGAGCCGTAAAGTCTAACAAGATCAAGAAGACAGCTACCTCCGACTGGATGGAAATTGAAAAGCAGCGTGGAATCTCCGTCGCAACCTCCGTGATGGCTTTCGATTATTCCGGCCATAAAATCAATATCCTCGATACGCCCGGCCACCAGGATTTCGCTGAAGATACGTTTCGTACGCTGACGGCTGTGGATAGCGTTATTATCGTGATCGATACCGCAAAAGGTGTGGAAGCCCAGACCCGTAAGCTGATGGAAGTCTGCCGTATGCGTAAGACCCCCGTGATCGTGTTTGTCAATAAGATGGACCGCGACGGTAAGGACCCGTTCGACTTGCTGGACGAGATCGAAGAAGAACTGCATATCCATGTGCGTCCGCTGAGCTGGCCGATCGACATGGGACAACGGTTCCGGGGGGTCTATAATATATATGAACAGAAACTGAACCTCTATACTCCGAGCAAGCAGTATGTGACGGAAAACGTGGAATTTAAGGATATCAACAGCCCGGAACTTGAAAACTATATCGAGGCCGGACAGGCAGAAAAGCTGCGTTCCGATATCGAGCTGATAGAAGGTGTTTATCCCGAATTCGATGTCGATACCTACCTGAAAGGAGATATCGCTCCCGTGTTCTTTGGTTCTGCCTTGAATAACTTCGGGGTGAAAGAACTGCTGGATTGCTTTATCAATATCGCTCCTTCTCCCCGTCCCGTGTCGGCCGTGGAACGGGTGGTCGATCCGGAAGAGGATGCCTTCTCCGGTTTCGTTTTCAAGATCCATGCCAATATGGACCCGAATCATCGCAGTTGTATTGCTTTCGTGAAGATCTGTTCCGGCCGTTTCGAACGTAATGCCAACTACAAGCATGTCCGTTTCGGAAAGATGATGCGTTTCAGCAGTCCTACGGCTTTCATGGCGCAGAAGAAGGAAGTAGTGGACGAGGCTTTTGCCGGCGATATCATCGGTTTGCCTGATACCGGAAACTTCAAGATCGGTGATACGCTGACTTCCGGTGAAGAACTTCATTTCAAAGGATTGCCGAGTTTCTCTCCTGAAATGTTCAAATATATCGAGAATGCCGATCCTATGAAGGCCAAGCAGTTGAACAAGGGCATCGAGCAGTTGATGGATGAAGGCGTCGCCCAGCTTTTTACCAACCAGTTCAACGGACGTAAGATTATCGGTACGGTCGGACAATTGCAGTTCGAAGTGATCCAGTACCGCTTGCTCCACGAATACGGCGCACAGTGTAAGTGGGAACCGATCAGCCTCTATAAGGCTTGCTGGATAGAAAGCGATAATGCTGCCGCTCTTGAAAACTTCAAACGCCGTAAAGCTCAATATATGGCGCTCGACAAAGAGGGCCGCGATGTCTATCTGGCCGATTCCAGCTATGTGTTGATGATGGCACAGCAGGATTTCCCCGATATCAAATTCCATTTTACCTCAGAGTTCTAATAATATTTATATATAATAAAGTAAAATGAAGAAGTTATTTGTTTCATGCATGATTGCCTTTATGGCGATTTGCTCGGTCGGTGCACAGGAGGTGTATATTGGCGGTGGTTTTACAGTCGGTAGTGAAGATAGTGAGTTTGTTTTCCAGATCTCACCGGAAGTAGGATGTCATTTGACTGACCAATGGGCCGTGGGGGGGTGAAATCGGTTATACGCATTACGATGATTATAACCGTTTCCAGTTTGCTCCGTATGCTCGCTATACGTTTTATAAGACGGGTATTGTGGGATTGTTTGTCGATGGAACGATTGGGATTGCTGCCGGTGACGGTGATACCGGTTTCCGGTTGGGATTGCGTCCGGGACTTTCTTTGAAAGCGACGGAACATATATCTTTTGTCACTAAAGTCGGATTTCTTGGTTATAGCGATTCGTACAACGGAACTTCTGATTTTGGAGGTGTGAACTTCGACACGGAAAATATCAGCATCGGTTTCCATTATAATTTTTGACAGGAGGCATCCTGAAGAGAGGGAAGGAATCGGAAAGGGCAGGAAGACGGCTTTTCCGGTTCCTTTTCTTTTAGGTGTAAGTCATAAGATCCGTTTGATCTCCTCCAGGCTTCCAACCGTGTAAGTCGGTATGAATTCTTTTGCCGGCAATCCTTTCGGATTCAGCCATAGCTGGTCGATTTTGGAATTGTGGGCACCGATAATGTCGGCTTCCCAACTGTCGCCGATCATCAGGCTTTCGCTTCGGCGGGAGTTGGTGTTTTTAAGGGCGAAATCGAAAATCTCCTTATGAGGTTTCTGGATGCAGGCATCTTCAGATAGGATCATCCTTTTGAAATAGGGGGCCAGACCGGAATTGCAGAGCTTTTTGAATTGGACTTCCCGGAAACCATTGGACAGGATATACATGCGATAGGAGGGACGCAGGTATTCCAATAGCTCGATTGCACCCGGTACTAGGCGTGTCTTGCGGGTTGTTCGTTGCAGGAAATCGTTGTTGATCGCCAGTACCGATTTTGTGTCTTCTATCCCTAACGGGCGGAGCATATAGCGAAAACGTTCGATGATCAATGTCTGGCGGTCTATTTCATTGTTGCGGTACTGTTCCCATAGCAGGTTGTTGTGTGGCCAGTAGATCTCGAAAAAAGCCTCGAAGGAGGCATAATACCGGTCAAAGTGGTGAGCGGTATATACTTCTTCGAGGCATTCCTTATTATTATGGTACGTGTCCCAAAGGGTATCGTCCAAATCAATAAAAAGACTTTTGTATTTCATCATCCTACTTCAATCACCAAATACTTGCCAAGGCTCCAGAACGCTTTTTCGTCCGTGATCTTCAATGTCATATTGCCGTCCTCGTCCTTCACAAATTCGTAAGAACCTTCCGGGTGATTGGATTTCAGCTTTGCCTTGCCTGCGAACAGCGGGATTTCCTTCACTTCGCGGATATCGATAGAAATGAAATAATCTTTATTGAAGCCGCTCTGCAATACTTTGGATTTGGCAAACAAGCCGCCACCGGAAAGGATTTTTTGGTCTTTCAGTTCTTTCGCCGTGCCGAAGCAATAATAAGCAGTATGAAGTTGTTTGTCCTGTTCCTGCAACTTCTCGGACTGGGCCGCAGTTGTAGTGGACAAGTCTTCCACGTCTTCGTTCAAAGAAGCAACCATTTCGTCCAATTCCTGGATACGAACATTCTTCTTTGCCAGATCTTCCTGTAGCGTGACAATCATATTGGCTTTCTGGTCAAGTTCGGAAGAAAGGCGGCTGATTGTTTTCCTCAAAGCCGAGGATTGGATTCCGCTCTTTTTCAGTTTCTCTTCCAGTTCGCTGATCTGCTGTTTGTTCTTTTTCAGTGTTTCGCTGATCAACTGCATGTTTTCTTTGATCTGTTCGCGATTACTCTTATTCAGATCTCCCTTTTGTTGCTGTATGTTGAGATAATTTTCTGCATCACGAATAGACTGGATGTCAGCCTCTACGTCATTGAGGGTTCCGAGGATTTCATCCATCTCGGCATTGCTTTTGGTGTTTTCGATTCTCAGAGAGTCGTTTTCTGCTTTCAGCTTCTTATATTCTGCTGAATTCTGTCCGCAGGAGGCCAGCATGGCTGTGCAAATCGTTGTTGCAATTAATACTTTCTTCATGTTCTTTCTGTTGTTACGTTAAACTTCTGTTCCTGTCTCTTTGTCCTTTTTATCTTTTAAGCCTGCTAATACTATAACAATTTCACCTTTCGGTTCGTTCACGGTGAAGTGAGCGATAACTTCTTCGAGCGTGCCGCGTACGGTTTCTTCGTGTATCTTCGATATTTCACGTGATACGGAAACAGGGCGGTCATTCCCGAAAAACTCGGCTAGTTGTGTCAATGTCTTGACCAGCCGGAAAGGTGACTCATAGAAGATGATGGTGCGATATTCCGTCGAGAGCTCTTTCAAGCGCGTCTGTCTTCCCTTCTTCTGGGGAAGAAAGCCTTCGAAGCAAAATTTCTCGTTGGGCAGCCCCGAAGCAACTAATGCCGGGACGAAAGCCGTGGCTCCCGGCAGGCATTCCACTTCTACACCCTGACGTACACATTCACGCACTAACATGAATCCCGGATCGGATATCGCGGGAGTACCGGCATCCGATACCAATGCTATATTCTCGCCCGCCTTGATACGGGCTGCCACTTGTTCGACCGTTTTATGTTCGTTGAACTTATGGTGCGACTGCATCCTGTTTTGTATTTCGAAATGTTTGAGCAGGATACCTGTAGTACGCGTGTCTTCCGCCAGAATGAGATCGGCCTCTTTCAGCACGCGGATTGCCCGGAACGTCATATCTTCCAGATTTCCGACGGGAGTGGGTACTACTGTTAATTTTGCCATAGCACTTTTTAATTGATAATTGACGATTGACAATTAAAAAGACAAAGACAAATACATTGTCAATTGTCCATTGTCACATTGCTTAGAGGAAGCGTTTTTCAAGCAGCTTGATAAAGTCTGCTACCGCTTCATCCTCTATATTCCACTTTAATTCGTTATTCAAATATGTGACCGAGTCTTCATACGAATGAAGATCGTTCAGGTCATTGATTACTTTGTTCATCCGTGCCTCATCACCTCCGAACAGCTCGCGGCGGAAACGGAAACGATCGTTCAGGCTGAATGCCTTTCGGAAATCCGAAAAATTTTTCTTTTCCAACAGGTCGTTGAGGAATAATCCGGGACGCTCTGCGGGGATCACTTTGCCGGATGCTTCCACTGCCGGAGTCTCCGGCTCTTCAACGGGGATTGGCTCCGGTCCGGCCGGTAATCCTTGTTCTGCAGGAAGCTCCTGTCTGATTTCCTGCTCTTGGATGACTGGCTCCGGTTCGGCCGGAATCGGAGCCGGGGCTGTAATCGAAGCTTCCTGTACTGTTTGTACCGGAGTGGCAACCGATGGGGGAATAGACTGGATCAGAGCTTGATGCTCTTCCATCTGTTTACGCAGCATTTCGATCTGGGCCGTTTCCAAAGCATGTAGGTCCTTCAGAATCTTATGGGTGAGGTCGAAAGTCTGGCCGAAAAAAGACACCGGATACACTTCTGCATCCCGCATGCCGGCAACCAATGTTTCAAGCTCCCGGATATCCAGAAGCAGGTAATCTATTTTTTCTTTATTCGCCATTCCTTTTTCCATTCATGAAAACTTACAAGCAAGTTTTCGTTTATATTGCAACAAAAATAGGTATTTCTTATATATGTAACGTATTTATTGTATGAAATATTGTTATTCCTTTTATTGTGAAGTTAGGACAACCGCTCCGAAATGCTCCATTATCAGAGATCAAGTCGTCCCCGAAAGGCTCTATTTAAGTGACAATCGCCATGCTACTGTTGTCATACCGCCTGCTCATAGACCTTTTGCCCTTAGTCGAAAACCTTTTCGCCCTTGGTCAAAAGCCCTTTCGACACTGGTCAAAAACCTTTTCGACTAAGGGCGAAAAGCAAAGGAGTGGTAGTAATAGCTGTTAATAGCTGTGTATTTGTTTATTAATTGATATTGTTGCTTCTTTGTCTTTTACTTAAATATGTGGATGCGAAACCGGAGAGGCATGGCCGACTTAAATCAGGACGAGGCATATTCTTCGAATTCCTCCGGCAGATTCACCAGATAGAGCCGGTGGGTCGCACGTGTAAAGGCGGTGTAAAGCCAACGGTAGAAGTCTTCTCCAAGCATTTCTTCCGTGATATAGCCGATATCCAGAAAGACGTTCATCCATTGGCCGCCCTGTGCCTTGTGGCAGGTGACGGCATAGGCATATTTGACTTGCAAGACGTTGTAATGAGGATCTGCTTTCATCTTTTTCATCTTTCCTGCCTTTGTCGGGACATCGTCGTAATCTTCGAGAATGGTATAGAAAAGCTTGTCATTAAGATCTTTCGGCAGTGCGGGAGCTGCTGTCTGTAAGGTGTCGAGGAGAATTTTGACATCCGTTTCGAGATCGTAGTCCTGGAAACGGACCGATACGTCGGCAAAACGGAAACCGTAGAGCTCGTAAGTCCTTCGTACACGTAACACCTGTATGATTTCGCCATTAGCTATGAAGTCCATCTCCTTATTGCCGGCAGTCCAGAAGTAGTTATTCTTGGCAATCATCAGCCGGTCGCCGGACGAAAGTTCTTCTTCACGGTATAGGATGCGGTTGCGGATACCATTATTATATAGGGTAGCCCGCTTGTTGGAGCGTGAAATAATCATGGTCTCTTCGATCCCGTCCCGACTGTAGGCCGAGGAGATTTCTTCGATGAGTTCGTCTCCGTTTACCTTTCTGAAATCGGTGAAGCCTTTCAGCCTTAGTTTGGGGAAAATCTCGACCGTCCCGTTTCGTAAGGCGTCCCGAAGGCGGGTCGCATTGAACAAGATCCCGGAGTTTTCGCTTTGGCGGACAACCTGGGTGAGGGTGATTTCCTGTACCTTTAAATTATATCCCCGCAATGTTTCCGGATTGAGAGCCGGGCTTTCGGTTTGCATGACGGGAGGTAACTGTGCCACATCGCCCATCAGGATCAGGCGGCAGTTTTCTCCGGAATAGACATATTGGACCAGGTCGTCCAGCAGGCGTCCGGTTCCGAAAACAAACGAGTCCAGTCCTTCATTGGCTATCATGGACGCTTCGTCTACGATAAATAGCGTGTCTTTATGCAAGTTATCAGCCGGATGAAAACCTGTCGGTTCGTTGGAAAAGGCTTTCTGGCGATATATCTTCTTGTGTATCGTAAATGCTTTCTGTCCGGCATAGCCGGAAAATACCTTTGCCGCCCGTCCGGTAGGGGCGAGCAAGATGCTTTTTTGTTTTAGCTCTGCCATCGTCTTGACCAAGGCTCCGACCAAAGATGTTTTACCGGTTCCTGCATATCCCTTCAGCAGTAAAAGCGAATCCGATTCTTCCGAAAGCAGGAAATTGGATAGGAGATTTAATGCCAAAACCTGGTCTTCGGTCGGATCATATGGAAAATTTTGTGTAATTTGGCGGCTTAAATAACTATTTATCATTTTGATTGTAATAATTTTCGCGATAAAGGTAGTGTATTAAATATTCTTTTTTAAATTTGCCGAACGAAATAAATTCAAAAAACAATATAAACCATGAAAGTTACATTAAAGATTTTATTGGCTGTGGCAGTAGTACTGCTTGCGTACATGTGTTACAGAAGTATTATGGGTCCGATCGAATTTAAGGATGAGAGGGATCGTCGTGAAAATTTGATCAAAGCTCGTTTGATCGATATCCGTAAAGCACAGATTGAGTACAAGAACATCCACAAGGTGCATGCAGCCAATTTTGATGAACTGAGTAAGTTTTTAAAAGATGAAAAATTGCCGTTCCTTATCAAGGAAGGTGTATTGACTGACGAACAGCTCGAAAAGGGTATGACAGAGAAAGAAGCCGTTAAGAAAGGCTTGATCAGACGTGATACTGTTTGGGTGACAGCTGTTGATACATTGTTCGGCAAAGGTTATAATGTAGACGATTTGCGTAACGTGCCGGGTGCGAACGTACAGTTTACGATGGATACGGCTACTTTGACTTCAGGTTCGGGTTATACGGTAAAAGTATTCCAGTGCGGTGTTCTGTATGATGACTATCTGGGTGACTTGAACAAGCAAGAAGTGTATAACCTGAAAGATAAAGCCAGCAAGATGGGTAAATATGCCGGTCTGCGTGTAGGTTCTGTCGAAGAAATCAATAACAACGCAGGTAACTGGGAAGATTAATACAGCCTATGGCTATAAACTTGTCTGATAAGTTAACAGCTGATCATTCGGAAAATTACATAATGTCCATCCGGCTTCGGTCGGGTGGACTTTCTTTTTCCGCATACAGTCCTTCGGTGAGCGAGAGTTTCTTTTATAGAGACGTCGAATTCGACCGGACAAGGCCTTATGTCTCTTCTCTGAAAGAATGTTTCTTCGAAAATGATTTCCTGACCTGGTTCTACAAGCAGGTCAATGTGGTGTGTGTCACTTCCCAGTATACGCTTGTGCCGGCTGCTGTTTTTCAGGAAAAGCAGAAGGCGGGACTGCTGGCGTTCACATTTTCATCTCCCGAAGGGCGTTGCCTGAGCAATGAACTGAAAGACGAACCGGCGGAACTGGTATTCGGAGTGGATGAGGATGTGTATGAGTTCTGTTCCCGTTCGCTTGTCAATCCTCGTTTTGTCCATCATGTCGGTCCGTTGCTTTCGCTGTGGAAGAAGCAGAGCCGTGCGCGCTTGCCCCGCCAGCTATATGTCGTGTTGCATCGGCGAAGGATGGATGTGGCGTGCTATGCGCAGGGAAACCTGCTTTTTGTGAACTCGTTCGAGTATGAACATACGGACGATATTTTGTATTATATATTATATGTATGGAAACAGGTCGGAATGGATCAACAGAAAGACCAGTTGCGTCTTTTCGGCGATGTGCCCTTGCGAAATGATATAACGAATACGTTGCGGAATTATTTACAATATATCGATCCGCTGGAGATCCCTTCCGAAGCCTATTTGATGGGGTCGGAGGTGTTGCAGGCTCCGTTGGATCTTATAGCTCTATCATTATGCGAATTATAAGTGGAATATACGGACGGCGACGTTTTGATGTCCCGTCTACCTTCAGCGCCCGTCCGACGACGGACTTTGCGAAGGAAAATATCTTCAATGTGATCTCCAACCATATCGATTTTGAGGGGGTGGATGCGCTCGATCTGTTTGCAGGGACGGGAAGCATTTCTTTCGAACTGCTTTCGCGCGAATGCCGGAGCGTGACGGCTGTCGAAAAGAATAATGCACATGCTTCCTTTATCGCCAAAGTCGCCAAAGAGTTGAAAACGGATTCGCTGACACTGATTCGCGGCGATGTCTTTCGTTATCTCCATTCGGCTCCGGCCCAAGGTTTTGATTTCATCTTTGCCGATCCCCCTTATGCCTTGAAAGAATTGCCCGAAGTGCCGGAACTTGTCTTCAAACGCGATCTGCTGCGGGACGGAGGCATCTTCGTGATGGAACATCCGAAGACAAATGATTTCTCCGGGTTGCCCTATTTCTACCAGCACCGCGTCTACGGTTCGGTGAACTTTTCCATCTTTATTAAAGAAGAGGAGAAAACAGACGCATAAACGATTCGGCTATACGTTGTTTGAGCGGGCGTTTCAGCCAGCGTGACGGCACCAGTCTTTCGCAACTATGCATGTCGTGCAGGAATACTTTTCTCATCTGTTGGGCAAACGAGGGCTGGTAGACAAATGCGTTGATCTCGAAATTATGCTCGAAGCTGCGGAAGTCCATATTGGCGGAACCGATGCAGGTCAGTTCGTCGTCTGCCACCATCAGTTTCGAGTGAAGGAATCCCGGTTTATAGAAATAGACCTTGACGCCCGCCTTTACCATTTCATCAATGAAAGAGTGAGTCGCCATGTTCGCCGTACGCGTGTCCGAACGCTTGGGAAGCATCAACCGCACGTCGACGCCTCCTAAAGCCGCTATCTGCAAAGCCTGGTTCAACCCTTCGGTCGGAAGGAAGTAAGGAGTCTGGATAAATACATATTTCTTGGCGTTGGCAACTGTGAAGATGGCTGCTTGCAAGAGTGTACGCCATTGTCCGACGGGGCCACTGGTACAGATCTGCATGATGTTATCATCCGAATAGACCGGAAGTGGCGGATAATAGATCTTTTCGTTCAGGAGTTTCTTGCTGACCACATACCAATCGATAAGGAATGCAGCCTGTAAGCCGTGTACTCCCTTTCCGATGATCTTGAAGTGCGTGTCTCTCCATGTCCCCCAGCTGGTCCCTTTCGTGTAGCGGTCTGCAATGTTCATGCCACCCATAAAACCGACTTTGCCGTCTATGACCACGATCTTCCGGTGGTTCCGGTAGTTTACTTTGCTGGTGAAGACTGGAAACGCCACTTTCAGGAAAGCATGGACTTCGATGCCGGCATCCGACATTTCCTTGAAGAACTTGTCTTTCACGTTCCAGCAGCCCACATCGTCGTAAAGGACACGGACTTCTACTCCTTCTTTGGCTTTCTCGATCAGCAGTTTTTTGACCTTGTTTCCGACCTCGTCGTCGCAGAAGATGTAATATTGGATGTGAATATGATGGGTTGCTTTGGCAATCTCTTGCAAAAGGTCGTGAAACTTGTCTGTCCCGTTCGTATAGATCGTGATGTCGCTTCCGTAGAGCAGGGACGATTGGTTGCTGTTTGTCAACAGTGTGACCAATGGCTGGTAGGGAGCCGGAACGGAACAGGCATCTTGTGGGAGTTTCCCTTCCTGTGGCCGTTTCATGATACGCTTATAGGTGCGTCGGGAGATAATCCGTTGCTTCCGGTTATCCTGCCCGAAGAAGAAATAGAACAGGAGCCCGATACCGGGGGCGAGCAGTAACACGATCACCCAGGGAATCGTTTTCAACGGATTCCGGTTCTCCGTGATGATAACCAACACTAGCCCAAGAATGGTGACGCAGTATAATATGATGAATATTATACCCACTATCCATTGTATGTGTATGAGTGCCAGCATTTCGGATGTTTTTTATATCTGTCAATATGTTGTAATTTGTAAAGATAGGAAGCTAAAACGGAAATAGCAAATGCGGAAGCTTTGTTTTTGTAAACCATATAGGGGAAACATTGTTCAATCTTTACTACATTTGACGTCATTAATATAGAATAGATTATGATTACTTATGTTATTATCGGGGTCACGGTTGTCGTGTCCTATATTTGTTTCGGCAACCATGAGTTGTTTCGGAAGTTGGCCTTCATACCGTATTGTACCGTTCATAACCGGGAATGGTATCGATTGATTACGCATGGTTTCGTGCATGCCGACATGACACACTTACTTGTGAATATGTTTACTTTCTGGTCATTCGGGACATATATGGAAAGTGCTTTCGGTTATTTGGGACTCGGTACAGGTGGCTATCTGGGATTATATTTTGGCGGGATGGTTGCTGCTTCACT
>ERZ827498.353-NODE-353-length-62353-cov-4.301968_pt1 | contig 62353 bp, 81 predicted proteins | sample MGYA00519865_ERZ827498 | MGnify/ENA primary metagenome ERZ827498 (study PRJEB31778, sample SAMEA3449328) | human gut metagenome | biome: human gut; feature: human-associated habitat; material: faeces | place: United Kingdom | collected 2010/2012 ...
CTAACAACAATTGGTACAAACAGCTTTCGGAATTGCACTTCCTTGAAAAGCATTGAATTGCCATCTTCTTTAACCACGATTGGCATTGGAGCTTTTGGAGATTGTACACAGTTGCAATCGGTGCAGTTTTCTGAAGGATTGAAGAGCATCGAAACTGGAGCGTTTCACGATTGTTCGGAGTTGACAGAAATCACGCTGCCTGGAACATTGTCTGAACTTGGTGATTCTGCATTCTATAATTGTTCTTCATTGGCTAGTATATCAATTCCAGCAGGGGTTACAGAATTGAACGAACTCACTTTTGTTGGCTGTACTGAATTGGAAGACATTACAATTGAAGGAGAGTTGACTTACCTTGGAGGCAATGTGTTCAGTGCAACAAAGTGGCTTGCGAACCAGCCGGATTGGGTGATTGTACAGGACAAATTTCTGCAAGCCTATCAAGGAACGGAAACAGATTTGGTGATTCCGGAAGGGGTAACCTATATTTGTGACAGAGCTTTTTCCGGAGGAGAAATCAAATCAGTGAAGCTTTCTGATTCCGTAAAAACAATTGGGAATAGCGTATTCTTATCGTCCACATTGGAGACGATTGATTTGAATCAAGTCGAATCCATTGGGAACAGTGCGTTTTATGATTGTGAATCATTGACATCTTTGAACATTCCCAATACCGTTACTTCTATTGGCAGTTCACTGGCAAGCGGATGCACAGCTCTTACAAATATAACGCTTGGAGGTTCGATTACTACGATTCCAAGCAATTCGTTTTATGATTGTTCTGCATTGGAGAAAGTAATTATTCCTGACTCCGTTACAACGATTGAGAGATATGCCTTTTATCGATGCGATTCTTTGGAGAAAATTTGGATTCCAGAAAGTGTTGTTACGATGGAAAGCGGTTCTGTTGGAAATCTAGGTGGCTCTATTTCTGAGATTTTGACAATCTATGGAAAAGCTGGAAGCACAGCAGAAACCTACGCAACAGAAAATGGGATTGCCTTTGTAGATATATCCGATACGATCATCATGGGCGATGTCAACAATGACGGAAACATTACCATTGCCGATGCAGTTCTCCTGCAAAAGTGGCTGCTCTCTGTACCGGATACCACTCTTCCAAACTGGAAAGCAGCAGATCTCTACGAAGATGAGAGATTGAATGTGTTTGACCTGTGTTTGTTGAAACGAATGCTGATAGAGCTATAAATTTGCTTTATCAATAGATTCTAGCACTTTCCCTAAATTGCGGAGCAGCTTCGGTTGCTCCGCATTTTTTGTATTCTCTTGAAAATAGAGAACCACAGTTCATTTTATGTACTATAGTATAAATGAGCATTTCCAGCGACTTGCACAAAAATATGTCATAATTTCACATGATAATCCCGTTTTTAATTGCAGAGAGAGCATAAAAGGTTGGGAATTGTTGTGCAAAATGACGGTGTATGCTCATTTATAGTACTATAGTTCATTGTTGAGAGGTGAATCCCATGAACAGAAATGAAATGGAAGCATTCATAAAAAACTACATTCGAGTTTATTTGCTACGAACCAGAGAAGAACGTAACCTCTCGCAAGAGAAAATGGCTGAATTGCTGAAAATGTCCTGCAGAGGATATGTAAAATTGGAGTATGGGGAATCTTGCTGTAATACGGTTACATTTCTTCTTATTCTATTTGGGATTGAAGAATATTCGGAGGATTTTATTGTTAAAATGAGAAAAGAATTTTTTCGTGCAGCTGAGGGAGCGGTTTCCAAACCTGTCTTTGTTTGAGTTACTGGAAGCTGCTAGTTATTGAACACCTATGATTGTAAAATCTATTCGTTTGTTGCAAAACGGAGCAGCTTTTCCCGTTTGTCCGAAGTGTAACAGTTTCATCGAACGAGAATATGCGAATTGCTGCGAGGTTTGTGGGCAGGTGTTGAGCTGGAAAGGCTTTTATAAGGCAAAGATAATTAAATGAGGAATTGCGTTTTTCACAAACTCGCCCTTGCATTTCACGTGGAAATATGGTATACTAAAAGTGAAAGAAAGGAGCGTGATTCCAATGGCAACCGAACAAGAAAAGAACCGGTGAGTGGCGGAGCAATTGCGGCTAATTGATGATGATTTTTTGCGGCTCTATTTCAACGACAATCCGGAAGGCGTGGAGTATATCCTAAACATCTTGCTAGAACGTCACGATTTGAAGGTTCTGCATAGTGAAACACAGTGTGAATACCGTAGCTTGTCCGGACGTTCCGTTTCACTGGATATTTATGCGGAAGATATTGATGGAAAACGTTACAACATCGAAATCCAACGAGCGGATTCCGGAGCAATCTCAAAGCGTGCCAGATTCCACAGCAGTATGCTGGATACCAAACTGCTCCAGAAGAAAGAGCCATTCCGCAATTTGGCGGAAACTTTTGTGATTATGCTGACGGAACATGACATTATGAAGCACGGCTTGCCACTATATCATTATGATAGAATTTGTCGTGAAACCGGTGCGTATTTGGAAGACGATTCGCATATTATATACGTAAATGGTGCTTATCAGAATCCGAACGACAGCATTGGCAGACTGATGCACGACTTCCAGTGTGTGAATGCGAAGGATATGTACGCTGAAGAATTATCAGAACGCTTTCGATATTTCAAGGAAACCGAAGGAGGTATGGGCGAAATGTGTAAAGTTGTAGAAGAACGGGCGAAGGAATGCGTAATGCGAGAGAAGATTGCGGATATTTTCTCATTGCTTCTGCTGGGCAAATTAACGCATGAAGAAATCGCAACCGCACTTCATGTATCAGTAGAGCTTGTGGATGAGGTAGCAAGTGGCAAAGTTGCTTAAAATGCCACTTTAAAAAATAAAGCGAATACGACTGATTTTAATTAAAATCAGCCACTCAGCTTAATTTTTGAAACCAATTTTCAAATAGCAAACGATAGCCCAAAATCGAGTGCCTCGCAAACGATAGCTCAACTTATGTACAAACAATGTCTGAAAACAGTCCCTAAAAACCAAACGATACCTTTGCTTATCGTTTGCGATTTGGCTTTCGATTTTCACATCCATGAGTGATAGCATTTCTCTTGATTTTCAGCCGAAAAACAAAAAACCTCGCAGAATTGCGGGATTTTCAGGTTTAATTTGTATCAAAATGAGAGCCCTTAGGCACACGCAACACTGCACGAACTCTCCCGCAGAGCAGCGGTTACCTGCTCCAGCGGGGGAGTTTTTGTTTTATCAGTCAGATTGACCAGCACCGTGATCTGCTCCTTGTACACGATGACCTGATTCACAAGCAGCTGCAGGATCTTCTCCGTGCCCTCTGCCTGTACTTCCAGCAGACGGTGTGCGAAGTATTGGAAATGCTCCAGCTTCAGTTCCGGTGCGTCGGTTTGCAGCAGTCGCACTTCCGTTTCCAGAGCCGCTTTCTGCTGCTCCAGCTGCTGCATGGTCGCTTGCAGGGCTGCCGACGTGATGCCGTTCAGCACGGCGTTTACGGCGTTCTCCAGTTTCTTTTCCGTTTCCTGCAATCGCCGCTGTGCAGCCGTCAGATCGGCGTTTTCGTGGGTGCTCTGCTGATATAGTACATAGGTGGCATTTGCGATCTGCTCGCACGCCTCCGGAGTAGTGTACTGTGCGATCGCATCCAGCACAGCATGTTCCAGTTCCGCAGCAGGCAGCCAGCCGCAGCATTTGTTCGGGCAGCAGTAGTAATAATACCGCTTGTCCGTTTTGCTGGTTCCGGCTCTGCCGGTGAGCCGTCTGCCGCAAGTGCCGCAGATCGCTTTTCCGGTCAGCACATATTCATGGGGGCTCTGGGTGTGGCGGTGCTTGTGTCTGGATTCCGTCAGACGTTCCTGCACGCTCCGGAACAGCTCCGGCTCGATGATCGGGGGACAGTGGGCATCTTCTCCGGCACACTGGAACGTCCCTGTGTATCGCTGGTTGGCAAGGATTCGGGAGATCGTATCAATGCGGAACTGCTTGCCGCGGCTGGTAGTGTAGCCGGCGTGGTTCAGATCGTCGCAGATCTCAGTGAATGTCCTGCCGTTGTCGTAGCTGGTGAAGATCCGGCGTACCAGTGATGCACCTGCCGGCTCGATCTCCATCTGCTTGTCTGCTCCGATGCGGTAGCCCAGAGCCACGTTGCCGCCGGTAGTCTTGCCCTTGATGGCATTCTCACGCATGCCGCGCTTGATTTTCTGGGAAAGCTCCGCACTGTAGTACTCGTTCATTGCCTCCAGCAGTCCTTCCAGAATGATGCCCTCCGGACTGTCTGTGATATGCTCTTTGGCAGAGAGAACCCGCACGCCGTTGGCTTTCAGCTTGCTTTTGTACATGGCACTGTCATAGCGGTTTCTGGCGAAGCGGTCAAGCTTGTACACGATAACCGCCTGAAAAGTCTTGTATCTGCTGTCGGCGATCATTCGCTGAAACTCCGGGCGGTTGGCAGTCGTGCCGCTGATCGCACGGTCGATGTACTCTCCGATGATGTTAATGCCCTCAGACGCTGCAAACGCCTTGCATTCCCGAAGCTGTCCCTCAATGGACTGCTCGGTCTGCCGGTCGCAGCTGTAACGGGCGTAGATCACTGCATTCATGTGTAAATTTCCTCCTAAGACTTGATTTTTCAGAGGAAATATGCTATAATAGACCTTGCTTTGGGAAGTCTATTATCGCAATAGTTTTTCCTCTTGCCGCTTCACGGTTGCCGCCGTGGGGCGGTTTTTTTGTGTTATGCCGCCGGTTGATATTCCACAATGGCGACTTCGGTCATGGCTGCCTTGCACTTCTCCAGAATCTGTTCGATTTTTTGCAGCGTTGTACCGGTGTAGACCACCTCGCCGCACTGGGAGCATTTCAGGCAGGGGACATGCTTGATAATGACGATGCAATTTTCCAGTTCTGCCACGTGGGTGGTGAAGTCAGGAACCATGTCACCTTTGCAGTAAAAACAATTCATGCCTTTTTCCTCCTTGTTTTGTAATCGCTTTCCCATTTGTCTGTTGACGGATAGTATGCGGTGATGATCCACAGATATTCGCCGTCTGTTCCGCAGACCACGTGCAGATATTTCCCAGAAACGGAAAAGCCCAGTATCAGACAGCTGGGGTGTGGATAATCGTCCGGATATTGTTCGATGATCTCGCCGCCGGAAATTGCTGCGATCACATCTTCATAGCGTATCTGGCGTTCTAAGAGCCGGACAGCACTGTGCTGTGTGAGAATAACACGGTCGCTGTCCTCGGCAATTTTTCGGAGCGTTTCGATTTGTAGCAATGGACGTTTCCTCCTGTTCTATTGTTTTAGCCCTGCCGGTTTCGGTAGGGCGTTTTTCTATATTTCCGGAAACATAGACTGCCGAATTATGCGTATCCATACAATTCTGCCGGTGTACAGCCAACCATGTAGCAGTAAACTTTTTCGTCAATAGAGTCATAATTTTGTTTTGTTATGTAGTATTCGTCGGACTTTTTATTACAGATAGAAGCTACAGCCATTGGTTCAGAAATATGAAAACAGTTCGTGTAGTCAGAAACTGTTTCCAATTGAAATCCTATGATAATTTGGATAGGACAAAGAAGATTTCTTGCAAAGCAGTTTGCCTCTTTATCAGCAATTTCATTGTCATTTGTGTGTCCAAGTATGATGTGTCCTAATTCGTGAGCAAGTGTAAATTTGGTCGTTGTAGTATCTTTGAAATCATTGTAATAAATAATATATCTATTATTTAGACGATCTGCAACAGTAAATCCTTGTTCGCTAGAAGCATACTGATAGGTAAACTCGCTATGTGAAACGTTTAATTTTTGAGCTGCACATGAATACGAGCAAATTTTTATGTTAGGATAGCGTTTAATGATAGTAAGAATTTTTATTTCAGGAAATGTTCCATCATAATACTGTAGTACGTCATATGCTGCATTTGTTGCACGTCTATAATCGGGAAACTCAATCATCAAACTCCTCCTTAAACATCAGTCTTGCCATATCGAGTAGTTGTTTTCTTTTTTCTGGTGATAATTTTTTTGCGTTTCTATTTAAAATAATCAAGTTTTCATCTGAAGTATCCACAGAAGCAATTTCATTATCGTTCCAACCCATTAAGTAAGCTGGAGAAACCGATAGATATTTTGCGATCGCTTCAATTTTGTCAGATGGGATATTTGAAATGATATTATTCTCATACTTATAAATATTTTGTTTTGTTGTTTGGATCGCTTCTGCTAATTCCGTTTGGGAGATTCTTTTTTCTTCTCTTGTCTGTCTTATTCTTTCGCCAACAGTCATTGCGGTCACCTCGCTTTAATACTATTATAGCGAACTTCTTGTAACTTGTCAAGAAAAAAAGTTCTAAAAAAACGAAAAAAATGTCTTGACAAGTTACAGCTAATGTGGTATAATAGGGGTAACTTAAAAAGATACCGAGGTGATGAGCATGATTGACACTGCGAGTTTAAGAGCAGAAATGACTAGATACGGTTTCACCCAAAAGCAAATGGCGGAATCTATTGGAATATCGCCACGTACTTTTTCTAACAAGCTGAAAAAGGGGGTGTTTGGAAGTGATGAAATCGAACAGATGATTCATATCTTGAAAATTCAAGATCCTGCATCTATTTTTTTTGCTCAAGAAGTAACTTGAAAAGATACTAAAATTTGAAAGGAAGACGAAACGTGAAAGAAATCATTCCCAAAGATGCCTACGGCGTATTCGCCGACAATCACGATGTCGCACTGGTGGATAGCCGGTATGTGGCACAGTACTTTGAAAAAGAACACAAGACCGTTTTGCGAAATATTGATGCAATTCTGGGAGTAGATTCTGGATTTAGTCCGGAATTTGGTCGGCACAATTTTGTGCCGATCTCATACAAAGATCAGCAGAACAGAAAGCAGCGTTGCTACGCCATTACCAGAGATGGATTCACAGCATTGGCGATGGGATTTACAGGCAAGAAAGCCGCAAAGTTCAAAGAACTCTACATTCGCCGATTCAACGAAATGGAACGCTTTATCCGAACACTGGTTCTGACACGAAAAGAGTTCCCACTGTTGACGGAGAACATCAAGCTGCTGCATGACAATCCGAAACCGTATCATTTCAGCAATGAATGCGATATGATCAACCGTATTGTGACCGGAATGTCTGCAAAGCAATTCCGGCAGGCAAACGGCATCGAAAAGGGCAAGAGCATTCGCCCATATCTGAACGATGCACAGATTCAGCTGATGGAAACACTGCAAAAGGTGGACATTGGATTGCTGGTTTCTGTACCGGACTTTGAACAGCGGAAACGGTATCTCGAATGGTACAAGATGAAACTGGAAGAAAAGGCGGTAGGGGAGCAGACAGCAGCGTAAATGTTTTCTGACGTGCGGAAATACGCAGTTCGCATTCAGCGGTTGTGATGCTGTAAAGAAAAGGGATGGATGAGGAGGTGAAAATGGTATGGAGCAAGCAAAGGCCATAAAAGATGCCAAGGTCATCGAGGTGGTGCAAGTAGTCTATTTGGCAGGAAAGGAAAATTCCTCTACCAATCCACTTCGCCTGATTACGGAGTATCGCAGCAAGGACGGGGCGTTTTTGGCTGAGTTCGATTCGCATCAATACCAGAAAGAAGAGCAGTAGCCTTTTCATAAGCAATGTCGGTTTCAATTGTCGCAACAACAGCATCGATAAACAATTTCAATTCTTGTATAGAGTACTCAATGTGCCGCTTTTCATAGTGTGTTTCATCGTTACCGATCCATGCGGATGCCTTGGAAAGAGCTTGTATTTTATCAGATTTGATGTAGCTGTTGATACAGTTTGCAAGAAATGCTTTTTTAATTTCTTCTTCTTTGTCGGGATCCTTTTCGATGGCATAGTCTTTGATTAGAATTTCGAGTGCTTTTCTGTAGCCCATGCCGCAGATTTCATTTAATCGGTTATGCTCTGCAAGAAGTGCCTCATTGTATACGCTGCAAAATCTAGGGTATTTCGCTTTAATGTCCTCACTGAATTCTTTTTGCTTTGTTGGCTGTGGGTATAGTTGGTAAGCAATCAGATCGGCTGTTCTTCCGCTGTTTTCTTCGAAAGTTGTTTCTTCGTAGGCAGCAAAAGAAATCCTGTCGCACTTCGGACATTTTAGGATAACATACGGAATCTTGAGTTCTCTATAAAGAGGGTCAAAGTCGTAGAACCCGAACAGCGGGGACATTTCTAGTGTTGTGTTACACATGGGGCATATGTTAGGCATATAAACCCTAGATGTAAATCTTAAATCGGCGGGTTCAACTGCAGAGAAGAAAGAAATGTTTTTTATCATTTTATACACCTCCGTTTGATGTACATAGTATAGCATAATGGGTTGAAAAAAGCAACTGCCGACTTGTATAGAATAGGTCATAAGAGAAAATGTGATGCTGCAAAGAAAAGGGATGGATGAGGAGGTGAACAGCGTGGACATCATAAAAGAACGTGAAATTCTACAGAAATGCCTTTGTGCGTCTGTGGGCAAAGAAAAATGCAAAAAAATAACGGAGCAGTTCATTTCTGTTGCCGTTGAAAACAATCTGAACTACTCCGGTTCTATTTTGCATGATTTTATGCGATTGGCTGAGATTGAAATCAGTCTTCGTCAGATTCGTTAAATTTTGATTGAAGTGCTGTTTCAGCACAGAGGAGGTGTGAAATGAAGACACTATATATTTTTTTGAGTACCTTATTGCTTGCTTGTGGCGTCACGCTTATCGTTTGGGGACTGGTGAAAGCACTTAAAAAAAGTGAAATAACGCAGGAAGGATTCTCTATTTCTGTAGAAATAATCGCCTATCTTTATGACCGTGCGAAAAGTGGCGATGATGAGGCGTTTCAGATTTTGCAACGGCTCTTTAATAGCTGAAAGTGCACTGCCTGCTACAGACTTCAAGGTTTTGCTATATCTTCCGTCCGTCCTGAGCATGACGCAAAACCGCTTACCAACATCTTCAATCTTCAATCCTCAATCGCCATTGTGGCGAATACCTCCTTTCTTATCCATGCGGCAGTACTGGCAATGCTGCCGCAGATGGGGCGACGAGTATCAGCCGGGTGCAACTCCCGGACGCTCCGCAATTCCGCAAAGTGAGGTGAATCATATGAACAATACCATGACGAAACAGGTGGACAGGACGGACAGAGAGCAGTATCTGGAAGCCTGCCGGAGCTATGCGGCGGCAACGTCGCCCATGGACGGTCTGGCACTGGCACAGCTGGCGATCTTCGCCGGAATGCAGATCGGCGAGCAGAACGCTGCACGCACACAGAAAGGAGCATAACATGGCAAAAACCAACCTGAAAGAGATGCCGGTGGAAGTTCGTCCTTCCGGCAAAGAACCGCAGAACGACTTCTTCGTAGCGTTTCTGGAATATGTGAAGCAGCATGCCGATGAAGCGATCGCTGCGGTAGAGGCACAGAAAAATGCCGCAAAGTAAATACGTGAAAGGAAGTATCATCATGGAAACCCAGAAGAAACACATTGAGTTTCACATCAATATCGACGAAGCAGCGGATCGGCTGAATGTGCAGATCGTCGCAGAAAAGCCGACTGTGGGCGAAATGCTCACGTGCCTTCTCGGTACTGTAAAATGTGTTGCAACGACTGTCGCTGAAAATAGAAGCGAGGACACGCAGAAGACACTACACAGCTTTGCTACCATGGTTTTGAAGCTGGCGGACGAAATGCAGGACGAGGAGGACAACCGATGACCCTCAAAATGACCGCCGAGGAATACGACGGCGTGATAAAATACCTGCTGTCCCTGCCGATGAGTAAGGCAGACAAGCCGATGCTGGCACATCTGTACGCTGGCGGCGGTATCCCAGAAGTCCTCGGCGAAACCAGCAAGGAACTGCGTGTCAGAGTGGCGATGAACGCTGTCAAGACAAAATGCGATGAAAACACGCAGAAAGGAGATAAGAAACGTGAAAGTACTGGTAGCGTGTGAGGAATCGCAGAGAGTATGCACAGCGTTTAGAGAACTTGGACACGAGGCATACAGCTGCGACGTACAAGAGTGCTCCGGCGGACACCCGGAGTGGCATATACAAGGCGATGTACTGCCGTACATTGACGGCAGCTGTATCTTCACAACAATGGACGGTGCGGCACATCGGATTGACGGCACATGGGACCTGCTGATTGCACATCCGCCCTGCACATATCTTAGCAACGCCGGAGCACGGCACCTTTGGAAAGGTCATGTACTCAATCAAGAGAGGTACGAAAAAGGTTTGGAAGGCAAGGCATTTTTCATGCGATTCTGGAATGCAAACTGCCCAAGAATCTGTGTCGAAAATCCCGTCCCAAGCCGCATATACGGACTGCCTAGGTACACGCAGGCGATAAGCCTTACGAGTATGGACACCCATACAGCAAGCGGACGTGTCTGTGGCTTAAAAACCTGTTGCCGCTACAGCCAACGAACATCGTGGAACCGATAGGTACATGGTGCCCGTCCGGCAGCTACAGCTACAAGCACGGTGCCAAGCATAAAGGGATTTTTACAAAAGACAGAGCCAAAAACAGGAGCAAGACGTTTTTAGGCATCGCCCAAGCCATGGCACAGCAATGGGGCGTTAAAACAGAAAAAACCCCCGCACCGGCGGCAACCGGTAACGGGGGCATGGGTAAATAAAACCACCACCATCATATCACACTTAGGAGGAAATGTCAAATGAAAATCAAAAACAGCGACCTTTACGCGGCGGCACTCGTCAGCATTGCCCACGACATGGACATGGAGCAGGAACTGAAAGCCGATGTGCTGACACTGCTGGGCTGTGACCGCAGAGATGCACGGTATCTGGAAGATGCGGAATCCGCCGACATCGAGGAGGCATGCAAGCGTGGATAACCAGAACAGGAAAGACCGGTGCGTCAACTGCGGCATCAAGAGCGTGCCCTTGTACTTAGGACTGGACGGCAGACTGCACTGCACCGATCGCATCGGCTTGCTGCTGCCGCCAAACAAGCCGGAACAGCCGGCAGAGGAGGAACATCATGGATAAACTGAGAATGCAGAAGAAAGAGCCTGCCGGCAGGAAGAACGGCGAACGGCGTCTGTTCAGCAGCGTGAACCTGCGGATGGAGCATATTGCATTGGTGGAGGAGATCGCACTGGAAACCGGACGCACCAAGACCCAGGTGCTGGGGGATATGGTCCAGTTCGCCTATGACCACATCGAACTGTACGAGGAGGGAGAAGCATGAGCGTGAAGATCAACAGTCTGGAAATCGAAAACGTCAAGCGGATCAAGGCGGTAAAGCTGGAACCGTCTGCCAATGGTCTGACCATCATCGGCGGCACCAACAATCAGGGGAAAACCTCTGTGCTGGACGCCATTGCATGGGCACTGGGCGGCGACAAGTACAAGCCCACCGCTGCGGCAAGGGACGGGGCATACACCGACCCCATTCTCCATGTGGAGCTGTCCAACGGTCTGATCGTGGAGCGAAAGGGCAAGAACAGCAGCCTGAAAGTCATCGATCCCAACGGCAACAAGGCAGGGCAGCAGCTGCTGAACTCGTTCCTGTCTGCACTGGCACTGGATCTGCCTAAGTTCATGAACGCATCGGACAAGGAAAAAGCGGCGATCCTGCTGCAGATCATCGGCGTGGGCGAGCAGTTGACACAGATCGAATCTGAGGAAAGCCGGCTGTACAACCAGCGTACTGCCATCGGCAGAATCGCCGACCAGAAGCAGAAGTACGCCTCAGAGCTGCAGTGCTGGGAAAATGTGCCGAACACACCGGTTTCCGCATCGGAGCTGATCGCACGGCAGCAGGAGATTCTGGCACGCAACGGCGAGAACCAGCGGAAACGGGAAAACGCTGCCCGGTACGCACAGGAACTCACCGCCGCACAGGCTGCCTATGACGCTGCCAAACAGCGTCTGGAACTGGCAGAGCAGAACGCTGTGACCGCCCAGATGTCCGCACGGGATCTGCAGGACGAATCCACCGCCGAACTGGAAAAGAGCATTGCAGAGATCGACGCCATCAACATGAAGATCCGGGACAATCTGAACAAGGAACACGCCGAGGAAGAGGCAAAGACCTACCGGCAGGACTACGAGGCACTGACGGAGCAGATCAACGCACTGCGGCAGGAGAAACAGGACTTGCTGCACGCCGCCGACCTGCCGCTGGAAGGGCTGACGGTGGAAAACGGTGCATTGCAGTACCACGGTAAGCAGTGGGACAGCATGAGCGGCTCAGAGCAGCTGCGAGTGGCAGCTGCCATTGTCCGCAAACTGAATCCGGACTGCGGCTTTGTGCTGCTGGACAAGCTGGAACAGATGGACAGCGTCACCCTGCAGGAGTTCGGGCAGTGGCTGGAACAGGAGGGCTTGCAGGCAATTGCCACCCGTGTGTCTACCGGAGATGAGTGCAGCGTCATCATTGAGGACGGCTATTCTGTGGACACCCGTCCGGCACAGCCGGTGCAGCCAGAGCCGCTGACACCGCCGATCATTCAAAAAGCATGGACGAAAGGAGCGTTCTAAATGGAATTTCAGGAAACAAACGGCATTCAGACCGGTGCCGGTGTGAAACTGGTCATCTACGGACAGGAGGGCGTGGGCAAGACCTCTCTGGCGGCACAGCTGCCGGGAGCGGTCTTTCTGGACTGCGAGGGCAGCACATCGAAGATGAACGTCCGGCGGCTGCCTAAGCCCACCAGCTGGGAGATGCTCCAGCAGGAAGTGGACTTCGTGCTGGAATCCCACGCACAGCGGCAGTATCAGACCTTGTGCATCGACACCTTCGACTGGGCAGAACGCCTTGCCATTGCCCAGCTGTGCAGCAAGCATCAGGTCAACGGCATCGAGGGATTCGGCTACGGCAAGGGCTGGGAGTACGAGGCGGAGGAGATCGGACGGTTTCTGGACAGCACAGAACGCCTTGTGCAGGCTGGCGTTAATGTGGCACTGCTCTGCCACGCCGTCACCCGAAAAGCGTCCCTGCCGGAGATCGACGCAGAGTTCGACCACTGGGAACTGAAGCTGGGGAACAAGACCACCAACAAGATCGCACCGCTGCTGAAAGAGTGGTCGGACATCACCCTGTTTCTGGCGTTCCAGACCCACGTCATCGCCACCGATGACAAGGGCAAAAAGCACAAGGCGACCGCCTGCAACCGTGTGATGTACACCACGAAAACGGCGTGGTGGGATGCCAAGAACCGGTTCGGGCTGCCGGAGATGCTGCCCCTGGAATATGCGTCCATTGCGTCTGTTTTCACGGCTGCACCGGCAGCCGCACCCAAGCCGAAGGCACAGCAGGTCATAGAAAAGGCACAGGCTGCCGGACTGCCCACGGAAAAGGATCTGGCGGAATCGGAGCTGCTGATTACCGCAGACGGACAGCTGCCGGAGCCTCGGCAGACCGCCGAAGATGTCCAGACACAGCACATTCTGGACGGCATTGCACCCCAGCTGGCACAGCTTATGGCAGCCGCACAGGTGCAGCCGTCGGAACTGCAGGCAGTGGTCGGCAGCAAGGGCTATTTTCCGGCAGATATGCCCGTGCAGAACTATCCGCAGGACTTCGTGGAAGGCTGGTGCATTCCGTGGTGGCAGAACATCATGGGCATGATCCAGCAGAACCGGAAAACGGCGTGATATTGCAGGAACGTTATCTTTTGGAACAACCCCTCAGTCACCTATGGTGACAGCTCCCCTAAAGGGGAGCCTATATATGCCTCCTCTCATAGAGGAGGTGCCCGTTAGGGCGGAGGAGTCGTATCACTACTTAAATCACAACCTCAGAAAGGCAGGTCAAACATGAACGAATACAACACAACCGCAAATCCGCAGGGACACGAACTGGGCTGGGACGATGAGATCCAGCAGGAGAGCAGCTTCATTCTGCTGCCGGAGGGCGACTACCGCTTTACCGTGGAGAAATTCGACCGTGCCAGACACGCCGGCTCGCCAAAAGTTCCGCCCTGCAACAAGGCGATCGTCCACTTTCGGGTGTTCAGTCCTGACGGCAGCAGCGTTCTCGTGCAGGAGAACCTGTTCCTGCACACGAAAATGGAATGGAAACTGTCCGAGTTTTTCGCCAGCATCGGCATGAAACAGAAGGGGCAGGCGGCACAGATGAACTGGTCACAGGTGTGCGGCAAGTCCGGCGTGTGCCATGTGAAAATCCGCACCTATGACAAAAAGGACGGCAGCGGAACCGGACAGGCAAACCAGATCGACAAGCTGTACCCGTCCTACGATCAGCCCCAGATCGCTCAGAATGCCCCACAGCAGCCCTACACCGCACCCCAGTCCTCGTATCCGCAGAACAATGCACAGCCGTGGCAACAGCCCCAGAACGTCCCTCAGGGCGGCTGGAACAGGGGACAGTTTTAAGGAGTGATGCAAAATGCAAATGCGACCATATCAGCAGGCGGCGAGAGAAGCCGTGCACCGGGAGTGGGACGAGGGCAGAAACCGGACGCTGCTGGTGCTGCCCACCGGGTGCGGCAAGACCATTGTCTTTGCCAAGATCACCGAAGACGAAGTCCGCAGCGGCAGCCGTGTGCTGATCCTTGCACACCGGGGCGAGCTGCTCCAGCAGGCAGCGGACAAGCTGGAACGCACCAGCGGTCTGAAATGTGCCGTGGAAAAGGCGGAGCAGACCTGTCTGGGGGAGTGGTACCGTGTCACGGTGGGCAGCGTCCAGACCCTCATGCGGCAGAAACGCCTTGCCCAGTTTCCGCCGGACTATTTTCAGACCATTATCATCGACGAGGCACACCACGCCATTTCCGGCAGCTATCAGGTGATACTGGAGCACTTTGCCGGTGCCCATGTGCTGGGCGTGACGGCAACGCCCGACCGGGGCGACAAGCAGAATCTGGGCAAGGTGTTCGACAGTCTGGCGTATGAATACACGCTGCCACAAGCCATTCACGAGGGATACTTAACGCCGATCCGGGCACTGACTGTGCCGGTGCAGATCGATTTCACCCATGTGGGGACGGCTGCCGGAGATTACAAGCCGGGGGATATTGCCACGGCATTAGACCCCTATCTCGATCAGATCGCCGCCGAAATGGCAAAGCACTGTGCCGACCGGAAGACGGTGGTGTTCCTGCCGCTGGTCAAAACCTCCCAGAAGTTCCGGGACATTCTCTGTCAGCACGGATTCCGGGCGGCAGAGGTCAACGGCGAATCCGACGACCGGGAACAGGTTTTACAGGACTTTTCCGACGGCAAATACAACGTGCTGTGCAACAGTGCGCTGCTCACCGAGGGCTGGGACTGTCCGGAGGTAGACTGCGTGGTGGTGCTGCGTTCGACGAAAGTCCGTGCCCTGTACTGCCAGATGGTGGGACGCGGCACACGGCTGGCAGAGGGGAAAGACCACCTTCTGCTGTTGGATTTCCTGTGGAACACGGAAAAGCACGAGCTGTGCCGTCCGGCGTGCCTCATCTGCGAGGACGAAGAAGTGCAGCAGAAAATGACACAGCAGCTGGAACAGCAGCCCGGTGTGCCAGTGGACATCGAGGAAGCCGAAAACAAAGCGTCTGAGGACGTGGTGGCAGACCGGGAGTCCAAGCTGGCGGAGCAGCTGGAATCCATGAAAAAGCGGAAGTCCAGGCTGGTAGACCCCCTGCAGTACGAGATGTCGATCCAGTCCCGGGATCTGACCGGCTATGTGCCGGCGTTCGGGTGGGAATCCAGTCCGCCGACGGACAAGCAGAAGAAAGACCTGGAGAAACGGGGCATCAACCCCGATGCGGTGGAGAGTGCCGGAAAGGCGGAACAGATCCTCCGCACAGTGGCACAGCGGCAGATCAGCGGACTGGCTACCCCGAAGCAGATACGCTGTCTGGAAAAGTACGGTTTTCTGCACGTGGGCGGCTGGTCCTTCGAAGCAGCAAAGAATCTCATCAACCGCATTGCCGCAAACGGCTGGCGTGTGCCGCGGTCGATCACAGCGGCGGAGTATGTGCCGGAGGTGCATGGATAAATGGATTACAAAGACGACAACTTAGACGAACTGCTGGACTACATCGACCCGGCAGCCCTGACCTATCAGGAGTGGTGCGGGGTGGGCATGGCATTGAAAGATTCCGGCTATGACTGCTCCCTCTGGGACAGCTGGTCACAGCGTGACACTGTCCGGTATCACAGCGGCGAGTGCGAAAAGAAGTGGCGGTCTTTCGCCGGCTCAGAGCACCCGGTCACTGCCGGAACAATTGTACACATGGCACTGGAAAACGGCTATCGTCCCCAGAGTGCCCCGAAAGAATCCAGAGCACTCAGCTGGGACGATTACATCGGGGAGGACTATGTGGTCACCAGCCGGAAAGAGGCACAGGACATTCCCGTGGCAGAGCCGCAGGCGTGGAATCCGGCACAGGAACTCTCCCGCTACATCGAAACCTTGTTTGAAGCAGAAGATTTCGTGGGCTATGTGACGGAAACGTGGCAGAACAAGGACGGCAAGTATCTGCCCACATCGGGCTGCTGCGACCGTACCGCCGGGCAGCTCCTGGAGGCTCTGGGCAAGTGCGGCGGCGACATCGGGGCGGTAGTCGGGGACTATGCCGAAGAAGCCGGAGCGTGGATCCGGTTCAATCCCCTGGACGGCAAGGGCGGTAAAAACGAGAACGTCACGGAATACCGCTATGCACTGGTGGAATCGGACGTGCTGGACGTGGAACGGCAGAACGGCATTCTCCACGAAATGCAGCTGCCCATTGCGTGTCTGGTGTACTCCGGCGGCAAGAGCCTCCACGCCATTGTGCGTGTGGACGCTCCCAACTACGAAGAATACCGAAAACGAGTGGATTTCCTCTATGAAGTCTGCGACAAGAACGGTTTGAAGGTAGACCGCCAGAACCGGAACCCGTCCCGGCTCTCCCGTATGCCGGGTATCCTGCGGAACGGAAAAAAGCAGTTTCTGGTGGCGACCAACATCGGGCTGAGTTCGTGGGCGGAATGGAAAGATTACATCGACAGCGTCACCGATGATCTGCCGGAGTTCGAGAGCATGGCGGATGCGTGGGAGCATATGCCGGAGCTGTCGCCGCCGCTGATCGAGAACGTGCTGCGGCAGGGACACAAGATGCTCATTGCCGGACCGTCCAAGGCCGGAAAGTCCTATGCCCTCATTGAGATGTCCATTGCCATTGCCGAGGGGCGGCGGTGGCTGGGCTGGCAGTGTGCCAAAGGGCGTGTGCTGTACGTCAATCTGGAACTGGATCGGGCGAGCTGTCTGCACCGGTTTCGGGACGTGTATCAGGCAATGAAACTGCCGGCGGCGAATCTCCGGAGCATTGACATCTGGAATCTCCGCGGCGTGACAGAACCCATGGATAGGCTTGCCCCGAAGCTTATCCGGCGAGCCAAGAAAAAGCAGTACATCGCCGTCATCATCGACCCCATTTACAAGGTCATCACCGGCGACGAGAACAGTGCCGACCAGATGGCACATTTCTGCAACCAGTTCGACAAGGTCTGCACCCAGCTGGGCTGTGCGGTGATCTACTGCCACCACCACAGCAAGGGGGCACAGGGCGGCAAGCGGAGCATGGATCGTGCCTCCGGCAGCGGCGTGTTTGCCCGTGATCCGGATGCACTCATTGACATGACGGAGCTGGAGCTGACCGACGAGATCCTCAAACAGGAGACCAACACTGCCATCTGTGAAGCCTGCATTGAAAAGCTGCGGCAGCACGCTCCGGCAGTGCTGGCAGATGCCGCACCGGACGAGCTGCTCAGCCATGTGGAATCCCTGAAGCTGTGCCGGGACAATCTGCCGCCGGCGGTGTACGATGGCTTTCTTGGCGAGATCGAGGCGGTCAAGCGGACAGTGCGGCAGCGAACCGCATGGCGGCTGGACGGCACGCTCCGGGAGTTCCCGAAGTTCGAGCCGAAGAACCTGTGGTTTCGGTATCCGGTGCACGTGGAGGACACTGTGGGCGTGCTGAAAGACCTGCAGGCAGAGAGCGAGATGCCGCCGCATCAGCGTGGAGCAAAGCGTGGCGGCGAGGGCAAAAGACGTACAGAGAAAGCAAAGAATGCAGACAAGCGAGCTGAACTTCTGAACACGTTCAATACCTGCAACATAGATGGACAAGTTACGGTCAAGGACATGGCAGAGTATCTGGGCGTAGAGGAAAAAACAATCCGAAACCGCATCAAACGCTGTGATGATTTCACCGTAGAAAATTCCATTATCACCAAGAAAAAAGCAGAGTAAAATACTTTAGCGATTTAGTGGGAAAAAGCGAGGGAAAAATCCCTTATATAATATATATTTTTCCTTTCCCTCAAAATCGGAGTCAATGGGGTGTACGTGAAAGAAGGGCTTGAGAGCCTGCCCTTCTTACACTACACACCACATTCCATTGACAAAAGGCAGTTACACAGAACCAGAAATGGAGGTACGAACATGACAACATTTTTCCTGCCCATGCTGCCGCCGACCAGTACGCACCAGCAGGTGGGACATACCATCGACAAGCAGGGACGGCACCGGTTCTACCAGCGTGGAAACGGCGAGGCAGAGGCAAAGCTGACCGCCCATCTCATGAAGCACATTCCGGAGCAGCCGTACAGCGGTGCGGTTCGTGTGGTGGTGAAGTGGTGCTATCCCAGAAAGGCAAAGCACCAGAACGGCGAACCCTATACCAACAAGCCGGACGTGGACAACCTGTGCAAGGCACTGTTCGACATCATGACCCGGCTGCACTACTGGAACGATGACAAGCAGATCTACAGTGCAGTGGTGGAGAAGTTCTGGGCAGATGTGCCGGGGGTGTTTGTGGAGATCGAGGAGGCAGAGGAGCATGAGTGAGATTAAATTGAAAAACTGTCCGTTTTGTGGTGGCGAGGCGGAAATGGGATTCCGTGACGCTAGTGCTTTTGTGATGTGTACAAAATGCCTTGCAAGAAGTAGAACGGTTGTGGCGTGTGTTGACTATACTGCGAGAGAAGTTGCTGCTGATGAATGGAATCAGCGGACAGACCAGCCGCCGAAAGCACGCTGGACACGAGAAGATGTCACGAGTTACGACGGTGAAACGATCAAGAATGGGGCTGCTGTCTGTGGTAGATGCAAAAAAGCGTTTTTTATGCCGACAGATACGTTTGATTACTGCCCGAACTGCGGAGCAAGAATGGACTTGATTGAAACAGATGATGACCTTTTACGGTTGATTCAGAAAAAAACGGAGGGAGAGAAATGAGTGAGGTTAAAAGCTGCCCGTTTCGCAAAAGCGGAACGTATATCAGCATCGATGATTACCGCAAGAAAAACGGTTGCTTAGGCTGCGATCTGGAATCAACTGAGTGCTGTGCGGACTGCATTGTGCCGGAGACCTGGGAGGCAGATGTAGCACCTGTGATACACGCACATTGGATTGAGAAATGCAGTAAGGTATATTGCTCTGCGTGCAGAAAAAGCAATAAGGCGTATCGGTCACCGTACTGTCCACATTGTGGTGCGAGAATGCACGAGGAGGCACAGCCATGAACACCAAGCACTGCGAAACCTGCGGCAAGCCGCTGATCGGCGTGAAAGGCGACCGGAGATTCTGCAACGCCTGTGCCATACGCCGGCGGAAAGCATATCAGAAACAGTATCGGGAGAACCGGAAGAAACGCTAACGCCCGCCGAGCGTAAGCCTAACGCACGCGAGCGTAAAACGAGCATACACCGAAAGAAAGGAAGATGACACATGACCCTAGAAACCCTGAAACAATGCCGCAAAGCCGCAGTCGATGTCAGAAAGGCAGCAAACCGCCTTGCAGAGCACAGAGCATCTGCCGGAAACATCGGCGGTATGCGGTACGGTGATACTCCTCACGGATGCGGGGAGCCGCTTGCCCCGCAAGAAGCATACATGGAAAAACTGGAGCAATTGCAGGAAAATTGGTTCCAGTGCGATGAAGTTCTCGTGCCGCTGGCAAGAGAAGTGATGCGGTCGACGTCACGCCTGCCATACCCGCAGAACCGTCTGATCGAAGACTATTACATCATGGGTGATGATTGGAGCACTATCAACGAGCTGCACGGACTGAACCGGCAGCAGTCCCGTTATCAGGTGCGGAAAGCCCTTGAAAAAATTCTGGAAAGGGCTTGACATTCAACATCATTTGTGCTATAATTGATAACATAAGATACTGTGCCTGACGGTGTAACGCCGTCGGGCATTTTTTATGCCATTTTACCGGAGGGGAGGACATGGCAAATGCAGAAAACCTGATTCCATTCGATGAACGAACAGAGAGCGAACAGAGAGAAATCGCGAGAAAAGGCGGCATCGCTTCAGGAGCGTCCAGAAGGGCGTACAGGAGCCTGAAACAGGCGGCAAAGGCTTTTTTTCGGGAGAATGATGACGCGGCAATGCAGCTGATACAGGCACTCTACGAAGAAGCCAGAAACGGCAATGTGAAAGCTTTGGAGAAGCTGGAAGATCTGATCGGCGAAACCGTCCAGCGGGAAGAACTTGCCATGAAGAAGAAACAGGCGGCGGCACAGTCCAAGCCGGACAACGGCAAGACTGCGGAACTGATCGCCGGCATGCAGGAGGCGGCAGATGATCTACACGAAGAAACAGCGGCAGCTGCTGGAACTGTGGAAGCGGAAACAGCTGTGCCGGATTAACCTGCTGGAGGGCTCGGTGTCTTCCGGAAAAACGTGGGTGTCGCTGGTGCTGTGGGGCTTCTGGGTGGCGACCATGCCGGCAGACAAGCTGTATCTCATGTGCGGCAAGTCCCTGACCACGCTCAAACGCAACTGCCTGATACCGCTGGAAGAACTGTTCGGACGGAGCAATTTCCAGTTTTCCACATCGGCGAAAGAGGCGTATCTGTTCGGACGGCGGATCCTGCTGGAGGGGGCAAACGATGCCCGCAGCGAAAGCAAGATCCGCGGTCTGACTTTGCAGGGGGCGTACTGCGACGAGCTGACACTGTTTCCGAAGGACTTCTTCGTGATGCTGCTGTCCCGTCTGCGTGTCCCCGGTGCGAAGCTGATCGCCACCACAAATCCCGACAGTCCGGAACACTGGCTGAAAAAAGAATACATCGACCGACGCACGGAGCTGGATATGCTTGTCGTGCGTTTTTTGTTGGACGACAACACCACGCTGGATCCGCAGTATGTGACCGCTGTCAAGGCAGAGTATACCGGCGTATTCTACAACCGGTTCATTCTGGGGGAATGGTGTCTGGCGGAGGGCATTGTCTATCCCCAGTTTGACCGGACACAGCACATGCGGCAGCTGGACAGCCCGCAGGGCAAGTGGTACATCTCCGTAGACTACGGCACGCTGAACGCCTTTTCAGCGGGGCTGTGGTGCTATGACGGAAAGCAGGCATACCGTGCCGCAGAGTGGTACTACAGCGGCAGAGCACAGCGGCGGCAGCTGACCAATACCCAGTATCTGAAGCACATACAGGCACTGGCAGGCGGCCGGAACATTGAAGCTGTCGTCGTGGACCCGTCAGCAGCTTCGTTTATCACGGAGCTGCGGCAGGCAGGTTTTACCGTGCGGAAAGGGAAAAACGATGTGGTGGACGGTATCCGCAGAGTTTCCACGGCATTGCAGCAGGGAAAGCTGTTGTTTTCGCCGGCGTGTCAGGACTGCATTCGGGAATTTTCCCTGTACCGCTGGGACGAAAAGGCAGCAGAGGACAGACCGATCAAGGAGAACGACCACGCCATGGACGACGTGCGGTATTTTGTCAACACCGTTCTGCGGCAGCCGGTAACGCTGTCCCACTCCGGATTGACGTTGTGAGAGAGGTGAGAAAATGTTATATCCAAGACAGGAATATTACATCATGCCGCGGGAAGCGGAACTGACGGCGGAAAAGCTGGGGGAGTGGCTCCGCCGGCATCAGCGGGACTGCGAGCGTATGCAGTATCTGAAAGACCTGTACGAAGGGCGGCACCCGATCCAGCTACAGCCGAAGAAAGAGCCGTGGAAGCCGGACAACCGCATCATCTGCAATCACGCCAAGTACATTGTTGACCGGTTCAACGGTTTTTTCTTGGGAATTCCGGTAAAGACGATGCACCCTGATGAAGCGGTTTCGGCGGAACTGGAGGAGATCCAGAAGTACAACGATCAGGACGACAACAACGCAGAGCTGTCGAAGTACTGCAGCATCTACGGCAGCGGTTTCGAACTGCTGTACACCGATGAAGATGCCAGAATCCGCATCACCTATCTTTCGCCGCTGGAATGCTTTCTGATCTACGATGACTCCGTGGCAAGAAAACCGCTGTACGGCGTGAGGTATTATAAAAGTACCGACGGCGAAACTGTGGGCAGTGTGTTCACGGCATCGGAGGTGATCCCGTTTTCTGACAAGGACGGTCTGCACTTCGGTACACCGGAGCCGCACTATTTCGGCGGTGTGCCGCTGATCGAGTACATCGAAAACGAAGAACGGCAGGGTGCTTTTGAACAGGTGGAAAGTGCGATCACCGGCTATGAAAAGGCAATCTCCGAAAAGGCAAACGACGTGGACTATTTCGCTGATGCATACTTGCTGATGCTCGGGGTAAATGTGGACAAGGACGACCTGCACTTCATGCACAGCAACCGCATCATTCACGTGGGAGAACTGGACGCGGAAGAACTCAACGCTGTCCGAGTGCAATTTTTGCAGCGTCCTTCGGCGGACACCACGCAGGAAAATCTGCTGAACCGACTGGAAGATCAGATCTACACCCAGTCCATGGTGGCGAATATTTCAGACGAGGACTTCGGCGGCAGCTCCGGCACGGCACTGGCGTATAAATTACAGCCCATGCGGGATCTTGCAGCGGGGAAAGCGAGAAAGTTTTCCAGCGGCATGAACCGGCGTTGGCAGCTGGTCGCGGCTTCTCCGGCTTCCAGAATGCCAGCAGACGCATGGAAAGCGATCACGTACCGGTTTACAGAGAATCTGCCGAAGAACCTGCTGGAGGAAGTACAGGCAGCCGCACAAATGGCTGGCATCACTTCCCGCGAAACCCAGCTTTCCGTGATCTCTGCGGTGGACGATCCGCAGACGGAGCTGCAAAAAATCGAAGCGGAAAATGGCACGATTCCGGAGGACAGCTACAAGGCGGAACGCAGTGCCGGCACAGAGGTGACTGCCGATGCCGAATAAGTCCTCTCCGGCGTACTGGCACGACCGGAAAGTACAGTATGATGAAACCCTAGGCAAAGACGAAAAGCGGCTGTACAGCAAGCTGGCGGCGTACTATGAGAGAGAAGCGGCACGGCTGGACAAGGAAATTGCGGCGTACTACACCAAGTACAGCATCAACGGCGTTTTGTCGTACCGGAATCTGCTGGAAACGCTGCCGGACGAGGACAAGCTGCTGCTGATCGAACAGCTGGACGAGTTTGTGAAAAAGTATCCGGCGTATGCCGACCTTGTGCCGGTGCGGAAATCGATCTACAAGCTGAACCGGCTGGAGGGACTGCGGCAGTCCATTGCCATGCAGCAGCTGCATATGGGAGCCTATGAGCAACAGCAGGCGTTGGCGTTTTTTCAGCATCAGGCTCTGCGGTACGCCAACGGGGCGGCTTCTTTTCTGGGACTGGGCAGCAGCTTCTGCCGGCTGGACAGTGATGTCATTCGTGCCGCGGTGGGGAACAAGTGGTGTGACGGCAAGGACTTCTCGGAGCGTATCTGGGACAACCGGAAGAAGCTTGGAAACACCCTGCACACGCAGTTCGTGAACGGTGTAATCCGCGGGGACGATTACCACCAGCTGGCACGGCAGATTCGGACGAAGTTCGTGAAAGTTTCCCAGAAGAACGCGGAACGGCTGACCTTTACGGAGGACACGTATCTTTCCAACGAGGCAGCCATGCAGGTGTTTGAACGGGAAGCAGCGGTCACGGAATACGAATTTGTGTGCACCGGTGATGCGGAAACCTGTGACATCTGCCGTGGGCTGAGCGGGGAACGGTTTCCGATCTCCCAGCGTATGCCGGGGACGAATTTCCCGCCCATGCACCCATGGTGCCGGTGCTTTTTTGATCCGGTGATTCCAAGCTTGGCATTTTTGCGGGAGAGCAAGCAAAAAGAAGCTGCCTCCCGTGAAAAACCGGACGCGATCTTGTTGACAGATTCGCAGGGTAGTGGTATAATAAAAAAGAAAGGCAAGTACAAATCAAAATACAGTACTGCGGAACGTGCGGAACGTTCTAAAAAGGCAAAAACTGTTTGCGACAGAGTGCTTTCCCAATTGCACCGAGATGCAAGCGGTGCAATCCTTGACAAAACTGCAAAAACCGCTTCTGGGAAAGAAGTCGAGATTGTTACTACTACGTCTTTATACGGGGAGCCAAACAGTATCACACAGACCGTGAACAAAAGAGGCGGAGTGAACCGAAACTACTACGATGCAAATGGAAATCAATTTTTGCAAATCAGCAACAACGGACATGGCAACGTGCCAGAAGAAGACAAGGGAGTCTACGGAGAACACGCACATGATTACGTTATCGACAACACAGGAGAGTTGCAGCGAAAAGATGCAAGAGAGCTTACAGAAACAGAGCGAAGGGAGAATAGCGATATATTATGAAAAGCTTAACCGAAATCAAAGATAGCCTAAGAAACGCACTCAGCCTTGATTTCTCCTACATGGGAAAAGACGGATACGTCGATTGCTGCTATAACACAGAGCTGGAAAAGAGGGTATACCACCTCCGATACGGAACAGATGAATACGACGTAACAACGGAAGGTGTGGTTTTTACACTGCCATTTGTAGCAGGCAAGTCGTTGTCGGAAATTTATGAGGATATTGAGCTTCAGCCGTGTTAAAAAGCTAAGTGAAATAGGACAAAAAGATTTTTTTTGGAGATGATACCGTGGCAAAAAACGACATGGAAGTTATCATGTACAAAATCCTCCGGTACTTGTACGAGTGCATGAAGACTGGGAAAACGCCGGATTTGGCAGACATCATGTGGAATTGTAAGATGTTTGACATTCCAAAGGCATACTGGCTTGCGATCATGCAGGAGTTGATCGAAGACGAGTATGTTGACGGCTTGCGTTTTGTTGGTGCAAAAGACATGGAACAGGTGCTGCAAGTTGGGAATATCAAGATCACCAAAAAAGGGCGTGACTTTTTGAAAGATGAATCCGTGCTTTCCAAGATCAAGCCGGTTTTAGGCACTGGATTTGAAGCCCTTGTAACTGCTGTGGCATCTACAATTATGCCGTAAAAATATTTTCAAAGCTTCTCAAAATGTGCAGTATTTTGAGAAGTAAAACCGAATACCACAAAAAGCATCTCAAACGAGGTGCTTTTTTCATGTTGAAAGGAGAAAAAACATGGGAACATACAGAGCAACAGAGTTGAAAGACACAGTATCGCTGATGTGCAGTGACGACTATAAGGAACGTTTTAAGGCGGAGTATATGCAAGTGTGCATCCGGTACGAGAAGCTGAAAGCAATGCTGGACAAATGGGACACTGGAAAGCTGAATTTCACGCCGACCTGTCCGAGAGGTGTCTATAATTTCCAGATCAGAGCGATGGCAGATTATATCGCCAGTCTGGAAGCACGTGCAGCGATCGAGGGCATCGAACTGTAACCACCGCCCCGACCACGGGCAAAAACTGGCGGAGGGCGGAAAACAAGAACAATTCAGCCAGCGGGTACGGCGTTCTTATTTGTAAAATCAGCATCTGAGCAATCAGGTGCTATTTTTATACCCAAATCACGAAAGGAGCGAGGGAACATGCAGATGCTGTTTTTTCACGGTACATTCTGCCCGCCCTGCACATCGACGCAGAAAGCGGCAGAGCAGTATGCCGCAGAGGTGGGCGTGCCGCTGTATACGTTCCGCTGTGATGATGTGTACGGCGGCAACGACATGGCACGGCAGAATCACGTGCAGCACATTCCGTGTCTGATTCTGAAAAACGATGCAGGCGAGGAGCTGACACGCACCGAAACGGCACACACGCCGGAAACACTGCATCAGTCGTTTGATGCGTACCTGAAGGAGGTGAAACCAAGTGCATGATGAGGGAAATCCGAATATCGACACTACAGCCGCCGGAGCAACCGCCGGCAGCGAATCCGAAGCCGCAAAAGGTTCCGCAGAAAACGCCGCCGGTCAAGGGCAGCAAGCCGAACCGCAGGGAGAAATGACCGCAGAAGCCGTTGCCGCACTGGTGCAGAGTGCCCTGCGGGACTTCGCACAGCAACAGCAGGCACAGCAGACCGAAGCGGAAAAGCTGGCAGGCATGAACGGCACACAGCGGCTGGAATACGAACGGGACAGCTACAAGAACCAGCTGGAACAGCTGCAAAAGCAGATGAACCTGTCCCAGATGCAGGCGGCCGCACGGTCGATGCTGGCGGAAAAACATATCCACGCCGCAGACGGGCTGATCTGTGCCATTGTGACGGAAGATGCGGAAACCACCAAGAAAAACGTGGAGGATTTTGCAAAGATGTTTACCGATGCAGTGGAAGCCGCTGTCAAGGAACGCCTGAAATCCGACACGCCGCGAACCGGCGTACCGGCGGGAAAAATGACCAAGGAACAGATCTTCGCGATCTCGGACGCAGAACAGCGTATCGATGCCATTCGAAAGAATATAGACCTGTTCCAGTGACGAAAGGAGAAAGAACATGGCAGTACAGGAAAACACCAACTTGACCACCGACTTTGCGAAAGCACAGTCCATTGATTTCGTGAACCGCTTTACCGGCGGTATTAAGAAGCTGCAGGAGATGCTGGGCATCACCAGACGGCAGGGGCTCTCGGAGGGCTCCACGATCAAGACCTACAAGAGCAGCGTCACACTGGCAGACGGCAACGTGGCGGAGGGTGATCTGATCCCGCTGTCCAAGGTGGAAAAGACGCTGGACAAGACCTATGAACTGGCATACAAGAAGTACCGCAGGGCAGTGACTTTGGAAGCGATCCAGCGGAGCGGATTCGATCAGGCAGTACAAGAGGCGGACACCGCCCTGCTGCGGAAGATCCAGAGCAACATTCGCACAGACTTTGCTGCTTTCCTTGCCACCGGTACCGGCACGGCTGCCGGAAACACCATGCAGGCGGTTGTGGCAGATGCATGGGCGAAGCTGCAGGTGCTGTTCGAGGACGACGGTGCCGGAAAGGTCATCGTTCTGGCAAACCCGATGGACGTTTCGGCTTATCTGGGCAGTTCGGACATCACCACACAGAACGCGTTCGGCATGACCTATTTCAAGGCGTTTCTGGACGTATCCATGATGACAAACGCCAGCGTGCCCAAGGGCAAGATCTATGCCACTGTTTCGGATAATATCAATCTGGCATACCCGTCCATTTCCGGCGGCGAGATCAGCAAGGCGTTCCACTTCACCACCGATGAAACCGGTCTGGTGGGCATCACACACGCCGCAGACTACAGCCGCACCAACTACGAAACGATCATTCTGACGGCTCCTACCCTGTACGCAGAGCGTCTGGACGGCGTTGTGGTAGGCACCATTTCTGCGGAATAATGGGGCTGCTGGAACGGGTGCAGGTTCGACTTGCCGGCGAGCCGAAAACAGATCAGACAGAGCAGCTGCAGGAACTGTGTGATCTGGCAAGCGTGCGTATCTGCCTGCGGGTGCGGGAACCGACACTTCCCGACCTGCTGGAACCAATTGCAGCCGATGCCGTGGTGAAGCTGTGGCGGCGGTGGAACTATGAGGGGATCTCCTCCGAAAACGGGGACACCATTTCCACCAGCTTCGTGGAAGATGTTCTGGCAGAGTACGATGACGAATTCGCCGCGTATGCAGAACAGCAGGACAAAACCAACGGCAAGAAGCGGATTCACTTTTATTGACGACTGGGGGCGTGTGATGCGGTATTTTACCATTGCATTCTTGACAGAGGAAACGACCGGCACGGACGTGCTGGGGAATCCGGTCACGGAATGGCTGACTGCAAAAACACGGTACCGCGGGCGGTTTACGGAATGGAGTGCCGAAGAAATTGCACTGGAAGGGCGGGAAGTCACCAAGTCGCAGCGAAAACTGCTGACAGATGCCCCGCTGTCTGTGTGCAGGGCTGCTGACGGGGTACAGGCGGACAGCGGGGAAACATTTCGTGTGCAGTCGGCCAAAGATCTTCACGGGCGGTGGCGGCTGCTGTATGTGGAAAGGTGGCGGGTATAATGGCAGGATTTCAGGTCGTGCTGGACGGCATGAAGCCGTTTGCAGCAAAGCTGCAGGAGAAGTCGCAGGAGGATTTTCTGAACTGCTGCAAACGTGCCACGCTGCTGCTGCGGAACAACGCCCGCAAGAAAACGCCGGTTACCAAAAGTGCGGTATATCAGGACGCTGCGGGCAACACGATCGGGCAGCACAAAGGCGGCGGTCTGCGGCGTTCCCTGCGGCTCACCATGCCGTCTGAATCGACAGACGGTGAAGTGGGATACACCATACACTACGCACCCCACGTGGAGTACGGACACCGGCAGACGATCGGGCGGTATGTGCCGCAGATCGGCAGGCGGCTGAAAGCCGGCTTTGTGTCAGGGCAGTATTTTTTGCGGGGAGCCGTAGAAGAAACCAAGCCGTCGTTTTATCGTGATCTGAAGGAGGAACTGCAGAAATGATGTATCGCAAGCTGGGCTTTGCCGAACTGGCTGCGGCAGTCTTACAGGTCCTGCGGGAAAATACCGCGTATGATGTGTATGACGCTGTGCCGGAAGATGCCGAAAGCCCGTTTTTGTTTGCCGAAGTGGTGGGCAAGCGGGACAGCTCCAGCAAAACCACATGGAAAGAAACGTTTGTGCTCCATATCCACTGTATCGCCAAGCCCTCCCGTGCAAGGACAGAAGTGTATCAGATGATACAGAAGGCAGAGGAAGCCATGACAGCACCGCTGGAGCTGCCGCAGGGCGTAGAGTGCCTGACACAGACAGAAACCGGCGTACAAGCCATGCAGCTGGACGAAACCGGCGAGTGGCATGCCGTACTCGGATATGAGATCATGACAAGCTATGGACTGAAATGCAAATAAGGAGGAAGAAAAATGGCTGAAAATTTTGACAGCAATGTATACTGCGAGTTTCCGGAAGCGGTCGCAAAGGCAGGCAAGGACATTCTGATCTGTCTGTTTAACTCTGACGGCTCCAAGCTGCTGGCGATTGCCGGACAGCAGAGCCTGACGATCAACCGCAGTGTGGACACTGTGGACACCACGTCCAAGGACACCAAAGGGGGCTGGAAATCCCAGATGGCGGGCATGAAAGAGTGGTCGGCTGACACAGACGGTGCCTATGTCATGGGTGCAGAATCTCACAAGGAACTGCAGAAGTACTTCACAAGCGGCGATCTGATCTGCATCAAGATCGTGGACATCAAGGAAACCAAGTCGCTGTTTGGCGGCATGGCAGTTCTGACAGAGTACACGCTGGAAGCACCGTTTGACGATGCAATGACGTATTCCTGCAGCTTCGCGGGAAACGGACCGCTGGTAGACCTGACAGCACTGTCTACAGAAGCTGCCGGAAAAGTTACCGCAATGCCGGCATAAGGAGGAATAGAGCATGGCACAGAAAACCTATGAGATCGACGGAGAAACCTATCACCTGCACTACAGCATGGCAAGACTGGAAGCCGCAGAACAGGCGGCAGGCTGCTCTGCCTTTGAGATCGTGGCGGGCATGTCCCAGAACCGGACACCCCGCATTGCAGTTGTCAAGGCATTTTTCGCCTATGGGCTGATGAACAGCGGCGGCGTATATGCTCCGCTGAAAAAGGCAACCGCGTTCGCGGAAAAGGAACTGGAATCCAGCGGCTATGTCACTGTGACAGGGGAAGTCTATGAGCAGCTGGCGGAGGACTGCGGTTTTTTATTCCAGTAAGGCTCGTTCAGCTGGAATATCTGGGCGGAGCTGTTCCCAAACCAAAGAGCAAGCAGGAGGCGGCGGAAGATGCACGGTATCAAAACGTGCAGGATTTCGCCTTTTTTGCTGCAAATTTTGGATATTCCAAGGCGGAATACGTGGAATTGACTCCTGCGGAAAAGCGATTCCTGTTGAAAGCCTACGAAGAAAAAGTGGTTTCCGATTCCACGCTGCTTGCTGCGGCGGTCGCCAATGCCGTGGGGAATGTGCTGCGGAAAAAAGGCAAAAAGCCGAAGAAGCTGTGGCAGAAATGCCCCCAGCATGCAGACCAGCAGGAACGACAGCGTATCGTAGAAGCCGCGAAAAAAATCGAAGCAACAGAGGGAAAAGCGTGGGTTGATCTGATCTATCAGGCAAACGGCATGCGTCGGAGAAAGGCGGTGAATACAGATGCGTGAACCGGAGTTCTATACTGTGCAGCGTTCCGGTGTGCGGTTTGACAGCGACGGCATTTCCATTAAAAACGCAGACGGCAGCTATCACGTCTACTACGGCGTGTCCTACGACATGCTGCAGGACGCGGTCGAACAGGGCTTTGTCAGTGCTTCTGCTGTGTGCCCGACGGTGCATAGCTGGGAGGACTGGGGGCTGTTCTGGATAGATGCAGAGATCGCACCGCCGGAAGTGGAAACGCTGATCGAAACTGTCCCCGGCAGAACGGGAGTGCTGGACTATTCCGAAGTGCTTGCGGGAATGCCGGTGTACCATAACCGCACGGTCACGCTGACATTTTGCAAGCTGGGGGCTATGAATCAGTGGCACGAGGACTACAGCCGTATCCTGTCGAAGCTGCACGGGCAGCGGTCAAAGTGGATACTGGATACCAACGCCGGCTATTACTTCGAGGGGCGGTGCAGCGTGTCGTCTGTGCGGGAGGACGGGGCGTACAGCACGTTTACGCTCTCTATGGATGCAGCACCATTTCAAGTGTCGGTACAGGACACCATTTCCGACTGGCTCTGGGACCCGTTTGATCTGGAATCCGGCATCATACGGGAGTATCGGGACATCACCGTCACACAAGAAGAAGCGAATGTCACGGTATACGGCTGTGAAAATACGATTCTGTATCCCACACTGCTGGTGACTGCTGTATCCGCAGGGGACTTGCAGGTGACAACGCCGCAGGGAGCCATTCTGACTTTCCAGATGCGGCAGGGTGAAAACACGTTTGCATCTGCTTTCCCGCTGCGTGCCGGAAAGAACACGGTGCGGTTTCGGTGTAAGAGTACCAACAAGGCGACCGTCGGCATTCAGTTTCGGGAGGTGCGTTTGTAATGGCAGCAGTGTACACGGTCCGGTTTTATCCGTACAAGGTGTATGATAATCAGCACTGGTACACCGGCGAGAAATACCCGTATGCAATGCTGCATGACCCGACACAGCCAGACCGGTTTCTGATGGATACGCAGCTGGAAATTGCACAGAGCAAGTCCGGCAATTTTACGTTTACGATCACCAAGGAAAACCCGCTGTACAGCCGGCTACGGCAGGACATGCAGTGGGAGGTGGCAGTTTTCCGTGACAGTTCCAGATGCATCTGGGCAGGGTATCCTACCGAACGCAGCACGGACATTTACGGCAAGACCATATTCACCTGCGAGGGGGTGCTGGGATACCTGAATCAGGTCTATTTGCCGGCATTCAGCTTTTCCGGCATATCTCCCAGCGAGCTGATCAGACGGGTGGTTTTCAACTGGTACAACACAGAGATTACGCCGGATTCCGGCGAGGACACTTCCAAGAGCCGTCACAAGTGTTTTGCAAACGGCTATATCGGGGATTTTGACACCGATGAAAACGGGAAAGAGCGAAAGATCACCCGTTATACAGACAAGTCATTGACGGCTATGGACATTTTGCAGACCAGACTGGTGGACTACTTCGGCGGCGATCTGCATGTGAAAATGGCAGCGGCTCCGGAGGTGACAGACGAGCTGTGGGAGCTGCACTATCAGTCGCCGGACACGAGCAACATCAATCCGCACACGCTGGAAATCGGGAAGAACGTTGTGGAAGTGGACTATCAGTACGACACCCAAAATTTTTACACTGCACTGGTGCCAACGGACAAAGACAACAACATTCTGGTCACGGCAAACAACGACGTGCAGAGCGTGACAGACGGACACCAGACGATCACCGCCGTGCGGCGGAAAAACAGCGTGATCTTTCGAAACGTGAAGCTGGTGAAGACCTACGGGCTGCTGGTTGGCTTGTATCAGACGGAATCTGAAATTGCAGATTCGGCGAGCCTGATCGGTTCCACGTTGTCGAAAGCGGCGAACTTAAAGCCGCCGAAGGTGTCGTTTTCCGTACACGCCAAGGATACGACAATGCTGACCGGCGATGCACCGCTGGAGATCGGGCAGTATGTGCAGTTCAGCCACCCGCAAAGGACACTGCATGCAATGATGCTGATCTCAAAGATCACCATGAAGCTGGAAGACCCGACACAGAACGAAATTGAACTTAGCGGATACGCAGACGGAAATCCGCTGCGTTTCTGATGCAGAAAGGAGGGAAACAGAACGATGGCAGACTATACGCTTTCGGCAAAGATCACCGGTGATGCGTCCAAGTTTCAGAAAGCTATGCAGCAGGCGGAAACGTCTATGCAGAAGCTGAACCAGAAATTCGGCAGTTTTGGCGGGGCACTGGAAACACTGGGCGGGAAAATGACATCAGCCGGCACCAAGATCACGGCTCTGGAAGCTGCGGCAGGCGGGGCGGCGGTGGCTCTCGGCACACAGGCGGTAAAAGCCGGAGCGTCCTTTGAAGCTGAGATGTCCAAGGTTTCCGCAATTTCCGGCAGTACCGGCAACGATTTGAAATCCCTCACAGACAAAGCCAAGGAAATGGGCAAGAAAACGAAGTTTTCCGCCACAGAATCCGCCGAAGCTTTTGAGTATATGGCAATGGCGGGCTGGAAAACTGACGACATGCTGAACGGCATTGAGGGCATCATGAATCTGGCGGCAGCATCGGGCGAAGATCTTGCGACCACGTCAGACATTGTCACGGACGCTCTGACGGCGTTCGGACTAAGTGCGTCGGATTCCGCAGAGTTTTCTGACGTGCTTGCCGCCGCGTCCAGCAATGCTAACACCAACGTGTCAATGATGGGCGATACGTTCAAGTACGTTGCACCGGTCGCCGGTGCACTGGGATACTCGGTACAGGATACCGCCATAGCAGTGGGCTTAATGGCAAACAGCGGCATCAAGGCGAGCCAAGCCGGAACATCACTGCGGGCGATCCTTTCCAGACTGGCGAAGCCGACCGAGCAGGTGCAGACAGCCATGAATGAACTGGGAATCTCTCTGACAGATTCCAACGGCAATATGAAATCCATGCGGCGGGTCATGGAGGACATGCGAGACGGATTTTCCGGTCTGACCAAAGACCAGCAGGCAAACTACGCGGCGACTATCGGCGGGCAGGAAGCGATGAGCGGACTGCTTGCCATTGTCAACGCCTCGGAAGAAGATTTCAACAAGCTTACAACTGCCATTGATAACAGCAGCGGAACATGTCAAGACATGGCAGACACAATGCTTCAAAATCTTTCCGGACAATTTACGATACTGAAAAGCCAGATAGAGGGCATCAACGTCAATGTGTTTGAACAAATGGAACCCGGATTAATGACCATTGTGGACTGGGCACAACAAGCTGCCACAGCGGTAGACGGCATGGTGACCGCATTTGGTGCCGCGAAAGATGCGGGCGGTGTCGGAAAAGGCATAGAAGCCGCAATCAAGGCACTGGACGGTATGGTGAGTGCCGGTGCAATTTCTGATGTGTTTTCCACAATTGCGGACAAGCTGCAACTGGTATACGACAAGCTGAAAAGCCTGAAGGATTCCGGCGTTCCCATTGAAAAAATTGCCGCTGCTGCGGCTGCACTGGGACCGGCTCTGGTCGTTGCCGGAAAAGCTTCCACAGTATTGGGCGGCGGCTTCCAGAGCGTTTCCGGTATCATCGGTTCACTTTCCGGCGTGTTCGGCGGAGCCAAAAGCGAAATATCAGGGCTGGCAGGCTGGTTCGGAAAGTTTAGCGGACTGCTGAAAAATGCAAAAGGTTCGCTGCTGGCTGCCGGTGGGGCATTTCAAACACTTTTCGGGAAAATGAAGCTGATTGGCGGCGGCATTTTCGGAAAAATCGGCACAGGGCTGTCTGCTCTTGCTTCGAAATTCTCCGGCATCACCGGACCGATCAAAAACGTTGCCGCCCTGCTCGGTGGGAAAGTTTCCGCGGTATTTGGAAAAGTAAGCGGGGTGTTCAGCAAAATTGGCGGCGTGTTCGGGGCTGTCGGAGAAAAACTGGCACCGTTGATCAGTGGGTTCCAAGACTTCGCTGTCAAAATCGGCGGGGCATTGTCCAGTGTCTTGCAGGTCGCCGGCAGCTTCGGCGGGCAGTTCACTTCCATTTTGATGAAAACGTTCGGCTTCGGAGCGATCGGCGGATTGATTCTGGTGGGTCTGGGACTGATCCAGAAGAACTTCGGGGACAAAATCGGCGAAATACTCACCATGGTACAGGAAAAAGCACCGCAGATCATCACGGACTTCTGCACCGGTATCACAGAAAAGATTCCGGAGTTGATTTCACAGGGGGCGGCATTGGTAGGAAACCTTCTGGATACGCTGACAGCACTTGCCCCTTCCATTATCAGCGGCGGTGCAAATATTTTGGTCAGCCTTGCCGCCGGATTTGCGGAAGAACTTCCAGCTCTGTTAGAAAAAGCAGGCGGATTGATAATTTCCATTGTACAGGCACTGACTGAAAAATTGCCTGTGGTCCTGAATACCGGCATGCAGATTATCAGTAGTTTGGTGCAGGGCATTTCCAGCTTCCTGCCGGAGCTGATTCCTGCGGCAGTAGAAATGATACTGACACTTGCGGATAGCTTGGTAGACCAGCTCCCTGATCTGATCGACAGCGGTATTCAGCTGCTGGAAGCAGTGGTAGAGGGCATTCTGACGGCACTGCCGAAAATCACGGAAAAAGCTCCCGAGATCATTATGAAGCTGGCGGACACCCTGATCGAAAAAGGCCCCGAGCTGATTCTCACCGCCGCTGAACTGATGATAAAGCTGGCAGAAGGACTGATTCAGGCAATCCCCACACTGGTCGCTAAGATTCCGGAAATCGTCCAGCATATCAAGGACAAGTTTCTGGAAACGGACTGGTCGGAACTGGGGCGGCAAATGATGAACCTACTGGTAGACGGTCTGAAAGCGGTTGCAAATCTGGCAATCGGCGGCATCAATCTGCTGATCGACGGTGTGAACCTGATACCGGGCTTTAATATACCGCAAATACCCTATCTGGCACACGGTACAGAGAACTGGCAAGGCGGCTTTGCCCGCATGAACGAGGGCGGCAGAGGGGAGCTGGTAAATCTGCCGGACGGCACACAGGTGATACCGCACGACCCGCAAAAGAAGCTGCACGTATGAACAGCGGCGGCTATGCGGTCAGCATTGACTACGTGGCAATCGGGAACGCGGTTGCAGAGGCAATGGCTGGTGTGGATATGCACACCACGCTGGAACTGGACGGAAAAGCAGTGGCAGACGTGACAACACCATATATCGACAAGAATCTGGGGCACAGAGCCCAGCTGTCCAGTCGGTATGCAAGGTAAGGAGGCAGACACATGGCAATACTGAACACTGCTACCGGGACGGTGGCAGGAGATGTGGCACAGATTCGCACGGCAATTTACGGTAGGGAAGTCCGTGCGTCCATTGCAGAAGCAATTGAACTGCTGGACAGCAGCGTCAACGGCGACGGGGAGGACAGCTTAAAAAGCCGCCTTGCTGCGTTGCAGGCGGAACTGGAAGCCCTGCGGAAAGAGGCAGAAAGCGTACCGAATTTGCAGGAACGGCTACAGGCGGCAGAAGCAAAGCTTACAACGCTGCAGGAGGATATCAGGACACTGCAAAACCACGCTCACAATATCGATGCGGGATTTGTGCCGATGTTTGAGGCAGGGCACAGCGGGCTGAACTGGACGGTGTACCGATGGGCAGACGGCACCACAACCTTTGACCGTATCAGGGAAAACCCTGCTCTTGCGGGAACGGAAATCATTCTGGGCAATGCCAGATACCGGTACGCGAACGCGGTAGTAGGAGAGGACGGCGTAGTTCCGGCGTTCTGCGGCAGACTGGAATTTCAGGGCATCGTAGACGGCACAGAAGACGGCGTTGTCAACGAAAGAGGACATCATCTGCCCTGCGGGTACTTTATCACAGAGAGTACCTCCGGTGATGAGGAACTGGTGCTGTATGACGCGGACGAGAACCGTATCGCCGCCGATGCAGACGGCGATCTGGAACAGTGTGCGGTCTTGTACGGGGAAGACAATACCGTGAAAGGTTTTCGTGTCGGGAAAGACAAAAAGGTGTATCTGAGTGACCTGCTCCGGCGGCTGGATACACTGGAAGCAAGTCAATGATATGGAGGTGATACCATATGCCGGATATATCCAGTTCACTTTCCAAGCGGGAGGTCAACGCACGGCAGAATACCTACACGAAGTCGGAAATCGACCTCAAAGACGGTGCAATACAGGCAATCGCCGAAGCCGCCCAGACTACGGCAGATGCCGCGGAAAAGAAGAATCAGGAGCAGGATCAGTTGATTGCGGAGTTGCAGAGGTCGTCGCACTCACATAGTAACCAAGCTGTGCTGGATAAGACGGAACAGCCGTACACCACAGCAGAGCGGGATAAACTGGCAGGGCTGGAAAACTACACTCACCCTAACTATACTGCACACGCGAAAGGATTTTACAAGGTCGCCAACGACGGGAAAGGGCATGTCACGGACGCGGGAAAGGTGACAAAAAAAGACATCACAGACCTCGGTATTCCGGGTGAGGATACGAACACCACGTACGAACTCGCACTTCCGACTTACGCAAGCCAAAAAGAGCCACCAGCTCCGATGCTATCTTTAAACGGTTCTGACGGTTCTGAAAACAAGCAAACAATTCCATGTGCATATACCGTTTTAGATGATATTGTATATAAAGAATTTAGCGGGTTCAAAATCGGTGGTAAATATCGGTCGGTTGCGGATCTGGCGTTTGTGATACCAAGGTCTGCTAGGATATATCCGTGGCGTATCACAGCAAATGTAGCGATAGAAACACCTTCTGGAAATACTTATATAGATTTGTATTATGCTCTTGAAATCACAGACAAAGGAAGCTCGATTCGGCGTTATCTAGGAAACGAAAAATATTACTATGGTAATTCTTGTGCAACAAATGATTGGGCTATACTTAGCGATCTACAAAACTTTTCTAACCCAGATAGAGATGTGTGGCTATACAGAATCGGCGTTCCTGATGACGTGTTTAACAAGCTTACAAACGCCTACTGTGAAGCTCGTCTTGTATATCAAACTGGGAAAAATGGAGATGTAGTAAAGCCGGTAAGCTACTACAAAGACATCACTTTCGATGAAAACGTTCACGCAATGGACACCAACTTGGTGTACGTTTTAACCAAAGCAGATGTCAGTGATGTGGCATTTACAGGAAGCTACAATGATCTTTCTGACAAGCCCACGATCCCCGACGTCTCCGGTAAGCAAGACAAACTCACCGCCGGCACGAACATCACGATCAGCGGTAGCACCATCAGTGCGAAAGACACCACCTACAGCGATGCCACACAGTCTGCACATGGTCTGATGACTGCGGCGGATAAGAAAAAGTTGGACGGTATCGCTGCTGGTGCAACTAAGGTCGCGGTAGACAGTGCCTTGTCTGCTACCTCCACAAATCCGGTGCAGAACAAAGCTGTAAAAGCCGCACTGGACAGCAAGTCGGCATCTGGTCATACACATGCGATGATAACAAACAGCGCTCTTTGGGTAAGCGGTGCCAACAACACTGCAAAATGGGTTAAGCTAGGCACGCTGGTATCCTCCGGTAATTTCAGCAATGCCATGATACGTGTATGGAGCGGCGATGGAGCAAATGGTCGTGCGAACCAAAACTCTTCTTTTGAAGTTCAGATCAAGGACGGATGGCAATCCACAGAATCGGCGACAAAAGCGTGCGGCGTTACGGTCTATCGTGTCGACTGTAGTAGTGTCAAAGTCAAAGTGATCCCAACAGCACATGACACATATACCGTTTGGGCATATTTGCCGTGGGGGTACTGGAACGGAAATTATGCTGTATATGGCAAATACAAATCTTGGACATCTCAGCATTTGATACAGTCTGAGGAACCAGAAGGCACAGGTGCTGACACAGCATATTATGACCAGGCATTTCTAACCAGCACCGTAGCCGCCGCCAAAACCCTCACCGACTCCGGCTGGGTAGCCATGACCGTAGAGGGCTATGCCAAATCCGGAACTGTCAAGTATCGCACCTACGGCAAACAGATCACGATAACCGGAAGTGTTGTCTTAAAGAACGATATTGCTACCTCATATCCAGCACCGCAGTACATCGCTTCAACGACCTTTGACTTTTCCAAAATTGTCGGCTGTTCCGGTGTAGGGCGGTCATCGTCTGGCGTGGGGGCATATGTTACCGTAGAAAACTACAACGGAGATAACCTTGTATGCGTGTATGCTCTTGGAAGTAAAATCGCCGCTGGTGCCACATTATATTTTACGATCACTGGATTTAGTGACTGACTAGGAGGAAACTATGAAAGAAACAATCTGCACAGTCGTCGGAGTTGTCGGCAGCTTTGTCGCATGGCTGTTCGGCGGATGGGATGCGTCCATTCGGGCACTGCTGCTGTTTATGGCAGTCGATTACGCAACAGGCTTGATCCTGGCAGGCGTATTCCGCAAATCGCCTAAGACAAAATCTGGCGGCCTGCAATCAAAAATCGGATGGAAAGGGATTGCTCGCAAGGGCGTAACATTGCTGTTGGTGCTGATTTCCGCACAACTGGATCTGATCCTTGACACAACATACATCCGAGATGCTGTTTGCATTGCATTCTCGTGCAATGAATTGATCTCAATTCTGGAAAATGCCGGGTTGATGGGAATCCCCATGCCGGCAGCGTTAAAAAAAGCAATTGACTTGCTGCAAAGCAAGGGAAAGGATGAATGAATATGAGAGGAATCGATATCAGCAAACACAACGGCGTTGTAAACTGGGCGCAGGTCAAGGCGGACGGCGTACAGTTCGCCATTCTCCGGGCAGGCTACGGCAAGGAAGCTTCCCAGAAAGACACACAGTTTGAAGCCAACTACATCGGCTGCAAAGCACAGGGCATCCCCTGCGGCGCATACTGGTACAGCTACGCCGCTACCCCGGCAGAAGCCAGACAGGAAGCTGCTGTCTGCCTGAGTTTCCTCCAGGGCAAAACCTTTGCGTTCCCGATCTACTTCGACATTGAGGAACAAAAGGTGCTTGCCCAGGGCAAGACCGCCTGCACTGCCATTGCAAAGGCGTTTCTGGAGACGGTAGAAAAGGCAGGCTATTTCGTGGGGATCTATTCCAGCAAGTCGCACCTGGAGAGCTGCTTTACTGAGGAACTGCGGACACGGTACGCTGTCTGGGTGGCACACTACGGTGTGGATAAGACCACTTACCACGGACAGTACGGCATCTGGCAGAAGTCCAGCACAGGCAAGGTGAGCGGCATTCGGGGCAATGTGGACATGAACGAGTGCTACACGAACTACCCGGCAGCCATCCGCAAGAAAGGGCTGAACGGGTTCAAGGCTGTCCAGACCGCAGCAACAGCGAAGCCGGCACAGGCGAAGTCCTGGAAGAAAGGTCAGGCGGTGCACATCGGCAGCAATGTACCACTGTTCGCCAACGAAACTGCAACCACACCGTCTGCACGTCTGAGTGCCGGTACATATTACATCTATGATGGAGTTCCTTGTAAGCTGGGACGGTATCGCATCACCACTACGGCGGCTTCCTGCGGTAAAAAGCCGGCGGGGAAGTATGTCACGGGGTATGTGTCTTGGGATAATTTCAAGTAACACAGAAATGATAATCCGATACAAATAACGAAAAAACCGGCGGTACAAGACAGGAAACCTCCTGCTGTACTGCCGGTTTTTGTTGACAATCGAAAGAAAATGTGATATACTATTTCTTGAAAATATTGGAGATAGCAAGCAATGATGGCGTAAGAATTGTAAGTTCGCATTTTGTTGCATCGCCTCCACCATATAAAAACACGTAATCGGAAAGGTTACGAAAACCACGTAATCACGTTATATAGCGTGGTTACGTGGTTTTTCTTTTACAAATTTTACCTGATTTTTCGGGAGTTCAAAGCGGATTTGACCGTGACCTGGTTAAAGTGCGTAGCATTTTTGGGGTACCCCTCTCTTGCGAGAAAAATGGGAAAATGGGAAAAATGAGTGTGTTTTTCTGAGAAAACGGGCGTGTTGTACAAAATATAGAGAAAGAATTTGTGCAATATGATTTGCTTTCCGAAAAAGTCGGTACAAGAATAATCAGCTTAAATGCGGCGACAATCAAAAGACTTCATAAGCAAAAGTGACAGCAGACGTCTATGAGATCATTGGTAGGCATCTGCTGTTTTACGATTTATATTTCTAAAAAGACTTGAAAATATTAGTGAAATGTGTTAAAATAAAAATGGCTTACAAAAAAGTATAACTTTGTTTACTGAAAATAGTAAGCAATGATTTGAATGAAATTACTATATAAATAGGGGGAGATTATTTGCTAAGTAAAATTGATATAGAAAAATATATAGGCAAGGGTATATACATCGTGCCTTTTACAAGAGATAATATAAAAGAAAACTCAATAAATCTTAAGCTTAGCGATAAAGCTTGGACATTAAACCCCTCCAAAAATGGAACGAGACAATACAATCATGCTTCACTCGCTTGTAATAAAAATATTATTACCTTAGTGCCACATACAACAACAGTTGTATATACAGAGGAGGTGATTGCTTTAAATAGTAAATTTGGAGGAACATTTCATGCAAAAGTAGGAGTTGTTGCAAAAGGAATTGTTTTTTCTTCAACAATGATAGGACCTCTGTACTGTGGACATTTAATGGTATTACTTCAAAATCCAACAGATAATCCAATTTCTTTAAATGTCGGTGATACATTTATATCCTTGGCATTATATAAACTCCGAACGAAATTACGACATGAAACAGTCAATTCAAACTCTGGTGGTCATGTAGAAAAATTAGCTGATTTAGGAATAAGACCCGGAAATGGAATTATGAAATGGCTAGATGAAGATTGGAAAAAGGATATTGTAAAGATAAAAGAAAAATTTGCACAAGAATCTGAATACCAAGAAATTAAAAGAAAACAGAATCAAAAGAAACTAATAATTGCAATTGCAATTGTAATGGCATTAGCGATTGGTTTCTTAGTTTATATTATAATGTGCAAATTTTATTCACGTCAAAATATTATCGCAAAGCTAGTCTCTTTTACGAGCTCAATTGTAGCTTTTGTATCAACCATCTTATTTGAAAAAATATTCGATCAGATTTTTTCTAGACTTTTTAACAAATAGTATCTAAACGACCTTTGTAAACATATCAGCACTGAAGACTGGCGACAATCAAAAGACTTCATGAGCAAAAGCAACAGCAGATGTCTACAGAATCAGTGTTAGGCATCTGCTGTTTTGCGATTTACATTTCTAAAAAAGACTTGAAAATATTAGTGAAATATGCTAAAATAAATATAGTTTATGCGGAAGAAAGGCACAACTATGAATATTACAGAAAAACAGCAGAAGAAAGCTGCAAAGGAATTTGCGGAGTACTGGAAAGATAAAGGTTACGAAAAGGGGCAGTCGCAGAAGTTTTGGATTGACTTGCTGCAAAATGTCTACGGAGTCGAAAACGCCACGCACTTCATCAGCTTTGAAGATCAGGTACATATTGATAAAAGCACTGGTTTCATTGATGGCTATATCGAGAGTACAAAGGTGATGATCGAGCAGAAGAGCCTTGGCAAAGATTTACGCAAAGCAATCAAACAGTCGGATGGTACGTTTTTGAATCCGTTTCAGCAGGCAAAACGATACATCGTTGAACTGCCTGTGGACAAGCACCCTCGTTGGGTTATCACTTGCAACTTCTCGGAGTTCCTGATTTATGACATGAACAAGCCGAATGGCGAACCGGAACAGATCCTCTTGAAGGATTTGCCGAAAGAATACTATCGCTTACAGTTTCTTGTGGACACAGGCAACGAGAATCTGAAAAAAGAGATGGAGATTTCTCTCAAAGCCGGCGATTTGGTGGGAAAGCTGTACGATGCGATTCTGAAACAGTACAAGAATCCGGAGTCTGAGGAAACGCTGAAAAGCTTGAATATGCTTTGCGTTCGGCTGGTGTTCTGTCTGTACGCAGAAGATGCAGGGATTTTTGGACAGCATGAAATGTTCGGAGATTATCTCAAGCAGTTTCAGCCAAAACAGGTAAGAGAGGAAATCATAAAGCTTTTTCGAGTACTGGACACAAAGCCGGAGGATCGTGACCCTTACATGGAAGACGATCTTGCTGCATTCCCCTACGTCAACGGCGGACTGTTTGCAGACGAGAACATTGAGATTCCTCGTTTTACGGAAGAAATCGTGGATTTGCTGGTCAATAAGGCAAGTGCTGGATTCGACTGGTCGGAGATCTCACCAACCATTTTTGGTGCAGTGTTTGAATCGACTTTGAATCCGGAAACACGCCGCAGCGGCGGAATGCACTACACCAGTCTTGAAAATATCCACAAGGTTATCGATCCGCTTTTCCTCGATGAATTAAAGGCAGAACTGGAAGAAATCAAGGCTTTGAAGGTGGTAAAAACCAGAGCACAGAGATTGCAGGAATATCGAAAAAAGCTGTCCCAGCTTACGTTTTTGGATAAAGCAGTAGCGTGATTGATACAAAGAATACTGCAAAATACCGCTATTTCGTGGATTTTTGCAAATGATAGACCGTTAGGGTCTTATTTTTTTTGCCTTGTTGCAGGATAAGAATAATTGCTTGGGTGCATAATTTAACGAACTGAATAAGTTCGTTAAATTGTATGGCTGTTCGTTGAAAAGTATAAATCTAAGAATATTTGAAAACCGTACCTATATTTCGATTAATCTTATAAGCATATCAAAATTCCACGAAACTATACTGCTTCGGGGATTGAGTATTTATTTCTTATGGTGAATTTCTCAGCTCAATTCCGAAAGCGATCTCATAACAAGATCAATATCCTTATTCTCCAGTTCCTGAATTATATGAAGATATGTTTTTTGCGTGGTGATCATACTTGCGTGACCAAGCCTTCTTGAAACACTCGCAATGGATACACCAGCAAAAATAAGCAATGAGGCATGAGTATGACGCAACACCTGTTTTTTCACCTTCTTTGGCATAAACATCTTTATTCAAAACACCTTGATTAGAAATTACATCTTCATATTCAACATAAGGCAATTCATCGCAAGACACAGCTGTATCAGATATCCGCAAGGGATATGAGTCTAAGCTTAGGTCAAAGTCAAAGCTATATAAATAACATTGAGAATAAGAAAGCTCTGCCATCAATGCAGATGTTCCTCTATATCTGTGAATTTCTCGATGTTGAGCCTTAAGGAAGATGTGACAAGTTCAAGCATATTAAATGAAACTGTGGTAGCATTCAAGTTGATTTCCCCAAAACAGCTTGAATAACTGACAGCACTTTCAAAAGAAATGAAATAAGGCAGTTCCGCCCGGAGCTACCTCTTTTTAATATAGTTATTCAATTTAAATAATAAAATTTCCATTAGGCAGCTTTTTTTCAAAAATAGGTTGACAAAAAGCAGCGTAAGTGATATAATAAATAGGGGTGAAAAATATATGGCTGGTGTCGGAGATGTAATAAAACAAAATAGAGAGTTGTGTGGCTTCTCGAGAAAAAAGCTTGCTGAATTAAGCGGTATAAGCGATAGTGAGCTAATGAAAATCGAAAATGGAGAAAGAAAAACTCCAAGTTGGAAAAACCTTTGTGAAATAGCTAAAGCTCTTAATATTAGCCCTATTGAATTTATGATCAAGACAGGTTATCTTACGCACAAAGACTTAAATCCTGTTTATATGCTTAAAAGAGTAGATAAATTAGATCAGGAAGATTTGCGTGAACTTCAGCTTTTTATTGATTTTCTTATTTCAAAGAAGAACACTGATTTGAAAGGATCAGGTGAGTAAAATGATTTATAGATTAGGTGAGTTATTCTGCGGTCCAGGCGGTATAGCGTGGGGAGCAATGAATGCAGATATAGGCATACCTGATTTCCGCATCGTTCATCAATGGGCAAATGATTACGATGCCGATACTTGTAACACATACAGACACAACATTTGCCCTGATGCTCCAGAAACAGTTTATCATGAAGATATACGCAAATTTGATATGTCACATCTTGCACCTATTGATGCACTTGCTTTCGGCTTCCCCTGTAACGATTACAGTGTGGTCGGAGAGCAGAAAGGTATGAACGGTGTTTATGGACCGCTTTATTCTTACGGTGTTAAGGCTTTGAAAATGTTTAAGCCAATTTGGTTCTTAGCAGAAAATGTAGGCGGATTAAAAAACGCTAATGATGGAAAAGCATTTACCAAAATAATAGCAGAGCTTAAAGGTGCAGGATATACAGTTGTTCCACATTTATACAAGTTTGAAGAATATGGTATTCCGCAGGCAAGACATAGAATAATAATAGTGGGCATAAGAAATGATATAGATGTTGTGTATCATGTACCGTCAACTGCTCTCTATGCAGATGTTGATAATTCTTGCAGAACAGCTATTGAAGTTCCTCCTATTCCGCAGAATGCTTTCAACAATGAGAGGACAAAGCAATCTCCGCAAGTAGTCGAACGTCTCACCCATATATTGCCTGGTCAAAATGCTTTTACTGCTAATTTGCCCGAACATTTAAGATTAAACATAACAGGTGCTAAAATCAGCCAGATATACAAAAGGCTTGATCCTGATAAGCCCTCCTATACTGTTACAGGCAGTGGCGGCGGCGGTACTCATATTTACCATTGGGACGAACCAAGAGCATTAACGAACAGAGAAAGAGCAAGGCTACAGACTTTTCCTGATGATTATGAATTTATAGGCAGCAAAGAATGTGTAAGAAAGCAGATCGGTATGGCTGTTCCATGCATAGGAGCGAAAATTATTTTTGAAGCAATCTTAAAAAGCTTTGCAGGAGTACCTTACGATTATATTGAACCCAATATAGACGAATAAAATAAAGGCTGCTGTAGTTACAATAAACAGCAGCCTTCTTTATTATATTTTTTCTATTACAATATCATTTGGAGTTATCCAAGTTACCCTAATTTGATCTCCAATGTTAGCTCCGACAGCATAATACCAATCGCCAATTGCTTTCAAATTATCATTACCAGCAAATTGTTTGGCAAATCTATCATCATCTTGATTCCCTTGTGATTTTAAATATCCGCTATAATGCCCATCTGCTGATGTACATCTAAAGATATTCTGTCCAAGAATATCTTGACCATTTGTTCCGTTGGAATTAAAAGTTCCTATACGATATGCATCAGGTGCTGGGATAGGAATATAGCCTTCGCCATAAACTATCCCACGGGAATTAGTGTGACGATAGCTTCCCCACTCCAGGTGAGGTCGTTTAAGAGTAATTGTAAAAGTATCTCCAGTTTTCGCCATGAATATACCTCCTCTTACGGCAAATAATTATTTAATTATACTTTCATATAATTTTTCTAAATAAGTATCAGCTACTTTCTTTTTCAGTTGGCATTCCCAAATAATAAGCACTCGCCATCCCTGAGCTTCAAGCTGTGCAATATTGGCTTTATCACGCTCAACATTACCATAAATTTTCTTAGTCCAGTATTCAATATTGCTTGACGGCATAACAAAACGACCACAATCGTGCTTGTGCCAAAAGCAGCCATTCACAAAAATTACTGTCTTGTACTTTCTAAGAACAATATCAGGTTTCCCAGGCATAGTACGGACATTCTTCCTATACCGTAAGCCTTTGGAGAACAAATACTTACGCACGATTTCCTCCGGCTTCGAGTTGGTGCTTCTGATATGTGACATATTCATACTGCGGACTTCTTTTGAATGATTATCTGCCATTAGATGTCACCAGAAGCCTTTTTAGGAGAGAAGTCCATATAGTAGAGTTCTTCATCGATTTGGGCAAACACAACATCAGTTCGCCCATAACGCTCCAAATCATCTCTTGTAATAAAATGACCATTTGGAAGCCCAAGCCTGTTTCGGAAATACTCTCCTAATAGAGAATTATTCATCGGTGTTGTCAATGCTTTATTATTCTGCTGTTCAACTCTAAGGATAAGCTGGTGTCCGTCATCAGTTAATACAGTAAAATGGCGATCTGTCGGGAAGAAATCCTGTCTTGCTATTGTTATAGGTATTCTTATATATGCTTCGTTGGGATTACGCTTTTCACGCTGTCCCCAATTTAATCCAGATGTTCCAGCAACAACACCTTTATTTGTGAGAAGTGAAATCTGAACGCTGTCAACCGTTCCGCAGGATATTCCGCCTATCAAATCAGCTTCATTATCCAAAATAGGGTGATTATTACGAATAATAATTAAATCATCAATTTCAGAATGGTTGCAGTAACACGATCTGCTTTCTGCTTTTCTATAATAATCATATGCTTCGCTCGGTGAGCATTTTTCCATAATCTCACACCTTGATGAAATAAAGGCACTTTGAGTAAAGTCTGCCGATCCGACAAATGCAAGTTCAGGCTGTTCGTCTTTAAGCCAAATATAGAGGTTTGAATGTTCGGGCGGATTGTCCGAAATGTAATTACAGCTGAAAGAACGAACACTTTTTGAAGTGTATCTGTTATGAAGTGAAAGGAATCCGTTATGGGCAGGAATACTTATTCCGTCATAAGCGGTCATTCCTACGATAAGCGAAATGTCAATAGGTGCTGTTTTTCTTTCCTGAAGCTGTTTCATATACCACGATGACATATTCGGCGTAGAATAACTGCTCAGTATCAGTAGCTTATCAGCCCCACTTGAAATAGGATCAAATAAAATTGGTTTTGCAATATCTCCTGTTATCATATTATTCTCCCTGTGTATCTTCTTCTAACACATCATAGTATATTGTTCCGTGTGGGAGCTTGATATTGGGTATCCAGAGCTTTCTTCCTTTCCAGCCTTTATTGCCTGTAACCTGATACATAGTCAAAACAGGCTTATCAGTAAACTGTCCACCTAATTTCCAATCGTTTGGAGAAATCAATGCACCAGTTCCCTGAGCTACATCTCTTTCCCTTCTGACAATCAAAATACCTTGTCCTGTTGGAGTGTCGGCAAGCATAGTGTCCAATACGGAGATAAAAGCGGAGAGCTTGAAATCTGGGCTGGGTATGATATGGGACAGCACTTCCTTGATCAATCTAAGGCTGACCTGATAATAAGGTTCTGTGTTATCAAAGACTTTCAAAAGCTCCGAAATATCTTCAATAGTATCATTATCAGGATAGAACGGGTAGTAGTTGGTGCCGCCTGAAATTATCTCTACACGCTTATTATCAAGCACATTCTTTCGTGTCGGATTAAGACCTTCAGGGTAATAAATTTTAACATCATCTATTCCTCGCTCCATTTGAGCAATGATAGAATTGTTAGTTGCATTTATATCTGAAAACAACTTATAAAGATGTTCGTCAATATAAATCATCATCATGCCAGGATCACGGTCATATCCGAACATTCGGCTGTGCTGCCACATAGTGTCTGCCTGTGGCTTTTTGCTTGTCCGTGTATAGTAGATAGTCTGCAATCCAGGGAAGGTAACACCTCTGCTGAGAGTGTTTCCTCCGATGACTATGTTGCTGCCCTGAGCATAAGCAGAGCTTTCAACATCATTTTTGCCGTTCATAATGAAAATATTAATTTCGTTATTTGTAACAAGGCTTTCCGCTTTGCTGACAACAACATCAATAGGCTGTTTAGCAGCTTTCTGCGGAGACAGGGCTGCATAGTGCTTTGCAATTTCTGCCTTAAAATCAGCATTATTAGCTTTGCACCAATCAAGGACTTTATTTATTTTTTTCGCAAAGTTCTGATGTGCCGCTACTCTTACACTTGGGTGTATAAGACAATTGCAGACCTTGCCGCCCGATGCAAGTACCTGTGCGGAAACAGTAATATGACGGATAACTGCTTCTTTCGTATCTTCCTTTATTGTTTCAAGGAATGTTATGCAATCGGGCTTCTGCGAGGACGGGAAGAAGAAATCGCCGCCCAAATAGGCACTTCCAGGCTGAAAATAGTATGTAAAGTATGGGTGCCAGCCTGATGCCAATGTTTGAAGCAGGATAGCCTGCGGTGTACCTGTTACTTGCAGATACAAGCTGCTTGTTGCTCCGTTTTTGATAGAGTCAAGATACTTGTTTATTGATGATTGCTGTTTACCTTTGCGGTTGATAAAGGTGTTTAGAGAAGCAGCATCTGCTTCATCATCAATGATGAACAAAGGATTTCCTTTCATAAATCCTGTTGTATTGAAGATGTTTGCCCATTTTCTCAATACTCGTGAGTTCTTTTTCAGTATAACAACAGCAGGCTGTATAAGGCTGTTTTCAATAAATATGCCTGAGTCATCTTCTCCACAAATGCAGAAACCGTCCAAATCTGCTTTTACTCGGTCTAAGGTCTGCTCCTGAAGCACAACATTATCTGTTGTAAGTATCAGAAACGCAGGAAAGCCTAAATCTGCGGCTTTACATAATATTCCAAACATCTGACCAGTTTTGCCGGACTGAACATTGCCAAAGAGAAGCCCAATCTCGTGACTTGTAAATGAAAAAGTGCTGATATAGTTCTTTCCAATATCTTCTGCGGTTTTGGAAATAGATTCTGCGAGTTTTTTATTGCCTCGCGCTATAATTTTGTTCAGATAGTTTTTAAGATACTGCATATATTATTCCTCGTCTTTGCGAGAAATAAACTCAACGATCCATACATCAAGTTCATTTCCGTCCTCATCTGTTGCTTTTTTATTTGTTTTTGTAAATGTAAGACTATCACACCCGTATGCTTCAAGCATTTCTTTCGTTATCATTCCTAATCTATCTGTATCTTTTTGTGTATCGTGAACGGGTGTAACCAAACCTGATGCGGCAATTCTGCCTTTAAGCCAATAACCTAAAATATGCTCACTTCCAACGGCATTAAGCTGTTTATTATTATCACTTGTTGTGTGTGCCTTGAACATAAAACCATCATCGGTAACAATAAAGAATGGTTCGTTTCTCTTGGGGTATCCAGGTAAAGAGTAAACACTGCTTGGAACGGTTATCTGAAATTCATACCAGTCTCGCGCTTTAGGTCTTTTCGGATTTCTTGTGTCGAGAGAATAGCAGACATTGATATTCGATTGAGTATAGTGTTTTTTATCGTCCATAAATCTCTCTGCAAAAGCAGGGACTTTTAGGGGAAGTGTAAATGTCAAATCTGTCTTATGCTTTCTGTAAAGCTCAATATCATTCTTTGGCAACTCTTCAACGGTATCAATGCCTGTAAGAGATACGTTCTGCTCTCTAATAAGAGGCATATCGCTTGCCTTTGCAATATTAACAGAGCAAATAGGGGCTTTTACTCGCTCTACTATATTGGCAAGTTCCTGTGTTTCGGCACTATCCTCTGTAAGAGAACAAAGTTCATACTGTCGGCGGTTATTTGCTTCAAGTTTTAGAACTCCTAAATTTGCTGAACCGATAACGGCAGAGAAAGGAATATTATTCTTATAGAAGCAGTAAACCTTGCCATGATATTTGAGAGAACGAACGATGCGTATTTCGCCTATTCCCATATCCAGCCATTTTTTATTAAGCCTAACTGCCGTGTGGTAAGTCTTTTCAGGCATACCCTCTATGTAGTACATACCAATAACAAGAACAATATGTTTAATCTTATTCTCACATACCAGTCTATCCAGTTCTTCGAGCGATGCAAGAGAAACATATCCGACGGCAATATCAACTCTGTCCGATTTTGCTATCTGCTTTTTAATGCTTTCATCTATAGTTTCCTGATTATCTTGTATTCCTAATGGAAGCATATTTGAATATAATACTTTCATAAAAATACCCCCAGTTTCATTTTCACAAATTCCGATGTAAAAAGTATTAAACACTATTTATTATAACACATTTATATTATTATTTCAAGGAGCTTGAGCTTCTTTTTCAGATATTGATTATAAGTCGTAAATTCGGACGTTTCTAATGGGCGTTGACCTCTATCTGGGAGCACAGCAATGACAAATAATCATTGGCATGAACAAGGTTCGGGTGTCAAGTTTTATTATACTACATCATTTGAGGTGTATCGAAATATCATATGCATCTTCAAATAAGCTTGATGAAGATTTCTTCTTGAAAGAGAGCGTTTTGGTTCCAACATTAGCCGAACAACATCAAATCGGCTCCTATTTCACCAACCTCGACCACCTCATCACCCTTCATCAGCGTACGTTATAAATTATACCACTTTTCTATAAAAAAAGCAATCTTTTCTTCCGATTTTTCTACTCCCGATACAATTATATCATACCAGTTATTCAGAATTTGCACAACTACAAAAAATCCCCGGAAATTCCGAGGGTTTCTATTCCCACAACAGCTGTGACAATAACTATGACATCATTTTGATGTTTATACGAATCTACAAGTTCTTAGTTTTACTTTTTATGAATTCGATGGTTTTCTTATCACCGAACATAAATCGTTTTGCACATATTCTTTGCCACGCATTATACACGAATACGCTTCGCTCAGATAGTGTAATTTCACCATTAGTTGGGGTGTCTTTGGAAATATATGATGCGGCGGTATAATGTGCTCTAAAAATTATAGCCAAATCACCAGATATAGGAATGCATATGTCATTGAAACCAAGTCTTATTCCTTTTGCTGGATCGTCGGATATCAAAAGCTTATACTTACCACTAACAACACCAATATACCAGTCGTATTTTTCTTTCAACATATGTGCAGTATCCAATAAGGGCTTTAAACCATGCAAGTAGTATAGTTGTGTTTTTTTCGCTGAATCTTTTGCGGCTTGAGCAATGTTATTTTGAGTAGAATGGTGAATTGTAGCATTCTTTACCATTTCAATTTCCTTACGAGGATTTTCAGTACGATAAGCAAGATCATGGAGAAAAATAATTAGTTTTTGTTCGACAACTTTTTCATGAATTTTCGAATGGTCTTGAGTGATATCCCTTATTATACCTGCAACATCACCTTCCATTCTTCCTAATTCCTTTTCAACAAATTGTTCGTCTTCTAAGTCAACTTTTTCTAATAATTTAGGACGAACACTCGCAATTTCAGAAATCAATTCCTTTAAATCCTCACTATTAGTGTCATAAAAATACTTTGAAGAAGCAAAATTACGACTACTCTGATTGTCAAGAACTTGGTCTGTTGAAAGATTCCAAACGCATAACCGATTATCATTTGTTGAAAAGAGATTCAGATACATTTGTGGAATATAATGTTGGTTTTTTACTTTTGCACTCATCTATACCTCCAAAATCATATAACAAATAGTCTCATCTCTTCCAAAAATCTCTGTCATACTCCTGCGGATATAATTCATACCCCTGTTCTATCAAAAGATCGCATTTGATAGCAACATAGGCTTCATTTGTACCGAGTGCCTTAGCGCATTGCTGTTTGGTATATCCATAGTTGTAGATAAGGTCGAGAAGTTCTTTATCATCAATACGCATAGCGGCACCGAAAATATTAGCCTCCCATTCCGTTTGACTCGTCATGTCATAAAGCGAGAATTCCAGAAGTCCCTGTTTGCCTTTAGCGAGTGCCTTGTGATACATCACGTGGCCGAGTTCATGGCACAGGGCATTTTTTTCATCCTCTTCACAAAGTTTATCACATAGAAATATGAAGTGGTTTCGCTTGATATATCTGTAACAGGCCGCCAGCTTAGTTGATCCCAAAGGCGCTATATTGATTCCCATAGCATCAGCTATTTCGAAGGGGTCACGTGTATTATATTTTCTGACAAGCCGTTCAACGTCTTTTGCTATTTGCAGCTTTTCCCTCATATTTAGCCTCCCTTCGCTGGGATTAGTTCTTTCTGTATTTTTTTGGTGTAAAACGGTTGTTTTTTTCTTTTGCCGTAAAGTATGCGTCAGAAAATGCTCTCATCAGTGCATCCTTATCTTCTTCCGGTAATTCACCGCCGGCAAATAATCCTGTGACATCGTCTATCAGTTCACGCATATCCCGAACGCCTTTGCTGCCGAAATCTTTTCTTGCCTTTTCAATTATTTCGCCCTCTTCACCGAGCAGACTTGCAACGGATACATCAAGCGCAGCAGCCAGTCTTGAAGCGATATCAATAGTTGGATATCTTTCTCCCGATTCATAATTAGCGATTGTTTTGGAGGAGATATGCACTAATTTTGCAAGATTCTCACGGGTGAACTCTTTTGCCTTTCTCGCCTCTAACAGACGTTCACCAAAGTTATTTCCTTGTAATTCCATAACATTACCTGCTTTCAGCAATATTTTTCTTTAAGAGGAAAATATTTTCTGTTTTCCTCTTGACAAATGTAAAAAACGGTTGTATAATACTACTTGAACATACGTTCTAATCTACAATAATTATACTATTTACTTGACAGTTTGTCAAGTGTATTTTGAAAAAATATTCCACTTATTTTGGAGGGAGTTGATTTGTATAAGAAACAAGTTTCCTGAAAGGAGTATATATGCAAAGAATACCGATTCGCAACATTAATAGCCGGAAGAAAGTCAAACCGAGGCTTTTCGACCTTGTCAAAGAAGATGATAAAGAATGGATTGTGGAAATCCAGAATAAAGACGGAAAAGAAACAGTCTCTTTATCAGCATTGCTGCTGCAAATTACAACAGCTGTGCAAACTCAAAAACAACCCGAGCCGTAATCCGAAGGCGAGATTCGTGAGCCGTAGATTTTTGGGTAATTAAATAAAATGGCTTTCGAGCTAACCGTTCCGCACAAGCTATCGAGAACAACCAGCCGAGTCATCATTATGGGTATAGCTATACCTGTATGATGACTCGGCTTTTTTTATGCGGGGTTGACTTTTTCGGCTTCATATATAGAGGAACTTTGTCCCAGGCAAGACGTTAAACTGCCTATCAATATACGCTTCACTAACTGATCAATGGTGGCTTGAAGGTGTATGTTGATACAAGTAAATAATAACGGCTGCCATTCAAGCTGGCGGCTGCATATCAGAACGGAGAAACTTCCGTCTGAGATGCGGTCAGCTTTGCTATGCCCATTTTTAGACTGTAAATCCTCCGTTCGCAAGAAAACGGAGGAATTTTATGTTTTATGTGCCAATTGAAATGACAAAAGAGTATGTCAGAGAAAATGAAATCTACGCTGCAGAAGATGGCGAAATCATCAGAATCACACCGGATATGATAAAAAAGGTGATTCGTGACGGCGTAATGACAGAGGTCTATTTTACTGAAGTTGAAAGCGAAGAAGTGTACAAAGAATATATGCGTTCCGTGTGGAGAGAAGAAAAAGCACTCCAACGCAGGAACAGATGCTGGGTTTCCAATGGAAAAGGAACACTTGTACGCTGCGATGGAAATTGTGCTAACTGTGAACACCGAAATGATAATACAACTCTTTCACTTGATTTGTTTGAAGAAAACGGTGGATTCAATACATATGATACTGACGCAAAACCGGATGAAATACTGGAAGACGCTGAACTCTTAAAAGCTCTATGGGAAAGAGTCGGAGAACTCTGTGCTGAAGACCAGACTATTATCAAGATGTTTGGCAATGGAGCATCTGAACGTGAAATTGCCGAAGCAGTTAATCTTTCACAAAAAGGTGTAAACAAACGTAAAAAAACCATTTTTGAGATCCTGAAAAATAATTTGAAAGATTTTTTCTGAAAATGGTACTCAAAGCAAAAGAAACTGTCCTATGTAAAGTGAAGGGGGTGATTAAATGGACAAGCAGAAAGAACTTATCGCACTTCTTTTCGCAATAAGTGTGGTATCTGAAAGACTGGCAAGGAATATGGAAAGAGAGGTAAAACGTAATGAGTCAAATCAAACTTCTGCTGGACATCATCTCAGATGTTCGCAGCCTTGGTGACAGCCTGCAGGCTTATGCCGACGCTCTCACCACATCAGACAAAATCGGTGACCTGAATGATTATGAGGAAATCTACACACCGCCTGAGATGCAGCCTGAACCCGTACAGGCAGAACCGCCGATAACACGTGCAGATGTAAGGGCGAAACTTGCGGAACTGACCCGCCTCGGATTCTCAGATGCAGTAAAAGAACTTCTCCAGAAACATGGTGCTGAGAGATTTTCCGCTGTTGCCGACACGGAACTCCCTGCACTTATGAAGGAGGCTGAGACAATTGGCACATGAAACAAGAACACACGCCGTTCTCTCAGCGTCAGCAAGCAAACGCTGGCTCAGTTGTCCGCCTTCGGCAAAGCTGAATGCGGAACTGCCGGATACCACATCGGAATATGCTCGTGAAGGTACTTGTGCTCATGAGCTTGCTGAGTACAAGGTAAATAAGCTGCTCGGCGTTGAATCCAAAGATCCCACAGAGAATCTTGATTTCTATGATTCAGAAATGGAAGATTGTACAGACAGCTACGTCCAGTATATTTCCGAACAGATATCACAATACGTTTCACCGGTTGTCATGGTGGAACAGCGTCTTGATTTCAGCAAATACGTTCCGGGCGGCTTTGGCACCGGTGACTGTATCATCGTTGCAGATGATGTACTTACTGTAATTGACTTTAAATATGGAAAAGGTGTGGCAGTTGACGCGGAAGGCAATCCACAGATGATGCTGTACGCTCTCGGTGCTCTTGAGATGTTCTGTGTACTGTATGACATAGGAGAAATCAAGATGGTGATTTTCCAGCCGAGAATAGAAAACATCAGTGAATCCGTAATTACAGTATCCGATTTGCTTGACTGGGCGGAAAATGAACTGAAACCCAAAGCAGAACTTGCCGCAAAAGGCGAAGGAGAATTTTGTGCCGGAGAACACTGCAGATTCTGTAAGGTAAAAGCAACCTGCCGTAAAAGGGCTGAATACAATCTGGCAATTGCTCAGTATGACTTTGCACCGCCGGATATGCTGGAAGACAGTGAGACTGAGATGATTCTGGAAAGGGCTGACGCACTTGTATCATGGGCAGCCGACGTCAAGGAATACGCTCTTTCTCAGGCGCTTTCCGGAAAGCAATGGAACGGCTATAAAGTTGTGGAAGGTAAATCCAACCGCAGGTACACCGATGAAAAACTGGTCGCTGAAGCTGTCAAGGCAGCAGGCAAAAATCCATACAGCGAACCGGAAGTTCTCGGTATTACTGCAATGACCAAACTGCTGGGAGGCAAAAAGAAATTTGATGAACTTCTCAGCAAATACGTATGCAAACCACAAGGCAAACCTACACTCGTACCCATGTCCGATAAACGAAAGGCATGGAAAAACACAGCGAATGAAGATTTTCAGGAGGACTAAATTATGGCAAAGATGATGAACCCAACAAAGGTAGTAACAGGTGTATGCAGATTCAGTTACGCAAATCTCTGGGAACCAAAGGCAATGGACGAGAACAGCAAGGCAAAGTACAGCGTTTCTCTCATCATTCCGAAGAGCGACACCAAGACCCTTGATAAGATCAGGGCAGCAATTCAGGCAGCATATGAGGAAGGCAGGAACAAACTCAGCAACGGCAAGTCTGTGCCGCCTCTTACAGCACTCAAAACGCCTCTCCGTGACGGCGACCTGGAACGTCCTGATGATGAGGCTTACGCAAACAGCTACTTTGTAAATGCAAACTCCATCACTGCTCCCGGCATTGTAGATATTGATCGTCAGCAGATTCTCGAACACAGCGAGGTTTACAGCGGCATTTACGGCAGAGCGTCTATTAACTTCTATGCCTACAATGCAAAGGCGTCCAAGGGTATCGCCTGCGGACTCCAGAACGTACAGAAGATTCGTGACGGTGAGCCACTTGGAGGTCACAGCCGTGCGGAAGATGACTTCGACGATGATTTCAATGATTTTCTCGACTGATAATACATGAATAGCTGGGTGGGCAGTTAGGCGGAATGCTTGGGTGGGTTTGAGGTTTTATGATAACAATCGATATTGAAACAAAATCCGATAAAGACATTGCAAAATGCGGCGTATATGCGTATGCAGACTCCCCATATTTTGATATTTTGCTGTTTGCCTATTCCGTGGACGGACAGCCTGTTCAGGTGATTGATACGGCAAACGGCGAAGAAATTCCTGAAAATATTCTTGCTGCTATTGCTGATGAAAATGTAATCAAGAGAGCGTTCAACGTCAACTTTGAAAGAGTATGCCTGTCAAAATATCTGCGTGAGAACTATTCGCAGTATTTTCAGAGTTACAGTATTGCTGAAGATACTGTCGGAAGTTATCTGGACCCGAAAAGCTGGCACTGTTCCATGATTCACGCTCGTACTTTAGGACTTCCCTCATCACTTGCAGAAGTCGGCTCAGTTCTTGGCATAGAACAGCAGAAAATGACCGAGGGCAAGGCACTCATCAAGTTTTTCTGTACTCCATATGACACCATTGACGGTGTTCCGCAGTTTCATAGCCAAGAAGATTATCCCGAAAAATGGGAAGTTTTCAAAGCATACAACAAACGTGACGTGGAGGCAGAAATGGAAATTGACAAGAAGCTCAGCCGTTTTCCTGTTCCCGATTTTCTGTGGGAGGAATTTTATCTCGACCAGGAAATCAATGACCGTGGAATCTTAGTTGACATGAAACTGGCTGACGCTGCAATTGGGCTTGATGCAGAGGCAAAAGAAGAACTGACGACTGAAATGCAGAGGCTCACAGGCGTGGAGAATCCGAACTCTGTGTATCAGTTGCTTGACTGGCTTGAAAGCCGTGGCTACAAGCCGGATTCCCTTGGAAAAACACAGGTAAAGGAACTCATCAAAACAGCAAAAGAGCCTGTAAAATCAGTACTTGAAATGCGTTTACAGCTGTCAAAATCATCGGTCAAGAAATACACGGCAATGAAGCAGACAGCCTGCAGGGATAATCGTGCAAGAGGAATGTTCAGCTTTTATGGTGCCTCACGAACAGGTCGCTGGGCAGGACGTAATATTCAGCTGCAAAATCTTCCTCAGAATCATCTGGAAGACTTGACAGAAGCAAGAGAACTTGTCAAGACAGGCTCTTTCGATGACGTTCAGATGATTTATGACGATGTGCCTGATACACTCTCCCAGCTTATCCGTACTGCATTTATTCCAAGACAGGGTATGAAGTTTATCGTTGCGGACTTTTCTGCTATTGAAGCACGAGTAATTGCCTGGCTTGCGGATGAACAATGGGTGCTTGATGCTTTTGCAAATAACAAGGATCTCTATTGTGAAACGGCATCTCGTATGTTTGGTGTTCCTGTTGAAAAGCATGGTATCAATGGAGAACTTAGGCAAAAAGGTAAACAGTGTACGCTTAGCTGTTCATATGGTGGAGCCAAAGGTGCATTGATCGCTATGGGTGCAATTGATTCCGGTATGAAAGAAGATGAATTACAGCCCTTAGTAATCGCATGGCGTGAAGCCAATCCCAACATCGTAAGGTTTTGGCATTCATTAGAGCAATGTGCTATGAAGTGCATTAAAGAAAAAACGGTAACCAAAACAAACAGATTGACTTTCAGCTATGAAGCAGGGTTCCTGTTTATCGAACTTCCAAGCGGCAGACGTCTTGCCTATGCGAAGCCACGCATTGGTGAGAACAAATTCGGCGGAGAATCAATTACATATATGGGCATCAACGCTCAGAAGAAATGGGACAGGCTTGAAACATTCGGCGGCAAAATTGCTGAAAACGTCTGCCAGGCAGTAGCAAGAGATCTGCTGATGTATTCCATGCAAACATTATCCCATTGCTTTATTGTAGCTACTGTTCACGATGAAATAATTATTGAAGCATCAAAGGATATGTCACTTGATGTAGTTTGTCAGCAGATGGCAAGAACGCCAAAATGGGCAGAAGGATTGATTCTTCGTGCTGACGGATATGAATGCGAATATTACAAAAAAGATTAGGAGTAAAAACATGGCAAGTAAGTATAACGCAGAAGGCTACTATAGCCCTACAGAATATGAAGCATTTACACGAGTAGAAAAAGAAGAAAGGGCGGCAAAAAGAGCCGCCGACTTTCGACCGATTGTTTACATATGCTCACCTTATTCAGGCAATGTAAACCACAATATCGAAATGGCTCGTAAGTACAGCCGTTTCGCCGTTGACAGGCATTATCTTCCCATTGCACCGCATCTTCTCTTTACGCAGTTTATGGACGATACCGTCCCGGAAGAACGTGAAACCGCAATCTTCATGAACTTCGTGCTGATGAGTAAGTGCGCCGAGATGTGGGTGTTCGGTGATACAATTTCCGCAGGAATGCAGGCTGAAATCAACCGTGCGAAACGAAAGTACATGAAGATAAGATATTTCACTGAAGAAATGGAGGAAAAGGAATGAAAGTAATTCAGACAGAATACAAAGGATATTTATTTCGCTCACGCTTAGAGGCAAGATGGGCAGTGTTCTTTGATGCTTGTGGCGTTGATTGGGAGTATGAGCCTGAAGGCTATGACCTTGGTAATGGACTTCGCTATCTTCCCGATTTCCTGTTACACGGAGTTGAAGGCAGAGTGACCGGAGACCTTTACGTTGAGGTTAAAGGCAATATGACAGAAAAAGATGCAGAAAAAATACGTCGTTTCCATGAAAACGGTATGCCTATACTGGTAGTTGGCAGAATTCCTTATGGAACTACAGCCGATGAACTTTCTCAATTTATTCAGGAAGAAGCATATGGCAAGGGCGTAAATGATGTGAATTTTCTGAACTTTGAAACAATTGACGGCGATTACTTTGCAGCACATCCCGGAATCAGCAAAAATGGAAAGTTTGAATTGTTCGGTGATGATTCCGATTATTTATGCAAACAGGACGATTTGGCAACTGTCAATGCTTATCGCAAAGCACGACAGGCAAGATTTGAAAATGGGAGGGTAAAATGAGAAAACTTGCAATTGCCTATGGCAGCAGCCGTAAGGCTAAAACATACAGAAATGATTTCATAACCTTTGAAGAGTTAAGCCAGAAACTGTCTAAGACTATTTATACCGACGAGACAGCAGAAGAATACAAGCACCTGCCGAAGCCGGCTCGTGATGCGATAAAGGACAGGGGCGGTTTCGTTGCAGGGACTTTGCGTAACGGCAGACGCAGAATCGACGATGTTGTCTCACGTTCCATGCTGACACAGGATGTAGACTTTGCTGACAGCAGTTTCCTTGACACCTATGAGATGTTTTATCCATATAAGTCGATGCTTTACAGCACACACAGCCACACCAAAGAAGCCCCTCGCTATCGTATTGTTACACCCCTTACAAGGGATGTAACACCGGAGGAATATGTTGCGGTTTCAAGATACATAGCTTGTGAACTTGGAATTGATTATTACGATGAATGTTCGTTTCTTCCAAATCAGATGATGTATATGCCGACAACACCTTCTGATGGTGAATACGTATTCAAGGAACTGGATGGTGCTGTTTTAAACCCGGATGATATCTTAAAGGCACATCCTGAATGGCGTGATGTTTCTACGCTTCCTATGTCGAAAAAAGAAAAGGAAATAAAACCGAAAGCGGATAAGAAGCAACAGAACCCAAAAGACAAGGAAGGCGTTGTGGGAGCCTTTTGCCGTGCCTATGGTGGAATTACAAATGTAATAGACAGGTTTCTGCCTGATGTTTACAGAGCCTCTGAGGTTGCAGGAAGATACGATTATATTGGCGGTGAAAGCACAGCAGGTCTTGTGATATACGATGATACTTTTGCCTATTCCCACCACGCTACCGATCCTGCATCACATAAGCTTATGAATGCATTTGACATTGTGCGTATACATAAGTTCCCCGACAGCGATGAAAAAGAGTCTTTCAAGAAAATGTCCGCCTTTGCGGTATCTTTGGATGAAGTGAAGCTTCTCCTGGCACAGGAAAACTTCAACGATTCTGATGACACAGAAGAAAACTGGCAGACAAAGTTGCAGTACAATCAGAATGGAGAACTGAAAGCATCGCTGGATAATCTTGTTCTGATTATCAGACACGATGAGGGGCTGAATCCTATCGCTTTTAACTGTCATCGTGACGGGATTGATGCAAAGGGCAAACTGCCATGGGAACAGGTGAAACCCGGATGGAACGACTCAGACCTTGCAAGCCTTAAAGTCTATTTGTCAAATAACTATGGCTTGTATTCGCCGACAAAAACAAAGGACGCACTGTTATCAGTTGCCGCAGAACGTGCGTACCACCCGATAAAAGAGTATCTGGAATCTTTGCCTCAGTGGGATAATGTTCCTCGTGTGGATACGCTGTTTATTGATTACTTTGGCGCAGATGACAATTCCTACACAAGGGCTGTAAGTCGCAAGTCAATGGTAGCGGCTGTTGCGAGAATATATCAGCCGGGTACAAAGTTTGATTCCGTGCCGATTCTGAATGGACCACAGGGCATTGGTAAATCTACTTTTTACGCAAAGCTTGCAGGCAAATGGTTTTCTGACAGTTTAACACTTACCGATATGAAAGATAAGTCGGGACCGGAAAAGCTGCAGGGCTATTGGATTCTGGAACTTGGAGAACTTGCCGGAATGCGTAAAGCTGATGTGGAGGTTGTAAAATCCTTCCTTTCCCGTGTGGATGATAAGTACAGAGCAAGTTATGGTGTGAACGTAGAAAGTCATCTTCGTCAGTGCATTATTGTGGGTTCTACAAATGCTGAAAACGGATTCCTTCGTGATATAACGGGAAACCGCAGATTCTGGCCTGTTCGTGTAAACGGCAACAGCAAAAAGAAATCGTGGCAACTAACCAAAGCTGAGGTAGAGCAGATATGGGCTGAAACTCTTGTGTTATATGCACGAGGAGAAAAGCTGTATCTTGAAAACAGCGATGCTGTAAAAGCTGCTATGGAACAGGATGCGGCCATGGAAACAGATGAACGTGAAGGCTTGGTACGTAAATATCTGGCTACGTTATTACCTGAAAACTGGGACACTATGGATTTATACGCAAGACGTAATTTCCTGCACGACGATGATCCTACAAATCAAAAAGGTACTGTGGCACGTCAGTATGTTTGCAATATGGAAATATGGAGCGAGTGTTTCTGCCGTGAACCTTCAACTATGAAATCGACAGACTCGTATGCTATTTCAGCTATTATGAAAAAGATAGGATGGCAGAAAACAGATCGCCGCACATTTCCTATCTACGGCAGACAGAGAGCCTATGGACAAGGGACAGGACAAGTTCTGGACAAGTAAGTTGTCCTGTAAAGATTGCGGGACAAGAAAAGGTTGTCCGAAAAGTTGTCCCTTTCTTGTCCGTATCGCAATCCACGTATTTACGGCGTTTCTGCTTGTTCAGGACAAGTAGGACAAGAAATATCTATATAGATATAAATATATAAAAAATAAGAAAAACGCACGTGCGCACGTGTATACGCGCGTATAGGAAAATTTTTGGAGGTTGTCCAGTATGAGTTACTATGAATGGTTAATCAAAAATTATGCGGAAAAGGATACAGCAATCGGGGATCTTGCAAGAGATATCCTCTCAGATGAAATGTTTCCCGAAAACGAAGGTTTCAAGGGTATGTTTGATTACCTCATTTGGGAAGGCGGAGCGTGTGACCGTTGTATCGAAGTATTCAAGGAAAGCTGGCGCAGATATGTTAGAGAAACAGGTAGAACAGAAATTGGTTGCCGCTGTAAAGTCTAAAGGCGGAGTCTGCTGGAAATTCACGTCACCCGGAACAGCCGGCGTTCCCGACCGCATCATATTGATGCCGGGCGGCAGAATTGCCTTTGTGGAAGTGAAAGCACCGGGAGAGAAACCGAGACCGCTTCAGCTTTCAAGGCACTTAACTTTAAGGCGGTTAGGCTTTCTGGTTTACGTCCTGGACGCTTTGGAAGATATCGAAAAAATTATATCGGAGGTGATGAACTATGAAGCTTCATGATTATCAGGAATATGCCGTAAAGTTTATTGAGGAACATAAAATTGCAGCTCTTCTGCTTGATATGGGTCTTGGCAAGACGATCACAACACTTACAGCTATCAACAATCTGATGTACGATCTGTTTGAGGTCAGAAAAGTTCTGATTATTGCACCGCTGAGAGTTGCCCGTGACACATGGTCTGCAGAAATCGAAAAATGGGAACATCTGAAACACCTGAGATACAGCGTGGC
>ERZ827498.356-NODE-356-length-62180-cov-3.716716_pt1 | contig 62180 bp, 74 predicted proteins | sample MGYA00519865_ERZ827498 | MGnify/ENA primary metagenome ERZ827498 (study PRJEB31778, sample SAMEA3449328) | human gut metagenome | biome: human gut; feature: human-associated habitat; material: faeces | place: United Kingdom | collected 2010/2012 ...
GGTAAGGAAGGATATTCTATTATCGGACAGGGACAGATTGATAAGATTCTTTCTGGAAAGCCTGATGAAAGGCGAGAGCTTTTTGATGAAGCCGCTGGAATTGTTAAGTTCAAAAGAAGAAAAGCTACTGCAATCAAGAAACTTGAAAATGAGCGGGCTAATCTTGTCCGTGTTAATGATATTTTATCAGAGCTTGAAAAACAGGTCGGACCATTACAGGTCCAGTCTGAAAAGGCCAAGGAATATCTTGACTATAAAGCTGATTTAAAGAAATATGATGTTAATGCATTTCTTTTGGAATCAGACAGGATAAGCAAAGATCTTGAAGAACTGACAGGAAAGATTGGCATTGCTGATAACGACCTTGCTAATTCAAGAGCTGAGTATGAGAGTACCAAGGCTGAATATGAAGAGGCAGAGGAACAGTTATCTAAGGTTAATTCTGACATTGAGAATGTTAATTCACTTTTATCAAACACTGAGCTTGAAAGTCAGAGACTTAACGGTGAGATTAATGTTATCACAGAGCAGATTAACAGATTCACTGATAATGAAAAACATTACAGTGACAGAATTGCAGCTATTGATAAAGATAAAGCTGCAAAGCAGACCAATGTAGCTGATTTTAAGAAACAGCTCAATGAGCTTTCAACATCTGTAGAAGAGTTCGAGAATAATCTTAAAGCTAAACAGGATACTGCTGATGTTATAAAGCAGGATATTGACGGAGTGTCAGATCAGATTGAGAGCCGTCAGAACGATATATACGACAGACTTAATGCCAAGTCATCTATTAATGCTGAGAATCAGAAGTTTGCGACTATGTTGGAACAGCTTAATATAAGAAAGGCTGAGCTTAACAGTCATCTTATTAAAGATAAGAGTGATGAAGCTGAACAGAATATTAAGATTAATGATATCAGTGCAAGATTAGAAACTGCACAGAAAAATGCTTTGGATATAGCTGAAAGAATTGCAGCTAACAATAATGAAGTTACAGCTATTAAGAATGAGAATGCTGACCTTAATGCACAGCATGATAAGATTGTACAGAATTATCACAGAGAGAAGTCAAGACTGGAATCTCTCGTTAACATTACTGAAAGATATGACGGGTATGGCAACAGTATCCGTAAGATTATGGAATTAAAGGACAGCAATCCGGGAATTCTTGGTGTTATTGCGGATATTGTCAAGGTTGAGAGAAAGTATGAAACAGCCATTGAGACAGCCTTAGGCGGAACAATCCAGAACATTGTTACTGATAAAGAATCTACAGCCAAGGAACTGATTGCATATCTTAAGCAGAATAAGCTTGGACGAGCTACATTTTTACCTCTTAATGCAATATCAGGAAGAAATACTCTTGAGAAAGAGCCATGTATTAAAGAAAATGGTGTTATCGGAATTGCAAGCAACCTTGTAAGAGTTTCTTTCGAATATGAGAACTTAGCTAAGTATCTTCTTGGAAGAATTCTTAGAAAAAGTAGAATATGTAAAATCTGCTTTTTCATGTGTTTCATTCTGTGTCTGTTTTGTAAAATTGTAACCCATAATAATTATCTCCTTTTTATTAAAAAAATTGCTTAGTGTGATATGTACAGTTATCACTCAGGCATGTACAGATGCCTATTAAGCTTTGTTTACTTTGTTATTGTACAAAATTTCATTTTTATAGCTTTTACAATAAAGCTCTTTTATAGTTGTTCTTTAATTTTTTTTAAAATTTTTTAAGGATTGCCAAGCTGTTCATTTTTTACTTTTATTTTTGCCGGTACAGGCTTCTGTAATGCCGTAAGTCTGTTATAATCATCAAGTGTTTTATCAGACGTAAGCTCACATCTGCCACTGTAGTTTGAATATTCCAGTTTAGCAAGTACTGAAGTAGGAGATGAATACATTCCTTCTTCATAATTCCATTCCTTCATTTTTCCGTATTCAGTATCTAAAATTTTCCAATGTGGATTATTATTTTTTTTGCTTAAATCTGTTATTTTCTCATTACCATTAATAGGTACTTCAATTAAAGGTAATTCATTTCCACTTCCAATAGGTTCAAGACTAAGAACTTTATCTGTAAGTCCTCTTAAACCTTTAGGATTGAAATTAAATACTTCTACAGGCTTGCTGTCTATCGTTATGTTTTTATATATTTCTGAAAGATTCTTTGACATTTTACTTAAATCTGTAAATGACATGCTGCTGATACCGATTGCACCGTCATGTCCACCAAAGCCTTCAGTATGACCTAATGCTTTCTTTACATTTTCATAAAGAGAAGGAAAACCATCCATATTACGACCTGAGCCTTTATAACAGTCAGCGTCTTTATCATATACAACACAGATACAAGGTCTTAATGTCTTATCGACAATATCTGAAGCAATAAGCCCGGCAACAGTTTCAGGTGTATCTTCAGGTAAGATATATATAACAATGTTGTCATTATTTGCTTTTACTGAAGCAACAGTCTCTTTTAATTCATCTGATTTTTTAATAGTCTGAGTAATTTCCTTACGTTTTTCATTAATTTCTTTAGCCTTTAGGATGTTTACATATGTTTCCGGTGTTACCTTGCCTGTAAGAGTATCAAACATGAACTGCCCGCCATTCATATCAAATGTTTTACTCATTCTGGAAGCACCATTAATCATAGAACCAATATTCCAAGCAAGTTCCTTTGCAGTTGTAATTTTACCGTTTGTATTTATGCCGCATGTAGCAAAGAAATTTCCTAATACATAATTAAAATTGTTCTCATCAGCCTTATTAATAACATCAATACCGTTACGCACTAAGAATCTGTTTGTACTATATATATCCAGAAGATTAACACAGTCTGTACATGTTCCTATGGCAGCCATAGCAGTAATGGCATTTAAGTCTTTTTCATCTATCTTTACAGGAAGACGGCTCATATAAGTATCAATAATCTTTTTTGTCAGTCCTGCCGTACAGTAATCAGGTAATTCACCTGAGCCATCTAAATCAGCCTTCAGATTAAGAAGTCTTGGCTCATTTTTAAATTCTTCTTTAATCTTTTCATCTTCAATGATGTGATGGTCTATAATAATAGTGTCATTGCCTAGAACTTCATCTATGTAATCTAACTGGTTTGAACCCATATCAAGCACAACATAAAGAGTATCCTTTTCAGGTATGATTTTATCTGATATGCCATATCCATTACGTCTGTCGTTAATTTCTGTTTTAACAGGAACATTACAGATGCCGGAAAAGAATTTATACATGTTATAAGCAGAAACAATTCCATCTGTATCATAATCACTTAATATCTTTACCTGCTTATAAGGCTTTTTGCGTAAGCTGTATAAGTGACCACAAAGGTCTAATAGCTTTCTTTCTGTTGTCGGCTTGTCTTTTATCTGTTTTTCAGTTTCCTGTACTTCTTTTATTTTTTCTTCAAGTGTTACATATTTTATATTTTTCATAATTATTACCTCATTTGTCTGTGTAACTTTTGTTCCTGAGTAAATGATAATAAAAATAAAAATTATAAATGTTTTAATGGGGCATTTTTACATATATAAGATGAAAAAATGTATTAAAATATAGTACAAATAGATTAATAAGTAATATAAATTTGCAATATAATATTGACATATACCGTAATAAGGTATATGATATAATCAATGAATGAAGTAAGTGCTTAGATAAATTCAGAAACCATGATGTTAAAGGATGAAGATTTTAAGATAGTATAGGAGTAAAAATATGGAAAATGGACTTTATCATATAGAAAATAATAAAATTTATAAGATGTCATTAAATGAGCCTATGAGAAAAATTGGAACTGTAGCAAGTGATGAAGTAATTATGAGTATTATTGATACAGTCACAGAATACATGTACTGTAATTATGGTGATTGTTGCATGAAAGATAACATAACATGGGGTGAATTACAGAAAGTGCGTAATGAAATTAAAAGTAATGCAATGGAAATGATAAAAGCAAATTTGGATTCAAAATCAACAATTTTATCAAATATGAAGCAAATTGATGAAGATTTTGAGATAATATAGGAGTAAAAATATGGAAAATGGACTTTACCATATACAGGATAATAAACTATATCTGTTTATTAAGAGTACTTATAATTAATGATTTAGATGATTTATTTCACAAGTAATCTTTAAAATATTATTTTTTTAAAAAAATATCTATGATTTAAAGAATTGTAAGAGCAAAAAATATGAGAAAGAAAACGATATAGAACTAGATTAAAAATCCAAGAAGAATAAGATGAAAAGTAAAAAGAAAATGGAGGAAATAATAACATGAAATATGTAAGTAATGCAAAGATGAATACTTCTGTAGAAAGTGGAACAATCTTCGAGGGGAAATGTGGATTAGTTGATATCACTATCCATTTATATCGGAAGAATAAATTTACTGGTCGTGGTGATACATTTTATCTATCCTCAAACTGTGTTGGAATATCAAATATGAAATTGGAGAGTACAAGTATCATTACGGCTATCCAAGAGGCTGAAATTATTGTAAATAAGGAAATAATCACCATGAAAAATGATGCTGACAAGATGCTAAATAGTAATATTGAAATTTCAAGGGAATGTGATGCTGATAACTGTATGGATTGTGATTACAGAGAAATGTGAACCATTATAAAGGAGAAAAAGTATGAAATTAGTTATGGATAAAGAAACCTTAATAACACTGGAAGAATACAGAGCTGCTCACAATCTGCCAAAGATTGAGAATTATGGAATGAGCGTTGAGCATAATCCGAAATCAAAAGAAATTTATGATTTCATCAGTGAGGTGGACTTTGTAAATGGGGATGCGTTCTGCTTCAAATGTGGTGGAGACGGAGATAATGGAGAGATATTGATGTCTCTGTTGGATGAGTATTTTAAGCAAAAAGAGTGTAAATTAGCTAAAGAGTCTGATGAAAATGAAGAAATAAATGACATTGATTTAGACTAAAGTATCTCTAAAATTCATCGAAAAGGTTATAGTTGGCAGATGAAATTTGGTACTCTTATCAAAGATAGGTTTAAAAATGATGAAGTAAATGCTATTTTAGATTATCTTTCAGAATCAGAGATAAAAGATAAATTAGCAATAGAAACATTACAGGTAATTTTTATAGAGATTGGAGATAAAAATGGTTTTAATCAATAAATATAAATATACAAAATATGCCGAAAGGGGTGAGTATCATTGCGATATAAGCAAATTCCTTGATGAACAAGCAGGTATTAAAAAAGAAGATAGATGGTTAAGTCCTATTTTTGGTTAAAAAAATTGAAAGAAAAAGGAGAAAAGTACATGAAAGTTTATGATACAGGATTAATATGTGGACGATTTCAGACATTTCATAAAGGACATGAACGCCTTGTAGATACAGGATTATTGTTGTGTGACCGGTTATTGATATTGATAGGTTCTGCACAGGAATGTGGTACAGAGCGTAATCCTTTTAATATTAATACAAGGACTAAGATTCTTAAAGAGATATATGGCGATAGACCGGAAGTGATGATTTATGGTTTAGCTGATTTAACAGATGAAAATGATATCCGTCCGGAATGGGGCAGATACTTACTTAATAATACTGATAGATACATTCATAAAAATCCTGAGATAATGATTTATGGAAATGATGAATCCCGAAGCAATTGGTTTGATAAGAAAGACCTTGCTAATACAGCAGAACTTATTATGAACCGTTATGATATGCCTATCTCTGCTACAATGGTCAGAACTGCTATGGCTAAAGATGATAGGAAGCTCTGGATGTCTTATGTAAATCCCAGATTACATAAAATGTATGATGAGCTAAGAGAAGAACTTATGACAGTTGAATTCTATAAGAATCTGGCTAAAGAATAATATGTAAATATAAAGGAGTTTATTATGGCATTTAAAAATTTTTTAGATTTAAAGGTTGGAGACAAAGTTGTATGTTTAGATGAGTATTCAGGAGGAACTTCTTACCATGAATTAGTAATTAATGAAATAGAAGATGATAGTGAATATGCTACTGAAACCAATCCTACTGGCAGACGATATTTTGGAACAGACCAAGCTTATTTAGATGAGAATGGAAACTTTGATGAAGGAGATAATGAATACCTTACTATCGTAGATGAAGGAAACTATTTATATGTGATTGACAAAGATGCTGCATCAAAAGAAAACTATGATTGTGATTGTGATTATGACAGATAAAAATGGTAAAAGGTTTAATTATAAAGCCTGATATGATTAAAGGAGTTAATATGAATAATGCAGGTATTAATGATAGATTGATAAAAATAGAACATAAGGCAGAGCTGATGGATTTAACTTATTTTGAAGATTCAGACGGTAAGCATTGTATATGTGATGTTGACTTTGTTGACAGGTATGATACTTTAGAAGAATTAGAAGAATATCTTGATTTATTAGGCGGGTGAGATAATGATAAAATGCTGTGCTAATTGTAAAAATTGTGTAGCTATTCCAAAGAATAATAGCTATAACGACATTGATTATCTATGCATAATAAACAGCTATTTTGTTATAGGTATACATAAGGATATAAACAGGATAAAGCATCTGACTCCGGGTGGCAGAGAACTGGAATGTAAATACGAATCAAAAGAAAGGAATGACTAACATGAATTTATTAGAAAGCTATATAAAGGAAATACATTCAGTTACAGATGTCACAGAAGGCTTTATAGAGCATTGTGGCTATGAACCTAAAGAGCAATTACTTGAAGTAGACTTAACATCTGTATGTTATGGTGTTATTGAAAGGACAAAAAAGATGTTCTGGAAGAGTGAATTTGAGAAAATAAAGAAGGATGGCTATTATATGTCATAAATTACATGTCATAAAGGAGAAAAATATGTTTGATGAAGAAAAATTCAGTGAGGAATGTGAAAAATTTAGAGAATATTCCAATGGTTATGACAAAGGCGTTAAGTCAGAAAAGAACAGAATAAAAAATGAGCTTAAACAAGCTGTTGAAAATGGAATTATAAAAATAAATTATGGTGCAGATAAATTGTTTAAAATTATCGGCTAAATGATTTAAAGATAATATGGATATTAATTTGAAATGCAACATGATAAATAAATTTCAAGGAGAACGGTTATGAAAATATATTTTGAAGATGGAAAGTTAGATAATCCACCATTTTGTGATTATCATGTAGATGCCGCTGAAGGAGTAATGGCTAATATATATTGGCTGGATGCTATTAAAGAAAAAGTACCGGATTCAGTTATTTATACCAATTCAATTTTCGCCTTTGACAATACATATGCTTGGGATAATGAACTTAATAGACCTGAAATTTATTTAAGAGATTCATCAGGTGATTTTAAGAATATAACTGGATTTACAGGAAGACAGTTAAAAGAAAGACATAATCTTGCCAAACTGTATATAGCAGGAGAGTTCGATTCTTAAGTTATGAGTGCAGAGTTAGGAGATTATTATGGGATATATTAGATGTCCTTTTTGTGGACATAGTGATGGAAATGATGATGAGATATTAAAGCAGGAAGTTATATATGCGAATAATTCAGATTGCCAGATATCAATTGAAAAAGAGTGTGATATATGTGGTAAGAAATATGAAGTTATTGCAGAGTATAAGTTTTCTTATGAAAAATTAGGATATAATGAAGCAGAACATTATTAAATCATTTTAAAGAGGGATTAATATGGAAGACTGTAAGAATTTAAAAATTGAAGATATAACACCATATCATGCAGATGTATTTGACCATCCGGACTATTCATATACCTGTATGGTAATAAATAGAGAAGTGATTCCTTTTATACATTGCAATGAAAAAAGATGTAAGAATTATCTGAAGGAGAAAAATCAATATGAATAACAATTCCTTTTCAGAGCTAAGAAGGCTTATACAAAAAGCAAGAAAGAAAAGCATTGAATTAAATGATGCTACACAGGCAGTCTTTGATGCCTTATCGGATGTAGACCTTTGTGTTCCAACAGATGCAGAAAATGCTGATGATTTAGAACAGGCGATTAACTGTTATATCCAATATGGAGAATATTCCATTGATGAACTGTTAGATGAAATAAAACAGCAATATAAAAAGAAGGAATATTAATATGATTGATATAACTAATGCTAAATGGGATTTATCAAAAGAAGAAAAATCAGTTATTAAGTGGTTTGACGATAATGAATATAATGGGAAAATACTTAAACAGTATGTAAGTAAAACTGTATTTGAAATATCCAAGGATGGCATAACAGATAATTTTGAGCTGCCACAGAGTATTGATGCTAAACAGATTAAGAACTATATGGAACAGTTTCAAAAGAATTGGAATATGCTTTGTGAATTAAAAAAGCTAAGACAGATGAAAAATCAGCTTGAAAGATAAAAAACAATATCTTTTTGAAATATCAAACTATATAAACTCATATAAGTGTAAACGAAAGGAAAATGCAAAATGAACAATAAATGTATTTTATGTGATAATGGTTATGATTTCCGAAAAATTCAGGTTAATGAAATTTTAGGAACAGTCGGCATAGCATTAGCCAGCAGCCTTAATTCTGTAACAAAAAGCAATGCTTTTAAATATTGCCCTGTTTGCGGTAAAAAACTGACTAAGGATAATTTTGGTGGAAAAGAATTACTTTAATAAACTGATTATAAGTCTAACAAGTTATGCTTATTAAAATAAAAATATTAACAGTACTGGAATAAGCCTAATTACACAAGTTTTTAAAATGATATATTGTATAATGTATGTGATTTTAAATATGGAAGGTGATTATAGTATGGATAATATTAATATGGATTATATAAATGAATTTAGAAATGATAATTATTATTTAAGTAATTTCTATGAATGCCCGGTTACATATGATGGACTGACCTATAGAAATAATGAAGCAGCTTTTCAGGCTCAGAAGTGTATCAATTCTAAAGACCGTGAACAGTTTACTACACTGAATCCTTCAGAAGCTAAGAAGCTTGGAAGAAGAGTAGTCTTAAGAAAAGACTGGGAAGATATTAAAGTCAAAGTTATGACAGATGTTGTCAGAGCCAAGTTTGAACAGAATGAAGATTTACAGAAGAAACTGTTAGAAACAGGTAGTGCCTATTTGGAAGAAGGTAATACATGGGGTGATAGAACTTGGGGTACAGTTAATGGTAATGGTTCTAATCTCTTAGGTAAGATTCTTATGCAGTGCCGTGATGAAATAGCACATGGAAAATCTGTGAAATTTAAAGATATTTGTAAACCGATTCCAACTTATATTTTAAGTGATGGAATAGGATTAGATACCGAAACAGCATATATTCTTGATTTAACAACGAAAGATAATTATGAAGCTGCAAATGAATATCTTAAAGTAACATGTCCAAAAGATTATATTCCTATACCTGATTCATATATAGGTGAAATAGTGATTATGGAATATGATACAAATGGTGGAAGTGATGGTGACTGGTATTCTATTCATGGAAATATAGACCAGTTCTTCAAGGCAGCAAGAGCAACTTTTGAAAATTATCTTAAGACTAATATGAATTATAATAAACATAAAGATAATACATTGGTAAAAAATACCCGTATATCTAAAAATTATGGCGAACATGAATTATAATGATATACACAGCATATATAAAGGCAGTATATTGTTATACTGTCTTTTTTATTTTGTCTTTATTATTTAAACAGATATTAATATTTTTGATATAATAATTTCAGATAATAGTGGCTACATAATAGACGTGGCTACATAGTAGATGTGGCTACATAGTAGACACAGGTATCAATGAAATAATTAAAATAAGTATAACTTGATTAGACTTTTATGCTGTTATAATGCGTGTTAGTGATGAATATGCTATTATTTGACCATATAGGCTGCTTTTAGTATTAATGGATAAATTAATGGCTTGTATAATAAATAAGCTGTATGAAGCTATATGAAGCGTAGGAGAATAATATGAATATTATTTGCTGAATAAAAATGCAGTATTTACAGCTTTACAAATTATATAAATCATAGTAATATTTTATAAGTGCTTTTGTATCATGCCATTTAGACGCTTGCTTACAGTATGTGGCAGGCAGGATTTATCCTGTTGATATAATTTCACAATATATACGCATCAAAAAAGAGAGTTATTGTTGATTCATGTTTGAAGTGCTGATTAACACTTTGAACAAATAGGGGTCAACGATACTCTCTTTTAATTTAATGTTCAATTATTTGCCTGCTTCTGTAAGAAACTTTATATAATGTTTTTTTCTTTTTTTCTTTTCTTTCTGAAGCTGCTTAATATAGTCTTTCTTTTGTTCATATAAAGACAACTCATAAAAACAAATCAATTATGCCTTATTTTTTATTTTTTCTCTTATTTTTTCACGAAAAAGCTCTTTATTATATTTAATTTGCATAGCTGTTTGTAAATCATAAATTACTATATTGTTCTTTAAAACTGGGGTGTTAAGCTTTTCTTTATTATTTTTTACATTGTTTTTGTCAATATATAATTTTTCACTTGCTTTTAAACATATTTCAATTTCTTTTCTTTCAAATTCCATTTTGTCAAGGACATCAGACAAGTATTTGCGTTTCATTAAATCTTTTTCAAGTCTTTTTACCTTTTCTGAATTAATATTGCCAATATATTTATTAATAACTTTTCCATTATCTCTATAAGCGAGATACATATATGAATTATTACTATGTTTTCTTATTACAGGACTGCCTATAGGATATTTTTGTAATTCATCTCTGTAAATTTCTATCATCCTTAATATTCTGTCATAGTCATTTTTTAACATTATTCGTATAATTGAATCTTCCATATATGTCGCCTCCTTATTCATATTGTACTACAAATAATAAAAATGTACAATCTGTTGTACATAATTTAGATAAAAATGACTATATAGATAATTAAGACTTTTTGTAGTAGTTATAAAATTGACTTTTGGTACTATATTCATATAATTTACAATTGCAATTTATTGGAATATAGTATATAATAAAGATGCCTGAAAGAGTGATACTCTTTTACCATAGTACTAAGTGGCTATGGACACCTGCATAAGGAGCTTGCGGCGGTGTACTGACATTAGTAAAAAATTATCTTGGAGGAAGTAGCCTTGTCAATCCATATAAAATATGAGATTGCTAAAAGCCTTATAGGTGGGAAGCCTGTAACGGTGGGATAACACCATTATTAATCAGTAATAATATCAAACTAAATAATAAGTTTGAAAAGCAATTGTAGATTCATTCTATGATTGCTTTTTTATTTTAAGTCAAAAGCAATCTGAAAAAATAGAAAGGTAAGATGCTTATGACAACAAATGACATAATATCAGATGAAAGTTTACAAAAATTACATAAAGCTATACAAATATATGACAAGTTAAAAGGAAAAGATTATTTAATTGGCTATGGTACAAACTCAAGAGAAAAAATTGAATTTAATGAAATAAGAATCACTCCGAGCAATTTCTGGCATTTACTTGGATACCATGTAAAAGATGATATTGATTATGAAATCAGACCTGTTTTATATAATATATTGTTAGAAAATAATGTTTCTCAATTCAACTTATTAAAAAACAGTTTAGAATGTATGCATGATAAGCAAACACGAGACATTAAGTATAAGGTATTTATCAAAAATTTCAATTTCTTATATAATGCAAAAATCACAAATTTGGCAAACACGCAGAATACGCCAGATAAATATAATTTCGATTTTGCTATTGGCAATGATTTTGGAATTGTTGGATATAAAGAAGATGATAGAAAGAAGAATAAATTTAAAAATATTCCTGTTACAATCCAATCAAAAAGCATTGAAAAATTAAATAAGCCAACAAAAGATATCTTTTTGATTTTAAGTAAAAATATATTGTCGGATATTTATGATTATATTGATTATTCAGTTTCAAAAAATATCGAGTTCCTTAGAAATACAATACATGATATGCCACGATATTATAAAGTTAATGTTTCGATTAATAACATTCAAATAACTAATAACAAAGTAAATAAACCAAAAGAAATAGAAAGAGAATAATATAAACCTATAATTGCAAATTATTAATATATAACATATAATAAAGATGCCTGAAAGAGTGATACTCTTTTACTGTAATACTTTGTGATTATGGACACCCGCATAAGGAACTTCTTATAGGTGGGAAACCTATAGTGGTGGGATAGCACCTTATCAATTGGTATTTTTTAAATTATACATGAGTCAAAAGGGGAAATTATATGAGCATAATGCTAGTAAATAATTATGAACAGATAAAACTTGAAATCAGAAATATCCAAAAAGAAAAAGGACTTAAGCATGTAGATGATTTTTTAAAAAACTGTAATTTAAGTGATTATATAACTGATGTATTTTTATATGGTGATTTAGCACAAGGATATTCTTCTGATGTCACTAACATAGATATATTGGTATGTTTTGATGAATCCATAAAGCAGATAAAAGGATATGAATATGAATTATTGATGCTAAAGAAAAATATAACCCATGTTAATGAAAAAATAGCTAAAATTAATATGAAGACCGCAATTGAAGGCGAACTGAAAGATGATGATTTAATAATAAGGAAAACGGGGATTAATTTTAAAAATATAGATTGGAATTATGAAAAAGATGATAATACCAAGAAACCAGTTAAAACTGAGTACGAATGGGAAAGATAGTATTGCAGCATTTATAGTTGAAACATTAAATGTAGAAACACTAGACAGCTTATGTAATTATTTTGATTGTGAAATAGAAGATATTATTAAACATATAAAAGATTGATTAGAAAAAGGAGTATGTAAAACCATACTCCTTAATTATTATTAATATTTAGTTGTTATTATGACCTGAAGCATACCATGTTGTATTGCCGTCCTTGCTTACAACTCTAACAACTTCTCCATTGTTTAAATATACTTTATAGCCATTATCGTGAAGAAGTTCGGCTTCTTCAATACTCATATGATTAATTAAATCCTGTTTTTCATCTGATGTTGCACCTTCAAATAGTTCTAAATATCTCTTTGCTGACATTAACATAAAAATACACCTACCTTTCATTAGATAGGTGTATTGTAACTTATAAATTGTTCATTGACAAGATTAGCCAATGACACTCACCTATATTTTTACAGGTGTTTCTGTTACCTGCCTTACCTTTGGTAACTTAACCATCTGTACATTCGGTCTTAACTTAGCATAATAACATCAATAAACAGATATTATTAACCACATATAGATTAGAGTACAGATGACTGAAAATTATACTTACATTGCATTTAATATTTCTATTAAAGTATGATAAGTACATTGTGTTCTTTTCACACATTCAGGTACTTTTGCCTGTATGAGTGACCATTTCTTCGCAGAGATGGATTTTTCTAATTCTCTTATAAAATACCTAGCACCTATATTATATGATGCTGATAAGTCACAATTATAAATTTTGTCATTTGAAAATTTACATAATTCATAAGTACACAGATTAGCTTTTTTGCTCCTTAAAACTTCTCCTGAGCCATCATAAGCAAGCTTGGAAGTATTCCATGCACAAACATGTGATACTTTAATACCGTTCCTATGAGCCTTATGTGTGACTATATTCTGAATGGTATTCTTTTTCCACATATGTAGCTTCTGTTTTTTAGAGCCACGTTTCTTACCCTTAGTATCAAGATACTCAAATACAATAGTGTCTACATTCTGTTCGATAGCATAGTCTGTTATTGATTTGGCTATTTTTCTTGCAAGTTCTTCATTTTTAAAAGATACTGTTCTCCACAGCTTAGTAGTATTGTGGCTGCCATATTTTTGACTGATGCCTTTAATTTTATTCAATGTATGATTAATCTGGTCTTTGTCACTTGCAAAGTTAATGAATTTCCTTGCAAGGATAGTTCCGTCTTTTTTCATAATTGAGCAGGTAGCATCAGTATTAATACCTAAGTCAATTGCCATAATGGTATTATCTGTCTTTTTTAAAGTTACATTTTCTTCAAAAGCAAACCTTAAAAACCATTTCTTATTTTTCTTTTCTAAGGTAGGAGCAGACATAGAAGCGTTCTGCAAATGCTTATAAATATATTGTAAATCAGTATGTTTCAAGCTTACATTTATCCATTTCCAGTCATTGTTAATATAAAGCTTTAACTGGACTGTACCATCACTATTTGAAACATACATATTATCCCTGTAAAAGGTGGGAAAACTATTATGATTTATCTGAAGACTTGGCTTCTTTCCGATACAGCCATTATCCTGCCATAATTTCACAAGGCTATGATATGAATTAAGATATCCAAGAGCAGCATTAATAGCAGCTCTACGCATATATGTAGGCATTTTATAAAACATACTGTCAAAATTATATTTAGCTGTATTATTTTTGGTGCTGTGTATAAGCTTTTCAGCATATGATTTCTTTTGTAAATTATCTAAATTTTTAATATCAGTCCATTCACTTTCAAATGTAATGATACAAAAAGAAACTGCCTTGTTATAAACAGCAATAGTAGGGTAAAATATTTTGTTCATATTTTTAATTTCAATGCCGTAGCTGCTCATAATCTTCATAGACAGTCTCCTTTTTATCTACATTGCCATTTCATATATGTCTAAGGCTTTATTTTGTGCATCTGATTCTTCATCAGGCATTGCAGGTCTTATAAATGTTTTTTTACCTTTATCATTCTTTGTGTATACATTTAATGTCTGACATTTTTTTAATTCTTTATTCTTACGGTGTACTCTTTGAAGCCTTAATACTGTAATTCCCGGTTCTATAGATGTGTCAAATACTACAGTTACATATTCAGTTTCATTAAGTTTAATTTCATATTTACTCATAAAAACTCTCTTTCAAAAGATTACAGATGTACTTTAAGTTATTTTTAGTATAACATAATACACTTTATAATTCAACAACTTAAGTGTACAATTATACATTTTTTAAATAATGAAAAAGACTTTTTATGTAGAAAAAGATATTTTAATATGGTAAGATAATAAAAAAGGAGGAAAAAATATGTTTTCATATAAACCACTATTAAAACAGCTAATAGACAAAGACATTCCAAAGAAAAAATTAAAAGACGACTTAAATATAACTTCAAATACTATGTCGAGGATAAGTAAGAATGAATATATCTCAATGGCTATATTAGATAATATCTGCAATTATCTGCATTGTGATATAAATAAAGTTGTAGAACATATAGAAGATGGCACAGAAGAGTAGAACAAAAGGGAACATGTAATACATGCTCCCTTTTTAAAATTCTAATTTTGCATTTTATAGTTGTTTTCATTAAATCCAGTTGCATACCAAGATTCTTTAGTATCTCTTTTTTCAACTTTAGATATTTCTCCATCATAAAGATATACATTATAACCGTTATCATGTAATAATTCAGCTTCTTCATAAGTCATATGGTCAATATATTCCTGTTTTTCTTTTGATGTAGCAGTTTTAAATCCTTTTAAATACTCTTCATTTGATATTAACATAAAAATGTACCCACCTTTCTTAAGATGAGTACATTTTATAATAGAAATTGTTCAATGACAAGTTTATCCAATCATTTTATTTTCCTTCATACGCTTTGCGTATCGTTCTTCATTTTTAACAACTTTAGATACTTCACCATCATTCAAGTAAACATCATAACCATAATCATGCAAAAGTTCAGCTTCTTCATAAGTCATATGGTCAATATATTCCTGTCTTTCTTCAGGTGTTGCACTTTCAAATCCTTCTAAATAATCCTTTGTTGACATTAACATATTTTTTTACCTTCCTTATTATTTATTTCAGCCCAGTGGCAGCAGTAATTTACTACTACCACAAGGCATATTTTTTAGTAAATAGGCATCATATCATCATTGATGTACTTGTTGCCTTCTAACTTATTTACCTTTGTGTCTTTTGATTTTGTATCTTTATTTCTGTCGTTTTTATCTACTGTCTTTAAGTAAATATCCTTCATTGGTTCAGTTTCAAAACCACGGCTTTCGTTAAATACAGCATCTATCTGATTAAAGCCTTTAATTACATCCTTATCTATAAGCTCAGGAGCAACAATTTCCTTTGCATAATTAACGATACGTTTATATTCACCAGTACCTTTCTGTACTAATATACCGTTTACATTACCCATATCATCAAAGTCTACAATAAGAGTTTTATCAGTACCATTAATATGTGATGTAACATAATTCATTTCAGAAGAGTTATCCACAGCAGTAAAGTGAGGATTTATCTTTTCAAGCACATTTCTTATTTCATCAACCTTATACATCTGTTCCTTACGGACTGATGTAATCATTGCAACTCTGCCGTTAGTATGATTAAGCTTATCATTAACCAAATCAGGGTCAATTCCACACTGTAAAAGAAGTTTCTTAAACATTTCTGAATCAATAATTTTCTGATAATCAAGATTGTGATAATCGCCAAATTCCATTGTCTTTGTAGTTCTATCAAAACGTAAAGCAGGGCGATTAGCAAATTTATTTTCTGTATGCTTAATACCATTTCTAATATCGTCAATTTCTACAGCTTTGGTTTTATCAAGATTAACTTTTGCTTCAACATTACCAAATTCATCAATGTCAATTTGCATCTGACATTTTCCATATGATATTTTATATGAATCATGTCCAGTTCCAGTAGTTTTTATATTAGGTGGTGTCCATGTATCTCTTTTTAAAGTGATACCGTCTTTTTCGTATACTTTACCTACTTTGTACTCAGGTAATTCAAGCTGTTTCTGAAGGGCTTTCTTCTTCATATCAACATCTAATCTCTTACGCTGATATTTTTCTATTTTATGCTGCCATAATTTCTTTTCACACTTAAGAGCATCTTTTAACTGAGTACCCGCCATATCAATAAGACGGTCAACATTATCTACAGGTCTGTCAGTGATTTCATAAGCTTTGGCAATTTCTTCATCAGTTCTTATATCAAGTTCTTTAGTTCTTAACTTTTTACCTGCAAATTCTTTCTTATATTCATTATAAGTAAGAACATCCACTGAAATAGTACCATCCATATTAGGAGTTACCTTAATACAATCTGGAACACCACTGTTTTCATGCCACATTTCAGTCTTCTCAACAGCAGTATTAACAAGTAATATCTGATGTGGAGTACTGTCCAAATCCATTTTAAGTTCATAACACTGTCTGATAAAATCAGGAACATCTTTTAATACATCTCTGACCTGATTTTTAGCAATTTCCTGAGCTTCACCGATTTTTTCATTAAGGTCAAGAAGCTTTTTAACATAACCATTGCCTTCCTGAATTTTCTCAAGGAAATCATTATCAGAGATATCAAGATTTTTCATTCTATCATCCATGACATTCATTAATTTTACCATTTCGCCAAGAACAACCTTATTTTCAGTAGCCTGCTCATCAATAGAATCAATAGCATCAGCCATATCCTGCATTTGTTCTTTAAGCTCACCAAATAATTTAACAGCTTTCTTATCATTCAATAAGTTATCCAGCCATTCTTTTAATATAGCCCATAAAGTCTTTCGTTCTTTTTCAAGTTCTTCAGGACTTATAGGGGCAGTTGTAGTTGTATCTGCCATAGTCTTTACCTTTCTATATATTTATTTTTAATTTATACTCACAGTTTATCAATTTTTAATTTAATACCTTACTTATATAAGCCTTTTTATAGTTTTTATTAGAAATTTTTCATGGCTTATGTAATAAGATATGGCTTATGTAATAAGATATGGCTTATGTAATAAGACATTAGTAAGCCGTGCAAAGATGTTGTTAAGTTTGTTTTATTAGATTTACCAAAGGTAAATATCATAAAGCAAACTGTTATAGCTCTACAAAGTAGAGATATTGTTAGCCAACTTTAAGCTGTTCCTGCTGTTTAACCTTATATGTCTGTCCTATGGGCTTTTCAGTTACCGCAGGCTTTGCAAGATAACTTAAATCCTTGGTAGAGCAGTAGTCACATATATTTTCACCAAGCTGTTTTACATTACCTGCAACATAACCTTCTTTTTCCATCTGGTTAAAATCTTTTAAGAAGTTATCCACCTCTTTATTACATATTTCTTCTAAATCCTCACCTTTTGATGCATATAAAAATCCATTAAAATCAAGCAACGGATTATCCTGTCTGTCTTTAAATATATTTATACGATATTCCTTATCCTCTTTTAAAAATGTTATGTAGGCACATTTATCAAAACCATATAATATCTTTTCATATCCGGCTTCTGATAACTTAGGCTTTATTGTATTATACATAGCCCAGACTAAGGCGGATTTCTTTGCAACATTACAGTTTTCACCTGTTGCCATTAAATATAAGCTCTTATTATTAGCAAGCGGGTCTTTTAATTCTATCTGGTATGCATCCTGTAATTCACCAAGCTGTTCTTCATGTTCCCTTACATACTCAGCAAAGTTATCTTCCTTATAAGTTTTTCCTGTTATATTAAATAACTTTACATTTTTTGTTGTCTTCATTTCATCTTCAACATCAGCCGGGAGTCTGTATTTCTGCAAAAACTCTGTAAACTTACTTTTATTCTGAATGAATAAACTGATGTCAATTGGTTCTTCTTTATCTACTATTGAAAATGTAAACTGGAATCCTACTATATCTGCTTTGCCATCATGTTCAATTTCTTTATAAAATAACATATTGCTGCCTCTTGTTGACATACACAGTGTATAGTCGTCCAAATCAGGTACTACAGGCTTTATCACTTTATAAGCCTTATTTATATCCTGCATTGTAAGTATCTTAATTCTTGGCTCATGCTCATATTCAACAGCTTTTCCAAAACTGTTTATCAGATAATATTTTCTATCCATATCTGTCACCTCATTTTTAACAAATCTCTTTATCATATATGTTCTGTTTTTTTACCGCTTTGGGAACTGCATTATCTTCAGTTTTTAGTTCTTTATCAGTTTTTCTTATTTTAGCTTTATCTATATCTGTTAAAGTCTTTTCATATGCTACAACCTTTGCTAATGTCTGCATAATTTCTTCTATCTTTTCATTACAGTTTTCCAAGTCATTTTCATAAGACTGATATAAAATAAATTTTCGCATAAGTTCTCCCTGTTTAGGAGAGTACTTAACTATGTCGTATTTCTTTCTCAAGTCTTTATAAAGGTCATAAGTTTTTTCTGCTTCTTCAAGCTCATCACCTAACAGATTCCTAAAATAATTTATATTTTCCTTTATCTCTGCCTGTCTTGTATAATATTTCTGATACCCTTCAGCAATTTTTCTTGACATAAGTATACAAAACTGGTCAGGTGCTTCATAATACAAATCCCTTATTTCAGGACTGTACTGTAAGCCTATATTTTTTAATTCACTGCCGTAGAAGTTAAAACGGTTATCTTTTACCTTTTCATCTTCTTTATCCGAATATAGTCTTTCTTCAAGTCCGAATCTGTCAATTAATATTTCACATGCTGTAGGAAAATCTACAGATTCATTCATCATTACAATATCTATAGGGCTGAAGCTCTGGTTACATGCAAAACATTTACATCTGTTGTTCTTAATGCTTGCACTTGGGTTACTATCCCTATGAGCCGGATTAGGGCAGTGTATACCGCCTTTTCCCGGCTGCTGTCCGTAGTAATATTCAATTACATCTCTTATTGGTACGTCTTCTTTTATTTTTTGTGCGTAATACATATTTTTTCCTCTTATCTGAACCCTTAACATAGCGGCTTGCCCTGTAATCACAAGCCGCTTTAATCTTTACACATCAGTCTGTATTATCAGCCTGCATTTTCGTTTGACTTCACCTGTATATTGGCTTTTCTGTACTGGGTAAAACCATGCTTGTCAATATACTGTGCTGTATTAACGGCAGCTTCAGCCTGTACATTTAAAACCTCATTCTGTTTTTCAATGGCAGATAAAAGCTTTTCCATTGACTTAAGCTGTGTATCCGCTAATTTATTCTGCTCTTTTAATATAACATTCTGCTCTTTATATTCCTTAATCATCTCAGCATTGTTTTTATTCTGCAATATAAGCTGTTCATTCTGGGATTTTAACAGTTCGTTATGAAACTTAAGCTGTTCAACAACAGCAGTAAGGTCAATTACTATATTTGGCTCATGCTTTTCTACAGGCTCATATAATAGAGCTTCATCTGAGGCTTCTTTTTCATCTGATGTATTCGTATCATTTTTTAACGCCTCTGACACATGTGGAATAGCAGCTTCACCTATTTTGGTTACATTACCGGTGACTACATCAACATGGTCATTTTTTAAATTTGAATAAATCTGTCTTACAGTACTGTCTGCATTGTCATTTTCCATCATAGCTGCTACCGGTTCTGTATGATTTTTAACAGCAGATTCAGTTGTATCAGAATCCATATCCTGAAGCTCATCATATGGTACAAATACTTCAGGCGGTATATCAGGCTCATTGTTATTAAAGTCTTCAATTTCATAATCAGATGTATCAGCTGTAAAATTAAAATCGACAGTTTCTTCAGTGTTTTCATACATATGGCTGTATTCACCTGAATTTTCACCAAAATCAATGTATTCTTCTGTATTTTCTTCTTTATAATCATCAAATTCAGTTTCTTTTTCAATCGGTGCATCAGTTAAACTGTCTGTATGTTCTGTGTCAATGCTTTCGTTTACAGCAGTTTTGGTATCCTGAATTAAAACAGGTTTTAATCTGCCTTCAATGCTCTTATCTATTTCATTGATAAGTACTGCAACTGTCTTTGCTTTATTAAATGTGCCTGTAAGGTCATAACAAGTACCAAGAGCATTTTTTCTTGCCTCACATACATCTTTTAAACTGAAGTTAGTAGGCAGGGCTATAGGCTCATATAAGCCTTCCATAATGGCATTGTATTCAAATTCCTTAAGAGCCTGATTAAAGTCCACGCATTCCGGATACTTAATCTGTCCTAATGTATCAAGAAATCTCTTTGTAAAATCAGTACCGCTTCCACATACAAGAGTACATGGATACTTTAATAAAAACTCATTAAGACTGTTTACGGCAGTTTCTTTTGAAACAAAATCACCATTTTTATAAGCCTGTAAATCAATACCTGCTTCACCAAAATAATCATAGCTCTTGTTATTTTCTGCTTTAATAATATTCTGTGGAGATGCCGCAATATTAAATTCAAGCTTATCAGCCGGTCTGTATTTACCATCATTATTTTTAATATAGATACATGTAAGTTTGATTATGTCTGCTTCACTAGGTTTAAATCCTGTTGTGGCAATCTGTAATACACAATAATCCTTATTATTCTTTAATGTATCCTGTAATGTGTTTAAGTCCTTCTGATTCTTAATATCTGTCTGTAAGTTACTTCTGTTTATAAGCATATCAAACTTATCTTTATAACCTGCATTTGCATATTTTGCTTTGCCTTCTTCAACAAATGCATCATACTCAGCCTGTTTCTTTTTATCTTCAGCCTGTATATGTTCAGCCATTTTGCTTACAATATCTTCCTGCTTTCCGATATATGTAATGATGTCATTTGCAAGATTTACCTTTTTTACTGATAAATCCTGTTCTGTAAGACTTGGTGCTTTAATATACTTTGATACGCTGTCAAGTGAAAATCTCTTTAAAGAATCATCCTTGCCTTCAAAGTATTCTTTTAAAAGCTTTGTAAAATCAATTACATTTCTGCCATTAATAATGTCTTCACAACCGATTTTTTCAAGATATTTTTTTGAAAAATCAATATTGCTCTGTGCAATCATTACTGTATCGCCAAGAGAAGATAAGAAATACTTAATTTCATTCTGGGTTTCTTCAATTGATTTAACATTTATACCATTTACATAATCGTCTTTATCAATACCTGCTTCCTTAAGTGCATCATAACGCTCATTTTCTAATGCAGCACTTACAGCTGAGTCAGGTGCTTTAACAGTCAGGTTAAGGCTGTAATCTTCAGCATATAATCTTGCTGTTACATCATATTTCATTTTCTTTAATACAATTTTAGTAGGGTAGTGTTCAGTTTCCCCATCATCTATACCTGTTGTTGCAATTCCAAAAATGCAATAATCTTTATGGCTTCTTATTGTATCTTCAAGCATTTTTAAGTTTCCATTATTATCCTTTGCCTGTGCAAGAAAAGGATTTGCAAAATTTGACATCATAAGCTTTTCTCCTTTTTATTTTTAATAATTGATTGTTTTTTGGTTATATCCTTGTTTCTCATCATGCTTATTTCAAAATCAATATTATTAAGCATAAGCTGGTTAAAAATATTACATACCTTGATTCCCAGATTATCTTCAACTCTTATTAAAAAAGCTGCCTTATCTTTAAGATATGTTTCATCATTGTTCCACAAAGCTTTTAAACCTTTATCAACCTTTACCATATCCTTGTATGTGTTATAGTTAGCTAAATCAAGTTTTAAAGGCTTACCAAGACCTGTATCAATATCCGGCATATTTTTAGAAGCCGTACTGGATGTAAGTTTTTTTAAATCGTCTTCATATCTCATCTGATACAGTTTTTCCATATTTATTATGTTACCTATTCGGTCATAATTAAAAAAAATACGGGCATTTATTTTTTTAAGAGTATTATTCTGCCTTTCAAACATATACATTTTAAGCAGGGGAGTAATGTAACTTTTCCATCCAGTGCCTTTCTGCATTTTAAAATCAATACCTGTATCCTCAAGAAATTTATCAAATGCCTTAAAAAAGTCTTTCTGATTCTTAATGTCGCTTTTTTCAAGCTTTAACTCTTTAAGAACATATGTATTTCCTTCAAGTTCAAGTGTTTTAATTTCTATCTGTTCATCTTTGACATTGAAATATCCATATATAAAATCCTGTATATCAAGAAAATCATCTATGCTGTTACAGAGTTTGCTTATGTTGGTGTACTTAAATGTACCTTCAAGCCCAAAATCATTAATATGCAGAAGCACAGAAGTATCAGCATTACTAAGTGATTCTTCAACTTTTTTTCTTAATTCAATATATTCATTACTGTTCATATTCAACTTCATTCACCCTGTTTCTCTTGGCATTTTTTACAGCTTTATAATGCATGGAATAATCTTTTCTGTCATTTTCTGTTAATTTATTAAGTCTTTCATATACTTCCAGTCCTTCAATGTTTTCTTCAGCTAATTTTTGTGGATTAAACATAACAAGTGGGTAAGTATCTGTGCCTTTAAGCCCTGTTCCTGCAAGAAGACCTAAATTTTCTCTCTCAAGCATTTTTAAAATCTGCTCATGTGTGACAAACTGAGTGTATGGCTGCAATATTGTATCAAAATCTTTTGTTATGACAGCCACAGGCTCTTCAAAGCCTTCTTCTTTTGTTTCAAAGCTTATACATAAATGCTTATCTGAATAAGTTGAAATATTTATTTTTATATCTTTATTTTCAAATTTCATGCCCTTCATGCTCCTTTTTATTTTTCTGAATTGCTTTAGGATTTTTTTCTTCCGGTATCATTTTCTTTAATAAATCCTGTGCGTTGGTATCCCACATAAGCTCATGTACCAGTGTTTCCATGTCTTCTTCATACCAGTTCGTTTCCCTTCCGTCTGGCAGGGAAGCAGTAGTGCTACGATATACAACAGGATTTCCGTTTTTGGAAAGCTGTATTATATGACAGTTAATAGCAGATTTTAAAAGATTAAGTGCATCTATATATCTCATAGGCGGTTTATCTTCAAGTATCTGCAAATCTTTTTTATATACAGGTCGGCAGTCAAATACTTCCTTATACATATCTGAAAATGCCCGGATTAAATTTTGCTGCTCATTCGTTCTTTCTGCATATTTTGTACTGTAGGCAGTATGAATATCTTTCTTATGTAGGTTGTAAAATTTCTTTAATGTGTCTTTATCCATAAATTTCACCACCTGATAATTATTTTTATGTATACATTGTACGAAAAAGGAAATTTAAAAATTGTATGATAAGTCTCTTTTATTGTGAGCATGTTATGAATTTACAATAAAAAAAGACCACTGATTAAACAGCGGTCTTGTAATTTATATTCACTATTTTTGAATAAACAAAAAAGAGCAGACTGATATCTGCCCTTTCCGTTCACGAATTGAAAAATTACAGTATTGTATTTTTACAATTACGCAATACAATATTTAACTATAATATACTGAAAATTATTCTTATTGTCAATAAATAAAACAAATATAATCAGATACGTTCTACAGATTTATTTTTATTTTTCTTAGTCAGTATTACATCTTTATCAGCCGTTTCAGGATTATCAAATCCGGCAAGATGTGCAAGTTTTTTTAAGCCTTCTTCAGATACTTTAAAGCTTTCAAAGGGTGGGGAAGTATTATCTTTATCCTGTTCAGGTTCATCTCCTAAAGCATCCCAGTCTGCTTCAGTCAAATTAAAAGCTTTCATAACCATCTTTTTTTCCTGCAAAGCCATCTTATACATTTTAGCTCTTACAGCTTTTAATTGTTTACAAAGCTTGGCATATTCAGGCGGCATACATTTAACAGCTTCTTTTTTATATTCTTCCTTAATATATTGATAGTTTTCATCTACAAGTCCATGCTTTAAAAGATTTGCCCGAAATTCCGGCTTGTATTCATTGATTTTATCTACTAATTCACTTTCTTTTATCATTAATTTTTCAGCTTTTCTCTGATTCATAATTACTCCCTGCTCATCTGTTTAATGACTTTCTTTTGCATACTTGCAGTAAGTTCTGTCTGCTTGGCATATATTTTGGATAATTCTTCAGATGTGCAGTCAGCTATCTCTCCAAGTGCTGTGTTAAGCTCATCATACATCTTTAGGACATTATCAATGCTATTTTCTTCTATGCCAAGCTTTCTGTCAAGTCTTCTTATTTTAAGGTCAATATCCTTATCCTCTTTTTTAAACTGTTCTGAAATACGTTTAAATTCGTGGCTGTCTTTACCATATACTCTGTATGCATTTTTAAGAAGAGAATTTTTTATTCCTCTTCCAAAATCTGTTTCTTTAAATTCAGTTGAATTACGACCAAATATAACAGCAGTAGCAATACCGGTTAATATATCACCTACAACTTCTCTTGGATTATTAAGATTAGTATGAAATATGTCTCTGGCTTTTTTATCTATATCAAAATCTGTCTTACGCTTCACAAATCCGACAGCAGCATCCTTTGCCTGTAAATACATTACACTGATTTCCATTTTTTCCCACTGATATGCTAATGATAATGTTTTTCCCATTGCCTTTAAATTCTGCCTTGTAGCCTGTAACTGATTTATTAATGTTTTTCCTACACTACTCTTTATGGCATGTGTTACGTTACTTAAACGGTTCACACAATTTAATAAAAATGTGTTTTCTTTTGAACACCTATTAAAACTAATAGTATTTTTTATTTCATTGTCCAATTTTATATCAACTTCTTTTAATGTTTTAGCAATTTTTTCTACATGCTGTCTGACATCTTTTGTTATACTGTTTTCAATTGCCTTCGTAGTTTTACCAACATCAACTCCATATAATGACTGTAGCTTATCATATGACATATCAACAGTAGTATCTAAAACATCATCCGTAAGCTTAAATGTAACTGTATGACTGTCACGGTTTATAATATAATCCGTACAGATAAAACCTTTAAACCTGTCGTTCGCAATGCGTTCTCCAAGCTTTAAAAATTCCATATCATACTGACGGTTCAAATTATCAAAAATTTCAAGTATGTCCATATTGGTTGCTGCATTAAAATCATCTATGGAAAAATCTTTCCTTGAAATTTTACCATTATATGAATAAGTAAAGCCTATAATGTTTTCTTCTTTGTTGACTGTATAATTTACGCAGTTATAAAAGTCTCCATACATCTTACCTATTTCCTGACCGATTGTGATTAATGAATCATAAGTCTTATCAAATTTTTTTAGTTCATTCATTTTTGCTTTCTCCTTTAAAGAAAATCAGACAGAGCCTTAAGAAGCCCTGTCAATTTCCTTTTCTTTTACTTTTTTCTTAACCTGTGTTTTGGGCTGTTTATCAGCTTCCATCTGCTTATCATATTTATCAGATAATTCCTTAACACAGGTATCTATTCTTGTATATGTCTTTTTTAATTCTTCCAGACGTTTTTCCTTATCCTGTGGAAGATACATTGAAAGATATCCAAAGCTTGTACATTCAGTGTCAAGACCTAATCTCTGACAAAATATATAGCTTACGCTTTCCGCTTCAATCTCTTTAATTGATTTTGTAAAATCATAACTTGTTTCGTTATCAAGCATCTCCTGATTATGCATCATACTGTGTGCTATTTCATGGGATAATACCTGTATTGTATCAGCAGGTGACATACCTTCCCTTAGCACTATTTTGTTTTGCTTTCTTGAATAATATCCATATGCATTATTTAATATGCCATCTCTTTCAAGTGTGTTAAATGATACAGGAACAGGTGAGCATTTAATAAGCGTATCAATAATTTTTTCTGAATTTTCAAAATAACTGTCAATCTGCTTTCTGATGGTTATATCAGGTAATGGTTTATCCTTTTCAGGTTCAACCTGTGATACATCAAATACAGGTGCAACACCATAACCGGATATAATTGTATATGTATCTCCATGTCTGTAATTCTGTAATGTTTCAATAGTAGCAGTAGGAAGAAAACGCTGCAAAAATAATAATGCTTTACCTTCATCATCTGTCTTATACATATGTGGCTTATATATCCATAAAGCTTTTTCATCTTTCTTTATTTTCTGTTCAAATTTATCATGCCATTGTTTAGCACTCATAACTGCACTTGCAGTAGGGCATTGTGAGAAGATAAGTATTTTATTATTCATTGAATATCCGGCAAGGTTTGCAGACATTTTAAGAAAATTCTTATAATTTTCACTGTTCATCATGCTTTCAACACCATCAAAAAGATTCTGATGTGCTATTTCAGTAGCAGTAGGAGCAGTAACTAAATTAAGTGTTACCGCAATATTTGTTCTGTCTGCAATATATTTTATTAATTCTTCAGGATTCTTTACATCATAAGTTTTGCCATTATATTCATATTTATTATCTTTAATGTCTGCTTTTAATATAATAAAATCTTCTTCACTTAAAGTTACCTTTAGATAGCCTCTTTTTATCATTTCATTATATGTTATTTCTTTTTTAGTATTTTTCATAATTCTTACCTCAGATTAATGGTACTCTTAACTAAATTAGTCTAAGCTTAGTCAAGGTTTAGTCCAAGTTTAGTCAAGGTTTAATTTAATGTGCCATTTGATAATATATGTCTGATTGTTATAAGTCTAATCAAGTTATGCTTATATGGTTTTGTTTAACGAACCTGATTAACTCTGTTGTTTTTATCTTTAAAAGATTCTTTCTTAAATGAAGCTGTATTAATATTTTTATCATTGTCCTTATCAAGAGCCTTAACATAATCATTCATCTTATAAACAGCTTCTTTGCAAAGCCTTCTGTTATAAGCAGATGTGTTAAGAGGTATATGATTGCTTTCATCATAACTTATTACATTTACAATTGAAGCACTGTTTTCTTTAAGGAACTTATAAACTACAGCATCTGTTTTTGTAAAATCTATGCCGTTTAATTCCTTCATTTTATCAAACGGTATATCATCACCTTCTTCATATGCATATAATGAAGCACGGTCTATCATGCTTCTGAAAAAAGTGTCTATGTTGTTCATAATGCTTAGTTCAGTATTATCCAGCTTGTCACGCATACTGTGTAAATCTACCGTAGTATCAAGAAGTTCATTAAGCAGGTTAGGTGTGTATTTAAACATATTGTCCATAGCATGTTTACCGTTAAGATGGACAGTATTAATAAATACACCGTCATCTATTTCCTTTCCATTCTGGAAATATTTGTCACCCTGCCTGTAGATTTCATCTTTTTTTGGAGCTTCTGGAACTTCTACCTTTACAGGTTCATCAGTGACTTTTTCTACAGCATGTCTTTCAAGGAAATCTTTAAGCTCAGATTCAGGAATGTTATATTTACTCTGTAAGATGTCTACAGCCTGCTTTTCAATAGTTATTTCACCATTATCCATCATTTCTTTAGTTAATCCTTTTACAGTATGTTTAACATCCTCATTTGAGTTATTCATAACAAAGCTATAAGTATCCTTGTCAAGCCTTTCGATAACTTTATCTGTTATCATATCCATAAGAGTGTTTTTGAGTGAAAATTCAAATAAAGAAATCTTAGGAAAATTAAGCTTAGGCTTTTCTCTGTTTGTAAACTTGTTATATTCATACTTTGACATATTAATATATGCTTTAATACCTTCTTTGGTATTTTCTTTAAAAGCATAGCCTTTAGAAGCCATTTCGTTCCATCTGTCCTTAAATCCGTTTACAAACCTGTTGTTAGTTACTCCGAAGCTGATTTTCTCAAAAGTATCTCTTGCAGCTTCTTTAATTGTAGCTTTAACAATATCCCACTTAGGATGTTCTGAATTTCTGATGATTTCATTAATATTTTTGAAATACTCATAATATTCATTATCATAATTAACCTTATCAGGAATTTCCGGCTTATCTTCAAGTTCATCCAAAAACTCAAATTCAAGCATCTCTTCATTATTTTCCATAAATTAATCCTCATTTCTATATTTTTACATATCTGCCTTATAACAACATGTGCTAAAAAGCTCTGACATTGCAGGGATTATAAAGCATATATGTATTTGTGGATATTATATATTTTTTGAATTTTATAAATTGGCAAAGAAGCTTTTTTAATAATTTAGGTTGAAAATTATCAATGCAATAAAAAAGAGTGGCAGTAAACTGTCACCCTTTGTAATAAAATCAGATTTCTTTATCAATTGTATTTTTAGCCTTTGCCTTTGGTGGAAGAGTAATCTGGCACTTGGTAAGGGCTTTAGTCCATGTATCAACTATGTAAAGATTATTCTTATTAAGCTTATACAGTTCATCCTGTATTTCTTCCCAGTTTTCGCCGCCAAGTCCGCAGCCTATTTCCTTTGGAATAAATACATTACGGTCTGGGAAAATATCACAGATATAATTAACAGCATTAAGAAGCTTTTTTCTGTCTATATATATCTCATGTGTATGTTCCGGATTACCATACTTATCCTGACTGTAAATGTTAGCTACAGTTAAATTATCAGTAACCCTTACAAAGTCATAACCACCAAATAATCTGCTTGATATACCATGATTTTCTTCAAATACCCTCATATATCTTTCACCAACAGCGGGAAATACTTTATTAATAGCTCCTGATAAACCGCCGCCGATTGCACCACGACAGTTTACCTGTTGACAGAATACGCCTTCTGTAATGCCAAAAAGGTCTTTTGTCTGTGTTGCTTTTCCCATTGCCTTTAATGCCTGTTCTGCCTGTAATTTATCTGTAAAAACTGTTGTACCTAAATTATCCTTGAAATAATCAATTTCAGACAGGGTAGTGCGTCCTGTAAGTGTTTCTTCACGGATATAGTTTTCTCCATCCGTATCAGTTAATACATGATATACGGTCTGTCCACGTTTGAATTTCTCTGCATTATCATATGCAGCCATACAGTTATCTAAGATAACCTTTGCAGTAGTAGATGCCGGTGAATCTTCACCAAACATCTTTGTTAATGCATTAAAAAAATTTTTTGTGTTTTCTTTTTCTTTATTAAAATCTGTCATAATAAATCTCCTTTATCTTTCTAATATATTCTGCTTTTTATGTTCATGCTGTTTATTTTCTTTAACAGTTTTTTCATGTTCTTTGACTGCTTCAGTAATATTTTCTTCCATGTTTTTATATAAAAGCACAGCTCTGTCAATCTGTACCTTTAAAGCCTCCATTGAAATATCCATATCAGTAAGAAGAGTTGCTAAAACATCCTTATGTGTTTCAAGGAATGTACTTACCGCATGAGCAAAGGAAATGGCAGAAGAAGCACTTTTAATGTCAATTCTGTCCGGTAAAAACTTATTATCATTATCATTAAATACTAAGAATCCTGTACCGGTATGGTCTACATACACAGGTTCAATTTCAATAAGTTCTTTTAAAAATTCCTGTTCTTTATGATATTCTTCTGAATCATACAAATGGGAGAGTGTTTCATCAGGGTGACCTTCCTTATGGTTAATTTGCCTTATTATATCTTCATATAAAGATTCAAAAAGCTTATCAGTAAATACATTCTTATCAGGTGCATAATTTAACATCTTCGCACCATTTTTTTTGATGCTTATAAGATTACGCTGTATTGCAAGTGTTTCAGGATTCTTGACATAATCATCAAGCCGCAATAATCTCTCTACGTTTCTTGAATTGTTTCCATAAATATTAATTACATTTTTATCATTAAGTAATTTATTTGATATCTTATTATCCGTATGTAAAATCGTGTCATAAATGATATCAGCTATTCTGTCTTTTGATACATGATATTCCGGAAATACAGTCATAAAGGTTTCAGCATATCCTTTTATTAAAGCTGTAACTATAGTGTCTTCAAGTGCATATGCAAATCCCTTTAAAAATGATGGAGTAGCTTTTTTCATGTCTAAAACATCTGCTACAGCTTTTTCTATTTCTTTATCTGTTGCAGTATGTGTCATAGGTGTTTTTTCATTATCAGAAAGATAATTTTCAGCTTTTTCAACCTGATTAATTCTTTCAGGTTTTTCAATGTCATTAAGTCTGTCTTTAAGCTCTATAATTTCAGCTTTTAAATCATCTCTTTCTCTTATAACCCGCAAATAGCCTTCAGAAAGGTTCTTAAAATTATCTTTTGTATGGTCAAAAAAATCATCTGATAATACAGCTATATCCCTTAGCATTGATAATTCGCCCAAGCCTTGATAATACTTGGCATTTTTTATATTGCCATAGGCAAGCTCAGTATATTTTTTATTGTATTTCTGCTGTACATATAATTTAAAATTATTGATGTCTTCATCAATTCTTTTATTCACTTCAGTAATTTTTATAATATTATTATCCATAAGTTTTCTCCTTTTAAAATTAATAAGCGTACAAGCATAAAACATAAAAAGCATAACTTGATAGACTTATATGCTTATATAATCCTTATACGCTTATTTATTTTAAGCAATTGTTTTCTCCGCTTCCTTGTTTCTTGCTTTTGGTCTTTCATATACTTCATCATCCTGCTTATAGATATAAAAATCATCCTGTTCAATTTCTACACCATCCCAGCCTGCAAGATTACTTCCTCTGCCGTCTTCTTCAATGATATAATCAACAAGTCCATCCATATCTATTTTAGCCAGACCATTATCAAGAAGATAACCTATTGTTTTCTTACCAAATTCATCCAAGTACCAGTCAAGTGAATTATCCCAGTCTGCCATTTTTGTCTGTACGGCTTTATCTATAAGGTTGTCCTTATTCTTTTCATAGTTTTCATACCATTCTGTAAAATCCCAGTATTCAAGTTCAAGCTGTGTTTCGTCAAGTTCAGCAGTCAGGCGGTTCTTTTCATCTTCAAGGTCACTTAAATCATCTTCAAGCTTTTCCTTATATGGACTGTCTTCTTCTTTAGCAATTTTTTCTTCAAGTTTTTTGATATCATACTTTACATCACCTAATTCAGAATTAATGTCATCAATTTTTTCATTAAGGTCAAGATATCTTTGCATATCATTCTTAAAGAAACCATCTACTTCAGCAAGTTCCTGCTGCAATCTATCACTAAAAATGCTGTACAAATGGTCTGTCTCAGATTCAATATCTGTGAAATATTCATAGAAATCTTCTTCCATATATTCATCAAGACTGTCTGTAGGCTCAATGAAATTATCCCTTATGTAAATTTGAGCATTAGGAGTGAAGCTTTCCAATCCTAAATCATCCCATAAATCTTCAATTCTCTGATAAGCTGCATCATAGCTTTCTGAATCTGTAAGTACATTATATGTACCAAATGGAGTATGATATAATGCTCCTGATTTTGAATACGGCTGTTCTTCAATCTTAATATCTCTTTTTTTAAGTTTTATACCATTTTCTTCATTTAGATAATCAAGTAATGCCTGTATTTTTTCATTTGTTGTTTCTGCATCAATGTTTGTAGTAATCATAATAATCACCTCTCATAATCCTTTACTTTTTTCTTTTCCTGTTCTTTAGATTCCTTGGCATAATAACTTGCCCTGAAGTCATCATCAATCTGTCTGTCATCCCTGTTCCACTGAATACCTTTATACAGACAGTCTTTAATCATGGTTACATCCTCTTCAAGGAATGCATCCAAAAAAGGTCGTCCACAAATTTCAATATCATAAATTCGTTTACCAAGAGGCTGAATTGCTTTTTCTTTTTCATAGCTTCGTATATTCTGAAATTCAAGACTTGGGGAATTAATCGAATTAACAGCCTTCACAGGTATACCACCGGCTTTTTCCCAGCTCTTTAAGTTAGGGTTATAATCATCTATAAGCATTGATATATATGCATTATCCTTAACAAACTTAGTCTTATCCGCACCAAGAGGGCAGAAGAAGATATTTTCATCTTTGATATAAGGCATCCACTGTTTAATCCATTCATATTTATCTTTAATAGTAGATAAGGCAGCACTGCTTAAAATGCAGACATCTTCAGTTTTACTTAATTCCTTTGCCAGTAAAATCATATATGTATGTGGCTCTAAATTCCAAAAATAATGTAAATCAGGGTCAAACATCTGCTCATATGTACACCCACGACCATCCTTATAAAAGTAGGCAAGAGTACCATCCATATCTATATAAATACTTGGAGTATTCTTTTTCCCATAGCTTATAGCAGTTGTTTTATTCCATGTTTTTTCAGATAATGTATTCTCTTTAATTTTGTCTAAAATATTATTAACGTCCATATGTTTCTCTCTCCTTATTCTTAAATGGTTTTAATTCAGTTGTTAAATCAGTAATATCATTAATCAGCCAGTTATCTGATAATCTCTGACAATCCGGATTAACAAGTTTAAAAATTTCTTCCTTTGTAAGGACTTCTTTAATACTTTTAACCATTTCCTGTTTAGATGAATATGCATAAGTAAGAAGCAGCTTTTTTTCATCATAATCAAGCTCATTATTCATAATTCCTAAAAATTCATATGCAAAGGCAGTTCCAAATGCATGATTTTTTAATCCGTCTGTAGCAGTATCAAGGCAAATGTCAGAAGAATTAAGAATTTTAATGTAATTCTTAGCTGCCAGTGACAATATGTCTGTTATATTTTCATAAGTCTTTGCGTCTTTTAAGAATGTATCATAACGTACTTTGCCATCATTAGAATGGGGCAGGCATCTTATAAAATCATTCAGAGTAGTAAAAGAAAACTGGTATTTTGCATACTGTGTAATATCATTTAGTGTTCCAAGAGGTATAATATTAATAGCCTCCGTTATAGATTCCTGTGTCATTTCTCTTAAATCGAGAAACAGTTCTCTTAAACAGTTATCTCTTTTGTTTAAATATTCTTTAATCATAGTTTATCCACCTTTCATTTTTAATTTGCCCTGTCAAAAGACTGTTTAACGGCTTTTGTCGTTTTTGCTTTAATAAAAGGAATACCTTTGTCCTTTTTTTCAAATGCATCATTTAACCCTTTGTAGCCATCTTTAAAGAAGCTGTCTAAATCAACAGATAATACTCTGTGGATATCAATATACTTTTCATCCGGGTTTAATTTATTGCTGTCATATGCCGGTTCTGATATGGCTGTTTCATATGATGCTTCAAGAAGAGTGGAAGGCTCATCAATATGTAAAATTTCACTCATCATTTTTGTATCAGACAAATCATTAATGGAAATCACATTATCATAATCTAATAATGCAGATATTTTTGACCCGCCATCTTCATCAGGAACTAAGAAAGGTAAAGAAAAATCCATAGAAGGAGCTTTAACATACATATAACTGTAATTATTTATAATTTCCTGAGCATAATTTTCCAAATCACTAAAATCAAAATCAAAACACTTATCATCAACGGTATAATTTTCTGGTATGCCTTCATCACGGACAGTATAAGAGTGTTTATTAATATCATCCGCTTCTAAAAATCCGTCATTCCTGAATTTTTTATAACTAACGGTAAATAAATAATCAGCTTTATCCACGCATTCTCTATATTCAATCTGTGCTATAAGTGTTTTTGTAAGCTTGGATGAAAGTGAACTATCTGCTAATTCTTTAATGTGTTTAAAATCCATAAAAAGACCATTACCGTATACTTTCATAAGTTCTTCATTTGTAAGCCGTACCGAATCATTAAGGGCATTAGCATAAACCTTTAAAACAGAAATAAACATTTCTTCATCTGCTTTATTAAGTTTATCCTTTAAAACTTTTCCACCTGTAGCTCTTTTAAGTGCATCTTTAAATTCAGGGCATTTTAATCTTTTTATAGATTCATCTGCTTCTTTGATTATTTTTTCACCAAACAATTTATAAAATACCTTTTCATTTCTGATTTCAGATAAATTTCCCCATACTTTATCCTTACGGGCTAATTTCATGCGTTCATTCAAATCATTTATACGCTGATAATAGTTTTGTTTTATAATTTCATAATTCTTGGCAAATCCTGCCGGTAAATCGTATCCACTCATGTCTTTCACCTCTGTTTTTATTCATTAATGAAATTATAGTAAAAGACATAAAAATAACTGCTGTAAAAAAGTCCTTTTACAACAGCTATCTGAATATTTTTGTTTTTTAATTGTATTTTGCATACAGAATACTGTTTAATAAATAAACAGAAAGCATCCAATACCTATGCACAATGTCAGTACCACATTAATCCAAGTAAAAATAACGCTTTCTTTACTTCCACTGTATATTTTGCCAAGATGTAAATGCTTTGCTCCTAACATAAAAGGCACACCTGCCGGATTAAACATATCCAAGAATACATGTGTCAGGCATCCTATAAATAAGCCTGTAAGTGGCTTCATAAAAAGATAGGATAAAACAAGCCCTAAAATATAAATGAAAGGGTCGTGAAAGATTCCACGGTGATTTTTTCCTTTTTTCCCAAAGCCTTCACTAATCTTTGCAATGCATGTTGATACCGGAACAGATAATTTCCCCATGTAACTGTTTGGATTATCTATGTCCGGAAATATTCCCCCTATAAGTCCGCCAAGAATTAACAGGGCAGCAGTAGTACTGTTATTTTCCATACCTAAAGGCAGCTTATCAATATTAAGTGCAAGCATTCCTGTTACCGCACCTGCATAAATAAAATGACAGTTTCCATTCATAATTTTTCCTTTCTTAAAATAAAAACAGGACTTGAATTACAAGCCCTGTTCCTACTGGTATTATTGCATTTTTATACTGTTTCATAACAGTTCTGTGGGCAGATATTATTAAGCTTTTTAATAATTCCATCCGGCTTTTTATAATTACATGCTTCGTCATAATCAGGTGTATTTTCAAACCATGTATTTTCAATTCCGCCTGTATGAATTTTCTTTACATAGCCCGTATCTCCACTGATTTTGTTTGTCCACTTAATTTTCATTATTTAGTTTCTCCAGTAACGCCCGCAGATGCAGCTTCCTTAATTGTATTATCATAATTAATGTCACTAACTGCTGATGTGGTCTTGCTTGAAATCTTTTTTGCCACGAAAACAAGTATAGTAACTGCTGCTGCAATAGCTCCTAATGCAATAATAGCTTTACCGTAATGCTCAATAATTTCCATTGTATTTTCTCCTTTAAAAATAGGTTTATCTGTTTACATTTTATGTATGTTACAAATTTGCTTTATGATATTTACCTTTGGTAAATCTAATAAAACAAACTTTCGTAATTCACTTCACTTTTTAGGAAACAAAGCAAATATTACTTCACTTCTTTATGTTTTTTATAAAATCAAAAACATAATCACATTCATTCGTCAGGTATGTGAGATATAAAAAGGCATAATTACAATATTTAATCTGATACATGCTGATATACTGAAGCTATAAGAAAGGGTGAGAAAAATGACAGATATAATAAGAAAAGATGGAATAATAATAATTACAATAGAAAATCCTACAAGATTTGAAAATGAACTTATAAATGAATTTGAAAAAAGAAGTCAGGTTAAGGATGAAATAGAAAAACAGTGGGCTACATTCCAATGTCCTGAAAATGCTGTTAAGGCACAATCGGATAATAATGAAACTAACGGGCAGGTATCCATGTTTACGGATAATGAAGAAAATCCATTCTTAAAGGCTGATTATACGGATGATGAAGAGTTACCGTTTGATTAAAAAATAAGGAGAGTTAAGTATGTTATCACAGAAACAAAAATCTATAAAAAATACAATTGTTTATTTATTTTTTATGCTGCTTACCATAATTGCGGCTGTTATATCGGATAATACACATTATTTAAAACTGACAGCAGTTTTTATGATTATTGCTGCTTATTATATTTACCGCCTTATAAAGAAAAAGGATAGTACGGAAAAACCAAAAGATAAGTTAAAAAAGCAGCTTAAAAAAACTGAGATAGGTAAAAAAACACTTGAAAAAATAGAAGAAAACAGTGCTAAGAAAAAAATATCAGAGAAAAAAATAAGAAAAACTGCATATAAGGATTACATAGCTTCAGTTGAAGATGAATTTTCAGACGATATTTTTTTGGATGCCTATAATAAAGAAGATGAATAATAATGAAAACAAACCGGTGCTTTATGTGCCGGTTATTTTAATTAGTCTTTTTTATAATAAATAAAATTATCAGGCTGATACAATTATTTCATATTAATAATTAATAATAAAGAAGGGAACATAACATGGATATATTTATTACAGAAAAACCCAGTGTAGCAATGACATATGCCAAGGCACTTAAAGTTAAGGGAACTAAAAATGACGGATATCTGGAAGGATATTCACCTGTACTTGGAAAAGATATTCAGATTACATGGGCTGTAGGGCATTTAATTACACTAGGAAATGTAGATGAACAGCGTGAAGGAAAAAAGATAACAGATAAAGATTTTAAACCTGCAAGATGGAGTAAGGATACATTACCAATTATCCCACAAAGCTATGTTTATAAGGAAAATTCAACAACATATAAACAGTTTAATGTTGTCAAGAAACTTTATAAAGCCAAGGATGTTGATACCATTTATTATGCCGGTGACAGTGGAAGAGAAGGTATTTATATACAGGCTCTTATCCGTAATCAGATTTTTAATAAGAAGTTTGATGATTTAACCACTCCTTCCAATGTAAAAAATGAAAAGGTGGTATGGATAGATTCCCAGACTGATGAAACAATCATAAACGGAATAAAGACAGCCAAGCCTTATAGTGCTTATAAGGATATGATAGCAAGCGGATATAAACGTGCCATTGCAGACTGGCTTATAGGAATGAATTTTACGCAAGTGTTTACTCTTACCAGTGGTGGGCTTATTGTAGTCGGCAGGGTTATGACACCTACACTGGCAATGATTGTTAAAAGGCAGAAAGAAATAGATGAGTTTGTAAAGACTAATTATTACGGTATTAAATCAGGTAATGCTAAATGGAGAGCTGTGGAAGGAAGCAGATTCTTTGATTCCCCGGCTTTATACAATGATACAGGATTCCTTAAAAAAGCGGATGCAGAAGACTTACAGGCAGAATTTAAAAAGTCAGGTACACTTACGGTAGAAGATGTAAAAACTACAAAGAAAACAGAGTATGCACCATTACTTTTCAACCTTGCTGATTTACAGAATCTTTGTTCAAAAACACTTCATATAAGTCCAGACCAGACATTAGCTGTTTTACAGTCATTATATGAAAAGAAATTTACCACATATCCAAGAACAGATGCAAGAGTATTATCAAGTGCCGTAGCAGCAGAAATTAAAGCTAAAACAGGTAAGACAGTTCCTAAGAAGTATGTAGATGACAGCAAGATTACAGACCATTATGCATTAGTACCTACAGATTATTGTACAGGCAGTCATAATCCAGCTTCTTTATCATCTATTGAAAAGACCGTATATGAGTTTGTATGTAATAGATTTAAAGCTGTCTTTATGCCACCATATACATATGATTCAATTGCAATTACCTATACAGCTCCTAATGGGGAAAAACTGTTTGAAACAAGAAAACATGTGACTGATTTAGGCTTCAAGGCTTTGTATGGTGAAAAAGATGATTCTGATAACCTTCCGGCAGTAGCTAAGGGGCAGATTATTACTGATGCTCCATTTGAAGTAAATGCAATGGAGACTACACCACCGTCATATTATAATACCGGTTCACTTATACTTGCTATGGAAAAGGCAGGCAAGCTCATAGAAGATGAAGAATTAAGGGAACAGATTAAAACATGCGGTATAGGCACATCTGCTACAAGAGGCGATATTATAAAGAAACTGGCGGAAAGAGAATATATAAAGATAGACAAAAACCAGAAGGTAACACCTACAGAGGCAGGTAAACAGATTATTCCTGTAATAGCAGCTTTTGATAATCAGCTTGTCAGTCCGGAAAAGACCGCATTTTTGGAAGAAAAGTTATCAGATATTGCAGAAGGCAGATTAAGTCCACAGGATTTTGATACATATATTGATGATTATGTAAAAGATACGGTTAAGAATGTATTAAATAATGTAGAAAAGTCTGAAATACATTTTAATAAGGCTGGTAAAGGGGCTAAAGAACATAACTGCCCGTGCTGCAATAAGGCATTATCTGAAAGCAAGTTCGGATGGTATTGTAATCCTAAGAAAGACGGATGTGGTTTTTCACTGAATTTCAATGTATTTGAACATAAGATGAAAGAAAGTGATTTGGAAGACCTTATAAATAAGGGTAAGACTAAAACTTATACATTTACATGGAAGTCCGGGAATAAGTCTAAAGCCAGACTTATTCTTGATAAAGACAATCATAAGACAGGATTTGAGTTTGTAAATGAAAAAACTTATTCAAAAGGATAAAAAGGCTTAATGTCAATAAATTAAAATAACAAATTTTATAAAATAAGGTTGTATGAAACAGATGTCAAAAAGTTTTATATAACCTTATTTTGATTGGAGATTATTATGAAAGATTTACATGCAAACGGACAGACAAAATTAAAGCTTATCAGACTTACGGTACTGGCTGATAAATTTAATAAGGTTCAGAATGTTATTAAGAGCATTGCTGTAATTAAAAAAGATGAGAAATTAGCAGTATGCATTTATACGCCTTATGACTGCTCAAATAATACTCTTTTTAATTTTTATGGAAACATTGAAAAAACAGTTGGGGATGTATGTGATATTTTCCTTTACAATGACTTGAATGAGGATATGAAAGAAACATTTGATACTGATGGAACAGTGATTTTTGAAACTACGGATGAAAAATAAACAGTTTTACTCTAAAATTATCTACATTTTTATGAGGTGATAGCAATGGTAACAGACAGAATAAAAGCAGACCTGTATACAGCGGCTATGTTAATGGATAACAATGACATGCCGTTTTTAAAAGATTTGGCTGCATATCATACACAGCAGGCATTGGAAAAATGTCTAAAATATTATCTTAATAATATATATGGCATAAGTAAAAAAAGTGAAGAATATTTTACACATAATATAGCAAGTCTTTTTATATCAGTTGATTCATATGACAAAAGCTTTACAGCAAAGCACCGTGAACTGGCAGTACTTTCAAATAAAATTACAGCTTGGGAAAGCATGGGAAGATATTCAGATATGCAGGTTATTGATAATGATATAAGTCTTCTTACAGTTTCAAGGGTACTTGAGCTTACAAAGGATATATATGAAGAAATACTCGAATATGAAAAATTAAATCAAAGTAGAGCTAAGACAAAAGCAAAACATATTAAAAAAAATTTAAAATACAGAGAGGATAGAAATTATGAAGGTTAATTGTACATGGGATGATTTATACAAAGCTGCTATGGATAAAGGTTATGGTGAACCGGAGTTAAAGGCTAAGGATACAGCAAGAGGCGAAGTAAGCATATTAATGAGACAATTAGGAGATGACCCTGAAAGATATGAATGCCCTGAAGATGCCATTGAAGATTTCTGTAATAAATATAATGTAACATTTAATGAAGCAGGCAATGTCCTTGATACAGAACTCCCAAAGATATTAGTTATAACTCCAAAGGATGAAGTAGAACTTAAGGATTATACAGGATATGAAAGTTTAAGTGATACGGTTGAAGGTACAATATCATATTTCCATAGAGCAGACTTTGATAATTTAAAGACAGATATGATATGTAATGATGAATTTTTATTAGACGACAGATTCAATGAAGTTAATGCATTTGCCACATTGCTTTCAGGTCAGGTTATATATGGAAATGTTGCAATGATTGTTTATAAAGGACATGGTGAAAACAGAGGCTTTGAATATAAGAATAATGATATAACCTGTGAAGCCATTTCTTTAAAAATGGCACTTGAAAATACAATGAAGGATGGTTTATGCAGTGAAATGTTAAAGCTTTACCATGAAAAATATGACAAGGAAAAGCCTGAGCCTAAAATACAGGTGAAAAACTACAAAGACATTGATGACCTGTTAAGATAGAAAGGAAATAAAATGAAAGTATCAGACATTTTAGATGATAAAACAGTAGGAAAAATATATGCAGACTGTGACAGAAATAAAATTACTGAAGGATACATATATACGCTGTCACAAAAAACACTTGATGAGCATGTAAAAAGCTATGTAGTATCCGGTAACAGTCTGATTATTATAATTTAAAATTTTTAGGAGGAAATTAATATGAATTTAAAAGAAGGATTAAAGAAAGGCATAGATATATATGTTAATGAATATTTTAAACTTGAATTAGGCATGAATATAAAAGATTATACATATGAACTGGACTTTGAAAAAAATTGGGTAGAATTTCATATGCCAGATGAACCACATAATTCATCATGGCTTTGGAGCAGCTATTTTTCTGATATTAATGAGATTAAAGATTTCTTAAACAAAAGTGTAACAGATAGTTACAGGTTCGGTGATTTTGTAAAGAAAGCCTTTTTAGAAGCTAAAATTGAAAAGCTTTACGGAGCAGACATATACGGTAAGATTCAGGCTGAAATCATAAGGGCAGAAAAAGATGGTGTTGAACCACTGCTTACCAGTGAAGACTATAAGGCAATTATTGACCTTATTAAGGAACACAGACAGTCAGAAAAAGAAATGCATGTAAATAAACATGGATATGATTATGAAAGGTAATAACTATGAATAGAGAAGAAATAAGAGATAAGATAAGCAGTATAGTATGGCATATAAATAGTAACTATAGTCCATCCGGAGCAGAAACAACGATTATGGAAATTATAGATAAAGTTTGGGAAGAAGCATACAGGGAAGGATTTAAGGCAGCAAAAGAGAAGAATCCTTCTATCGGTGAAGTTCGTATTACTCCTGATTCGCTTGATTTTATTGACCTTATGGAAGATGAGCATACTGATGAGAAAATGCTTTATCTTTATGAAACAGATGAATTAACTAAGGCAGCAGGAATATATACAGATACATGTCATAACGACATTTATCAGGTTAATTTCTATGGTGTTGAATCTAAAGATAATTTTAAGGTTATTGTGACTGTAGCTGTATACGATACAGAAGAACTGAAGTTAAGACATCCTGATGTAGCCGGAAATATTCTAAAAATCAGTGATGCAGGAGAAATGGAAGTAACTTTTAATGATAAGGAGCTTGAGATTATCAAGGCTGAATTTGATAAAACTGTTAATGAATATAAAAGAGCAGATAATACAAAAAGGGATAGAATAAAAAAGGAACTTGAATATATCAGAAATCCGAATAGATATATTGATGTTTATAATTCTTATAGAGATAAATCCATTGCATATCCATTAGCTGAATATTTGGATATCAAAGCTTCACAAAGTGGTTTTGATAATTACGAAGATATGCTTAATGAAGGCTTAAAAATTGATTATTCAGGAGAATATATAAAAGAACCAGAAAAAATGATTAAAAGTAATAAGGATAATATAGAGAGGTAAAAAATATGGGTTCATTTAGTTGGCTAAGAGCAAATGTAGATACAGAAAAAGCCAATATAGCAGAAGGAGATAAATTATGCACAATCTCAATACTTTTCTGACTGGCTTTCAGAAGCAAAAGAATTATGTAAAAAAGAAGGAATTGATTTTAAAAATTTCCTTGAGCATGATAATTTTGATTCAAAGCAGCCTGATAAAAAAATAAAGAAAAATATTGAAAAAGACTTATAATTAAGCTTATTTGCTTATAAAATCAAAATGTTGTATGATATTATATACAGGTTGTGTACAAAATATCATATAACGGTAGACGGGTTGTTTATATGGTGTTTAATTAATAATTATAACTATAACAGGTATGGTTGTTCATGCCTGTTATTTTTATGCTTTTAAATGGTAATTAATACATGTAATGGTAATATTTTCCAAGAAAAATTAATTTCAAAAACTGTAACATATTACATATGAAAGGCGGAATTGTTTTTAAAGTACTATTACGGAGAAAAGTAATGAACAACATAAGGAAAAATATTACATGCATTGAAACAACAATATTAAAAAAATATGAATTAAAAATCAGTAAAAATCAATATGTCGTATTAATGTTAAAAGACACAGACGGCGTAATAAGCATTGAAACTGAAAGTGATTCAGAAGGTCTGTCTGTTTATGAAAAAAGCAGAAATGGAAAATTTATATGTTACAGACGGATTTTAAACGATAATGAATTAAACGGTTTATGTGAAAGTGTCTTAGCAGAGTATTTAACCGACAGGAACATTTAACCAGCAGATAAGAGGAAAAAATATGGAATATATGGAATATAAAACTATAGCAAATAAAGAATTGGAAAATATGAATAGAAACAATATAGGCAGAATGGTAAGCCCACTTGCAGCAATTAAACGTAAATGCCTTGACTGTTCAGCCGGTAATGTATATGAAGCCCAGAACTGTCAGTGTACAGGATGTGCTATCTATCCTTTCAGATTCGGACGTAACCCTTATGGAAATGAACTGTCTGAAGAAGAACTTAAAAACATAAGGAACTGTTATGAAGAATACAGGGCAGGTGAAGTTCATGGCTAGTTTTTATAAATTTAAAAAGACTAAAGTAAGAGGCTTGCTTGTACATAATAACCGAACAGCTGATGACGGACTGCATCATACAAATGAAGAAATTGACCTTTCAAAGACTATATTTAACTATCATTTCAAAAAGGGAAATTATGAAGATGCAAAGGCAAGGATAGGACAGATATACCATTCAGGAAGAAAGGATGAAATTGTAATGGCTGAAATGGTTATTACACTTCCTAAAGATGTAAGAAAAGAAGATGAAAGATATTTTTTCCAGAATGTTTATAATTTTTATGTAAATGATTTTGGCGAAGAAAATATTGTCAATGCCGTTGTACATAAAGATGAGACAACTCCACATATGCATCTTGATTTTATTCCGGTTGTGCAGGGCAGACCTAAAGAGTGTAAGAATAATATTAAACACATAAAAGAATGGGAAGAAAAACATGGTGAAATAACTGAAAAAATATGTTGCAAGGAATGTATTACATACAGATATTTACAGGCAATGCATAAAAGGCTTTATGATTATATGGCAGAAAAGCTTGGATATGAATGTGAGATATTAAACGGTGCAACTGACCACGGTGCAAGAACTGTTTTACAGCTTAAAAATGAAAAGCTTAAAAAAGAAGTTAATGAATTATATAACAAACAGCAGATTTTGATAAGAAACATACAAAAAATCCAGACAGTATGTGATAAACAGCAGTTCGATACAAGATTTTTTGACAGTATATCAGTAATAAATACTGTAGAAAGATTGCAACAGTTAAATGATTTATATTTCAATATTATAAAATCTGAGCATGAAACACTTCCAAGACAGGTAATTGAACAGATTAATAAAATTCAGAGACAGTTTCCGACTAATCATAACCTTAATCTTATAAATGCCAAGATGACCGGTAATTTAAAAGGTATAACTGTTATTGAAATGAAGCAGGATTTGCACAGGATATTACCACAGCGTAGAATTATAGAAAGCGACCCGGAGCTTGAAATGTATGTAAGCAGACTAAGCAGCCTTACACGCACAAAAGAGATTAAAACAAATAAAGGAGAGTATATACTTTTTCCTACAAATACTCAGACGCAGATATTTGAAAATCTTATAGCATTAAGCAGACTCAGGGAATACGAAGAAATTAATATCCAGAAAATTCGTGATGATGAATATGAAATTTCCTTGCAGATATTAAATGCAGCACAGATTCCTGTAAATTACTACATTCCAAGCACAAGTTTTGAAATTACAGATGGAAGATTAAGACAGCACAGTAAAATTCTTATCTGATTTTGTATCATATATAGAATGAATATTAAAAAATGCGGAAATCACACTTTTTAGTGCAGATGTGGTAACAGGTATACACATCATTTGACCGAGCCTGTTAGCTAAAGACTGTTGCTCTAATTGCGAGAAAACAACGCAACATAAAAGAGATTACATTATAACATGTAGTCTCTTTTTTATTTGTTTTGTTTGTTGTACCTGCATCTACTTTGTAGCTGCATCTACTTTGTAGCTGCATTAAAAACAAATCAAATTGGTAACATAAAAATAATAGGAAGCATATTAAACATACGAATGTGAGGACTATTATGAAAAAGACTAATACAAAAACATCTGTAAAATCTGAAAAAGCAGTAGGGCAGAAGAAGGTTATAGATAAAACCGTACAGGACTGTCTTAAATTTGAAGAAGTATATGATGACGGACTTATTAAAGTTGATAAAGATACTTACAGCAAGCTTTATGAGCTTATTGACAGTAACTTTATTACTGAACCGGAAGACAAACAGGAAGATTTGCTTGTTGAATATACAAAATTTGTAAATAAATTCCCTGAAAACGTAGATATTATTCTTGTTATTGTAAATAAGAAAAATACAACAAAAAATCTTGCGGATAATTACCATATAAAGCCTAAAGGCATAAGCACTGACAGATTTTGTGAAGAATATAATAAAATTATAGATAAAAAAATAACAGAAGGACACTCTGATATAGAAAAGAATAAATATATTATTCTTTCAGTAAGAGCAAGAAGCCTTGATGATGCCAAGACTTCTTTTAATACACTTGATATTGAACTTGATGCATCAATGAAGAGAATCAACAAAGTAGGAGTAAAAAAAGTTGATACATTTACAAGGCTTTCTTTGATGAGTGAAATTTTAAAAGGCAATCAGCTTGTACCTTTTGAAAAAGAATTTGGAAAATACAAATCAGTCAATATAATTGATGAAGACGGTGCTTCAGCAGAAGAACTTGACAGGGAACTTATGAAAAAGAACGGAATTACACCTAAAGACCTGATAGCACCACAGACTATAGAGAAGTGTTCTAATAAGGGTATTGAATATATAAGACTGGGAGACAACAGGGTTTGCAGAACTTTTTCTTATGTTGACCTGCCACAGTCACTTGATACAAAATTTTTAACAGATACAACCAATCTTCCTTATGAAATGGTAACAACAATAAGACTTGGAGCAGTTCCAAGAAAAACAGCAATAAGAAATGTAAAAATGATGAATACTTCTATTAAAGCAGATGTTATGAAAGCCAGTAAAAATCTGTACAGGGAAGGTTGTGACCCAAGCCTTATGAATGAGGACTTGGTACAGGCTCGTAATGAAGCAGCACAGTTAAGAAAAGATGTTGTAGTAGACGGTAAAAAGTTATTTTATGCAACCATGACAATTACACTTATTGCAGAAGATGAAGCAGAACTGAAAGACTTGGAAAACCAGTATGTTCTTAAATGCGGAGATTATTCAGTTAATCCTAATAATTTAAGAGGACAGCAGAAACAGGGCTTACAGAGTTCACTTCTTCTTGGAAATAAAGAGATAGCATTTGACAGGGCATTAACATCAGATGACTGCTGTGCGTTATTTCCATTTAATATACAGGAGCTTACTGATAAGAGAGGACATTTTTACGGTGTAAATGCCATTAGTAAAAATATGATTATGTATGACCGTAAGAGAAGCAAGCTTGCAAATGGTCTTGTATTTGGACAGTCAGGTTCAGGTAAGTCATTTATAACAAAGGGTGAGATTATACCTAATTTACTTGATGGTGATGATGACATGATTATCCTTGACCCTGAAAATGAATACAGGGTTATTGCTGAAGCTTTTGGTGGTAATGTAGTTGACCTAGAGCCTAACTCAGATTTACATATTAATCCATGTGATATGTCTATGGAATGGTCTAATCCAAAGGCAAGTCCATTAGTAGAAAAATGTGATTATATGGTAGGTATTGTTGAATCCATTTTAGGTAAAGGAAGAGAATGTAATTCATTTGAAGTTAATGTTATCCACAGAGCAGTAAATAAAATGTATGAAGAGTATATATCAGTAATGACAGAGCGTAGAAATAATGGAGATATCGTAGATATTGATACATCCATAAGCCCTACACTGGTAGATTTTTATGACTGTCTGTTAGCGGATAATACACCTGAAGGAAATAAGATTGCTATGGCAGTTGAACCTTACTGCATAGGCAATTATAACTTATTTGCTCATAAAACGAATTTTGAAAATAAGAACAGGCTTACAGTATTTAATCTTTTATACCTTCCTGAAAAGATGAAGGAAATGGCTATGAAGGTATGTTTATCAAACATCTGGACAACCATTGTAAGAAATAAGGAAAACAATGAAAAATACGGAAAGAGCAAGGCTATATGGGTATACTTGGATGAGTTCCACTTATTCTTCCAGACTGAAAGTTCAGCAACAACAATCATGGCATACTTTAAGCGTGTGCGTAAGTATAACGGTATTATGACCGGTATTACTCAGGATGTAGCAGATTTGCTTAAAAGCAGTCAGGGAACAGCTATGTTTAATAATACAGGATTCTTTATTTTCCTTAATCAGTCACCTGTAGGCAGAAGCCAGATACAGCAGCTATATAATGTGTCTGATGCACTTATAGATTTTATAAAAGAAAAGCCTGCCGGAATGGGGCTTATATATAATAACTCAGTACTTATACCGTTTGACTATAAACTGCCAAAGGATAATGAGTTATACAGGATAATGAGTACGAACCCTAATGATGAAAACCGTAAACCGTTACAAACGGCATAAAGCAAAAAGAGAAGGAGAAAAAATCTTCTTCTCTTTTTTAATTAGGCTTTTTTAACATATATATAGATTTTTAATGAACTATAATCAGATTAAGTATATTTAGACAAAAAGGAGATACGGTTATGTTACATATAGTATTAAATAATGATAAAAAGAAATTTATAAATAATGTGGCTTATTTTAAAGGAAAAGACAATTACTGTCTGGGAAACAGTTTTGAAGAAGCAGGTGATGTTATACAGATGTTTTACAAAAAGAATACATATATAACTCAATCTGAAAAAGCTGAGGTGGTGTAAATTATGACAGATGATTCATTAAATAAAATGGTTGAACAGTTTCAGCATAGCAGATTAAAAGCAAAACATATTATTGACAGATATAAAATTCCTATTGAACCAGATGAGTTTTTCAGTGAATATGTAATATTTCTTATGAAAAATAAGAACAATCCGGCATATGACAAAATAGATAATTATGAAAGCTACTGTATAAAAATACTAAATCATCTTGCTTTTGAATATAACCAGAAGGAAAGCCTTTTTAGCAATACAAAAGAATACAGCTGGTTTAATACAATGAAAAAAATAAGTGAAGAATACGACATACCATTAATACCTAACAATGCTTATAAATTTGCTGCATTATGTGGAATCCCTTCACTTACAACAAGAAAAGCTTATCAGCTAATTGAAACAGGCGAAGTAGACAATTTAAGATATCTGGCTGACAGGCTTAATAAATATGATTTATATGACAATTTGGAAAAAGAGGAAATATGACTTACGAAGAAATATGTAATGAACCTTTTTTGACTGATACATTAACAGATATACCTAATGAAAAAGGATTTGAAGAATATATTAAAAGCATAAATACAAGCAATATTACACTTGCAGCCTTTAATATATCAGTAAAAGAAATAAATAAAGAATCACGAAAAAAAGGAAATGAATGCTTAAGGGCTATTATAAAAGAATTAAAAAAAGATAATTTTAAAATATTCAGAATGCAGGGAGAAAAATTCAATATTGTATTCTTACAGAATGAATATGATTATAAAACAAAGCAAAAGTTAAAATTATATTTTGATGTTTCCATGTTTCAGCTTCCATATGAAATATATTATGGGATTGAAACAAATGATAACAGTAATTTTGAAATATTCCGTCACAGAACTGTAGAAGAAATGTACCGTGACAGAAACAGAAAAAACCAGATATCAAAAGTAAATGATATTGTAAAGAAATCAAAAGCACTGCTTAAAATGGAAGCAGACCTGTTAGAAGAAGAAAAAAACTTACAGCGTCTTAAATCAGGAAAAGAAAAAAAGCTTGAAAAAATTATATCAGATAAAGAAAATAGCAGTCAGTTAATACCCGGAAAAGAAAAAACACCTGATAATTTCAAAGAAAACGACAGGCAGAAATACCTTGCAGAAATGTATTTTGCCACAGCCACGGTAAATGCATTAAAAGACGGAAAGTTTACAAGCTTCACTCTGTATATATTTCCAACAAAGCTTATGCCAGCATTAGTTACATTACCTAATATAGTAATAATTGATACCGGTATAAATTATACAACTTATAAAGACTGCAACCATTTCACATATATGGATGTTGAATATAATGTATCAATGCGTTTTACAAGAGAAGGAAAACTTAATTTCAGTATATTCCCAACTGATGAAACAGTGAAAAATAATATTAACATTCACACACAGGAAGGCTTATATACACCTGATAATTTCGGCAAGCTGGTTCATTTATCAGATAGTGATATTGAAATTTTCCCTATTAAACAGAACATCCGTAATTTATATGATTTTGCGTATATAAAGAACAATGAAATAATTATTAATAAAAATGGTTTTATTAATGACAACGAAAAAAATATAAGTGTAACAATGGATAATACTTCAATCAATTTAACGGTAAAGGAAGGATAAAAATGAGAAAGAAAATAACTGAATGTAATGATGAGCATGTATTAAATGAATTGAAAGACTGTATCAAGCACTGTCTTAAAAGTACTGTAGTATGCAGCTTAAGGCAGGCTGTTATATCAGAAAACGGCAGAATGAATACAATGAACATGCAGCAGGTGATAACAGACAAGCCAAGATGCAGGGTTCAGATTAAAGATAACTGCTTATATCTTAATATTGAATTTGAAAAAAATGACATAGTAGATATGTTAAAAATTGAAAACATATGGAATATGATGCTTGCAAGAAGCTCTGAAAATTTTATGAATAACAGGGAAAATGATGCTGTTATGGTAATTGAGCTTGTAGGTATGGAACAAATGAGTAACCTTGCTTATGTCATGGCATTTTATGACCCTGTATTTTTAGCAAAAGAAGAAGCCCGACTTAAGCTTGTATATGATATAAGCAATCTTAATTTTGGCATCGAAAATGTTGATTATATTGAAATTTTACAGGAAATTGATTATGAAAATGAAATTGCCAATAAAGAAAAAAGCATTAAGGAAGATGGAGCAGATTTACTTGACAATGTTTTATAGGAAGGAACAGTTATGAGTGAATTAAGTACATTTAATTCGTTAAACAGAGCCGCTACAGGAGTGGTATCCAGTGCAATAGAGCTTGCAGCTGCAAGCTTTATTGATGCTGAAAATAAAGAAATTGATGAAATGTTTGAAAGGCTGAGAAAAGACCAGCCTGAAGTTGAAAATGTATCTGATAATAAATATTCTGATAACCACATAAATAATGACAGACATATTAATAAAACTGAATATAAAAGCCCGATTACAGAAGATAATTCATACAGAGTATCTTTTAAAAATGAAACAGATTTCCAGTCATTCCAGTTACAGATGAAAACTGATAATAAACAGATTATAGCATCCCCTGTAAAAATAGGTGACATATATATAGCGGAAGTTAAAAGGGAAGATGCAGCTTTTATTAATGAATACGCTAAAACCAATAACATTGATATTGTTACTTTTAATGGTCTTGATATTCATACCATGTATTCAGAAACGGGTGGAAGAACTGAATCAGATATAAAAGATAACTTGCATGAAAATCAAGGACATGCTATGAGTGGTGTTACAAATCAGCTTTTAATGAATTGTGACACATTAGGTTCGGCTGTATTTTATGCCAGACAAGCTAAGGATTTTGTATATGATGGAAGTTTAACTGAAACTATTGAATATAAATTCAATAATGCAGAAGATATGATAAAGTTTAATGATGCAATGAAAGAAGCAGGCATTGAAACAAGCATATCTGAAAGTGCGTTAGGAAGTTTAACTAAAGCTCCTGAATATAAAATTGAGTTAAATGTTCAGACTAACAGTAATAACAGTACTGCTATAGCTGACAGTATTGATAAGATGAATACTGCTCAAGAAATTTTAGCCTTAAATGGACTTGATGATAAAGTTGCAATAAAGAGACAGGAATTTAATGCAAGACAGCACAGAGGACTTTTAAATGGCGGAGCTTTTGATGATTATGCAAAAGATTTTAATAAATCAATGGCAAAACAGGCTGTTAATCTTGGCTTTGATAAAGATTACCTGACTTTAAATGCAAAATCTGATGTATTGTCAAATATGCTTGACAGGCTTAATGTATCCGAGCTTAAGGACTTGAATGACGGCATTGAAAAATATGTGTCAAAATATCAGGATATATATAAAGTTGATTCATGTATTGTAGTTGAAGGGTATTTAAAAAATATAAAAAGCCTTGATGAGAATGATAAAAAACAGCTTGCAAAAATCATAGGAAAAGCAGTAGAAAAAGACAGTATTAAAGATAAAATAAAAAAAGATAAGAATGAACATATTAAGAAGGAAAATGAAGAAAAAGCAAAACAGGCTGAAACTATTGATAAAATTACAAAACTTATATACGAAAATAAAGTAACAGCTTCAGCAGCTCTTCTTAATGACGCTCTTGGGAAAATGAGTGAAAAAGAACTTGCTGACTTTAATAAATTCTTAAAAAATGAGATAGCAATACCTGATGCAGCAGTAATTTCACAGGCACATCTTGAAAAAATAATAAAAGAATATCTTAAAGATAACATGCGTCTTACAAGTGATGAAAAAAGCTCAATTGCCAGAATAATAGCAGAAGAACTTAAGCAAAAGCCTGACAATGTAAACAATGATTCGGTAACAGACTGTATTAAAAACGAAATAAATGAACGTATAAATACAATAAAAGCTTCTACTATAGATGGTAACATTAAATTATTAAAATCAATTGACAAGCGTTTTAATATGAATCTGTCTGCAAAAAATGCAATTACCCGAAGTGACATACTACAGATTGATAAGAAGTTTTTTGAACTGTTCAGGGAAAATAATATTAATATTTTAGATAAACGTGGCAGAATAGATGTTAATAAAATCAATGAACTTATTAATAATCCTAAGCTGCTTGGAAAACTTAATATATCCAAAGAACAGCTTGAAATATTTAAAGCAACCGCAGTTAATCCGGGTGGATTTAATAAAAACAGTGTAATGGGTACGATAAGCTCTATAACAAACAAGCTTATGTCAGGAGATGACCCTACAGGTGAAAATCAGAAAACTATGCAGGAAATCAATCAGATGGTTACATCTGCACAGCGTACAAAAGAAGTCGTTAAATCCATTAAAAAAGCAGACCAGATACGAATAGGCGAAAGAAAACGTATAAGAAATGCCAAAACACCGGACGGCGGCAGTAAATCACATACTACCCACAGCAAGCCTAAGAAAAAAGATGAAGGTTTAGGTGGAAAACTTACCGACAAGCAGATAAAACAGAGCCAAAAAGCTGAAGCAAAGCTTGCAAGCAAAGTGAAATGGGCTGACAGATATGAAAAGTCAATATTTGGAAAATACAATAAATTTAAAAATGAAATTATACAGAAGCTTGCTAAAACACCGGTAGGACAGGCTGTAATGGCAGTTATAAAGAAAGCGACAATGGCAGCATCAAAGGTTATTCTTCCTGCACTTGGAGCAGCGTTAGGTTTATTATTAGCCATTGTAGGTGCAATAGATGTAATAATTATTATTGTATTATGTATTTCAAGCCTTATGGATGCAATTAATCCTGCTAAATGGATTGACAAAGCATTAGAGCCAAACAGCTATGCAGATACAGTCATGTATAATCTGTATGAAATGATGGAAAAGGAAGAAGAAAACTGGGTTAAGGATTTATATGATACCGACAATGTATACAAGAAAAAAGATGATTTACAATGGGGAAGTGCATACACTGATTTAAAAGCATACTGTAACAGCAGCAGCGGAGTTGGTGGTGAATACTTAAAGGCTGAAAAGAATAATGGAAAAACCACAATTACAGTAAGTCCTTTTTATTTTGAAGTGCCTGATGATGTGAGAACAAAAGTAACAAAATTTGAAGATGAAGCTGATGTATTGGTAAGTGCCAACAGGTCTATTTACAGTACAGGCACATCACAGGACGGAGTTAATGTTACAGCACAGTCCGGACACACAAGCAATATTAAAGACATATTGTGTATGATGGATGTTAATTTTAATGATATTAATAATTCAGATGATGAAAGCTTAAAAAACATTCTTGGAATGTCTCCGGCAGGACTTAACTGGGATAACTTTAAAAATAATATAAAAAATAGCTTTAAGTGGATAAAAGCAGCAGTATCACAAATCTGGGATGATGATGCTTGGACAAAATTTGAAGAAAGCAAAGGCATAACGGTAAAGTATGATACCTTAAAGAATTATTGCATGACACTGTTTGAAAATTCACATCAGGAATGCTTTGAGCTTGAAGTAAGCTATGACGATTTAGATGATTGTAATAACAAGACAACAGGAACATTTTATTTAGGTTTTAATGGTAATAATATAGGATTGCAGACCATAGATACTACATATGGCGGAAGGTTTAAAAAGTTTATAACAGAGCGTAACTGTGCAACACACATTACTACTAATAACCTTACAGATAAAAATTCCATGTGTTTAAAAGAAGATATGGGAGATAATAAAGACACATATGATTTTATAAAAAGCAATGACTGCTGGAATGTTACATCAGATAATGAAACAGGCTTTACTACATCAATATCAAGAAACGCTTACAGTTCTTCAGTATCAGAAACAGTCTACAGCCCGGATGATACATATTATGAACTGCCTGTATTTCAGGATATAGATAACAGATATGACTACAGGAGCATACTTGAAGATATTATTGCAGACGGAGACAAAGATGAAGAAGACCGTGAATACAGTGGAGAAGAATATGATAATTTCAGAGAAGCATATCAGGATACACTTAATGAAGCTATTGACACGGTGGGCGACAGTTACTTGGAACAGATAAATGAAGATGACTATAAAGACGAAGTAAGAGAAAAACTTGATGAAAGTTTTGAAAATTATTCTGACAGTTATTATTTTACAAAGAGCAGTACTTTTAACGCCATGAGACATTATTATTATACAATGTCAGATGTTGAATTTACGACTGATGAAGCACCTGTAAATTCAAAAGCTTATTTGCAATGGTATTACTATGATGATGATGATACAGGTGAGCGATATTACACATGCCGTATAAGGGCATTTGCAACAAAAAGATATCAGGTAACGGGCAAAGCAGAACTGACACAATACTGTGAAAGAATAGAACAGAACTGTAAAGGACATAAAGCCCAGTATTGCGGTGGTCATGTTAAAGTTGATTCAACAGGCATAGTATATTCAATTACCAATGAGCAGATTGCAATTACAGGTATGCTTGAAAATGATATTACACCTGTAGCAAAAGGATATGATATCGAAGCAAATCTTGGCAGTGAAATTTATGGCAAGCTTGACGGTGTAGATTATTCATCATTAAGGAATGCAACCATAACGGGAAACAGTAATTCTACGGGAATAAAAGACCGTGAAGGCAAAGTTAATATACAGGCTTCTTCATGTTCAAAAGGACTTAATCTTTTGACAAAAACAGGCGACAGTGGCTTCACTACATGGGGAAAATGGGGAAGCGATACAAATACATATACACGGACAATTGACATGAAGCTTGCAAAAGATATTTTTGATATTGACTGTTGTATATTGTATGGAAGAAATGTATTTCCTATAAAGGCAGAAAACTGGCAGACATATGAAGGCTGGACATCTGATAATATGACAATGGTTGTTAATAAATACCTTGGCGACTGGCAGGAATTATACGGTTTTGATATACCTGAAAATATAGGCATGTGTAAAATACCTGAAAAAGATATTGATGCTATAATTGAAGCACTGAAATCTAAATATGGTGACAAATTTACCGAAAGCAGGCAGGAAGCTGTAAGATTTGCATTAAGCTGGGTAGGCAGGGGTCAGTATAATAACAAGCATCACAGTCATGGCTTTTTAATGGACTCACATACTGGTAAAGTATATAAAAGCCTTACTACAAAAGGTGAATCAGGAACATTTGAGTTTAACTGTACAGCAACAGACTGTTCAGGATTTGGTTCATTTTACCTTAACCATTTTGACAAGTTAGACCATGTGGCAGGAACATGGGAATTAAGTAAAACCGGAAGAAATGCTGAAGTAAACAGTACATACAGTAATCTTTTGCCGGGAGATTTGATTCTTAAGGCAGACAGTGATGACCATACTATGATTTTCATAGGTGTGCTTGATAATGATTTGGAACTTAATGTAAGTAACGGAACAAAGAAAGTACTTACTAACGGAAGTACAGATTATAATGTTTGGAATCATCTTACACTGGCAAAAGGACAGCCTATAACAGTTGACTGTGCTGTAAGTGCCAATGCAAGCCATAAAAAAGGAACAGCTACAAGAGACTATAGCTTTACGGTAGGTAATATCTACTTAAGAGGTGCATCAGACGGATATTATAAATCATATGGTGACTGGCTTACAGGCATGAAGATAAGATATTTTGACAATGATTATTAAATAACAGACAAAAGGACAGCCATGATTCTTGATAGAAAAATGACTGTCCTTTGTGTTTAATAAAAATAATGGATTTTTAATATTTAAAATACACTTCCGAATCCGGATTAGAAGCAGCAGACATAAAGCTGTTGACAGTTTTTAAAAATTCATCTCTGCTTGTTTTTTTCCATGTGTACCATTCATCACCAATTACTATATGAGCAATAATTGTATCAGGATTTCCACTGACATAATATCTGGTAGTTGCAGAAGAATCCAGTACAGATAAGGTATTATCGTCATATAAGCTTTTATTCTGCTCATAAGCAAGAGTGTACACCGAATGAAGCCATCCTTCATCATCAAGTGCAATTTTGTATTCTTCAAAAGAACCTGAATCAGAAGCAGGGCTGTAACCGTAACATACCATATTATCATCTATAACGGCAACGACTGAAAATCTGCTGTTATCAAAAGAATCAATATAAGTATTAACCCAATACCCTTGTAAATCATCAGCTGTAGCAGGTGTTGGTACAGCATCAGCACTTTTGTATTTTTCAATAAGACTGTCAACGCTGTCATTATTGGAATTATTTTTATTTTCAGAGATTTTAGAAGAAGCTTCTGTTGTTTTTTCAATTGCAGGATTATCTGAAGATATATTTTTATCAGAATTTTTCCCACACCCAAATAATCCGCCTACACAAAGTACTGTCATTGTAATCATAGCTGCTTTTTTTAAGTTAATCATATGTAATCTACCCTACAATATTTAATTGTATCCTTTCATATTAATATATCCTTATTTTAACATATCTGTTGATTATTTCAACATAATTAGTCTTTATTATTTTTTAAAAATAAAGTAAAGGTAAAACAAATTGGTAACATATTCAAAGTAGAAAAAGTGAAAGAATTTAGGAGTTTTCTACTATGGATATTAACTTTAAGAAATATATAAAAGATGATGGTAAAAGCAAAATATCTGTTTTTTCGGCACTTCTTAATGGAGTAACTATAAATAATACATTTAAACATACTGATGAACGCAAATTTGGTTTAAAAGTAGTAAAAGAAATGTGTTTTATAGACGAAAATGCTGAAATAGGCAAGTCTGAAATTAAAGTGCCACATATTTTAGAGCTTAAGGACTTTGAAAATGTTTTTACAATGTACAATTTATATGTTTACACACCGGCAGACAACAAATTCATAATCAATGATTTAAGCATTATAAGTCCTGTGATGTGTATAGATAAAGATTTTATATGTTCAGCAGTTGATATTAATAAACGCAGTGAAATTAAATACGGATTCAATTATTTTTACCAATATGTGATAAACAATCTCATAGAAGTAGATAAATGGAAAATTTCATATAATCTGTCAACTTCATATTTTGAAATATCATATGACAGCAACATTATTTATTACATAGAAAATATAGATAAGAAAACTACATATTCAATCGTTTTGTATTTCTGTGAAAAATACAGAAGTGAAGAAGAGCTTATTGACAAGTACACCATAGACAGATACATACGAGAGGATATTTAGCATGAATAATACAGACGATTTTTTAACTGGATTTGATGACTTGGATACAGCAGGTACATCACAAAAAAGTTTTTCATCAGATTTTGATTTTGATGGTATTAAAGATATTTCCGATAAAGATTTAGAAGACAGCTTTGATTTTTCAGAAGATAACAAGGATTCTGATAATGAAACTGATGAATTTGACATACCGGATTCAGATATCAGCTTTGATATACCTGATGAAGAAGAAACTGATTTTAGTGCTTTTGACATGTCTGATATCAAAAACTTTAATTTTAATGAAGATGATGAAGAAAAAGCGGAATTAAAATACAGGGAAAACATTGATACTGAAAGTCCGGATGATTTTTCAGATTCATTTGGTAAAAGCTTAAACAGTTCATTTAACAATGACTTTGAAAATTCATTTGACAACCTTGATAGCTTAAAAACAGAAGATAATGAAGATGATATTGTAATAACTGACTTTAGTGACGGATATGTATACGGGCTATTTAAACAGCCACCTGAAAATGCTGCAATTAAGCAGAATAATGAAAAAATAAAGCAGCTGGATAAAGAAATCGAAGAAACAAAAGAAGAAGAGAGAACAATACTTAAAAATGCCCGTGCAGAACAGCTTAATAAAAAGGCTCTTAAGTGTATATATGAAAATCTAGGCAAGGGTTTGGAAGAAGCTGCAAAAGATTATGAAAAGAAAAAGCCTATGATACAGGCTGAAAAGCAGAGCCGTAATATTAAAAAAGTAAAAGCAAACAGTAAAAAGAAAACAACCTATAAAGCAAGAAAAAAGGATAAATATATAATCGGATGTATTTTATTTATAGGTTTTGCATTACTTATGGGGCTTAGGGCAGGTACGGTTAGCAATGAAGACAATAACAGCAGTCCTTTTATGTGCCTTCTGAAGATTTTTACCAAGGATGATTTTACTATCGGTAATCCTGATTTAAAAGTTGCTTCTACGGTATTTTTTATAATGCTTTGCATAGAAGCGTTGGTAATATTATTTGTATATCTTGACAAAGCACAGAAAAAAGCAAGCCGTATAGGACATGAGCATGGTATGGCAAGAATCGGCAATAAAACTGATTTGAAAAACTTCAGAAATCAGTTTATGGAAAATACAGATAATAACATGCTGTTTTCCAAGCATACAGGACTGTCTCTTGATAACAAGATGACTAATCGAAGTGCAAATGTATTAGTTATTGGTGGTACTGGTACAGGTAAAACATTCAGGTATATCAAGCCTAATATTTTACAGGAAAACTGTTCAATGGTTATAACAGACCCATCCGGAGATATTTTCAGGTCATTTGCACCGTATCTTTTAACTAAAGGATATAATGTTTATATTTTTAACCTTAATAACATGGCACTGAGTAACCATTATAATCCATTACTTAATGTCTATGACAGTAACGGTGAAATTTCTGAAATACAGGTTGATATCTTGGTAGACCTTTATATGAAAAATGCAAAAGCAGGCAAAGAAAGTGGTGGTGGAGACCCATTCTGGGATAAGTCTGAAAAAGCGTTTATTACAGGTATTATTTATTATATTCTGGAAAATGATGCATTTGCAAAAGAAGATAAATGCTTTAATACGGTACTTAGAAAAGTACAGGAAGCAAAAGCCGAATGTGATGAAAACGGTGAACCACAGGATACACAGCTTACTAAGGAAATCAAGGAATGGCAGGCAAGAATGGAGCGTCAGGGAAGAAGTATTAAGACACCTATTTATTATGATACATTCCTTATTGCACCTGAAAAGACAGCTAATACAATCCTTATTACAACAGCCGTAGATTTACAGATATTTGCGACATCTGATGTAGACCGTATTACAAGATATAATACAAAGTATCCTGAGCTTAATATCAATCTTGATGATATCGCTACAACCCAGAGTTATTTATTCCTTGGTATACCTCAGTCTCATCAGGCTTATAACTTCCTTGTAGCCATGCTTTATTCACAGCTGTATGGACGTTTATATGAGCTTGGTGAACGTAAATTAAGAAATAAATGGCATATAGGCGAATTTAAAGGAATACCTAAGTTTGCACCGTTTGACAGTAAAGAACAGGCTGAAGATTTCTTTAAAAATGTAACAACAGCAAATATAGAAGAGACTGAGTATGTAAATGCAACTAAGATGTATCTTCTTAAATATAAGAATGTGGTTTATAAGAAGAGTATAAGAAGAGAAACCATAGAAGAGCTTATACATAATCTTAATAATATGCAGATTTGGCAGAATGGTGGTGGAGACCCGTCTTTACCAATACACGTTAATTTCTTACTGGACGAATTTAAGAATATTGGCGAAATACCTAATTTTTTAACAATATTGTCAACATCAAGAAAGTATCGTATTGGTAGTCATGTGGTTATACAGGATATCGGACAGATTAAAACAATGTATAAAGACGGAGAACATGAGACATTACTTGCAAATGTAGATACGACCATATTCTTAGGTTCTATATTACATGATGATAAAGAAGCAATACAGAAAATGCTTGGAAAAACTACTATCAGACAGAAGAGTACAAGCAGTTCAAACAGTGGCATAAGTACATCATATACACCTACAGAAGTAGACCTTTTAAGCTTAGACCAGATATCAGCTATTAATCAGAATGGCAGAAATGACTGTATTGTTATAGTCAGAGATTGTACACCATTTGTAGATGAAAAGCTTAATCTTCTTGAGCATAAGAGATGGAAAGATGTATGTGCAGTAAAGAACTTTGACTTGGAAAGATACTATATTAATAACAATTCAATTGATATTAAACCATAACAATATCTTCGCTTTGCGAAAGCTCAACATCTCCGCAAACGGAGCTGTACAAGTTTATTTATGATTGCATCTACTATGGCTTGTTTATACAAGACATTGGTAGCTGCACTAATAAATAAACTTTATCAACATTTCCACAAAGCAAAACTGTAACAGTTTGCTGTATAAAGCAGAAATAAATGCTTATACAGCAAACTTAATATATATAAATAAAAAGGAGAGAAAATATGAAAACTGTATTAGCTGCATTATTTCAAACAATTTTAGATTTATGTACCGGAGCAAACTGGGGTGTACCGGATTTATTGCAGATAACTGATAATGAAATAAACATTGCAAGAACCATGTACAAATATTTTATGGTTATCGGTATAGGCATGACAATTGTATATTTTATTATGGAAATGAATAAACAGTATGCGTTACAGGCAAGGGATTTAAACATTAAAACTGTTGGTGTTCCTTTTTTAAAACTGCTTGCGTCTATTGCCGTATTATCTCAGGGAAGTAAAATTATCGGCTGGATATTAAGCTTTAACAACAGTCTTGTTAAATACGCACAGACAAATTTTACCATGACAGGCAGTGGAAAAGGACTTGCCGATTTAACAGACAAAATTCCGTCAGGCGATAATATAGTAAATGCATTATCATTTATGAATCTGCTTGTATTATTGATACCGGCATTAATATGCTGGCTTATCGGTGTTATTGTGGGATTAGTTTTTAAATATAAGGCTTATGCCTATAAAATAGAAGTAATATTCAGAACCGGTATAGCTCCTATAGCGTTAGGAGATGTATATAGCGGTGAAAACAGTACTGCCGTAAAATTCATTAAAAGATTCTTAGCACTAGGTTTATATGCAATGGCATTTGTAGTTGTAGTAAATATAGGTGCTTCTATGATAGGTGCGGACTTCTTAGAAGGTCTAACCAGTGGTGATACATGGAAAATCCTTGGCGGTATACTTAACTGTTTTGTCGTACCGTTTGCCGAGCTTGGTGCTTTAGGTGTTGCTAAACAGGCTTGTAATGAAGTGTTAGGTGTCTAACATTTCTACTTTGTAGAACTGTACAAGTTTGCCTTATGATATCAATGTCTCTATTTCATAGAACCATGCTCTAATAAAGCAAACTTAAGTAATGTCTTGCTTACAGCAAGCCTAATATCTTCGCTTCGTAGAACTCAACATCTCCACAAAGTAGAGCTGTACAAGTTTAACAAGAAAATTATAAGAGAACAGAGAATTTTTCTTTGTTCTCTTTTTTTATAACAGTTTGTATACAGTATACAAATATCTGCTATGTAGCCATTCAAGTTTGTAGTTGCATTAAAAAGTAAAACGAATTTTTTGAAAACATTAAAAAATAAAGTGAAGTAAATTACTAAAGTTTTGCTTATTAGGACGGAATGTAATGACGGCATCATAAGTAAAACTTTTATTTGCTTTGTTTTGCTATGCAGTTTTCTGCATAGCATTAAAAAACAAAGCAAATTTGTAACATACATAAGGTGAAAGCCAAGAAACAAAGAATTAAGGAGAAAACCTATGGAAATTGCAATAAGCAGAGACATCCGCAAATATAAGACAAAAGATGTCGGTAATTTTTCATTTAAAGAAGCCGGGGTTATCGTCCTTGCTTGTGCAAGTGCATTTATGGTTTTTAAAATGTCAGGAAAAGGTATTGATGAAATAGAATCAGTTATTCCTTTAATGCTTATTCCTATGGCACTTATACTTATTACTGGTCTGTTTAAGCCTTATGGTATACCATTTCCAAGATATGCACTGATAATTATAAAGGACAAGCTTGAACCTAAGATATACCCTTGGAAAACAGACTTTACATATGAACCGGAAAATTACGGCGAAATATATGGTAATGAATATAAGCTGTCAGAAAAACAGATTCAGACCATTATGCTCCTTAATCAACCACAGCAGGAAGAAAAATCTGCAAATAAGGCTTCAAAAAAGAAGTTATAAGGAGAAAAAGCGTATGAAGACTAAGTTAATGGCAGCTAAAACAAAAGCCAAGAATGGATTAATGAAATGTGCAATTGTAGCATCACCAATACTTTCAATGATGGGTATGCCGGTAATTGCCAGAGCAGATGGCGGAGATGATTTTGGTTCAGTTACAGTATCAACATCAAGTGGTTCAGCAACATCTTTAATGGGTAAAATTATCGGTATCCTTCTTACAATTACAAGATATGTAGGTGTTGCCCTTGTCATTTACGGTGTATATGAGATTGTTATGTCATTTATGCAGAATCAGCCTGAAGCAAAGACCAAGGGTATTGTCATGGCACTTGCAGGCGTAGTAATGATTGGTCTTAAGTCTATTATTGTCGGACTTGGAATCATTGGATAATAATTTACAAAAATGTAAATATTAAAAACTGTCATGTAGAGAATCTGGCAGGAACTATCGGAGCTGCCGGTAAAGATTATACTGGTGGTTTTGTAGGACAGCAGGTAGGAACAAGAATCTTTGAC